>Ga0187781_10000712_pt1 | contig 24194 bp, 21 predicted proteins | sample 0715_SJ02_MP02_2_FD_132447 | JGI IMG/M metagenome (GOLD analysis project Ga0187781, IMG submission 132447) | Tropical peat soil microbial communities from peatlands in Department of Meta, Colombia - 0715_SJ02_MP02_20_MG | ecosystem: Environmental > Terrestrial > Soil > Wetlands > Peat | place... | reverse complement strand
AGTGCGGCAACGGCTGTGGTTACTTCGACGCCGCCTTCAAGTGAAAGCGCTGCGCCCGTGCTGACGCCCACTGTGCTGCCCGCCGACGGCACCAAATAGTCGGCGCGCCGCGCGCAGGGCGCCCAGCCCATCTCATCTATAATTAGCTTTTTGCCGCCTTGGCGGCTCGCAGGATTGCGCGCTGCTGCCGGCTTTCGCAAGCGTGCGCGACCCGACGCGCCGCTAAAGCGCCCCGGCCACGACGCTGCCCGCCACCGATGTTTCCGGCTCTTCTTACCCGCATATTTGGAAGTCGCAACCAGCGACTGCTCAAACAATATGAGCATGTCGTAGCGCGCATCAATTCCCTGGAAGCATCCGTAACTTCGCTATCGGATGCGCAACTTATGGCGAAGACGACCGAGTTCCGGGCGCGCCACGCGCAGGGCGAAACACTCGATCAGCTGCTGCCAGAGGCCTTCGCGGTGGTACGCGAGGCGGCGCGCCGCACCCTGGGCATGCGCCATTTCGACGTGCAACTCGTCGGCGGTATGGTTTTGCACGACGGCAAGATCGCCGAAATGCGCACCGGCGAGGGCAAGACCCTGACGGCCACGCTTCCGGTTTATCTCAATGCCCTTCCCGGCAAAGGCGTACACCTGGTTACCGTCAACGATTACCTCGCGGGCCGCGACGCGGAGTGGATGGGGCACGTGTATCGGTTTTTGGGCCTAAACGTCGGCGTGATCCTCACGCAGCAATCCAACGCCGATAAGCACAGCGCCTACGCTGCCGACATCACCTACGGCACGAACAACGAGTTTGGCTTTGACTACTTGCGCGACAACATGGAGTATCGGCTGGAAGATCGGCGCCAGCGCGGTTTGAATTACGCCATCGTCGATGAGGTCGACTCGATCCTGATCGATGAGGCGCGTACGCCCCTGATCATTTCGGGGCCGGCCGAAGATAACACCCAAATGTATCAGCGCGCCAATGAAATCCCGCCGCTGCTGACGCGGCAGGCCGAGGAGCAGGCGCCCGGCGATTTCTGGGTCGATGAAAAACAACATCAGATCCACGTCTCCGAAGCGGGTCACGAAAGAATCGAGGAGATCCTCGTGCGGCGCGCAATGTTGGCCGAGGGCGAGAGCTTGTACGCGCCGCACAACATCGTGCTCATGCATCACCTGAACGCGGCGCTGCGCGCGCATCACTTGTTTCATCGCGACCAGCAGTACGTTGTGCAAAACGGCCAGGTGGTGATCGTCGACGAATTCACCGGTCGCCTGATGCCGGGGCGGCGTTGGTCCGAAGGCTTGCACCAGGCGGTCGAGGCAAAAGAAGGCGTAGCAATACAGCAGGAGAACCAGACGCTGGCCTCGATCACGTTCCAAAATTACTTTCGCATGTACAAGAAGCTCGCGGGCATGACGGGCACGGCCGACACCGAGGCCTACGAGTTCCAGGAAATCTACCGTCTGGAAACCGTCGTCGTACCCACGCATCGGCCCATGATCCGCGCCGATCAACAAGACAAGATCTACCGCACTGTCCGCGAAAAGTACAACGCGATCCTGGCCGACATTCGCGATTGCCATGCGCGCGGCCAGCCAGTACTGGTTGGCACCACCTCGATCGAGAATTCGGAGGTGATCTCCCAACTGTTGCGCTCCGAGAAGCTGCAACATCAGGTTTTAAATGCAAAGCAGCATGCGAAGGAAGCCGAGATCGTTGCTCAGGCAGGGCGCCCAGGAGTCATTACGATCGCAACGAACATGGCCGGGCGAGGTACGGACATCGTTCTAGGGGGCAATGTCGAGAAACAAATTGAGCTCGGCCGTGTACTGGACGCCGAGGGCAAGATCGTCGATCCGGCGGCCGAGGAACAGCGCGTCGCCGAGTTGCGAAACGGCTGGCAGAAGCTGCACGATCAGGTCGTTTCCGCCGGAGGACTGAAGATCATCGGCTCGGAGCGCCACGAATCGCGGCGCATCGATAACCAGTTGCGCGGCCGATCGGGCCGGCAGGGCGATCCGGGCGAATCGCGTTTTTACCTTTCAATGGAAGATCCCCTGCTGCGTATTTTTGCTGGCGATCGCATGCGCATGATCATGGACAAGCTCAACATGCCCGAGGGCGAGGCCATTGAGGCGGGCATGGTCACGAGGTCCATCGAGTCAGCGCAACGCAAGGTCGAGGCGCGTAATTTCGATATTCGCAAACAGCTGCTTGACTACGATGACGTCGCCAACGACCAGCGCAAGGAAATCTATCGGTTGCGCAATGACATCCTTGAGACGGCCGATGTGAGCGAAATGGTGACCAATCTGCGTCGAGGCTATTTCACGGACCTGGTGCGCAGTTTCATTCCACCCGACGCAATGGAGGAATCCTGGAACGTCGCTGGCCTGGAGCGAACGCTCGCCGATGACTGGCGCGTCACCGCGCCCTTGGCCAAATGGCTCGAGCAAGACGCCAAGATCAACGACAACGATGTGCTTGCGAGGGTTTTAGCTGCAACCGACGAGGCCTATGAGGCCAAGCTCGCCAGGGTCGACCGCAGCGCGTTTGCTGGCTTTGAGCGCTCGATCATGCTCAACACTCTGGATCAGCAGTGGCGCGAGCATCTGGCAGCGCTCGATCATTTGCGCCAGGGCATACACCTGCGCGGTTACGCGCAAAAGCAGCCCAAGCAGGAATACAAGCGCGAGTCGTTCGAGCTGTTCGGCATGCTCATTGACAACGTGCGCGCAGAGGTCATTCGGATACTGATGAACGTGCAGATTCAGTCGCCCGAGGAAATTGAACGCACCGAGCAGCGCATTGAGCGCGAGGCCGAGCGGCGCGTCGAGCGCGCGCAGGCGCAGCACGCCGAGTTGGGTCCCGCGGTGGCGCTGGCAAGCGCAGAAGATGCACAAGCGGAATCGGACTCGGCGGTCGCAGTCGCGGTGGAACCGTCGCGACAGCCCCAGCAGCAGCCATTTCGCCGGATGGGCGAAAAAGTGGGGCGCAACGACCCCTGTCCCTGCGGAAGCGGAAAAAAATACAAGCAGTGTCACGGCAAGATCGCCTAAGGCAACAGCCGTAAGGCGCGGGCGGCGCCGCGGACAATGGGAGCGAGAACGCGATGGCGGTTAATCTGATTGCTCCGCAAGCGGCCGATCTGTACCCGGTAGCCGGCGTGGAGCTGGGCTGGGCGCAGGCCGGCATTCGCAAGCCCGGGCGCAAGGACCTTCTATTAATACGGCTGGCGCCCGGCGCCCAGGTGGCGGCAGTTTTCACGCGCAACCGGTTTTGTGCCGCTCCGGTGCTCGTTGCGCGCGAGCACCTTGCCCGGGCGCAAGCACAGGGGACTGGGATACGGCTGCTGCTGGTTAACACGGGCTGCGCCAACGCTGGCACCGGCCAAAGGGGCATCGCGGATGCGCGGCGCAGTTGTGAGGCCTCGGCGGCCGCGGCGGGCTGTCAGGCGCAGGACGTATTGCCGTTTTCCACCGGCGTGATCATGGAGGCCCTGCCAATAGAGCGGCTTGTAGCGGGCTTGCCCGAGGCGGTGGCTCGGCTGGCTGCCGATCAGTGGTTGGGCGCCGCCGAAGCGATCATGACCACGGACACGGTGCCCAAGGCGCGTTCGCAACAAGTGTCTCTTGCGGGCTGCAAGGTCACGATCACTGGCATCGCCAAAGGATCGGGGATGATCTATCCGAACATGGCGACCATGCTGGGCTACGTGGCCACCGATGCCTATCTGGCACCGGCACTGGCGCAGACGATGGTTGCGCGTGTCGCCGACGGTTCTTTTAATCGCATCTGCGTCGATGGCGACACGTCGACCAACGACGCCTTCGTTCTTATCGCAAGCGGCCAGGCCAAGATGCCGATCATCGAGTCGACCGAAGACCCGCGCTACCCGAGCCTTGAGCGCGCCGTCACGGAGGTCGCCCGCTGGCTGGCGCAGGCCATTGTTCGTGACGGCGAGGGTGCGAGCAAATTCATCGAGGTTCGCATCGAGCGGGCGCGCAGCCAGGATGAGGCGCGGGCGGTAGCCGATGCGATTGCGCGCTCGCCGCTGGTTAAGACGGCATTTTTTGCGTCGGATCCGAATTTGGGGCGGATTTTGGCCGCCATCGGCAACGCGGCGGTCAGTGATCTGGATTGCAACGCCGTGCAATTGTTCCTGAACGAGGTTCCGGTTGCGCGCGATGGCGGGCGCGACGCGCGATATCGAGAAGAAGATGGCCAGCGTGTCATGCGGGGCGCCGAAATTCTCGTGCGAGTCGACCTGGGGCGTGGCTCCGAGGCAACGAGCGTTTGGACCTGCGACCTGTCTCACGAGTATGTTTCGATCAATGCGGAGTACCGCAGCTAAGTGCCGCCTCACGCGGCGGTAAGGAGTGCCTATGGCGGCGGTGACTCCCGAGCCGGCGGCCACGCAACAGCAGTTGCAGCGCCTCTTGCAGTGGCTCGAGTACTGGTCGCCTGTGCCCCAGGAGCCCGACTGGAGCGCGCTAGCATTTCAGTGGCGCAAGCGCAAGGTCCTCGGCAGCGAGCACGCGCAACTGGTCGCCGTGCGACGCATTGCCACCATCGCACCCGAGGATCTGCTGGGGGTGGACGCCCAAAAGGCCGAGATCCTGCGCAACACGGAGCAATTCGTCCGCGGTTTGCCAGCTAACAATGTGCTTCTGACGGGTGCCCGTGGCACCGGCAAATCGTCTTTAGTGCGCGCCTGCTTGCAGCACTTTGGCGAGCGGGGTCTGCGCCTGATTGAAGTTGACAAGGCCGATCTGGTGGATTTGCCCCTGATTGCGGACCGAGTTGCCGAAAGGCCCGAGCGCTTCATCGTTTTTAGCGACGATCTGTCCTTCGAGCCCGCCGATGCTTCGTACAAGGCGTTAAAGGCCGCGCTCGATGGTTCCGTTGCGGCCAGTGCCTCGAACCTGCTGATCTACGCCACGTCCAACCGGCGCCATCTGATGCCTGAATTGATGCGCGAGAACCTGGCGGCGCGCTACGATGAAGAAGGAGAGCTTCAACCGGCCGAAGCAGCCGAGGAGAAAGTCTCGCTTTCGGAGCGCTTTGGCATGTGGCTGACGTTTCGCCCGTTTCGCCAGGAAGATTACTTAGACATCGTTGCCCATTGGTTGGCACGCTTTGGACTGGACGAGGACGCGATCTTGGCTGCCCGGGCCGAGGCGCTGCAGTATGCCCTGCTGCGCGGTTCGCGCTCCGGCCGCGTCGCAACCCAGTTCGCGCGTGATTACGCGGGTCGTCAGGGACTGAGTAAGCCTTGACCGAAGGGCGCCGCCTTGCTACCCGACCCGTGACACCGGTTGCCGTCGGCGTGATCGTGCGCACGGACGGCGCGGTACTGCTGGCGGATCGTCCGGCGGGCAAACCATACGCCGGATACTGGGAATTTCCGGGCGGAAAGATTGAAACTGGCGAATCCGTCGAGCAGGCCTTGGAGCGCGAACTCGCCGAGGAGCTGGGCGTGCGGGTGCGTTCGACGGAGCCGTGGACCGTCCTTGAGTATGACTACCCCCACGCGTACGTGCGCCTGCATTTTCAACGCATCTTTGACTGGCTCGGAACGCCGCATCCGGTGGAAGGCCAACAGCTGATGTTTTTGCGGCCGGGAGAAAACCCGCCTGCGCCCCTGCTACCGGCTGCCGTCCCCGCCCTGCGCTGGATGCAACTGCCAAGCGTTACTGCCTACTCCCACCAAGCATCGACCAGCGCTGAGCAGGCGCAGCAGTGGGTAGACCGCGCGCTGGCGCGCGGCCTGCGCCAGATTCTTTGGTACGAGCCCTTACTTGCGGGCAAAGTGCTTCTGGAGGCACTGCGCAGCTGCAGCGCACGGGCCCGCGCGTTTGGCGCGCGTTTGCTGATCGACAGCCGTATTGATCCTCATCTTTCCGAGCTCGGGGACGGGTGTTTTCTTGCCACCGATGAACTGCGCACCACTACCGTGCGTCCGGGCTTTCAATGGGTGGGGGCGGGCGTGCGCGATCAAAGCGATCTGACCCATGCCGCTGCCCTGGGTTGCGATTTTGCCGTCATTGAGGGTGACGCCACGCACCGCAGCGCGGCGGCCGGCGACGCCCTTGCGACGTGGGAACTCATCGGCACGCTGTGCCGCGACAGCCCGCTTCCTCTATACGCTGATCTTGAGGCGAACCTCGAAAACCTGCGGCAAGCCCGCCGCCACGGCGCCCACGGCCTGGTCGTTCGGTTTTTAAGTTAAGCGCCGTGCGCTAAAACGCGCACAAGGCTAGGTCAAAATCCACGTCCCGTTCCAACGGCCGGGGTTTGAGATCCCGATCCGATTGCGTGAAACGTATCCACAGCATGTACTTGTTGGCGCTAATTTCCGGAATCGCCTGCAGTTCGCGTGGAACACGCACCTGCAAAAGTGCCAGCGACTTTCCCTGCAACATTTGCTGAAAAGATCCCATTGCGGCCGTGTGGTGCGAATGTTGCGCACCTTCGCGCAGCAAGCGCAAAACAATTGCCAGGGCCAATTGAAAATGCGTCAGGGGCTGCACCCAATTGCGCAGATCTTCCATGCGCTCTTCCCGGTTGCGGGTGAGCCAGGCGTGGTAGGACGGTAGATCGAATTCACACGTACCGCCGGGGATGATCGATCGGCCACGCACGCTCATCAGCCATTCGTTGTCGCGCAGGTGCTGCCCGGCCTTGCCCGGCGAGGCGTTCAGTGCCGCCTGCGCTGCATCGATATCACCCAGTATCTGCTGAAGGGCATCTTGCGCTACCCGAGGATCGTTGCGCAGCCCGGAAAGCGATTGCTTGTGGCGCTCAAGCTCCTGCAGCAATTCTCCCTTCAGGTCCGAGCGAGAGGTCACCTCGACAATCTCAAAAAGAGTCAGCAGCGCAGTGTGGTGACAATACGGGTGGGGTTGCTCGCAAAAGAAATAAAGCTTGTCAAATAGATCTTCGAGTCGCAGCAAGGTACGCACCCGTTCGTTGAACGGGTACTCGTACAGAATCGGATTCTGATTCAACTCAGACATTGCCGTGCGCAAGATATCATACGAGGTCGGCCGGACAGTAGCTCGACCAAAGGCGCGCGACGCGCTCTCGCAGGGACTCGAGCGAATCCATATTGCAAACAACGTCATCGGCGATGGCCAGTCGCTGCCAGCGTGGCGCCTGGCTGGCGATTACCGCGCGCACCTGCTCTTGCGACATCGTGCCGCGCGCACAGGCGCGTGCGAGCTGCACGCTCGTGGGGCAGTCGACTAGCAAAATGCGATCGAGCTCGAACGACCGGCGTATGGCCCGTGCTTCGGTCAGCAGTGGGATTTCGAAGACCAGCAGCGCTGCAGTTGCTTCGCGTTGGCGCGCCAGCGCAAGGCCCCGCTCCCGGATCAGTGGATGCAAAATCGCCTCCAAACGCAGGCGTTGCCGCGAGTCGGAAAAGACCAGGGTGCGCATGCGCGCACGATCCAGCGCGCCTCGCTCGTCGAGCACCCAAGCGCCAAACGCCTCGCGGATCGGATCAATTGCCAATCCGCCGGGGGCGGTCAGCTCGTGCGCGATGGCATCGCTGTCGATAATTGCCGCGCCCAGCTCGGCAAGCAGCGCCACGACGGTCGACTTGCCGCTACCAACCCCGCCCGTAACTGCGATCCGCGCCGGCCGTGGCATAAGGCACTATCCAATCCCGAGCCGCTCGGCGATCGGTGCGCCGTATAGCGACGCGAGAAAGCCGGCGATCGCAAGATACGGTCCGAAGGGGATCGGGATATTGCGCCCACGGCGTGCGAGCACAATCAGCCCCATGCCCAGAACAGCGCCGGCCAGGGACGAGAGCAGCACGACGGGCAAAAGCATCTTCCAGCCCAACCAGGCACCAATTGCCGCCAGCAATTTAAAGTCGCCGTAACCCATGCCTTCACGCCCCGTGGCCAGCTTAAACCCCCAGTACACCAGCCACAAACTAAGGTATCCGCAACAAGCTCCGATAACCGCGTCGCGCAAAGGAGTGAAGGTGGCATTGATGTTGAGCAGCAGACCCAGCCATAACAGGGGAAGCGTCATGCTGTCGGGCAGTAGCGTGGTATCGGCGTCGATGAAGCTTAAGCCGATCAAAAACCAAGTCAGAACCAAAGCGCTGACTCCCGCAACGTTGAAGCCAAAATGCAACGCAACCCAAAAGGAGAGCGCGCTGGTCAAAGCCTCAACGATCGGATAGCGTGGGCTAATGCGCAGCCCGCAGTGCGCGCATCGCCCACGCAGCAGCAGATACGAGAGCACTGGGATGTTGTGCAGCACTGCGACGCGTGCGCCGCAAGCCGGACAATGCGATGGTGGCTGCCACAGGTTATAGGGTGCCTGTGGCGGCAGCGTGCGCCCCTCGAACTCGGCTGCCTGGGCGGCCCATTGTGCGTGCATCATTTTCGGCAACCGATGAATGACCACGTTCAGAAAAGAGCCGACCAGCAGACCCAGCAGTGCAGCAAGCGGCGCAAATGCCGTGCCCAGCGACAGCGGCATTATCGCGACCCCGTACCGCAGCGCCGGCGCTGCGGCGAGCAAGGATCGGCGACGCCCGCCTGCGTGTTGCCGCTGGCCCCCCGAAATGGGCGGCTACAAACCACTATACGACTTGGCCCAGCTTGAAGATCGGCATGTAGATCGCCACCACGATGCTGCCAATGATCCCGCCCAAAATGACCATGATCAACGGCTCGAGCATGCTCGATAGGGCGTCCACCGTCTCGTCGACTTCGCGCTCGTAGTAGTCAGCAACCTTGTTGAGCATGGAATCGAGCGCCCCAGCCTCTTCTCCGATGGACGTCATTTGCACGGCCATGTTCGGAAAGACCCCCGCGTTTTGCATCGATTGCGCCAATGTTGTTCCGATATTGACTTCGGATTGAATCTGGCGCGTCGCCTCCTTGTAGACCGCATTGCCGGCGGCCGGGCCGACCGAATCGAGCGCTTCCACCAATGGAACGCCGGCGGCAAAGGTCGTCGAAAGCGTGCGCGTCCAGCGGGCGATGGCGGCTTTTTGCATGAGTGGACCGATCACCGGCGGCTTGAGCAGTAAGCGATCGACCATCATCTGCACGGGCGCAGATCGCCGCCACGACTGATAAAGGAAATACGCCCCGCCGATCGATCCAAAGAGCAGCACATACCAGTATTTGACAAAAAAATCGGACATCGCGATCACAATCAGCGTGGGCGCTGGAAGATCGGCACCGAAGCTCGAGAAAACTTGCTTGAAGGACGGAATCACGAAGACCATGATGATCGCAGTAACGAGGATCGCGACAAAAATGATCATCGTCGGGTAAAAGAGCGCCTTCTTGATCTTTCCCTTGATGGCAATGGTCTTTTCCTGATACGTGGCCAGCCGATCGAGCAGCGTCTCCAAAATACCGGCTTGCTCACCGGCTGCCACCAAGTTGCAAAACAGCGCATCGAAATACATCGGGTATTTCCGGAAGGCCTGGTTCAGGCTCGTGCCGGTTTCCACGTCGGTTCGGATGTCGTTTAGCAGCCGGCCCAGTGCGGGGTTCGCATGGCCACGAGCGACGATGTCAAAGCACTGCATCAGCGGCACGCCGGCGCGCAGCATGGTCGATAATTGACGCGTAAAAAGGGCCAGGTCTTTGCCGGTGATTTTCCGGCCGCGCGGCATCGATTGCTTTTTGATTTTCGTGACCAATATGCCACGACGGCGCAGCGAAGCGGCCACCACCGACTCGCCGCCGGCGCGCATTTCGCCCTTGACCGTGCGGCCACCCTTGTCCCGGCCTTCCCACAGAAACATCGATTCGCGAACTACTTCGCGCGGGGGCCGCGCAATTGCAGCTGTTGCCATTGCTATCCTCTTTCCGCGCCTTGCACGCGCTTTATTCGTTCGTGCATCCGAACACCTCGTCGATCGTCGTCAGACCCTGCTTGACCTTCATCAACCCGGAACGGCGCAGATCGCGAACGCCTTCTCGCTGTGCTTGCTTGCCGATCTCCAGTGAGCTTCCCGACTTCAGGATGATGTGCTGTAGCGCCTCGGTTATGGGCATTACCTCGTAGATCCCTACGCGCCCCTTGTAGCCACTGCCCTTGCAGCGGTCACAGCCCACCGCACGGTACGCAGTCCACGTTCCGTCCAGATCGGATTGGAGAAATCCCGCCGTTAGCAAGGCATCATTGTCCATCGACGCGGGTTGTTTGCAGACGCACAACCGGCGCGCAAGTCGCTGGGCCGTTATCAGGATGATGGACGATGCAATGTTAAAGGGCGGCACCCCCATGTTGGCAAGGCGTGTCAACGTCGAGGGCGCATCATTGGTGTGCAGGGTTGACATGACCATGTGACCGGTCTGTGCCGCCTTGATAGCGATATCGGCGGTCTCCAGGTCGCGAATCTCACCAACCATGATGATGTCAGGATCTTGGCGCAAGAACGCCCGCATGGCATTGGCGAAGGTCAGCCCCGCCTTCTCGTTCACGTTGACTTGGTTGATCCCGGCGAGCTGGATTTCCGCCGGATCCTCAGCCGTTGAGATGTTTACACCCGGCTGGTTTAGCAGGTTCAAGCACGTATAGAGCGACACGGTCTTGCCGCTGCCGGTGGGGCCGGTTACAAGGACCATGCCGTAGGGCCGTTGGATCGCGTTGAGCAGCAATTCTTTTTGGTCCGCGTCATAGCCCAGCGAATCGATGCCCATCTTGGCTTGCGACGCATCCAAGATCCGCATGACGATTTTTTCGCCATACAAGGTTGGCAGTGTGCTAACCCGAAAATCGATCGCGCGTTGACCCGTGAGCGCGAGCTTCATACGCCCGTCTTGCGGCACCCGCCGTTCGGAAATATCGAGTCGTGAAACAACCTTAATTCGGGAGATCAGGCGCTCGCGGATCGCCAGCGGCGGTTGCGCCACTTCCCGCAATATGCCGTCGACGCGAAACCGTACGCGATAGAACTTCTCGTAGGGTTCAAAATGCAAATCCGAAGCTCCCTCGCCAATTGCGTCGAGCAAAAGCTTCTGCAAAAAACGCACCACGGGGGCATCGTCGACTTCGGCCGATGCCGCGTCCTCTCCTTCTTGCTGTTCCGGGCTCTCCGCCAGCAGATCCTCGAAGCTCACATCATCATCGATGAGCTTCTCCAGAGCCTTGGAAGCGGTCTGCGATGCCGCTTCGATGAGCCCCAGAAGCTTGTCGTGCTCCACTACGACAATGTCGAGCACGAGCTGCGTCTGGAACTTGACCTGGTCTAGTGCCTGCGAGTTTGTTGGGTCCGAGACAGCAACCGCCAGCCGATTGCCGCGCTTGCGCAGGGCCAGCACACGCAGCGATGACACCAACTTGCGATCGATCGTGTCTTTGGCTAACTGATCGGTATCGATCGCCGACAAGTCGAGCAGCGGATGCCCGAACGTCTCCGCGGCAAACCGAGCAATCGACGCGGCGGTAAGGCCCAGCGTTTCACCGACGGCCACCAGCTCGTCGATGAATAGCGAATTGCTCTGCACCGCCTTGCGCGCCAGCGACTCGGCGCGGTCCGGACGCAGTTTGCCTTGCTGCACAAGCGCGCGGGCCAGTCCAGTTAGTGCGCTAGAGGCAGCAGAAGTCGTTTGTGTCGCAGCAGACATGTTTGCCGAAAAAGGTCCGAATGCAAGTTATAGCGTCGAATGCCCGCGCGAAAGCAAGGAGATGCTATGAATAAGCCGTGGATTTGTAACGCTTATTATCCCCTAATTGCGGGTGCAAATTGCCGCGAGAGCAACCGCGCTCTTGCTTGCCGCCGCCGCCTCAGCGCTTGCGATTGCTGTTTGGTCCGCGCAAGCGCCGAAACGTCCGCGTGGGCGCGGTCCGGACCTTAGCGCGCTTCCTTCGAGCCCGGGATCGCCAGAACACGGATCAGCCGTACGCTGCGCACCGCCTGGTCGTGGATCTGCACGATCTCCACATTACAGCCGGGCAGCTGCAAGCAGCAAGGGCCATCGGGAATCTGTTCGAGGCGCTCGAGCAGCAGGCCGTTTAAAGTTCTAGGTCCATCAAGCGGTAGGGCAAGGGCCAAGCGGCGATTGAGCTGACGCAGCGTAACGGTGCCATCGACCATGACCTGTCCGTCACGTCCCCAGCGCAGCGAACTGGCACTGGTGCCGGGGACCTGCGTGGCAAACTCGCCGACGATCTCTTCCATGATGTCGTCAACGGTCACCAGGCCAAGTAGGTCACCGTACTCGTCGACCACCAGCCCCAGTCGCTGGCGGTTTTCCTGAAACATCTGTAATTGCTGCAGCAGCGACGTGCCGGTAGGGATCCAGTACGGATCGACCAGCAGCTCTCGCATGGCCTCCATGCCCGGTCGGCCTTCGGCCAAAAGCGTCAGCAGCTTGCGCACATGCAAAATGCCAACGACCCGACTGATGTCGCCCTCGAAGACGGGCAGCTTATTGTGGTAGCACGTGGTCACCTGCTCGAGGACCGCGTCGAAGGGCTGCTCCAAATCGATGCCCTCGATGCTTGCGCGTGGTGTCATCACGTCGTCCACGCTCAGTGCCTCCAGATCGAATACGTTAAGCAGCATGCTGCGGTGCTGCACGGGAATATAACTGGAGCCTTCGAGCACTAAAGTGCGTAGCTCCTGCCTCGTCAGCCGCTGTGCCTCGGCGATCCCACGGGGGCCTGCCAGGCGCAAAACACGCAAAATGACCTGGACAAAAAGATTCACGAACCATACGGCGGGTGTTGCTACCCACAGCACCGGGCGCAGTATGAAACTGGACGCAAGGGCGATGGGCTCCGGGTAGGTTGCACCGATGATCTTGGGTGTGATCTCCGAAAACACCAGTATCAAGAATGCCGTTATGACCGTGGCCGCGGCCAAACCCCACTGCTGGGCGCCCAGATCGTAGATGGACAGCGCGGCAACCAATGCGGTGGCCGCGGTGTTAGACAGGTTGTTGCCGATCAAAATTACGCTCAGCAGGCGATTGGTTTGATCCAAAAGCGCTTGGGTGCGGCGGGCGGCCGCGTTTCCCTCTCGCACCAAATGTCGCAAACGCAAGCGGTTGATAGCCATCATCGCCGTCTCAGCGATGGAGAAAAAGCCAGAAACGAGCAACAAGACGGCGAGCGCTAGCACATTCGCCCACAGGGGAACGCTAGGCATCGTACGGATCGTATCGATTGGTTTTGGCGTAGGCCGCAGCGAGGTGGCCGCGAGTTAGCGGCTGCCGATTGCCCCGGTCCGCGTGCTGATCCTTGCGCGGTGGCCCACCACGGTGCTGACACTGCACGGATGCGCGGGAGCAGGCCTGGTCGGGGTGAGAGGATTCGAACCTCCGACTCCTGCGTCCCGAACGCAGTACTCTACCAGGCTGAGCTACACCCCGAGGTATCGATTCGCCGCCTCGGCCAAAGTCGAGCTCAGCGGTCACGGCGCATTGCAAAGGCGGTCAAGTCTAGCAGACGATCGCGAAACTCCGAGACGGGCAGCGATGCAACCAACGTCGCTGCCATATCGCATTGCACGCTGGCGCACTGGCGCGCGTATTCGATGGAACCGTGCTCGTGCACGATCTGTGCAATTTGTGTGAAGTCGCCGCGTCCGTCGCGAATCGCTTTTTCCACCTGAGACTTTTGGCCGGGGGACGCGGCCCGCAAGGCGTGTATGACCGGCAGCGTGGGCTTGCCTTCGCGTAGGTCATCGCCGACACGCTTGCCGATGGCTTGGGCGCAGCCGTCATAATCGAGCACATCGTCGATGATCTGAAATGCTGTGCCGATCGCTGCGCCGTACCGAGCGCAGGCATCCTCCGCCGCCCCACTTGCATTGGCCAGGACGGCGCCGATGCGTGCGGCGGCCTCAAATAGCGTCGCGGTCTTGCGCTCGACCACGCCCAGATAGCGCTTTTCGTCGACCGTCGGATCGTGAATGTTCAGCAGTTGCATCACCTCGCCCTCGGCGATGCGGTTGGTCGCATCAGCCAGGATCTTCATCACACGCATGCTGCCTGCTTCGACCATCATCTGAAACGCGCGCGAGTAAAGAAAATCGCCCACCAGCACGCTGGCGGCATTGCCAAAGGCGGCTTTGCTGGTCGGGCGCCCGCGCCGCAGGTCCGATTCGTCGACGACATCGTCGTGCAGCAAAGTGGCCGTGTGAATAAACTCGATTACCGTGGCCAGCAAAACGTGTGCCTTGCCGCGGTAGCCCATCGCACGTGCAATGAGCAGCAAGATGGCCGGACGCAAGCGCTTGCCGCCACCGCCGATGATGTGCTCGCCGATTGTGCCGATCAGGGCCACGTCGGAGCTGAGCCGCTCGCGTATGGTGGCGTCGACCCCGCGCATTTCTTCGGAGATGGGCGCAAGCAGATCGGCCAGGCTGCGAGTTCGCGGCGGCTGCTGCGACAGGGTGGAGGCGGTTTGCACGGCGAGTCGTTAGTCGAGCGCGTTGAATTATAGGAGGGCAGGCTAGCGCGGGTGTCGCCGGGGTCGAAGGGTCGATCAAAATACAACCCGATTGACGGCCGGGTGCGAAAACAGCGATAATTTAAAGCTTTCGACGGGGCCATGGCGGCCCCGGTATGTGGGGGTCGGGAATGTTCGCGGTTATTAAGACAGGCGGCAAGCAGTATCGCGTGAACGCGGGTGACCGTCTCAAGGTCGAAGCGCTGCCCAACGAAGTCGGACAACAGATCACGCTGGCAGAAGTTTTAGCCGTTGGCGATGGCTCCCAGCTGCGTGTCGGCGCGCCGCGCGTTGAGGGCGCTGCCGTGCTTGCGACCGTCCTGGCCCATGGACGCCACCCCAAAGTGCGGATCTTTAAGATGCGTCGGCGCAAGCACTTTCAAAAGCACGCGGGACACCGCCAGAATTTCACCGAGATCCGGATTGACTCGATCGCTTGACGACGGTCGGGGGTTTGCGGTTCTTGGGCACATCATTGAGGTAAGACAATGGCGCATAAGAAAGCGGGTGGGTCCTCGCGCAATGGGCGCGACTCGCAGGCAAAGCGACTGGGCGTGAAGGCCTACGGTGGGCAGACAATCCACGCCGGCAGCATTATCGTGCGCCAGCGCGGCACGCGGTTTCACGCCGGCGAAAATGTCGGTACCGGACGCGATTACACGCTCTTTGCTCTGGTTGACGGCACGGTGCGCTTTGTCGTTGGCGGACCAAAGAAGCGCTGTTTGGTAAGCGTTCAACCCAGCGTCAGCGGCTAACTGCCGCCAAAGCCGGCTAGGCGCGCGTAGCGCGCGCGGCAGGCAGGGTGGCTGCGCATTGCCGCGAGTTGTTGCGTTGCGCAGAGCCTGCAACTCCCTTTGAGCGGTCAAGCCGATGAATTTCGTCGACGAAGCGCGCATTGAAGTTTGCGGCGGCCATGGAGGCAACGGCTGCGCGTCGTTTCGCCGCGAAAAATTCATTCCCAAAGGCGGCCCCGATGGCGGCGATGGCGGGCGCGGTGGCAGCGTCTTTGGCATCGCTGACCGCAACCTCAATACCCTGATCGAGTACCGCTATCAGCGCAAGCATGCGGCCGGCAACGGCGAGCATGGCCGTGGCTCGGATTGCTTCGGCGCAAGCGGCTGGGACCTTGAGCTGCCAATGCCCGTTGGCACCGTGGTCCACGACGAGGACACCGGCGAAGTCGTTGCCGACCTGGCCGAGCACGGCCAGCGCGCGCTTCTTGCTGCCGGCGGCGTGGGCGGCCTGGGCAACCTTCACTTCAAATCCAGCACCAATCGTGCCCCGCGTCAACATACGGCCGGACAGGCGGGGCAGCTGCGTCGACTTCGCCTGGAACTAAAGGTCCTTGCTGATGTGGGATTGCTGGGCGCGCCAAATGCCGGAAAGTCGACCTTGCTTGCGGCAGTTTCCAACGCACGTCCCAAGATCGCCGACTACCCTTTCACCACGATGCATCCGCATCTGGGGGTCGTGCGCCAAGAAGCAGGTAAGGGTTTTGTCGTGGCCGACTTGCCGGGACTGATCGAAGGTGCAGCCGAGGGAGCTGGACTTGGTCACCGCTTTTTGCGCCATGTGAGCCGAACCCGGCTGCTGTTGCATGTTCTGGACGTCGCTCCTTTTGACGTTGATGTCGACCCAGTGTCGCAAGCCCGCGCCATTTCGTCGGAATTGCGCAAGTTCGACCCCGCGCTGCTACGCAGGCCGCGCTGGTACGTTTTGAACAAGATCGATCTGGTGCCCGCATCCGAGCGCGCGGCGCTGGTAGCGCGGTTGCGTCGCCGATTGCGCTCTAAGGCGCCGATGTTCGCTATATCGGCGGCAACCGGTGAAGGCTGCCGGGACCTGATGTGGGCTGTGCAGCGCTTTTTGGAGCAACGAGGTGCGCCCGGCGCAAGGCTTTCACTGTCGGCCGCGGATGGTACGCGCTCGCCGCGGCAATCCTTGCCGGTCGCCGAACCAGCCGAGCGGGTCCTGACGTGAGCGCCGCGATGGGTGAAGCGCGCTTTGCGCGCACGGTGGTCAAGGTCGGCAGCAGCCTGGTCACCAACGAAGGGCAGGGTCTGGATCTTTCTGCCATTTCGCTTTGGGCCAGCCAGGTCGCGGCCCTGCGGGCATTGGGCAAACAAGTGTTACTGGTCTCTAGCGGTGCGATCGCGGAGGGGATGCAGCGGCTTGGGTGGGTGCGTCGGCCCCAGGAGGTACATGAGCTGCAAGCCGCTGCCGCGGTGGGCCAGATGGGTCTGGCGCAGGCTTATGAGAGCTGCTTTGGCGCCTTGGGCTTGCGCACAGCGCAGATTTTGCTCACGCACGCGGATCTGGTCGATCGCGCGCGCTACCTTAACGCCCGCTCGGCGCTACTTACGTTGCTCGAGTTGGGAGTCATCCCGGTCATCAACGAGAACGATACGGTGGTGACCGACGAGATTAAGTTTGGCGATAACGACACCTTGGCGGCGCTGGTGACCAACCTGGTTGAAGCCGACGTGCTGGTTATCCTGACCGATCAGCAAGGGCTGTTTGACGCCGACCCGCGTCGCGTGCCCCAAGCGCGGCTGGTGCAAAGCGCCGCGGCTGGGGATCCGCAACTGGAGCGGTACGCCGGTGGGGCGGGGAGCGCTATCGGTCGTGGCGGCATGCTCAGCAAAGTGCTGGCGGCAAAGCGCGCTGCGCGCAGCGGCGCCGCAACGATTATTGCGTGCGGGCGCGAGCCCGAGGTTCTCCTGCGCTTAGCGCGGGGCGAAGCAATCGGCACGCTACTGGGCGCAGCGGTGCCAAAACGCGCCGCTCGCAAACAGTGGATTGCCGACCATCTGCAGACCAAGGGGCGCGTCACAATCGACGCCGGCGCCGTTGCCGCGCTGTGTCACCAAGGCAAGAGCCTGCTGCCGATCGGGGTGGTCGAGGTCAGTGGAAGTTTCGCGCGCGGTGATTTGATCTCGTGCGTCGACGTCAGCGGAAAGGAAGTCGCCCGCGGACTAGTCAATTACTCGAGCAGTGAGGCGAGCCTCATCGCGCGCCGCGCCAGTGCCGACATCGCCCAAGTGCTCGGATTCATGGAAGAGCCCGAGCTAATACATCGCGACAATCTGGTATTGCTCTGAGGCACGCCGGCCGCAATCCAGGCGCTCGAAATCAGGGTCGTTGCTGCTGCGAAGCACCTCGACGCGACGTCGGCGGAAAAACGAACCGCGATAATTCCTGCAGCGCCTGCTCGTAGACGTGGCGCTTGAATTCGATCACCGAATCCATCGGAATCCAGTATTCGCTCCAGCGCCAGGCGTCAAACTCGGGCTTCTCACTGCGCCGCAGACACACATCACAGTCGCGGCCGAGCAGACGCAGCAAATACCAGATCTGTTTTTGTCCGCGATAATTCCCGCGCAATTCGCGCCGTATCCACTGCTCGGGCACTTCGTAACGCAACCAGTCTCGCGTGCGGGCAACAATCCTCACCTGCTCGCTTTGTAGACCGATTTCTTCGTAAAGCTCGCGGTACATCGCCTGCTCGGGCGATTCGCCGTGCTTGATCCCGCCTTGGGGAAATTGCCACGAATGCTGTTTTACTCGCTTTCCCCAGAATACCTCGCTACGTTCGTTAAGCAGGATGATGCCGACGTTCGGGCGGTACCCATCCTTGTCCAGCATGCCATCACCTGAAGCTATATCATCTGCGACCCATTATATGGCCCGTAGCAACGGCCGGAAAACGGAACGAATTGGCGATGCGCGCCTCGCAATTCTTGCTTTGCACCCAAAAAGAAGCGCCCACGGACGCGGAAATCATCAGCCAGAAGCTGATGCTGCGCTCGGGAATGATTCGCCGGCTCGCCGCGGGCATCTACAGCTATTTGCCGCTGGGTCTGCGCTCGATCCGGCGCATCGAGGCGATCATTCGCGAGGAGATGAACCGGGCTGGTGCCATGGAATTGCTCATGCCCATCGTGCAGCCGGCCGAGCTTTGGATGGAATCGGGACGCTGGGAGAAGTATGGGCCAGAGCTGCTGCGGCTGAAGGATCGGCACCAGCGGGATTTTGTCCTGCAGCCAACCTCCGAGGAAGTCATAACCGACATCGCTCGCCAGGAGATCCGTAGCTACCGCCAGCTACCCGCAAATTTTTATCACATACAGACGAAATTTCGCGACGAGCGCCGTCCGCGGTTCGGGGTCATGCGGGGCCGGGAGTTCACGATGAAGGATGCCTATTCCTTCGATCGGGACGTGGCGTCAGCGCACCGCAGTTATCAAACGATGTTTGATACATACGAGCGCATTTTTTCGCGCATGGGGCTGCGATTTCGTGCGGTCGCGGCCGATACCGGCGCCATTGGAGGGAGTCGTTCGCACGAATTCCAAGTCATCGCCGACAGTGGCGAGGACGCGATCGCATATTGCCCGGAGGGCGAGTACGCGGCCAACGTTGAGTTGGCCGAGGCGCTTGCACTGCTTTCGGAGCGCGCTCCGGCGCACCAGCCGCTGCGCAAGGTCGCGACCCCGAACCGCGCTCGCTGCGCCGACGTTGCCGAATTTCTTGCGGTGCCGCTGCAGCAGGTCGTCAAAGCGCTGGTTGTCGCGGTCGACCAAACCGAGGCCGCACCCAAGATCTTTCTGCTGTTGTTGCGCGGCGACCACGAGCTAAACGAGGTCAAGACCGGCAAGCTTGCTGGCCTGGAGGGCGGTTGGCGCTTTGCCACCGATACCGAGATCGCCTCGGCATTTGGTTCCTCGCCAGGCTACCTTGGTCCCGTATTTGCGCGCGCGCCGCGTGATGCGGTGCAGGTGATTGCCGACCGAACGGTGGTCCTGATGAGCGACTTTGTCTGTGGTGCCAACGAAGAGGGTTACCATTTCACGGGAGTCAATTGGGGCCGCGACCTGCCCGAGCCCGATCGCACGGCCGATCTGCGCAACGTTGTGCCAGGTGATCCCTCACCCGACGGCAAAGGACGATTGGCAATCCAACGCGGAATCGAAGTCGGCCATGTTTTTTACCTGGGAACGAAGTATTCGGAGAGTCTGCATGCGAGCTACCTCGACGAGGAGGGACGCGCGCAGCTCTTTGAAATGGGCTGCTACGGTATCGGCGTTACGCGCCTGCTTGGCGCGGCGATCGAACAAAACCACGACGCACGGGGAATCGTGTGGCCCGAGCCAATTGCTCCCTTTTCTGCAGTGATCTGCCCGGTAAATTATCCGCACTCGCAGACCGTGCGGTCGGCGGCCGATGAGTTGTATCGGATCTTGCTGGACGCGGGGGTTGATGTGTTGCTCGATGATCGTGGCGAGCGCCCGGGTGCCATGTTTGCAGACGCCGAATTGATCGGAATCCCCCACCGGATAACGATCGGCGAGCGTGGCTTAAAGGTCGGCCAGCTCGAATATGTGCCGCGCTCCACCTTAGAGGTCGCGCAAATCGACAATGCAAGCGCGGCAAACTTTCTGCGTGAGCGCCTTGCACGATAATTCGCGCGGCACGCGGCGGCGACGACTTCTCGCGCTAGGGCTGCTGCCGATCTTGCCGCGTGTCAGCTGGGGCGGCGCCCAGCAATATGAGACCCTCGCCGATTCCGTGCGTGGCGCGCTGGCGGCGCAGATTGCCGAGAGCGCACCGCCCCTACGGCACTTTGCCAGCGATGAGGCGCGCGACGCCTACGAGCGCTGGATGGTGCAGATGTCCACGCGGCTGGTGGCGCGCGTGCCGGAAAAACGCAATCGCACCGATCTGCTGCAGTGCCTGGATTACGAGTGCATCCGCGCTGGTCTGGACCGTCAAATGGTGCTGGGGCTGATCCAGGTGGAAAGCAATTTTCGCAAGTACGCGATTTCCGACGTCGGTGCCCGCGGCCTGATGCAAGTGATGCCGTTTTGGGCCGGGTTAATCGGCGACGGCAATGTGCGCCGCTTATTCGAGATGCGCACCAACCTTCGCTATGGCTGCGTCATCTTGCGCCATTATTTGGATTCCGAACGAGGCGACTTGTTTCGCGCTCTCGGGCGCTATAACGGCAGCGTCGGGCAAGCGACCTATCCGAGCGCGGTCCTTGCCGCCTGGAAGCGCGACTGGGGTTATCCTTAGGTTGCAAGCGTGGGCGGGCGAGCCAAAGCCCTGCGCAGAACATGCAATGACACGCCCGAAGCAGCCTAATGCCGCCGCGCATGGCCGCCGTGGGGCATTCCGGCCATTGAACCAAACGCGCGCATCATCTTTGCCAGTCCGCCCTTGCGCATTTTCTTCATCAACGCGCTCATTTGGTCGTACTGCGCCAGCAAACGGTTGACCTCCTGAACGGGAACGCCCGCGCCGCTGGCGATGCGCCGCTTGCGAGAAGCCTTTACCAGCTCGGGCTTGCTGCGCTCATCGGGCGTCATCGAATTAAGTATCCCTTCCATGCGGCGAACCTGCCGCTCGGCCTCACGCGGGTTGACCTGCCCGGCGGCCTGGGCGAATTGCGCCGGCAGTTTCTCGAGCAGCCCGCCAAAGCCGCCCAACCGGCGCATCTGGGCGATCTGTTCGCGAAAATCATTCAGGTCAAATCGTGCGCCCGATTGCATGCGCTGAGCAAGCTTCTCGGCAGCACCGATATCGAGCGAACTTTTGACCTCTTCAACGAGTGCGACGATATCGCCCATCCCGAGCACCCGTCCGGCCATGCGCTCGGCATCAAAGGGCTCCAGCCCTGTTAGCTTCTCGCCGGTGCCGGCGAATTTGATGGGCTTGGCGGTGATCTGCGTCACTGACAGGGCAGCGCCGCCGCGCGCATCCCCGTCAAGCTTCGTCAAGATGATCCCCGTCAGCGGCAGGCGCGAGCCGAACGTTGCCGCTGTGTTGACAGCGTCTTGACCGAGCATCGCATCGACGATGAGCAAGGTTTCCACGGGACGCAAGGCCGTGTGCAGCTGCGCAATCTCCTCCATCATGGGCTCGTCGATGGTCGTGCGCCCGGCCGTGTCAACCAAAACGACGTCGAGCAGATGACGACGCGCGTGCGCAAGCGCCGCCTGGGCGATCTCCACAGGGCGACTTTGCGGCGGCGTGGGAAAAAACTCGATTTGGGCCTGCTGGCAGACGGTTTGCAGTTGGGCGATGGCTGCCGGTCGATAAACGTCGGTTGAAACGGCAAGTACCTTCTTGCGCCGCTCGATTGACAACCACCGACCAAGCTTGCCCGTAGTGGTCGTTTTGCCCGACCCTTGTAAGCCGGCGAGCAAGATGATCGCGGGCGGCTGCGTCGCAAGGTCCAAATCGCGCTGCTTTTGCGGCAGGTCGCCTCCCATGAGCCGAACCAGTTCCCGGTGCACAACGCCCACGAGTGCCTGCCCCGGTGTCAGGCTTCCAATAACGTCCTCGCCCACGGCGCTTTCGCGGACCCGGGCGATGAAATCGCGTACGACGGGAAGCGCCACGTCGGCTTCGAGCAGGGCCAGGCGAACCTCGCGAAGCGCCTCCTGCATATTGGCTTCTGTCAAGCGAGCCTGTCCGCGAACCTGCTTGACGATGCGGGCCAATCGGTCCGTTAGTTGATCCAGCATTGCATTGTTCCCCGTGCGCCCATGGTATATAGACGCGCTATGCAAATAGGCGCATTTTACGGGTGGGCCCACTTGATCGTCGCGCTGGCCTATCTAGTGGTCGCGTACCGCTGCTGGGTGGCTTTGCACCGCGGCGATGACGTACCGCCCTCAAGTCTGGTCGGACTGCTGTTGGCAGTGGCGGTTGTTGGCCATGCCACGCTGCTCGTGCAAGACGTCTTTGGCACGGGAGGTTTGCGCTTTGGTTTCTCCCAGGCCCTTTCGGCAACCTTCGTCATCGCCTGCGGCTTGTTGTGGATCGAGGGTTTTTTCGTTTCACTCGTTGGCTTGTATGCGCTGTTGACGCCGCTTGCGGCGATTACCTTATTGCTGCCTTTGGTGTTTCACGGGGTCGCCCTGGCGGCCGAGGGAAGCTCACTGGCACTGCGCGTACACCTGGCTGTCTCGGTTCTGGCCTACAGCCTCTTTACGGTCGCTGCGCTGCACAGCGTGCTGATGACCTCGATCGACCGGTATTTGCACCAGCCATTGCGCGACTCTTCGGGGGCGTTGGGCCCGCTTTTGTCGCGCATGCCCTCGCTGCTGGCGCTGGAGTCCTTGCTGTTTCGCCAGCTTGCCGCCGGTTTTGTGCTGCTCACGGCCTCCCTGGCCAGCGGAATCATTTTTTCCGAGGAACTTTTCGGCCGCCCGCTGCGCTTTGATCACAAGACGCTCTTTGCCATCATTGCGTGGTGCGTTTTCGCTGGACTGTTAGTCGGGCGCTATGCTTTTGGCTGGCGCGGACGGGTCGCGCAACGCTGGCTTTTCGTGGGATTCTTGATGCTGTTGTTGGCCTATATTGGCAGTCGTTTCGTCTTTGAAGTCGTTTTGGGCAGAGTATGGGTGTGATGCGCTTGCTCTTTTGGGCGCTGATTGGAGTCGTGGCGTATCTTGCCGTACGCCGCCTGGCGCGCGACGGCCAGCCGGGCGTGCGCCAGCGTGCTGGTTCGAGCCAGTCAGCCGAGGACATGGTTCGTTGTGCGGTCTGTGGCCTGAATCTTCCAAAGTCCGAGGCGTTACCGCTCGATGGGCGCTGGGCCTGCTGCGCGGAGCATGCCCGGCAGCAACCCCCGGCGTCCCAACCATGATCGCACCTCGCGCCGGCCATTTGGCGGCGCCGCGCGAGCCATTTAACGCCGGACCATTGCGATGAACGCAACGAGCAAACCCGACCGCGAGCGCATTTCCGCCGCCAAGTCATCGGACCAGCTGCTGCGCGTGGAACCCGCATGGGGCACGCTGTATGCGCTGGCGCTGGCCCGGGTACTGGTAACGGCTTTCGTGTTGCTGTCGGCGATCGTTTTTGCCGCGCCGCTGGCTAGTCGCCTAAGCGGCGCAGGGGTCTCGGAGATCGTCGTTGGATTGGCCACGTACTTTGGCGTCGCCATTGCCATGGCCCTGGCGTCTTTGTATTACCGGCGCCATTTCCTCGGGCAATTGAGCGCGCAGCTTGCCGTCGACTTGATCATGGCAACGGTCCTCGTTGTTCTGGGCGGCGGAATGCGCAGCGAATTCGTCGTTTTTTATTTGGTCCCGATTGCCGGCGCCTCGCTGATGCTGCCCACCAGCGCGGCGTTTTTCACAACCTCGATTGCCGTGCTGTTCCTTCTGGGCGATGCTGTCTTGCGCGGCTTGCGCGATGAGCATACGGAAACGCAACTGTTCCAGGCTGGCTTGTACGGCGCGGCGCTGTTTGGTTTGACGGGATTGCTGCGACTGCTCGCGGCGCGGCTTAACAAGCAAGAGCAGTTGGCGCATGCACGCGGTCTTGATCTGCAAAATCAGCTGGAAATCAATCGTCTGGTCATCTCGCAGATGGAGCAAGGCGTCATCGTCGTCGATGCGGCCACCACGGTCCACGCCAACAATCTGGCCGCGCGGGTGCTCTTAGGCATGACGCGTAGCGCACAGCTAACGGGCCGTCGCCTGACCGACATGCCGGCGCTACGCGCCCTAGGAGAGGAATTTCAGCGCTGGATGAAGACCGAGGCCAACGAGGTGGGATGGTCCAACCGGGTATTTATGCTGGCCGCACCCGATGTGTCGGGCAGCGCAAGTTCGCCGCCCCGCCCCTTGCGAGCCCGATTTGCCCGGCCGCCATCTGCGCAGTCGGGTGAATTCGTGATCTTTCTTGAGGATCGCAACGCCTTGGAAGCTCGGGCACAGCAGCTGAAGCTGGCT
>Ga0187781_10000710_pt1 | contig 24238 bp, 19 predicted proteins | sample 0715_SJ02_MP02_2_FD_132447 | JGI IMG/M metagenome (GOLD analysis project Ga0187781, IMG submission 132447) | Tropical peat soil microbial communities from peatlands in Department of Meta, Colombia - 0715_SJ02_MP02_20_MG | ecosystem: Environmental > Terrestrial > Soil > Wetlands > Peat | place... | reverse complement strand
TGAGTTTTCTGCAGCAAGCTTTGGCCGCCTACCATCCCCGTGACTTTGCGGTTGAACTGTGGGATGGCACCCGATGGCTGCAGGAGAGCAATCAATTCCGACGATTCACCTGGAAAATAAATGATCCCGCTGCCCTGCGGCGAGTAATAGGAAATGCCAGCGAGGTCTCCCTGAGCGAGGCGTACATCTACGATCAATTCGATCTGGAAGGCGATATTCTGGGCGTCTTTCGTTTAGCCGATTTTCTTCTGAACAAGCGGTGGACTCTTAGAGAGAAGCTGCGTTTGAGCAAAATGCTGCTGGATTTGCCTTCGCATCAGCGGGCGCAGACTAGCGCAGTGGACCTGCAGGGAACGGCTCACTCCAGAGAACGTGATCGCCAGGCTGTTACCTACCATTACGACGTATCGAACGATTTCTATGCTCTTTGGCTGGACCGGAACATGGTTTATTCCTGTGCATATTTCCAAGCGTCCGACGATCATCTCGATACCGCGCAGGAGCAGAAACTGGACTACATCTGCCGCAAGCTGCGCCTGAAACCTGGGGAGCGCTTGCTGGACATAGGGTGTGGTTGGGGCGGATTGATTCTTCATGCGGCCCGTCACTACGGAGTGCGCGCTTTGGGGATCACCATCAGCGAACGCCAGATCGAATTTGGACGTAAGCGGATCGAGCAGGAAGGACTTTCAGAGCAATGCGAAGTGCGGTTGCTCGACTACCGCGAGCTCGATGAACCCGGGGCTTACGACAAGCTGGTCAGCGTGGGCATGGTGGAGCATGTCGGGGGATCCAAGTTGCCGGAATATTTTGAGCGTGCATTCCGGCTTTTGCGGCCAGGTGGCGTCTTTATGAATCATGGGATTGGCAGAGCAGGCAACCGGACTGCTCCCCAGCAACCGACCTTTACCGACGTTTATGTTTTTCCCGACGGCGAATTAGTGCCAATTGCCGCCATGCTGGATGCGGCCGAGGCCAGCGGCTTCGAGGTGCGCGACGTGGAGAACTTGCGCGAGCACTACGTTCTGACGTTACAGCAATGGTTGCGGCGCCTGGAAGCGCATTCCGAGGAGGCCCGCCGGATCACAGATGAGGTGAAGTATCGAATCTGGCGATTGTATCTGGCGGGTTCGTGCCACTATTTCCGGACAGGAAAATTAGACGTCTACCAAACACTGCTAGTAAAACGCGATCAGGGCAAAAGCGCGTTGCCGCTCACAAGGGAGGACTGGTATCAGGTATAGCCCGTCTACCCGGTGTACACCAGTTCCACGACCGTACAGTCATCGCTTAGGGCGTTGCCGCTGCAGAAGTCGGAGATGGCGGAGAAAATATCTTCCATCGTGCCGGTTTTCGCGGCCCGTTCCAGACGGAAGTCCTCGAAGAATTCGCCGCGCGCATTCTCCGCCTCGGTAACTCCATCCGTCACCAGGATCAGACGATCGCCCGGTTTTAACTGAAGCCGCGCACTTTTGTATTCCGCGTCGGGAAGCAGGCCGACGGGCAGGTTGGCATCACTCGGTCGCTCCACCTCCCCATGGGAGACCAGGACTGGCGGCACATGACCGCAGTTTACGTACTCCAATTCTCCGTCGGCGGGAATCCGGGCCACAATCACCGTCGCATATTTCTCGCCTATGTGCTTATGCGTGAAGAAACGGTTAACCGCAGTGACAATCTCGGTCAGCGGCATACCAGCGGCGAGTTGGGAATAAATCATGCCTTGCAAAGTGGACGCCAGCAGCGCGGCAGAAACACCTTTGCCGCTTACGTCTGCCAGCACCACAGTCAGACCTTGGTCGGTGTTGACGGCATCGAAGAAATCCCCACCGATCTCTTTACAGGAGAGATTTCTTCCACCCAGGCGCGCGAAAGGAACTTCCGGAATGGTCACCGCCATGAGGCGCTGTTGAATAGAAGCGGCGATGGCCAGTTCCTGCTGGTAACGCTTGGCAGATTCCTCGGCCTGCACCAGGCGTGCATTCTCGATGAGAGAGGCAGCCTCGGTCGCGATGGCGTGCAGAATGTCGTTGCTCACGCTGGAAATGTCGCGCGAGGCAAAGCGTGAATCCACGTAAAGCGCGCCCATGGCCTCGGCGGCCGGCGTGGGTCCCCCACCGTCTGTGCCGCGCACCGTATGCACCTGTGGCTTTCGAAGGGGGACGCAGATGACTGTTCGAAGATCGTAGGCAACGATGCTCTTGCGCCCAGTCAGATCCGTCGAGCGACTGGTATCGGTGAGCACGAACTCGGAATTGGATTTCAGGGCATCTTCCAGAATGGAGTGCGAAATCGTGGTGTCCTCAAGCAGCGGCTCACCCTTGGAGTTTCGTCCCGCTCCCAGCCGCAACTCCCCCTGGTCGTTTTTCATGAACACGAAGGCGCGCTCGGCGCGAGTTAATTTGAGTGTTACGTCAAGCAGGGTCATCAAAATTTCATCCAGCACCCCGACGGTATTCAGCTTGCGTGCAGCTTCGAGAAAAAGGACCAATTTCTCCAGATCAGTAGTTTCTTCCGAGATATGCATCCCGGAAATCTGGCTAAGAAACTCGCGGGCCGTGTTGGGCGTGGCGTGCTGGGGATTGAAGATGGCATAGGCGAGGTCGCGAACCCCGAACTCCAGGCGGTCGTTCTGCTCCAGGGCTTTACGCTGGATTTTTTCGCCATTGACAAAGGTTCCGTGCTTGCTGCCCTGATCGACGAGGCAGAATTCCCCATTCTCAGAAATGATCATGGCGTGATCACGCGAAACCCGCGGATCGGGAATGACCAGATCCTTATCAACTTTCCGGCCCACGCTGAACGGGCTATGGTCGAGCTTGATAACGCGTTGCTCATTCCCCTGCACGAACACAAGGGTGGGGAAGATGCCGGAGCTCGAGCCGGGTTCAGGAGTAACTATGGTTTCAAACGCCATTGGGCAGCGATTCCGCTCACGAGAATAATGACAGGATTGCCAAGCCATGGGAAGGGGCGAGCCATAATTCTGTCCTATGTTCAGCCTGACCGACTGCCGCCAGGCAGCCGCTCATGAGGGTTTGACATTAGTCCATCTGGGCAGCAGCTTCATGATCGCGATGGTTACGACGGCAAAGACGGCTAAAGGAATAAGAATAGTGGAGTAAAGCGGGAGTTCCCATGCTCTTTGCAATTTGGGATTCGGGACAAAAATTGAAGCCAGCGTGATCCCTAGCGCAGCCAGCCACGGCCAGGCAACAATCAAAGCTGTCACGGCGAGCGCGAGGCGCGATAAAGCGCCCGCGGCCCACAGAATCGACCAATAGCTAACGACCAGCAGAATCGGCGCCAGCAGCAAGACTTGATTGTAGGGAGCTTCTTTGGGAGCGATCACGATGGTGGCAGCCAAGATAACTCCCATGATCCAGTGAAATGTTGGTACATCTTTCGAAGTGCGGTGAAAACGCCAACAGACGACGGCTAATCCTACGACAATAGCAACTGCAAGAGCTCTTCCCCAGGCGGGAGTGAACAGCAGCTCCAGAGCGGAGCCCGCGCCGTTGTTGTACTGCCGGTACGCAACCAGCGCCTGACGAAAGCGCCCGACCCAACCTGGTAAGACAATCTCGCCCGCAGCGATCAGCGCCAACATTGTCCCCGCAAACCCCCACACGAGTTTGTTTCGCGTACGCCAGTCACCCGCTGCCCACAACAAAAGCCACGCCGCCAACGGCAATGCCAACTGCGGTTTGATTGTGGCCAGCGCAAGCAGGATTCCCGCGGCAGCGAGTCGATCTGTCTGCAGCAGAAGTGCAGAGAAGGCGATCAATCCGCCAACCAGCAGGCTCAATTGCTGCAACTTGATTCCCTGGATCGCCTGCAGGCTGCCAAGCAGCAGAACCATCAGAGTCGCGACAGTCCACTTTGAAGCACGCCAGCGAAAGACGCGCACCCAGACCGGCACAGTCGCGGCGGTTAACGCGATGAGTAACCATCGAAATCCGCTCTGCACTACTGCAAACGGTAGATAAATTGTGGGCGCAAGCAGAAAAACCACATAGACAGGATAAGCAAAACCCTGCTGGTCTGTGGGATCATCGGGACGGGCGGGATCAAGTGCACGGCCATAATACCCAATCTGGATCTCACGGGTAACGCTGGCGCCATAAGGATCGCGGTGGTGCAGCAGCAGTTCACGCGCTCCCAGCCAACGAGGATAGAGGTCGGAAAGATTGCCGCGAGGAATACCGTGCAGGGCAGCATCTGACAACTGATGCGCAATCAGTACGTGCTGGACGTAGAACCACATACTGCCCGCTAGTAGCAAGGCCAGCACAAATCCGGGTTTTCGATGTGACAGCAAATGCGTGGGTGACTGTCGTCTGAGAAAGGCGATTTTCGAGCCTGCCCTAGTTAATTCTATGCAATCGTGCCGGAACTTAAGTGGGACTTGGAATCAGTGCCCTCACCAAAGCGTTTGTCCGATGGCAAAGCACGGCTGGCGGTTTCAAACCAAATCTGCGCGACAATCCCGCCCAGGAGCAGCAGCACCGCCCAGCCCATCAATGCGAGCCGATTGCCGTGCAGCAAGAGAAACTCCTGCAAAGGTGAGAAGAACAGCAATCCGATCCCGGGCAGCATTAACGCCCGCGCCCACGGGGCCAGAGTTCCCGGATGCCAGAGCTTCTGGAAGATGAGTGCTATCGGTAGTAGCAGAACGCTGAGATCGTAACCGAGGCAATGATAACTGACGAGCACGGTAGCAACCATCGCTAAGGCAAACTTCGAGCAAAACAAGTCGGGGGTCGTCTCCCTGGCTCGACACAGCCACGCAGCCAACAGCAGGATGACACATGAAAACGCTATTGCAATGCTAGCGGTCTCGATCCGGCCATGAGTTAGAACATAGATCAAACCGCGTAAGTTCGGCATGTCCGACGGTTGGATTGCGCCACCAGCCATATTTGCATCCAGGCGCAAGACGTATCCCGGATACAATCTGAGTCCGGTGGTTCCAACAAGGGCAAGGGAAACCAGCGCCAGGGCGGCGGCGGTCGGGAGGAAACCATACAAGATTTTCTTGTCGCCTCGCATTGGCCAAAGCAAGATAAATGGCAAGACCAGCTGCGGCTTAAATAAACCCAGAGCCAGCCAGGCTCCCGACAGTGCCCGCGCGTTCTTCTTCAAGCAGACAAACGTCAGGACATAAAGTAACAAGAGGAGGATCGAATCCTGCCCCTGAAGAAGCGTCAAGAAGATGGGGAAAAAAGCCAGAGTCGCCAGCATGCAAAGCGGCAGCGAACACGTCTTTAATTTGTCCACCTGTCCTCGGAGCAGAAATGCGCCGGCCAGCAACGCGCCGGCATTCAGCAAGTCCCAGAGAATGAAGGCGTGGAGATAAGAGAGAAAGGTGAAGGGAGCGAAGAATAGAGCTTCAAATGGCGGATGATTGTACGGCAAAGCATTTAGCCGGATTGCTACATGGGGAGCAAACTCGCGCTGTATTTGATACTGAACACTGTTGTTGTACAGGTCATGTCCCAACCCTTTCCTTACCATCATTCCAGCACAGTAATAAATGGTGAAGTCTGAATACCCTTTACTGACCGACTCTCGTGCATCCCAAAAGAAGGCGGCGTGGAGCACAACCATTCCACACAAATACACGAATACGGCCTGCCTCTTTTGGGGCTTTTCCATGCTGAACCTGGGAGTACGCCTCACGGCCGCCGGCAATAGTGCGAGCCGATTCTATACCTATCGCGCAGGTGGCACGATATGATCCTTATTTCATGTCGGGGTGGCTGCAAACCCGGCGGCTGTTCGTGGTTATTCTCGCTCTCGGCCTGTTCGCTTTGGCCGCGCGCAACGTGACAGATCCAGATGTGTGGTGGCACCTTCGCACGGGCCAACTGATAATCCAGAACCACGCGGTTTTTCACGCCGATCCGTACTCATTTACTCGGGCGGGCCAGCCGTGGGTTGACCACGAATGGATGTCCCAGATTTTGATTTTTTGGTTGTACTGCGTGGCAGGATGGGGCGGCCTGATAGCAGGATTCGGTGCGCTGATCGCAGTCACCTTTCTCCTGCTGTTTATGCGTTGCCCAGGGCGCCCGTATGTGGCCGGCGCAATAAGCGCTTGGGGCGCGATAGCTTCGGTGCCTAGTTTTGGAGTGCGCCCGCAAATGTTCACCCTCCTGCTAGCTTGCATCCTTCTGTTCATCCTTGAAGAGTCCTATCGCCGCCCCAAGATGCTGTGGTGGACACTGCCGATCATGCTGCTTTGGGTCAACCTGCACGCGGGATACGCTTTGGGAATTGTTTTCGTCCTTGTGTTCCTGCTGGGAGATGCCGTGGATTATGCCTTCGGAAATCGTGAAGCCGTGCAGTCAACAGCAAGGTTGCGAAACCTCGCCGTGGCCGGCCTGGCTTTGGTTGCCATCGTACCGCTCAACCCCTATGGGATCGCGATGTACCGTTATCCTTTCGAGACCCTGCATTCTCGAACCATGCTCAGCTACATCGGAGAATGGTCGTCGCCAGATTTTCATCAAGGCCGGTATCTGTCGTTGCTTGTGATGATACTGGCCACAATGCTGCTGCCGGCGCTTGGCGCGCGCGGTTTACGCGCCCGAGAGTTGCTGCTGTTGGCTGTAACCATGTACGCGGCTTTGCGCTCAGTACGGCACATTCCGATATACGTGCTGGTGGCGGTTCCGCTTCTCAGCGCAACGGTTCAAACCACGTTGCAAGAGAATGGCAAGGGCGGATGGCTTGAAAATCCGTCGCCACTGACGCGCATCAAGTTCGTTGTCAACTTCGTGCTATTGGCAGGTTTTGTGGTCTTTAGCGGACTCCGTGTGCGGCAAGTAATCCGCTCTCAGGCACAAGCGGAGGCCAAAGAGTTTCCCATAGCGACGATTGCCTTTCTGGCAAGCACCCATCCGCCTGCTCCAATGATGAACCATTACAACTGGGGTGGTTATTTCATATGGAGGCTGTACCCGGAGTACAAGGTCTATATTGACGGTCGCGCGGATGTTTATGGCGACTCCTTTATGGACGAGTTTGCCTCCGCCTACTATGTCAGAGGCGAGTCATGGAAGTCCGGGCTGGAGAAATGGCGGCTGCAAACTATCGTACTTCCACCGGATGCGCCTTTGATTACCGTACTCACGCTCGGAGGCGGCTGGGAGCGGGTGTTCTCAGATGGACAAGCGGTCGTACTGACCCAATCTCGGTAAATTAGTGTGCTCAGGCATTTTTGAGACCAAAGTTCACTCCGAGCGTAGCCTTTGACGATTGCCTGCGAAACTTTCGTTACTCGAAAAATTGAATTTTTTTGCACGATGCGCCACAATTTGTCACTCCAACCGCCTTGGCTCGGAGTATCATGGCGTGGGGAGAGAGTGCAAATAGTTTTTCCCTCGCAAACTGTTGATTCATAAAACGCAATCAGCACCCCGGCGGTGCGGTCCATCTCTGGAGCTGTGCCTGCACGGGAGTGCCAAACCTCGTAGGCGAATGTGGAGGCAACCGATGACAAACAATGTGATCCGCAGATTATGGTGGGAAGATGAAGGTCAAGACATCGCGGAGTACGCGGTAATGTTGGCCGTGATCCTGGTGATCGTGGTGGGTACGATCAGACTTATTGGGGGGAACGCAAATAACGTCTTCTCGTCTGTGGCAAGCTCAATTTCACAGTGATCCTCTCTGGGTGCGTACGATTGTGTGCGTACGGAGAAGTGCGCTTGGCTTTTCGGAGTTGCAACCCAGATTTCTTCTGCCGTGGTGGGAGCTCGAAGCCCGGGCGTCAACCGGAAGACATAAGCGGGCACCACAAATCTAGGAGTAGCAATGAATCGTAACCGGCTCTTGATGATTGGGTTCTTTGCTCTGGTGATGGGCGCTGCCGTGAGTTTTATGGTTTACCGCAATCTGCAAGGTGGCCGATCCAGATCGGTTCCTGGCGAGGATGTGTTGGTTGCAGCCACCGACTTGCAGGTCGGCACGAAAATTGAGGAGAAGGATGTGAAATATGTGCACTATCCTTCTGGGGAATTGCCCGCCGGTGTTTTTCATCGCAAGGACAGGCTGCTGGGTCGCGGTGTGATCCTTCCAATCTCCCGGGGTGAGCTGATCCTCACCAATAAGTTGGCCGCCGAGAATGCCGGCTACGGATTGCCATCGCTGATTCCTCCCGGGATGCGTGCGGTGTCGGTGCGAGTGAATGACACCACGGGAGTTGCGGGTTTCGTGCTGCCCGGAACTCGCGTGGACGTCCTGCTGACTGGCAATCCCGAAGGTGTGAGCCAACAGGAGACGACGACGGTTTTGGAGAATGTAGCAGTGCTTGCCACCGGGCAAAAGCTGGAACGCAACGCCGCAGGAGAACCGCAAACCACCCCGGTGATTACGCTTCTGGTATCGCCCGATGATGCGCAGAAGCTCACGCTCGCGGCTAATCAGGGCAAGATTCAGCTTGCCTTGCGCAACCCATTGGACACCAAGCAGCAGGAACTTGCGGCAGCGCGATCGGACGCCCTCTATAAGATGGGCGGGACACCGCCGGTTCGCGCTGAGGCACCCCGGCCTCGGCAAAAGCACTCCGCTGCTCCCCCTCCCCCTACTCCTACCCCTGTGATGGCCCCGTATACAGTGGAGATTTACAAAGGCGACAAGAAGGAAGACACAACATTCTGATCACAAAGAGCAGCGAGGTAAAGAAAATGTCAATCTGCTCCCGCATGCGGGAGACTGAGAAAATGGGAACCCGTCGCCGCCTGAAGAAATCAGCGAGTATCCTTCTTGTGCTGCTTCTTATTTGTGGAGGTGCAATCTCGCAGCAGCAAGCGGGCGCGTCGGGCACCCCTCCAGCTAGTGCTAACTCAATTTCCAGCCAAGGGCCTACGGCTCAACTTCCGGCGGGAGAGGCTGCCGGGGCAGCTCCGTTACGGGTCATGGTCGGCAAGTCAATTCTGATCAACACCACGGAGCGCATAAAGAGAGTGTCGGTAACCGACCCGGGCGTGGCGGATCCCATTGTGGTAGCGCCTACGCAGATCCTGGTTCATGGCCGGTCTGCGGGCGAGGTTTCGCTTCTCATCTGGGATGAACTGGAGCGTTCACGCAGTTTCGATTTGCGGGTCGATGTGGACGTCAGCGCTGCGGCCGAAGAAGAAAGGCGAGTTTTTCCTGACGAACAGATCACGGTGACGCCTTCCCGATCTGCGATTGTGCTTTCGGGCCACGTCTCGACCGAAGATGTCTCCAAGCGCGCCGAAATGATCGCCACCGCCTATTCCAAGAACGTGGTCAATGTGCTTACTTTTGGTCCGGTGGGCGCGCAAGAGGTTCTTCTGCAGGTGAAGTTCGCGGAAGTGGATCGCGCTGCAGCTCTGCAGTTGGGAGCGAACTACTTTACTCCAGGGACAGGAAACACAACTGGTGTGCTGAGCACGGGCCAGTTTGGCGGATCAACCGTCACCACAACCACCGCGACCACCAGCACGACCCCGTCGGGAAATACGAACATTTCCACCACCTCCACTCCTCCGCTCATCAATGTTGTAAATCCGCTGAACCTGTTTCTGTTCCGTACCGACCTTAACTTTGGCGCGGTGATCGAAGCGTTGCAACAAAAAAGCCTGCTGCAGATTTTGGCTGAGCCGAACCTAATTGCTGTGAACGGAAAAGAAGCCAGCTTTTTGGCCGGTGGCCAGTTTCCTTTCCCGATCGTGCAGCCCGGACAGGGCTTTACTGCAGTCACGATCTCATTCAAGGATTTTGGTGTGAAGCTGAATTTCACGCCCGTGATCATGCCCAACGGCAACATTCACCTCAAGGTAGCTCCGGAGGTGAGTACCCTGGATTTTGCCAACGCCTTGACGATTTCGGGTTTCACCGTACCCGCCCTGAGTACCCGTAAGGCAGAAACAGAGTTCGAGTTGCAAGATGGCCAGAGCTTTGTGATTGCAGGTCTGCTGGACAATCGGGTTACGGACGTGGTGGACAAGATCCCGGGGCTGGGTGATATCCCGATCTTAGGCAATTTATTCAAAAGCAAGAATTTGCAGAAGAACAAATCGGAACTGATGGTGTTGTGCACAGTGCGCCGGATTTCTGCCAGCGCCGAAGCGCCGCCAGGGCCGCGCAATCCCCAGCCATTCCTGGACCCGAATAAGTTTGATGGAAAGAAATCTTCCGGAAGTCAGAAGTGATGGGGGTTGAATTTTCTCGACGTAGGATTAGAGCAGTAAGATGGCCGAACTTCCAGTAGTAGTGGTTTCCTCGGATGATGAGCAGCGTGCCCTCTTGCAGGTGCTGGTCGAAGGCACCAGCGTGGCACGGGTAGTGCACAGCTGCGCCAACTTCCCGGTCGTGACCGAGGATCCAATTACGCGGCGCATTCACAGTGCCAATCCTGAGGTGATTCTATTCGACATCCCGAACGACAATCCTAATCTCGCCCTGAGAGCCATCGAAATGCTTCATTCGCATTTGCCGCAATGCGCGCTGTTTGCGGTTGGCAGCATGAGCCAGCCGCATGTGATTGTGAATGCAATGCGCGCGGGTGCGTGCGAGTTCATCGAGCGGCCCACGACTACAACGGACCTGCTGGAGGCGTTTGTCCGCCTCAGCGCATCCCAGCGGAAGAGCCACGTGGAAGAGACCCGCGGCAAGATATTCAGCGTAGTCAATGCCAAAGGCGGCAGCGGCTCTACGACGGTCGCAGTCAATCTGGCGCTGGCCTTGCAAGCCGCCCATGGAAATACCGCACTGGTGGACTTAGCTTATCTTGGACACTGCGCGTTACATCTGAATCTCAAGCCGATGTTTGGCGTGGCGGATGCGATCCGGAATCTGCATCGTCTCGACGCCTCACTGCTGGAAAGCTTCATGACGCGGCACGGGGGCGGAATGCAACTCCTGGCTGGTCCAAATACGCCGCTCGGGACAGAACCTTCTTCCGCAGAGCACGCGAAGCTGTTCGATCTGATGGTCGGACATTTCCGGTATGTCGTGGTCGACCTGTCCACTCGCATGGACGTCACCACCAAGTTGGTCGCTAATTTGTCGCAGACCGTGCTCATGGTGGCGCATGCCGACGTAGCTTCGTTGTGGAGCGCTGCCCGCGTTCAACAATACTTGACCGAGAACAGTAACCGGGAAAAGGTGTTGCTGGTTCTGAATCGGTTCCGCAAGATCCCGGGTTTCAGTGAAACTGATGCCGAAGCTGCGGCCGGAGTGAAGGTAGTGGCAAAGATTCCCAACCAATATTTTGCGGTTTCAACGTCGATTGATCGCGGCGTACCGCTGTTGCAACAGACGCATACAGATGTTGCCCGCGCCTTTACCAATCTGGCGACGCGCCTTACGGAAAACGAACCCGACGTGAAACGCCGGGCGTGGTCTCTGTTTAAGACTGTCTAGGGATGTAGAGCATTTCGAAGCGAATTATGGCGAATTTGCAAACTTTCGAGAGGACCGAGTATCAGCAGGTCAAGGCTGATCTACACCGAAAAATTCTCGACCGCCTTGACTTGGAAAAATTGGGCCGCACGCCCAGCGACACGGCGCGCGATGAAGTGCTGCAGCTCATCCGGAACACGGTAAACAGCGAAGCTGTCCCGCTGAGTTTCGCCGAGCGCGAGCGCCTGGCGCGGGAGATTCTGGACGAAATCTTTGGCCTGGGGCCACTCGAGCCTTTGCTAAAAGACCCGACGGTTTCCGACATCCTGGTCAACCGGTACAACAAGGTCTATGTGGAGCGCGCGGGCAAAATCGAGTCTACGGGGTTGAGCTTCAAGGATGACGCGCACCTGATGCAGATCATTGACCGAATCGTTTCCCGCGTGGGACGGCGTGTAGACGAATCGTCCCCCATGGTCGATGCACGCCTGGCGGATGGCTCCCGCGTCAATGCCATCATTCCTCCGTTGGCGATCGATGGGCCCTGTCTCTCGATTCGTCGTTTCGGACGCGACCCGCTCACCGCCCGCAACATGATCGAAAATAAAACCCTCACCGAGTCGATGCTGGAACTGCTCTCGGCCATGGTGAAAGGGCGGCTCAACATCCTGGTTTCGGGCGGGACGGGTGCTGGCAAAACTACGTTGCTCAACGTACTTTCCGGTTACATTCCCAATTCCGAGCGGATCGTCACCATCGAAGATGCAGCGGAATTACAGATGAAACAGGAACACGTGGTGCGGCTGGAAACTCGTCCCCCAAACATTGAAGGCAAGGGCGCAGTGCGGCAGCGTCAACTAGTGATTAACAGCTTGCGTATGCGGCCCGATCGCATCATCGTGGGCGAGGTGCGCGGCGAAGAAGCCTTCGACATGCTTCAGGCCATGAATACCGGTCATGAAGGTTCTCTCACAACGGTACACGCGAACTCACCGCGCGACGCTTTGTCCCGTTTGGAAAGCATGTTTTCCATGGCAAATCTAAGCTTGCCCGAGCGGGCCATGAGACAACAAATTGCTTCGGCAATTCACGGCGTAGTGCAGGTTTCGCGTCTTTCTGACGGCACCCGCAAGGTAACTTCGATCTCGGAAGTAACTGGCATGGAAGGCGAGTTGGTCCTGATGCAGGATATTTTCGCCTTCGAGCGGCGCGGCATCGATGAGAGCGGTCGCGTACGCGGATATTTTCACGCCACCGGGATCCGACCCAAATTCGCTGAGCGTTTAGCCAGCGCAGGGTGCCGCTTACGGCCGGCATTGTTTGAGTCGCGCATGGAGGTATAGGGAGATCAGTTTATGGTGATGGCGATTGTCATCATGGTGTTCGTAGCGGTGGCGCTGATTGTGTTTGTGGCCGCTATGCTCCTGGATCAGCGTAGTGCCCAGGCTCGTCTGTTGCGCGAGCGGCTGGCCTCCGTGCAGAAAACCAACCAGCGCGAGCCGAATCAGGAACTGGCGTTGTTGCGCGACGAAATGCTCAGCCAGATTCCCGCCCTGGACAGCCTGTTGCGCCGCTCCGAGCGTATGGCGAACTTCCAGAGCTTTCTGGAGCAGGCCAATCTCAAGGTGCGGGCTGGAAACCTCCTGATTTATTGCGTCATCAGCGCGGTTGTGATGGGCGCGGTGGGATTGATGCTGGCGGGGTCGTTGCCGCCCAATCAGGCTCTGCTTTTTATCCTGGTCGGAACCGTGGTGGGCGGAGTCATTCCTTTCTCCTATGCCTCCTATCGCCGTACTAAGCGATTTCAGCGCTTTGAGGAATTGTTCCCGGATGCCATTGACACCCTGGCTCGAGCGGTCCGCGCCGGGCATGCTTTTACCACCGCTCTGGAGCTGATTGCCAACGAAATTGCTGAGCCTGTCGCGGGGGAGTTCCGCATGTTGTTTGAGGAGCAGAAATTCGGCTTACCAGTTCGCGACGCTCTGATGAATCTGACCGAGCGCATGCCGTTGGTGGATGTGAAATTTTTCGTGACTGCAGTGATGTTACAACGCGAGACCGGCGGCAATCTGGCAGAGATCCTGGATAACCTGTCGTATGTAATCCGCGAGCGGTTCAAGATCATGCGGCAAGTGCGTGTTTACACAGCCCAGGGACGGTTGACCATGGTGCTGCTGATGGCCCTTCCGCCGGTTATTGTGGTGGTAATGCTCATGACGAGTCCTGCGTTCATTCGGCCGCTTTTTGCCGACCCGATCGGGCATACGCTCGTGGTGAGCGGCATCGTGCTGCAGACGCTTGGCTATTTTGTGATTCGCAAAGTAATTCGAATTCAGGTGTAAGCAATGGCCCTGGCGCTCACCATCATCGTATTTCTAACCATCGTGCTGGTGGTGTTTTCTTTCGGCGCCGCCGCCTATGCGCCGTCGTCCTTGCTGGGGGCTCGCCTGCGTGCCCTCGGCTGGCAGCGTGCCGAACCTATCGAAAAACCGGCGTTTAAGGAACGGCTGGAGCAGGCGCTGGATCCGCTCAGTAAGGCGATTCCGTTGTCTCCGAGCGACGTTTCGCGAACCCGCCGCTGGCTGATCCAGGCTGGATATCGCGAGCCGCGTCACCTCACGATCTACGTAGGAAGCCGGTTGGCGTGCGCATTTCTCGCGTTGGTGGCAGTCCTCGCCAGCAGCGGCCTGGATTCACCGGTGCTGCTGGTAAGCGTTACTGCCTTCGGTTTTTTTGCCCCGCGCTTTGCCCTGAAGCGCAAGATCCAGGCACGGCAACAGAGAATCAAGCTGGCTCTGCCTGACGCGCTCGATCTCACCGTCATCTGCGTTGAAGCCGGACTGGCGCTGGATCAAGCGATGATGAGAGTCGGCCAGGATTTGCACCATGCTCATGCCGAATTAAGCGAGGAATTCCATCTGGTAAATCTGGAAATGCGGGCCGGCAAGCCCAGAGCGGAAGCCCTGCGGAACCTGGTTGAGCGCACAGGCGTCGACGACATCCGTTCTCTGGTCGGGACTCTCATCCAGACTGACCGCTTTGGAACCAGCGTGGCTCAGGCCTTGCGCGTGCATTCGGATTCCCTGCGCACCGAGCGCAGGCAACGAGCCGAAGAGCAGGCTGCCAAAACTACGATTAAAATGGTTATTCCCCTGGTTTTATTTGTCCTCCCCTCGATTATTTTCGTCACACTCGGGCCGGCGGTAATCCAGCTCGTTCGGACGCTCATGCCCGCCTCGGGAAGGTGAAAAAAACAGCGCTCAGGATTGGTATTCAGGTTATGATGGCGGCAACGGGGTTCTCTGCTTACGCGTTCAATCGGACGCGCCACGCCTATCTAGCCACTCGTCTGGCGATTGCCGGGACACATTGGTCCCGCTTCCGCGGTTTGATGTGCGCGCAGGCCTCGGCGTTTCAGGCTGGAGATGGCTTGTGGATCGTACCATGTCGCGGAGTACATACTTTCGCCATGAACTTCCCGATCGATGTCGTGTATTTAGACTCAAACAAGTTTGTTGTACATCTGGAAGAGGGTCTCAAACCCTGGAGACTTGCCGGAATCAAGATGCGGGCTGCTTCGGTCATTGAGCTGCCGAGCGAAACGCTGAAACTGAGTGGGACCGCAATCGGGGATGAAATTGAAATTACGGTAGACCGGATGGGGGCAAGCACAGCGTGAAGGATGAACTCAAGCTTCTGATCGAGTGGCCATCTCCCTGGCGGGAGTTTGTCACGGCGGTCCGACCGGCGCTGGCGAAATCTCCTCGCCCTCTCGCCGGGGAAGCCCGGACCGGTCTGTTTCCCCATCAAGGAATGCTGACCGCCTGGATCGTAGAAGCTTTACTGCTTGTGGCGGCGATGGTGCTGCCGGCCAGATTGGCCTTCCTGGAGCCTTATCAACCGCCGTCGCTGCCAAAATACGACGTGATTTATTTCTCCGGTGATGAGTTGCCGCAGACTGAGGATCTGGGTGGCGCCAACGTAGGGCGTTCCGGGCGGGCCGGCGGGCAGGAGGCCTTCCATCGCACACAGGTTATTCACGTATCGCGCGGCGATTTGCTTCGGGAGAAGGTGGTAGACGCTCCAAACCTGAATTTGCCCCAGACCTATGCGGCAGTGGCCAACCTCCTCGCATATAAACCGATCCCCGGTCCACCTCCCGCAGAAGGGTTGAAGTCCAACTCACGAACCCCAAACTTTTCCGATGCTGCCGTCGCGCCCAGCCCATATGTCCGTCGAGACAAGATGCTGGTCGCCCCGGCGCTTGAGACGGCCGTGGCTCCGACCCCCGATGCCCGGCGTGCCCGGCTGCGACCTTCTCCGTCCATGAGTGCGGCGGTGGTTCCACCCAGTCCGAACGGAATACAACGGGAGGTAACCTTGCCGCAGATCCCAGGTTCACAAGCGGTGACGGTGATTCCCCCGCCGGTTTCCGCGCCGGAGCGTATGACAAACACACAGGCTCGGCTCGCGCTGCCCGCGCCCAGTGTGGTTGTGCCTCCGCCCAGTCAGATTACGCAGAACCCAGCCATTCGGGGCCCGGGATTCGGACCGGGTGAACTGCAGAAGCAGGTTGTGCCGCCTCCCGTGCAGGTGGGCAGCGCTTCTTCCGGGCGAACCTACGGCGGAATTGGTAGTGCGAATGTTGTTCCGCCTCCGGTTCAGGTCAACGGCGCAACCAATGGATATTTCACCAGCATGGGGAATCCCAACGTAGTAGCTCCGCCAGTGCCGGTGAGCAGCAGTATGACTGGCGGACGATCGGCCACCAGCTTAGGGTCCTCCAAAATCGTGCCACCTCCCGTGCAGGTGGACGGGAAATCGATGCGTGATGGAACGAGTGCCAGTCTGGGTGGCGCGATTGTTCCCCCTCCGCCGACGATATCGGCCAGTGCGGCTTCCGGGTTGGGCCAGGGCAACCGAGGCACGGGACTGGGCGGTCCTTTGGACGCAGGCGCAGCGGCTTTGCCGCCCAGCCATGCTGGCGGAAGCGGTAACGGGGCAGGAATTGTGCTGTCCAGCCAGCCGGGGTCGACGGTTGCCAAGCCGAACAGCGCCGGAATTGGCGCGCTGGCTCTCTCTCCCTCCGGCGGTGCTAATCCAGGGCTAGGCGGACCCGGTGCAGGGAGCGACATAGCGAGGGGTCAGGGCACTGGGGCGTCGCTAGCCGGGCAAGGTCCTGGAGCTTCGAATTCTGGGAAAGGCACGGGAGCCGATACCATCGCTCACAATGGGATATCCCCGTATCCAGGCAGTGGCGGTGCGGGCACCGGAACTGTCAACCGGCCTGTGATGCCGGGAGTTTCGGTGCACGGAGGCAGCAATGTGATTACGCTTCCGAGCTTTGGCACCAATGCTGACCCATCGTCGATTGGGCGCTCTTCGAAAATTAAGAGCCATGACGGTCCCGACGTCACCGTGGTCGCGAGTTCGCGGTCCGGAGGGGCTTTCAACTTGTATGGGGAACTGAAGGGGGATAAGGTGTACACCATATACATCGACACGACCCTGGGAAGGGCTGTGATGGAATACGCCGACCCGACTTCCGCCAATCATCCATATGCCGATGATCTGGTAGCGCCGCAGCCCATGCGTGCCGATTTGCCACCCAACCTCAAAGTTTCGCGGATGGTGATTTCCTGCGTACTCGATCGCTCGGGTTTGCTGCGCAACGCACAAGTAATCGAAGGCAGCCAGGAAAATACCAACCAGGTTTTGGCCGCCCTGTCCAGTTGGAAATTCCGCCCGGTATTTCGCGGTGATCAGCCCATTGAAGTGACTGCAATCTTGGGTTTCCACATCGACACGCGGTAAGCTTAGAGCCAGTTGCAGTATTGGCCACTGCAAAAATTTGCGGGCCACGCATTAGTTGGATGCCTGGCCCGCTGTTCATTTACTTCGTTCTACCCGATTGGACCGGATAGATTTGCGCTATGGAACACCGGTAACTAAGGCTCCGATCTTGGGTGTTCCGATACCCGTCGCCAGATCATATCCCGGTGTCGTTGGGAAAAATCCGTTGTTGTTGGTTTTTTGCCCAATTCCGGTGATGTCGTTGAAATATCCGTGATAATTCTGGTTATAGAGGAAGTACAGAAGAGGATTCGCGTTGCCGATCCGGCCGTGCCATAGGCCATCGTGGTCAGCTATGATCGCCGACCAGAGTGGCGCCGATAGACTGGTGCCACCAACGGCAAACCAGTCAGAGCCAAAGTATACGTCGTAATAGGCACAGGCGCTGGTCGGATCAGTGCCAGTGCAATATTCGGCATAGCTTGTGTACTCGTCGGCCTCGGCGGAAACGTCCGGAACCTCCCGGCACGGCGTACCGATCCTGGCAAGGGCGCATTGGGTTGTGCCATTGCCGTATGCCGTGTACGGGTTGGTGATGCCCGGCCCGAACTGGTAATTCGGGCGGCCCCAGTATTGGCTGTTGCCGCCGCCACCGGCGCCCACTGCCGCGCACCAGAAATACCCCGAAAGCGGGTAGCCCGAATCGCCACCCGGGATCCCCCCTTCATTCGCACTCTCGTTACACAGGTTTTGGACATTCCACACTGTCTCCACTCCTGCTGGGTACGAAGGATTTGGGTTAGCGCCGGGATTAAACGATTCAAAGGAGGTACCACCAACGCTTGTCACCCAGGGTTGGGAGCTTGGGTCAAGGACATTAACCATGTTTCCGGTGCCGTCCCGGATGCACTCGAAAGCACCGGTGTCACCCGCATCGCCGAACATGCTCTGTCCCTGGGCAGCCATCTGTTCGAAGATCAAGTTCTGGGCTTGGGCATATGCCGCCCCGGCGTCATTCTCACATAATGCCCAGCTAGAGCTGACAACATCAGCAAGGTTATCGTTTGCGATCTTCGTGTACTCATCGAGTTGAGTTTGTCCGGTGTAATCGTTCGGAGCGTTGTACACGAGGATATGACGCGCGTTCGGTGCGATTCCGAGCTGCGCCTCGATGTCGAGGTCGACCTCGATGTCCCCTCCGTATCCATATACACAGGTATCGCCCGATGGACAGAACGAGCCAAGCGGGCCGCCATCAACATCGATGTTGACAATTGGCGGTGTGTAAGAGGGGCCGTAGTAGTACTGTGCCCATGTCACTATGTCGGATTGCGTGTAGGCGGAAACCTCGAAGAGGGCGAGTTGAACACCGGTTCCCGCGCCAAGGGGACCTAGGGCGCGCCATAGATCGAGTTGACCTGAGAGGGCGTCAGACCAGAGCATCCCGGTCCGCCACCGTAACCGAACGGAAACGGCGTGCCGTAGTTGGCAGCCGCGAATAGTTGTGCCTTAGTGGGGTACGGAGCTTCACAACTCGGATTCGGCGATGAATGCGTCATGGGAAGCACCACTTGTGAGTGCATTCGCACGGTATTGGAGAGACCTACAACGCCGCGAACTCGAGTGCCGAGGCCTGCTGGCACCTTCACTGCCGATGCGTTCGAAAAATACGTGATCCCATTCCGATTGCGGTAGGTGTGGAGGCTGGTCCTGAATGCGGCGGCCACCGTACGGCTGTCTCCGCTGGCGCGCACCAGGAATGGAGACGAAGATGGTTCTACTACCAGCCCGCTTGCGCGCAGATGGTCGGCGACTGCCGCAATCTGCTCATCGCTCGGGGCAAAACGCGAGTAGAACTCTCCCTTGGCGAGCCATTGTCTGTAGGTTTTACTTTTCGGGTCGTAGAGATTCGCCAAAAGCGCGGACAGCTGCGACTCATTACGAGGTGCCAGAACAACCTGGACCACCATTTTCGGGCTGTTGTACTCACCTATGTCGAGGTCAATGGTTGGCTTGAAGCTGCCGGGAATCTCGGAAAAGCCATAATCAACCGTGATAGCGGCATCGGATTCGGGGCTCGCGGCGAACACCACGACCCTCTTATCGGCCGGGACGCTGGAAGCCATTACAACGGCCACAACGACCGACACGGCGACGACTGCTGCGCGTTTTAAAAGTACTCGCATGAAACCTCCCTTTTTCAAATTGACTTTCACATTACGGATTGCTGGTGAAGCAGGCACGGCATTCTTTTGGAAGCAGTCAGGTAAGCTGTGGTTTACCGCCTTTGAAATGCAGCGGATGCCAAGCGGAAACCCGCCATGGCAAAGGCAATTCACGGGCGAAGCGCGAACGCATGTTTGCTTCATTAACGGGCTATCTCAAGGGCTAAGCGAAATATTCTTGGCACGTTAATTGCGGCGAAATAGCGCGGCGTTACCGTCCTCAAAGACCACGGTCCAGTTCCGTGTAAGCCGAAGCACGTTGGCCAAAGAAGACCAGCGCGGCACTAACACCCAATTGATCTTCATCTGGTCTAATTCTTCGGCGAAAGTGGGTTGAACCAACACAATTTTCAAATAGTTCTTGATGAATTGGTCCCCATAAAGATCGTGCCGATCATCAACCACAACCTTGGTTTCGGGATACAGGCGATAGATCAGGTACCCGCCCCAATAGTCAAGGCTGAAGATTGGTTCATGAACACCGTGGCCGGCAATGTAGTTACTCGCCTTTACCGGAAAGCGGCTTTCGTCGAAATGCGCGTTCATGAGCTCGATGGAGCCGATCCGTCCCTGGTGCCAACAGGCCCATACCCCAATAGCCAGGACCAGGATCGTCAAAACATGCCCGCGCAAATCGCTGTCAAGTCTTTGCATGCGGAATCCGAAGGAACTTATTCCTGAGAGTAACTGGCGCAGCCATGAAACGATCTTCGGATTCCCAGTTGCCTGACCTATGGCCGTCGAGAGAACCGGCGCGATAACAAGGGTGATGAGGAGTGCGGAGGTTGGCAGATTGCGAGTCGCATAAAGTCCGCTGTAGGCGGCGAATAAGAGAACCAGGAGGCGTGAAGCGCTTAGCCCTCGCCGGATCACGGCCGGGGTTGCAATCGCGACTATCAACAGAACTGCGAAGCACTGCTGTGCCGCTCCGTGAAAATCCGGCGAGAGGAATTCGCTGATCTGACTCATCAGGAATCGATCAGACAAATAGCGGTAAATGTGGAGGTGAAGGTGATACGAGTAAGGATTAATGAAACTTGCCACTAAGGTGAGTGCGGCTATGCCGCCGAGGTACTTCAGCCAGCCTGCAATTCGTCTACGCTGCTCCGGATTAATGACGTACTCGATGGCACCGCCGATGAGATAAACGGCTACTAAGAGAAATCCGAGCACAAATCCGCCATGCAGATTGACCCAAACAGCCATCATCACCGGCAACCAGAGAAGGCGCTGGCTTGCCTGATGAGCAGATGCGTCAGAATCCAGAAGCTCAAACCAGATCACCACGAACAGCCAGCTCAAGACGTGCGGACGAGCGAGGAAGTGAACTGCTGAAGCTCCCAGCGACAAAATCAGCAGGAAAAATGTAACCGCAAGATTACCGCCGCGGAGCAAAGCAAATTTCAAGCTCAGTGCAAAGGTCGCAGCAACGACGGCAGCGGTGAAAAACACAACGCCGTTGAGGCCGAAAACATGATCAATCGCTGCAATCAGAACGTCGTATAGCCATTCCCAGGCGTACCAGGTGTGCCCGCTCATGGTGGATGAAAAGGAGTCGGTCCGGGTTGTGGCGTGGGTAAGAAGGATCTGCTGGCCGTCGCGAATGTGCCAGCCGATATCCGAATCGCGCAGCAGGAGACCCCCCATCGCGCCACAACTCAGCCCCAGCAGTAAAGCGACAAAGAGCAGGTCCGCAGCGGAAGGAACAACGAATCGAACCCAGGTTTGCCGAGCCCCAGACTTGGTCGTTACTGCAGACGAGTTTTTGCGATCGGAGTGCGTTTGCGTGGTCTGTGAGGGCAAAGCTCTGGTCGTCTCCAGCAGACCATATTACTTGATAGGCCGCGGCAAACGATGGCTCCTCGCTGATCTTCCTTCACACGTGGTACATGAGATAACCGATTCCCACCCGCATGTGGTGAAGAAGGCGATCAGGAAGACTGCCCGCGATGGTCAGCCCGAGAGCTGCGTGAACCAGTCCGAGAGGAAAAATATTGCGATAGCGGCGAAACATGCTGCAGAAGAACACTGCTCCAAGCAGACTCAGCAATGTCAGCAAAGGGCTGGGAAGATGGGCGAGAGCGAACAACCCGGATGCGAGGAAGAGGGCTTGTCGGCTGCCAAAGACCGATTCCAGCCGCACGTACATAAACGATTGCAAAATGAATTCCTGGAGTAGGGCCCAAATGGCATACTGCCATGCGCGATGCCAAGGAACCGGTTGCGGCGGGCCAAGCGACCGAGCAAACACGCCAATGGCCACGACCGTCAACAAAAGCAGCACACCCGAGAGGAGAATCACGAGTGCGCCGTTCAGGGGGCGGGTTAGACCGAGTTCCCCCACGGAATAGCTGCTGGCGATGGTCAGTACTAGAGTGGAAAACAGCGCAGCCAGACTCACGGCAGTGTTGAGATGGCCTTGCGGCGTCCATACAGCCACGAGGATCAGGCCAAATACAACCCCAACCTCGAGCAAGTTGCGAAATTCAGAAGCTCGGCAACAGGCCAGTTCGGGCGAGGAAATCGGGCGGGTCGGGGTAATGAAAGTTTTCGACTCGAAAGCCATCGCGGGAATCTACTAAGAAGGATCTTGCTTCAGGATACCAGAGGTCTGGAGCGCAAAAATGGAACGAATGGACAAGCCAAGACCGCGGGTGGTAATCGTAGGAGCCGGTTTCGGCGGGTTGCATGCCGCGCGAAAGCTGTCGCGCTCTCCGGTTCAGATCACTCTTATCGACCGCAAGAATCACCATACGTTCCAACCTTTGCTTTATCAGGTGGCAACCGCGGGTTTGTCACCGGGTGAGATCGCTGCGCCCATCCGCTGGATTGTTCGCGGTCAGCGAAACGTCGAGGTTCTGCTGGGAGAAGTCCAGGACTTTGATCTGCAGAAACGCATGGTCAAATTGGCGGATTTCGAAGTTCCTTACGAATACCTGATTGTTGCCGCAGGAGCAACTCACGGCTATTTTGGGCACGACGAGTGGGAGCCATACGCTCCCGGCCTGAAGACAATCGAGGACGCGCTGGAAATCCGGCGGCGGGTTCTGCTCGCGTTCGAACTGGCGGAGCGCCAAGCCGCTGCTGGCAATTCGGATTTGCCCCTGAACTTTGTGATCGTCGGCGCAGGACCCACGGGAGTCGAATTGGCGGGAACGCTGGCGGAAATTTCACATCACGTATTAGGGTGCGAGTTTCGCAGCATCGATCCCAAAAGCACGCGAATCATCTTGCTCGAGGGTGGTCCTCGAGTGTTGCCCACCTATGCCGCCGATCTTTCAGCAAGCGCCGAAGCCCAACTCCGCCGTCTTGGAGTTGAGGTGCACACGGGAGCCATGGTCACGAAGGTGGAAGCAGCTGCGGTGTGGATGGGAGGCACGCGGCTTCCTGCGGCAGTCGTTCTTTGGGCCGCCGGAGTGGCAGCATCGCCGCTAGGCAAGAAACTTGGTACTCCACTGGACCGCGCGGGGTGCGTGATGGTAAATCAGGACCTGAGCATTCCAGGCCATCCTGAGGTCTTCGTCATCGGAGACCTTGCATCTCTGAAGGACAAAGATGGCAAATTACTCCCAGGAGTGGCGCCCGTGGCCCTGCAACAGGGTACGGCAGCGGCCCGCAATATAAAACACGACTTAGAGGGGAAGCCACGAGAGAACTTTCATTACGTGGATAAGGGCAGTCTGGCGACCATTGGCAGGAATGCTGCGGTCGCGCAGTTTGGAAAATTGCACCTTTCCGGCTTTACTGCGTGGCTTTCGTGGCTGTTTGTTCACATCTTTTTCCTGATCGGATTTCGAAATCGCATGATTGTGCTCATCCAGTGGGCATGGTCGTATTTCACTTACGAGCGTGGCGCGAGATTAATCACCGGCGACGAGGGGCTGCCAAGCTGGGAGGAGCTGAAACGGGAAATGGAACCAGACCCGAAGCGGCAAGTGAGCGCGTGATGTGAAGCCGGGCATAGCGATGGCGATTTGAAATTGGAGCGGGAGACGGGGATCGAACCCGCGACATCCAGCTTGGGAAGCTGGCGTTCTACCGCTGAACTACTCCCGCTTCGCGGCTGCATCCGAATCATACCACGGGAGTTGCGCCATCAGCCTCTTTCACTCATGCCTAAGGAGCTCCCGTTGAAGCTCCCGTTTTCGCTATTGAATCGCCTCGGTTTTGGACGACATGCGCTCCAGCATTCGGCCCTGAGCCCCAATTCTCTCGGAATCCATATGCGTGTAAATAAGCGTCGTATCGATGTGGCTTTGACGCAGCATACGGCGCACAACATCGGGGTTCTGTCCTTCAGAGATCAGGAACGTCGCTAGACTGTGACGAAAGTTGTGGAACCCAAACCGAGGTGCATCCTTCTGTATGATCCCCAACTTGACTGCAACCGGCCTAATGTAATCAGTGACCATCGTAGTTGGTGTCCTTGGCTGTCCTCCTCCCAGCTTGAGCGACGGGAAAACCCAATCTTCGTCCTTGGCATAGGGTGTTTCCCCACGCCAGCTCTTCAGGATCGCTCCTAATATTGGGTGCAACGGAACTGGAGCTTTACTGGACTTTGATTTGGTCGGCCCAATCCTGCTCCGCACCCAAGCACGCCGTACCCTGATCTGGCTCTTATCCCATTCGATATCCGACCATTTCAGGGCGAGACATTCAGAGATGCGACAGCCGGTTGCCGCCGCAGTGATGACAACTGTTCGCTCATATAACGGCAGGTTCTATGCGAAACACCCATTTCAGCCTGAAATCAGCTTGTGGCAGGGACGGCTGGAATATACCCGGGAAATTGGATCATCAACCGACCGGCAAAGTCACCTTAGATGAAATTGAGTATTGTCGGG
>Ga0187781_10000709_pt1 | contig 24241 bp, 19 predicted proteins | sample 0715_SJ02_MP02_2_FD_132447 | JGI IMG/M metagenome (GOLD analysis project Ga0187781, IMG submission 132447) | Tropical peat soil microbial communities from peatlands in Department of Meta, Colombia - 0715_SJ02_MP02_20_MG | ecosystem: Environmental > Terrestrial > Soil > Wetlands > Peat | place... | reverse complement strand
CGCTTCAACGGTGGATCGACAAACTATGACGGGTTTGGGCGGAACGCCAACTCGAACAACACACTCTATCTGGACGCAAAAATCATTTTCTGACGCGCGACTTGCGCACTTCTACAAGGAGAGGAAATCATGAAGAGCCTGGGAATCGCAGTGCTAGTGGCTGGATTGGCGGCGTCGGCTTGGGCCGGCGATATCGATGGCAAAGTCTCGGGAATGAAGGGCAAGTCGGTGGTGTATGTGGAAGCCGTCGCGGGGAAAACCTTCCCGGCACCGAAAGAGCATCCCGTGATCGATCAGAAGGGGTTGGTATTCACACCGCATATCGTGGTGGTGCAGCAGGGTACGACCGTCGATTTTCTGAACAGCGACAACGTCGCACACAACGTGTTCTGGTCCCAGGTCGGCAGCGATAAGAAAGCTGGACACAACCTTGGAACCTGGCCGAAAGGCGAGAAGCGTCCGTTTACCTTCGACAAGCCGGGCGCCGTTCCGCTGCTCTGCAATGTCCACCCCGACATGGCAGCTTATCTGATCGTCAGCCCAACTCCCTACTTCGCCGAAACAGACGACGCCGGCAATTACAAGATCAAAGACGTTCCCGACGGCAGTTACACGCTGACCGTCTGGCACGAAGGCGCGAAGGCGCAGTCGAAGCCGGTCACGGTGGCGGGCGGTGGCAAAGCAGATTTCACGCTGACGAAGTGATGAGTAAGGCGGTGCTCGGGGAGCGGAGTACAAGATCGAGTCGCTCCCCTGTTTTCTCTCAGCTGTGCTGTTCCCTGAAACCGGTTGACGTTCAGCAGTCACTCGACGACACAAGTTGCGGCAAATGCTGAAGCGATTCAAAGACAAACGAGTCGACGCCGATTGGTTGCACTCGAATTTTCCATGCATGATGGCTTGCCCGGCTCATACCAACGCCGGACGCTACGTTGGCCTGATTGCTGAGGGAAGATTCGAGGAAGCCTACCGGCTGGCGCGCGATCCCAATCCGCTGGCCAGTATCTGCGGACGTGTGTGCGCGCATCCATGCGAGACAGCCTGCCGCCGCGGTGAAATCGACAAGCCGATTTCTATTCGCGCGCTGAAGCGCTTTCTCACCGAGCAGTACGGTCCGGAATCCAAACATCCCATCAAAGTCAACGAGGGCCGGCTCCAGAAGAAGCTGCCGTACAAAGTCGCTGTGGTTGGCGGCGGACCTGTGGGGTTGTCAGCGGCCCACGATCTCGCGCTGATGGGATATTCGGTCACGATTTTCGAAGCTGCGCCAGTCGCCGGCGGAATGCTGTATCTGGGCATTCCCGAATATCGGCTGCCGCGAGACGTAGTCGAGGCGCAAGTCCGCGAGATTCTCGAGACCGGCGATATTACGCTGAAGCTCAACCATGCCGCTGGGCGCGACTTTGCAGTTTCCGATCTGCGGCGCCAGGGATTCAATGCCGTGCTGATCGCTGTCGGTGCGCATCGCAGCCGCGATCTCAGCATTCCCGGCGTGGATCTCGATGGCGTGCATAAGGGAATCGACTTCCTGCTGAACGTAAACCTCGGCTACAAATTCACGATTGGCAAGAAAGTGATCGTGATCGGCGGCGGCAATGTCGCCATGGATGTGGCACGTTCGGCAGCCCGCGAGGTAGTCCGGCAACATGCTGGGGGCGTTGAAGATGTCGAGCCTTCGGTCGAAAACGTGTTAGCAGTTGCGACCAAGGAGATGGTCGACATCTCGCTCTCCGCGCTGCGCATGGGCGCTCGCGAAGTGGATCTGGTTTGCCTGGAGCGCCGTAATGAGATGCCCGCCGCCCTCGAAGAAATCGAAGAAGCCGAGGAAGAAGGAATCATCATCCATCCTGGCTTCGGGCCGAAGCGCGTCGTCGGCAAGGACGGCAAGGTTATCGCTCTCGAAACACTGAAGACGAAATGGGTCTTCGACGAGAATCGGCGATTCAATCCGGCGTTCTACGAGAACAGCGAAACCCAGATTGAATGCGACACGATCATCATGGCGATCGGCCAGGCGCCTCGTCTCGACTTTTTCACGCCGGAAGATAAGGTTGACATCTCGCCGCGAGGGCTGATCGCGGTCAATCCGCAAACACTGATGACTTCAGCGCCCGGAATCTTCGCCGGTGGCGATTGCGTCTTCGGGCCGCGCCTGATTATTGACAGCGTTGGTGACGGCAAGCGTGCCGCCGTGGGGATTGACGAATATTTGCGCGGCGGCAAACACCCGGAGCCGGTCATCGAAATCGAGTTACTCAAACGGCACTTCATGCCACTAGGGTACCTCGATCTCAACCGTCAATCGGTCCCGATGCTGCCCCTTGAGCGCCGCACCGGTGTGACCGAGGTCGAAATCGGTTATGACGCGGCGTCAGCGATGGCTGAAGCGCAGCGGTGCCTGCATTGCTGGGTCAACACGGTCTTCGAGGGCGCTCCCGAAGACGGCAGCATGTGCATTCTCTGCGGCGGATGCGTGGATGTGTGTCCCGAGAAATGCCTGGAGCTGGTTTCTCTCGACCGCATTTCGTTTGAGCCTAAGACCATTCAGCACATCCGCGACAATCAGGAGTGTTTTGGCGTCGAGTTTGATGAGGTCAAGGCCGACGAACTCGGCGTTGTGACCGGCGCAGCGATGCTGAAAGACGAAACCCGCTGCATTCGCTGCGGACTGTGCGCAATGCGCTGCCCGGTGAACACCATCACCATGGAATCCTACAACCTGCTCCCCGCTGAGGCGACGGGATTGATCTCCGTGGCGGCCATCGGAGCAGGATTGCAGAAATAGCACGAGGCAACTATGGCGGAAGAGAAGCAAGGTCCGTTGGGAGACGAACTCAGCCGGCGTAAGTTCTTCACCAAACTTGGCCTGGGATCGTTGAGCATTGCCGCAGTGGGCACGGCTGCATTCTCCTATCAATACCTTGAACCGAATGTGCTCTATGAGCCGTCGCCGGTGGTGAATACAGGCAAGCCCGATCGTTACCCGCTTGATTCGGTTACGCTCGACGTCAACAACGGGATCTACATCATCCATTCGCAGGAAGGCTACTTCTCGCTGAGCGCGGTCTGTACGCATCTCGGCTGCCTGACGGCGTGGAAGCAGGAACTGGGCATCATTGCCTGCCCCTGCCACGGAAGCAAGTTCGAACAGAGTGGGAGGAAGATTGAAGGCCCGGCGCCCAGGCCTCTTCCGTGGAAGCGTATTTGGATCAACGACGACGGAGATCTCCTGGTAGATCGCTCGACCGACGTTCCGGCACTGGCGCGGGATTCTTTCGTGAGGATCTAGCTTGAGGAAATTCGCATGGCAAAGACGGTAGACCAATATTTCGACGACCTGCAGCAGACACGAGTCTGGCGCTCGATATTCCGTAGCGGTACCGGATCGAGCACGCTGAAGCGGGCACTGGCCATTCAGCAGAACGTGTTCCTGCACCTGTTCTCAACCAAGGTCCGCACGCGCATGTTGAGCTTCAGCGCGACCTGGTACCTGGGCACCCTGACGCTCGGTACTTTCTTCATTCTGGTCGGAACCGGAATTCCGCTCATGCTCTATTACCACCCGTCAGTGCCGCAGGCTTACGCCGATACCAAAGACTTGCAGTTCGTGGTGTCGTCGGGGTTGTTTCTGCGGAACCTTCACCGCTGGTCGGCCCACGCAATGGTTTTTCTGGTGTTTGCGCACATGTTTAAAGTGTTCTATCGGGGAGCCTACCGCACGCCACGCGAGTTCAACTGGGTGATCGGCGTCATTCTGCTCCTGATTACGCTTCTGCTCAGCTATACGGGATACCTGCTGCCTTGGGATCAACTGGCGTACTGGGCGATCACAGTTGGGTCGAATATCGCATCAGCGGTTCCGGTTATCGGCGACAAGATTCATTTCCTGCTGCTCGGCGGGCATGCGGTAAATGCCAATGCCCTGCTTCGTTTCTACGTTCTGCACTGCATGATCCTGCCGCTCACCGCCATGTTCTTTGTGGCGATTCACTTTTGGAGGATTCGCAAAGACGGAGGCTTGTATTCGCACCAGAGTGAGCCGATGACCGTAAAGGCCACTAACGGCAGTGCGACTTCGGGGAAGGAGGCAAGATAGGCATGGTCGAAAATAAGGATTTCGTTGCCGGCGTCGACTCAAACGCGAAGAAGTCTCCCCGGCGCATCGTCTTCATCACTCGCCGCACTTCGGCCCTGGTGAAGGCCGAGACCGAAGATCAAATCCAGACTTTCCCCGAGGTGCTGTTCCGCGCGGCCGTGGCCATCATGACGTTGGCCACGGTACTCATCTGGATCGCCCTCTTATTCAACGCGCCGCTGGAAGGGCTGGCTGACCCATCGCACACGCCCAATCCGGCAAAGGCGCCATGGTATTTCCTTGGGCTGCAGGAAATGCTGCACTACTTCCCTCCCGTTGTGGCCGGAGTGCTGGTGCCCGGCCTGGTGGTGATGGCGCTGATCGTGATTCCGTACCTCAAGGTCAACATTGAAGCGGACGGTCTCTTCTTAAGAGACCGGGAAAGGCGGCTGCGGATCTTCTATGTCGTTGCCAGTGCGCTGTCGCTTTTCCTCCTTTTTTTCAAGGTGTACGCAGCGCTGGTGCCGACGCTGATTATGGCTGGTTTCATGCTGCTCGCGGCACAAAGTTCTCCGGAATCAAGATCGGCCTTCCGGCGTTACTTGGCGGGGAGACCTCTTTCCTATTGGGTGATGACCTGGTTCTTGTTCGAACTGGTGCTGCTTACCGCCATCGGTACTTTCTTCCGTGGGCCGGGCTGGTCCTGGGTCTGGCCGTGGCAAGGTTGATAAAGATGATGAGGATGCGGCGGTCATGAAAGAAACACTTACGTCGCTCTGGCAGAAACTGTTCGGAGACAGCGTGCGCGCCTTCGGCGTCGTCAGCGTGATCTTTTTGGTGTCTATAGCGATTGCTCCGGCGAAAAACTTCTTCAGCGAGTGGCGCCATTATCAGCAAGGCTACCTGAGGATGATCCGCAACCGCAGCGATGCCAACACGTTGCAACGGCATTTTCAGGGCGGGATTCAACAGGTCTGGCTGCCTGACCTGGGCGTTGTGGATCGTTGCACGAGCTGCCATGTGGGACTGAAAGAGGCCAGCCTGACCGATGTTGCGACGCAGCCGTACCGGAAGCATCCGGTAATTCCGCATAACCTGGATCAGTTTGCTTGCACGATCTGCCATCGCGGACAGGGTGCGGCGACCACTGTAGCCGAGGCTCACAACAGCACGCTGGCCTGGGAGCAGCCAATTCTGCCGGCAAAATATATGGAGTCCTCCTGCGGACAATGCCATCGCGGACAGCTTGCCGGAACGCCCGTACTGAATCAGGGCCGCGCCCTCCTTACCCGCTACGGATGTGTGCACTGCCACACCATCAAGACATCGGACGGCAGCGTGATGAAGCCGACGGACGATCCTCCTTCGCTTGAGCACATTGCCGACAAGACCTCGAGGGAGTGGATCTACGCGTGGCTAAAAGATCCGCAGGCCTACGCGGCCAGCGCGACCATGCCGAACTTCAAACTGAGCGATGACGACGCGCGCGATATTTCTGCGTTCCTGATCGCCAACAGCACGCCGATCGCGGGCGACAACGCGGGAGTGTCGGCCAAGCCATCTTCCGATCCCGCAGCGGGAACCAGTCTGTACGGAGAATCCTTCTGCGCCTCGTGCCACGCAGTGCAGAACGCCGCCGGAAACATCGTGGGCGGCGATGTAGGTCCGGAACTGACGCGGATTGGGAGCAAAGTCAAGCCGGAGTGGCTGCACGCCTGGCTGCGGAATCCTCGCGTGTACGATCCGGGCACAGGCATGCCGCACTACCGCTTCAACGACGGGCAGGTGGCAACGCTCTCTGGATTCCTGCTGGGGAAAGCTGATTCCGATTTGCTGGCCAACGTCCACCTGGACACCGCGACGCCGGAGCAGATCGGCCATGGCAAGCGCCTAGTTTCCGACTATGGTTGCGCCTCGTGCCACGAAATCGCCGGCATCAAGAAACCGGAAAACTTCGCTCCGGAACTCAGCCGCATCGGGAGCAAGCCGATAACCCAACTGATCTTCCTTCCCGGCATGCGCCACGCGCTGCCCGACTACATTGCGGGAAAGATCAAGAATCCGCGGACCTTTGCGCCGGGGCTGAAGATGCCGCAATACGCATTTACACCAGCGCAGATCGATTCCCTGACGACAGCGTTGCTTTCCCTGAATGAGCGTTCGTTTGGGCTCCCCTCGTCGCTCATGGTGCCGGGCAGGGCAGAAACCGACTATCAGCCGGCAGCCAAAGCCGGAAAACTGATGACCGACCTCGCCTGTTTCAGTTGCCATCGCATCAACGGACACGGCAGCGACATGGCTCCCGATCTGAGTTGGGAGGGCAGTTCGGTACAGCGCGAGTGGCTGGTGCAGTTCTTCAAGAATCCAGGGACGCTGCGTCCAGCGCTGATCCGCCGCATGCCTCGCTTCAACCTGACCGATAGCGAGATCAGCGAACTTACCGACTACATCATGACGGCCTATCAAAACCCAGCGGTCGACCGTGATTCCATGCCTCTGAGCGGTTATTCCCAGGGAGAGGTCGAACTCGGCAAGCAGCTCTTTTATGGCAAGTACTCGTGCCAGGGTTGCCACATTGTCGATACGAAGACTGACAAAGGATACATCGGCCCCACACTGACGCATGTCGGATCACGCCTGACTGCAGCCTGGATTTATCAGTGGATGAAGAATCCTCAATCCCTCCGACCCGGAACGATTGAGCCCAATCGCGCGATGAGTGACGAAGATGCAAGTGCGCTGACCGCCTTTCTGATGTCTCAAAAGGGTGGGGAGAAATCGACGCGAGTCGCACAGGCTGCGAAACCTGCGGGACGCGCCAGTGAGGTCGCGAAAAGATGAAAACGTACCTAGCATTCCTTCTCGGGCTGCCTTTGTTGACAAGTGCATGCTCGCACGAGACAAAGTCGGCCCCCACGCTCAAGCCCACCGCTTTCGGAGCAGCCATCGTGGAATCGAGTGGCGGCAAGCAGTTCGCCCAAACGGGAAGCCTCTTGCCCCAGCCTGTGGTGGTTCAGGTCAATGACGATCAGGGAAACGCTGTCACCGGTGCACTCGTCGAATTTGCCGCGCCTGCTGGCGTCACCTTCGATCCCGCGGCTGCTCTTACGGACTCCAGCGGCCAGGTGACCACCAGTGTTTCGCTCGGCGGCATGGCAGGCCGCTACCAGATCACGGCTTCGACGCCGGGGAAATCCAATAAGAGACTCGAACTTAAGCTGGAAGAACTCGCCCTCGGGTATCAGCAAACGTTAGGACTTCGGCTGAACGAACAGTACTGCGATCGCTGCCACAATCCAGAATCGACGGTCGAACGCGTTTCGAACTACGACAATCTTGAAGTAAAGCCGCATCCCTTTACCGAAGGCGACACGCTCAACAAGATGAGTGACGCCGATCTTCTCGCCATAATTACCAACGGTGGTCCAGCACAGCAGAAATCGGCGCTGATGCCCGCGTGGGGAAACACTCTCAGCAAGTCTGATATTCAAGCGCTGATTTCCTATATACGAGCTGCTTCCGATCCTCCATCCCGAAATGCGGGTCCGATGTACAGCAGGAACTAGGTTCCGGCGCCAAAGTTGTGGTCGCGAAGGAAGTGCGCTCTGCCCACTAGTCGCGTTGATGGTGGATCTCGGCGATGAACAACTGGGCACATATGAGTGCCCTACTGCCGTCCGATCTCGAAATGTTCGCGCGACTGGGCGTTGGAGTCGAGCTCCTGAACAGAGCTGGCATCGTGCGCGTCACCGATGCCGAGGCGCGCAAACTCGGAGTCAAGGGCGGCGGCGATATGGCTGGTATAGCGTTTCCATACTGGCAGCCTGCGAGCATGATGAATGGCTCCGAACGGAAGCGTTGGTACGTGCGAATTCGTCGCGATCACCCTGACCTCGATGGAAAAAGAAAATACATGGCACCTTACGGCGGCGCGTCACATCGCCACTTCTACTTTCCACCGTGCCCGCAATGGTTCGCCGACGTTACTGTTCCAGTCTGCCTAATCGAAGGCGAAAAATCCGCTCTTTCGGTTTTGGGATGGTGCGAACGTGTTGGCCGCAAAATCCTGCCTGTCGCCATAGGCGGATGTTGGTCATGGCGTGGAAAGACTGGAATTATCACGACGCCGACTGGCGAACGAGTTCCAGATCATGGCGCTTTGCCCGATCAAACTCGGCCCGCAAAGTATGGCTCACGTCAAACATTTGCTCGGCGGCATCTTCAACTTTGCGATTCGGCAAGGTCACCTGCCGAAGGGCACAGTCAATCCAGTAACGTTCTGCGAGACGGCCGCCGTGCCAGATTTTGACGGCCGCGCGTACTCGCTTGAAGAGATCGCGTTGATGATCTACGTCCTGCCTGAACCCGCAAGAACGATTGTGGCTACGGCGGCATTCACTGGCCTTCGGGTTGGCGAGATTCGCGGTTTGGTTTGGGAAGCCTACACGCCAGGAGCTGAAGACTCGTTGGGATTTGTTCGTGTCCTTCAATCAAACTGGCGCGGTCGTATTGGCGAACCAAAGAGCAAGCGCTCGAAAGCCACGGTTGCCATCATCCCGCAACTGGAAACGATGCTTCAAGCACATCGGGAGGCAAACGGGAATCCCACTTGTGGCCCGATCTTCGCGAATGGGAGGGGAAAAGCCATTGATCTCGATTCTGTGTATCGGAGGCAGATGAAAGAACCCCTTGAGCGAGTCGGTTTCGAGTGGGAAGGCTGGCATGCGTTCCGGCGAGGTCTAGCTACGAACCTTGATCGGATTGGCGTGAGGGATGCGATAAAGGCGATGGTTCTCCGGCATTCCAACGAGCGCGTCACGAAGAAGCATTATGTGAAACCACCTTCGATGGACGCGATTATGGCTATGAGACAACTGTCAGAGACGTTCTCAACTTTGAGGGTTCCTGAAATGCTCCCCAAATCCCCAGAAGCACCAGAAGTAGAACGCGGGCCTGAAGAACCCAGATGGGTTCACTAAGGCCGAAGTGAGTCTAAACGCTTATGATTGAAGTGGTAACAGCACTCATGTTGACCGTGGTAAACTGGAACTCCGCACACCGGAGAGGTGGCAGAGTGGCCGAATGCGGCGGTTTGCTAAACCGTTGTACGGGCTAACACCTGTACCGAGGGTTCGAATCCCTCCCTCTCCGCCAGATGTTTTAAGTCCCGTATTTATAGCACCGGGGCAGCGGGCTGCCTTCTTGAGTCGCGCCTACATGGTGGATGCGTCGCTGAGGCAGGAAGTCGAAACCTGCTGGCCTCCAGCGATAACCTGCGCTCCAGCTTCCTAGGCGGAGCCGGCGGCGCGAGTGGCATTGGCCGCGGGAACCCGGCCGGGCGAATACGAAATCCAATCCATGCTCGGCGCGGGGCAAAGTCTACCGCGCCCGCGATGCGCGCCTAGGCCGCGATCGTCACAGGAAATAGTCCCACGTATTCCGGCGCGGGTTCGGTTGAGTGCTTGATCGTCCGCTCCATTGTGCACTCCGTTGCTCGCTGGATGGCTAGCTGCAGTAAGATTCCAGCGTGCCGCGACGCCGCACATCCAGGGTGACGCAGTGAAAGCCCCCTCCCAGCACGCGCGCATGGCGCAGTTCGAGCTGAATGGTGTCGATCGAGCGACGCTCAAGCTCTCGGATCAGGGGCTGTTGGCGCCGGTCGATAACCGCCAGCGAGGGATTAATCATCAGAAGGTTCAACCCGACCCATTTCGAGGAGAGCAGCGATTCACTGGATCCGTGATCTACGACATCCTCGACGTAAACCACATCCCAGGAACGCAGAGCCTTCGGCAGGTTATCGGGCGACACGTAAGGCGCCGGGACGAGCACGAGTCCAGGTCGCACGAGCACGAGCGTGGTATCGATGTGGATCGTGTTGCGCAGCCGCTCGCAAGTGTGAACGCGGTACTCGGGGCCGACGGTGCTGGCCAGCCAGCGCGCACCGAGATGATTTCCGCTGTCGGAGACAAGGTAGAACAAGTCGCGGCCGCAGCGTGCGACGTTGGCCGCGTCAAAGATCGGCTCACTCTCATCGATCGCGATCTGGAAGCCCTGGGACTTGCGATAGACGGAATCCAGGAGACGCGGTTTGGGCGCGCTGATCCAGCGGCCCCCTTGCTCCAGGTACTCCTTTAGCATCGATCGGTAAGCCAGGTTCTCGTACTGTCGCGATCGCAAAGTCATCGGGGTTTCGATGATGGTGTCTCCAACCACGAGCATGGTGTCGCGCGGACAGTAATTGAAGAAGCCGTCACTCTCCCAGTCAGGACTGCGGAAAACACGCGAATGTTCGATTGGTTCCGGGCGCCGCACGACAATGCCAAGCCGCGAGAGGGCATCTGCCAACGTGTCGAGATCCTCGGCGGTTTCTTCCAGCACCTGTTTCGAAAACGGGCCGTTCGGAATCTGTGACATGTCCTGGAGTTCAGAGAATTCGAGTGCGTAAAGCCCTGGATCGGGGCGCGGTATCTGTGCGCCGTCGACAATGCCGACGACCACTTCCTCCAGCGGATCCCACTCGTTGAATGAGTTCAAAACGTTCACAAAGCACCTCCGCGTCTGTTGATAACGACCTGCGATAGTGACCTCTTTGCAATCCAGCCGGCATTTGTGCTCAAGCGGCTCGCGTGCGCTGATTACCGGTCTTACGACCGGCGCGCGCCAGTTCCAGCAAACGCTGGACTAATCCGTCGAATCCGAAACCAGCGACGCGCGCCATCTCGTGCATGATGGCGAGTGGAGACAGGTCAGGATTCGGGTTTACGTCAAGCAGATACAACGCACCGGCGTCGTCCATTCGGATATCGAGGCGGGAGCAGCGCTGGATGCCGAACGTGGCAACGGTTCGATGCGCAAGATCGCAAAGGCGATCCCTGAGCGACTCGTCGACAACGGCCGGACACAAGTAATGCAGGCTCTTGAACTCTACACTTTCGTATTTCCACTTCGATTCGTAGCCGACCAGATGAGGACAATCCTCAGGCAACTGGGAAAAATCGACCTCTGCAAGTGGAAGCAGGTCGGACCCGATGATGCCCACGCGAAACTCACGGCCGCCGACAAAGGTCTCAATGAGGACCGGCTCAGCGAAGCGAGTGTAGAGCGATCGCACACGCTTGGCGAGCTGTTCCCGATCAGATGTGGGCGCAATACTGTCGATGCCACGGCTGCCATCTTCTTGGGCGGGCTTGGCAATCCAGGGTGGGGGCGGAAGTGCGGATGGCAACCCCCCGCGGAGTGAAACGGCAAAGGGAGGAGTCGGCAGTCCGTAATGCGCGCAGACTGCCTTCACGCGCGCCTTGTCGCGCGCGAGCATCATGGTTTCCGGCGACTCCGAGGTGTGAGCGATGCGCAGCAGATTCAGCAGCGCCGTGACTTGCTCTTCGCTTTCCGGATCCGCAGGTTCCGGCGCCCCGAGGTGAAACACGACATCCACCGGATCGCTCGACAGAATAGAAACAATCCGCGGAACTCCCATTTCGAACGACAGTCGGCGCGAGCGATGCCCCAGACGCGTGAGCGACGCCTCAATGGCATCCGCGGCTTCGGAGGCGAACAGAAATGTTTCGGGGCTGTCCTGGCCTGCAAGTTGAGAGGTGTCGTCGATGAGCAAAGCGACATCCAGCGCCAACGATGCGGCTCCGTATTGGGTCACGTTCTACCCTCCTGCAAGCTCTCGCTTGCGAACGCTTCGATTGGCCGAATTGCAACTCTGGGAATGAACAGGACGAGTACGGCGAGCAATACGAGGCCGATGCCGTTGACGGCCAGCACGCCCTGCACGTTGGCGATCGCAGATACGATGCCAACCCCTGCGTACCCGAGTGGCGTGGCCGCCGCCGCCAAGGTATCGAGAATTCCGAAAAACCGTCCCTTCATGCCATCTGGCACCGTCCGGTGGAAGAGGACGTTTGAGGATGCGAGGAGCCAGGCAACGCAGGCGCCCATGAAGATTACGTTCAAAGCCAGAGCCAGGGGACTGGCCGTGGTCGCCAGAAGCATCATCAGACCGCCGAGCAAGGCAAGCGCACATGCATAACGTGGATAGAGCCGGTTCTCGGTGGCGTTGAGGCTCAATGCCAGGGCTGTCAGGATCGCTCCCAGCGAGAACAAAGTCTCCAGAACCGCAACCCAGTGAACGGCGCCGCCCAGGACGGACTTGACCAGCATCGGAATGAAGATGAGCAGCGAGGTGGTTATCACCATCTTAAGGATGTACACGCCGACAAACGATGCGAGTGCCGGCCTCGCGGTGACGTATTCGAGGCCCGCTTTCAGCTCAGACGCATAGGAGTGGTTTCCCTCGTTGCCCGTGAATGCAACGGTGCGCAACTGCAACAGAAACAGCGCGCCCGTCACGTATAGAAGCGCGCTGACCACAACCGCGACTCTAAAGCCAAAACCTGAGAGCAAAGTTGCCGACAAGGTTGCAGCGACGATGTTGGAGAATTCCAGCGTCGACGACTGCATGGTGGCCGCGGCAGCCAGGCGACTCTCCATGACTGCTTGCGAGACCGCGGCATTCGCGGCGCCCTCAAAGACCGGGATCAGGCACCCGAGCAGCATTGCAGCCAGACAGAGCAGCGGAAACGACAGCCGGTGGGTGACCAGCAGGATCGCAACCGCCGAAACGACGAAACCCTGCATCAGCGCGCTGCCAAGCATGCTCCATTTTCGGTTCCACCGGTCCAACATGGGTCCAATCAGGACGCCGACCGCAAGCACAGGAAGAGACTCGAGTGCCAAAAGCAGACCGAGCCGGGGCGGATCTGCCGCAGGGCCGGTCAGCAACCACCAGCTGAACGTGAGCACAAAGTAGCGTTCCGCGACCGTTACCAGAACATCTCCGGTGAACAAAACCCGGAAGTCGCGCGATTCGAGAAGTGGGTGAGTGGCCAGCAAGCTTGCTCCGAACACTGTGATGCTCCGTTGATACGCTCCTAGTTACCTTCAACCGATCGAAATCCGCTAACGACGCTGGGATCCAATTTTTGTTGCTGCGCGATCGGCGCGATCGGAGGACGGAGCGGAGGTTGCCATAAAAAGTTGGCGCCGGGCGGTTGATCGCCGACCTCCAGCGTTCGGGCCGGTAGCCGCTCCAGAGCGGAAGTAACGATGCTTTCGATGAGACTGAAATGGCTGATTCCAAGGAAACGGCCGATGACGACGAGGTCGGAATCCACGGGATGCAGACCGGGCAGCGGGTTGATCTCAAGAAAATTCAGGTTCCCATTGGCGTCGCAGCGCAGGTCCAGGCGGCCCGCATCCCGGCATCCCAACTCGTTCCAGATGGTCAGCGCCATGGCCGAGGCGCGTTGGGCAAGCTCATCCTCGATGAGGGTATAGTCGACCCTGCCGTGGTAGTTGCGCTTGTTGCTGTAGGAGTAAACGGCGGGTTCGGCCGCAGGGAGAAGGATGACTTCCATGACTCCCAACACGCGCGCCTTTCCTGCGCTGCCCATCACGCCGACGGTGAACTCGCGGCCGGGGAGGAAGGTCTCAACCAAAACCGGCTGATGGAAACGCTGCAACAGATCACGGCAGGTCCCTGCCAATTCGTGCTTGTCATGCACCTTGGACGCTGTGCTGACGCCTGCACTCGACCCTCCGGCGACCGGCTTGGCGAAAACTGGCCAGGGAAGGTCAACGGCGTCCACATCGGCTTCCCTGGAAACCACAACGAAATCCGGTGTGGCAAGGCCCATGCCGCACACTAAGCGCTTGGCGGTTGCTTTATGCAGGGCCAGAGTCAGGACAAGTGGATCAGAAAACGTGTAGGGAATGTTGAACGCGTCCAGCAGCGCTGGGACCTGGGCTTCTCTTCCGAAGCCATGCAGGCCTTCGGCGATATTGAACACTAGGTCCCAGCGCACCCCCTCGGCAAGTCGTTCGGCAAGGTTGCGGATGTTGCCGATGCGGTCGGTTACGTAACCGAGCGCGCGCAAAGTGGCATCGATGGCATCGATAGTTTCAATGCTGTCGAATTCCGCGGTGGCTTCCTCTCCGTAGCCCTGCCGAAGATATTCGGCGCGCAGATCGTAAGTGATGCCTATTTTCATGCCGGGATCTCCTGAACAAGATTTTCCGTAGAGCTTTCGCGATCGGGTTCTCGAAGAGTGATTGTCGTCAGCGCCGGGGGCTGAGGATCGGGATAGGGAATGATTTTGCCTTCGAAATTCTCCAGTAATATGTGGTCACCGCTTCGCTCCAGGCGCTGGTTCGGGAGCAAAGGAATTTTGCCGCCGCCGCCGGGTGCATCAATGACGAAGGAAGGCACGGCATAGCCGGTAGTGAATCCGCGCAGGCTTCGCATGAGTTGCAATCCCTTTTCCACGGGCACGCGGAAATGCGATGTGCCCACGACGTGATCGCACTGATAAAGGTAATAAGGCTTAACCCGGACCTTCAGCAGCCCGTGAAACAACCGCCGCAAAGTGCCAGCGTCATCGTTGACTCCGGCCAGCAGCACGGTTTGGCTGCCGAGGGGAATTCCCGCATCGGCCAGGCGGCAACAAGCATCGCTGGCTTCCGGAGTGAGCTCATCGGGATGCGAGAAATGAATAGAGAGATAAAGTGGGTGATAGCGCTTCAGCATCCGCGCCAGCTCTCGGGTAATCCGCTGGGGAAGAGAGGGCGGAACTTTGGTTCCGATGCGCAGAAACTCCACATGCCGAATGGCCCGGAGGCGGGAAAGCAGCCACTCGATCCGCTCGTCAGACAAGACCAGCGGGTCTCCGCCTGATATCAGGACGTCGCGAACTGCTGGAGTCGCAGCAATGTAGGCGATGGCTCTTTCCCACTGTTGCGTGCTGAAAGAATATTCCCCACCTGGTTTGCCGACCATTCGCGAACGCGTGCAATAACGGCAATACACCGGGCAGGTGCCTGTAACGAGGAAAAGAACGCGATCCGGGTATCGGTGTACCAAGCCCGGCACGGGACTGTCACTGTCCTCGTTCAGAGGATCTGACTGCTCTTCGGGACTTCGTACGAATTCGTTCCCCACCATGACCACGGTTTTGCGTAGCGGCTGGGTGGGATCGTCTGGATCGAGCAGGCTGGCATAATAGGGCGTAATTCCGACTGGCAAAACGCCATCATGGCGCTCCATCGCGGAGCGTTCGTCGTCGGAGAGATGCAGGATCTTGCCAACGGTGGAAGCATCCTTGATCCGGGAGCGCAGTTGCCATCTCCAATCATTCCATTCGCGAATGGTGGCTGCAGCAAAATGCTTTCTGCGGAACGCTGTGGACCTATTTCGCACCTTCTGTATCCCCCGATGTGCACCGACCACACCACGAGGGGCTAGGACCCGATGGGGTTGATGCACATCCGTCATGGCGAACTTGTGGTGTTAGGCACCTAGCCGTGCTGGCCTCTCAGAATCGGTTGTTAACCCCCAAATGAACCCCGTTGGTCCCCTTGCATTAAAGTGCAAAATACACGTCGAACGTTTCAACAATATGAAAAGAAACTTTGCTGAAGCGCCGACTATGCAAGCACCCTGATTTCTCTGGACGCGATCGTCGCGCCCAGAGGGGGAGCGTTGCTCGCGGCGCGAACCTTATCTCCGGGGGCGGGCAGGAGTTCTCTTTTGCCAACACTGACCCCCTCCGAGAAACCCTGCCCGTTAAAAGCGATTCGGCCCCGCGCAGTTCCACGTTACCCCAAGCCGCGTTCGGGACTTGAAACTTCCCGGGCGTCTACTTCGACGCCTCGGCGATCTGCGGTTTCGCGTCAGCAGTCGCGGCTTTCGGCGCAGGCCGCAGTTCGGGCAGAACCGGCGCGGTGGCCATCTTCTCCCCCGGTGTGGCGGCGGGCGCAGATGCGGATCGTTCTGCGCGGCGCTGCTGCATGCGCTCGTGCAATCGTTGCTGTTGCTCGCGCATTTTCTGATAGCGATCGGTGACGTCTTCCAGGCGCTGGTTCTCATAACCGGCGCGCTTGGCGACGATGCGGTAGTCGAAGGCAACGCTCGACGACCCGTGACGGAGTTCGCGGACCTCAAAGCCGGTGGGAGTTGTGTTGGCAACATATAGGCCTCCGCATTCGCCGCGGGGCGTCAGGAAGACGTGATAGTCGGTGGTGGTGTTGACGGTCGAAGCGAAGGTAGGATCGAGTTCGACCGTGGCCGAGCCGTTGGTCAGCGTCCCCGAGCCAAAGTCTTCGAACCAATTCTCGGGCGACTCCATCGTGTGGAGCGTGACACGGCGGGCGCTGCCATCGGCTCTCGTTACATTGATGCTCGACCCGTCGCAGGTGATGATCCCCCCGACGTTAATGGTGCAGTTGCCGGAGCCCCCGCTACCGGCTTGCGCCTGGAAAATCAGGGCTGATGCGTCAGTGCTCTCGTTTTGAGCGTATAGTGCTGGGGAAGTGGATGAGTTTGAATTGTTGAAGAACGCCCCTGCAACGTTGTCGGCGGCAGTTCCCATTACCCCCACAGCCTCACCGTCCGGCCCGCCTGTATCGCCCCATACCCCTACGTCGTACAGCGGAGGGAAGCCGCCGCTGCCGCCGGCGGCCTGTCCGAAGACACCGATGTACGGACCCGTTCCTTCGACCCCGTAGCCTATCGAACTCACAGTCGTACCCAGCACGCCTGCCCCAGTTCCCGTGTTTGTGGTTACGTTGCCAACGACCCCGTAGCCGGTACCGCTACCGGTATTGCCGTGAATAGCGTCGCCAGTTCCCCCGGAGTTGGTCACGTCCACGACCTCGTAGCTGCTGCTGGCTGTGATGATCTCCTTGGCATTGATGTTCTGCTGCTGACTGAAGGTGTTTACGGCACCCAATTGCGCATAAGCGCTCGGAGTCAGCCCGCCTAGTTCGTTGGAATTGGCCGCCGTAACGCCGGTCAGCCCGGAACCGCTGCCGGTGAAACTCGTTGCCGATACCGTGCCGTTCACCGTCTGCGTGCCGATAAAGGTGTTGGCACTGCCGAGGAATGGAATCTTGGTAGCGTCCACGGCAAGCGTGACCGTGCCGCCCAGTGGAACCGCCGCACCGCCGGTCAGGCCCGAACTGGTGAAGACCGTCAGCGACGAGTTTGACAGCATGGAGTTGCTGATGCCCCCGCTTTGAATGTTGATCGTGCCACTGGAGGTGATTGGACCTCCGGTCAGCCCTGCGCCCGTGTTCACGCTGTTCACCGTGCCCGTGCCGCCGGTGAAGCAGATCCACTGACTGCCATTCCACTGCAGCACCTGATTCACTCCGCAGCTGTTGTACAGTGACAGGCCCAGCGTTCCACTCGTTCCACCGCCCGAGAGTCCACTGCCCGAGGCCGTCGTCACTCCCGTGATCGTGCCCGTGCCCGCCGACGCGCACGCCCATGCGCTGCCGTTCCACTGCAATACCTGATTCGTCGCGCACGTGCTGGTCAGGCCAAGGCTCAGCGCTCCGCTCGTGCCGCCGCCGGTCAGGCCGCTGCCCGACGCCGTCGTCACGCCCGTGATCGTGCCTCCACCAAAAACAATATCCAACTCCGGCGAGTGGCTGGTCGTCGTGCTCTCTTTGCTGTCAAACGTCGCATCGAATGTACTGTTGGCCACCAGTGCCAGGCCGTTGTTCGTCTCGCTTCCGCTTAGCCACGCCTGCACCGCGGTCGTGACATCTGTAAGGATGTACTGATTCTTATCCGTTGTTGTTACGTTTACATTGGACGCGATGGTCCCGCCCAGTGTGGGCGCATTGCTGGCATCGATCGTGCTCTCGGCCCACGCAGCGTTTATGTAGTCAACGTTGAACGTTCCCGCAGTTGTCACTGAATCCACATAGAGCTTCAGCGTGGCCTGGGTGACATTGGCCCCGGAGGGAATCAACGAAAGATTAAACTGGATATAGGTGATCTGCGTCGCGCCGTCGACATCCAGTAGCGTCTTCGCACCGTAGTTGGTGGTGGGATCGGCGGTGTTGGTGTAAGAGTCGCCGAGCGGCGTAATCTGGGCGTGCGCCGCGGTCCACGACAGCAAGCTCAGCATCACTCCCAACGCGGTTGCCGGTAGGGTTCGTAACTGCTTCATAACGTCTCCTTTGCGAAACTTTGTTTGGAACCCAGGGATGGTTGCCTGCTAATCTGCGTCGACGACTTCTTTCACCGTGCCGTGGGCGGCTTTATGAAATGCGTCGCCCGCGTATGTACCCTTGACGGTGTAGGTTTTGGCCTTTGAGAACGAAGTGGTCCAGGTGGCTACGCCGTTCGTGATGTAGCCGGTTCCCGTCTGGTTTGCGCCCGCAGAAAACGTGATGGTCTCGCCGTTGGGAATGGAAAACTTGGATGTAATCGTGGCGGTAAACGTAACGCTCTGACCCACCGTGGCCGGGTTCTGTGAAGACCCCATGATTACAGCGGCTGTTGCGGGGGCCGACACCGTGAATACCGTGCCGTATCCGTATGTCGGTGAAGCTTCGAGACCGCCCGCGGAAGTTGTGCCGTAGAGATTATCTTTCGTATCCAACACGATGCCGCCGAGCGGGTAGGCTCCATCGCCGGTGGCAGATCCCGAGAACGCATAGAGCGGAGTCTCGCACCAATTAATGCCGACGTTGCCGCCAAATCCGCAACCGCTGGCCGGTTCGGGACTCACCTCGAAGACCGTGCCAAAACCGTTGTAGCCTTGCAGCATGCCGCCGCCGTATTCAGTGGTGCCGAAGAGATTTTTGGCCGAGTCGATTGCCAGACCGGCTACGGGATAGGAACCGTCAGCTCCGCCGGAGAGGGTGTAGATCGGGGTCTCGCACCAGCCGTTGCCCGGATAGGTGCCGGCCGCGCAACCGCTCGCAGGCGCGGGACTCAACTCGAACACTACGCCGCAGCCAGGTGTGGGAGAGTTGTTGCCGGGAGTCACGCAGCTCGCGATGCCGCCAAACTCGGTGGTGCCGTAGAGATTGCCCGTAGTGTCGAGGACCAAAGGGGCTACCGAGTTGCCGCCATCGGCGCCGCCGGTGAAGCTGTAAAGCGCAGTCTCGCACCAGCCATTGCCCGTGTTGCTTCCGGCGGGGCACCCACTCGCCGGTTCGGGGCTCAACTCGAACACCACGCCGTAATCGTTCGCTCCGGCGGTTAGAGTCGTGCCATACAGATTGCCGGAACTATCGAAGACCAGACCGGCGAGCGGTTCGCCGCCATCCGTCCCCTCGGTGAAACTGTAGAGCACCACGAGACTGCCGCCTGTCGTGTACTCATACACGGTGCCCGAGTAATATGCACCGCCATTCTGAGTGGTGCCGTAGAGATTGCCGGTCCCGTCGAACACCAGAGAAGACACGGGATAAAAAGGGGCGAGTCCGGCATCGTAGAAAAAGTTGTCCAGTATGGTTTCCGCACCCTTCTTGGAAACTTCGAAGATCGTGCCATAAGAATTGTCGCCGCCGAACTCAGTCGTGCCATAGAGATTGCCCGCCGAGTCGCGCACCAGGCTTGCCACCGGATTGCTTCCGTCATTGGGATTGGTGCCGAAGGTGTAGAGCACCTTCTCCACCCCGGCCGTGGTCGTCTGAAAGACGGTTGCTGGGCTGGTGGTTGTGCCATAGAGAGTGCTGCCATTGCGGATCAATCCCGCGTAAGGAAAGCCCCCGTCGGAGCCGCCGGTGAAGTTGTAGAGCGTGGTGTACTGCGCCTGGAGCGGCAAGGCTGTGGCCAGCAGCAGCCCCAAGACAGCCAAAGCGAAATGGTTCAAAGTCTGCTTCGTCATAAGACCCCACTTGAAAGTTTTTGAATCCGCCTTTACTGCACGCCCTCTTTGGGATCGACCCTACCCAGCTTTCAGCAGCGACTCGAGACAGATAAGCTGTTCCCCGCCCTTGCCCGCGCAAACGTGCCACGCTTCCGATTCCGAGTTCCCCGGCAGGGCAAGCTGTGCACTGCCTGCAAGGCTCGTTGCCTCTTGCATGACAATCGCGTCCACCTCGCGGCCGCATTGCTGGCACCAGGCCCGCCGCCGCTGCCGTCGGCGGATGATCAGAATCCGGTCGGTCTGGACTGTGATCTCCATTTTTTGCGGTAGTGTCATCCACTCCATCAGCCTCTTTGCCCAGCCCCGAAATCGTGATAAATTAACTGCCACGTTTGCGGCCCGTCGGTCCTTCTCCCTTGAAACGGCACGCATCCTGACCCGGAACGTCTTCAGAAGTCTTTAAGAACCGGATCAAGAAAGATCAAAGATTCTCAAGACTTCGCATGCTGAACAAAGCAAGACAGTTGTACGAATTCGGCCCTTTCCGGATGGACCCCGATCGTCGCCAATTGCTGCGCCAGAATCAGCCTGTCCCTCTGCAATCCAAGGCCTTCGACATCCTGCTGGTGCTGGTGGAGAACTCGGAGAAGATCGTTTCCAAAGACGAACTGATGAAGGCGGTCTGGCCCGATACCTTCGTGGAAGAATCGAACCTGGCCCAGCACATCTTTGTTCTACGCAAGACGTTGGGCGACGCGGTCGAAGAAAAGCGCTACATCGTGACCGTGCCCGGACGCGGGTATCGCTTCGCCGGGGCAGTCCGCGTTGTGAACGAGGAACAGCTCGCAACGGTAGCCGAGGAAGAAGACACGCTGGTGGTCGAGCAACACACTCGCTCCCAGATGGTGATTCAGCCCTCGGCACTACCAGGTCAAGCCGTGCACCAACTGGCGGGACGGCGTCGAATTCATCCCGCGGTTCTCGTTCTCGGCGTTACGATCGTGGTGATCGCCGCATGGGTGTTTCGTCCCTACGTCCGGCCACCGCGGGTGGTGCGCATCCGGCAACTCACGCATCTCCGCACATTGGCGTACAACGGCAATCTGGTGACGGATGGTCCGCGCATCTATTTCTCCATTTGGGAGGGAGATCATCGGCTCTTTCGTTACGTGTCTCCCGCGGGCGGAGAGGTTTTCCCGGTGCAACCCGCTCTGCCCGACATTAACATCGACGACATTTCTCCCAATGGCTCGGAGTTTTTGGTCGCCGATCTGAGAACCGGATCGGATGACCGCGTTGTTTGGCGAGTACCCGTGTCGGGAGGTTCGCCGCGTTCGCTGGGTGGTTTGCGTGCCCGGGATGCGCGATGGTCTCCCGATGGTTCTGCGATCGCCTATACGCTTGGTTCAGACTTGAATCTGGTCAACGGGGATGGAACGAACTCCCGCAAGCTGGCCACACTGCCCGGGGAACCTTTTTTCCCGGCATGGGCTCCTGATGGACGCCGGATTCGCTTTTCAGTAGCAGATCCTCGTGGTCTCGGTGTCGGTTTGTGGGAGGCTGATACTGTCCGCAAGACGGCTCACCGCCTGCTTCCCGACTGGCCTGGGACCGTGCGCGTGCGGGCCGGACAATGGAGCTCCGACGGGCGTTATTTCTTTTTCGGGGCACAAAATGAAGGCGCGACCAGGGATATCTGGGCGATGCGGGAACCACGAGGCACGCTTCGCCGCGTGGAACCTCGGCCGGTGCAACTCACCGCCGGCCCTCTGCACTTCTACTACCCGACGCCCAGCAAAGATGGAAAGAGCCTGTTCGCTATCGGCGCTCAGTGGCGGGGTCAACTTCTGCGATTCGACCGAGCCTCGCGCCAGTACCGGCTTTACGAACAAGGGATCTCTGCCGACCACGTGGCCTTTTCCCGCGATGGCCAATGGATGGCGTATGTGGAATTTCCCAGCTACATTCTGGTTCGTGCCCGTATCGACGGCAGCGAGCGCAGGCAGCTCACGTTCGCTCCCATGCTCGCGTTCCATCCCCAGTGGTCACCCGATGGAACTCAGTTGGCATTTCAGGGAAGTCTCAATCAAGCCTCACCCAAGCGGATTTATCTTGTGCCGAGCAACGGCGGCGCTGTGCTTCCGGCAACTCCAGAGCGCCAAGACCAGCAACTCTATCCCTCCTGGTCTTCAACTGGAGATTCGATTGTGTTTTCCGGGGCGGAAGAGTCGGGCGACAATCCTGCGCTCTATCGGGTCGACCTCAAAACGAAGGAGGTATCTTTGCTCCCGGGCACATCCGGACTCTACTGGGGACAAGTCTCGCCGGATGGCCGGTACGTTGTGGCATTGACGGAGTCCACTCAGAAATTGATGCTCTATGACACACGTTCGCATGAGACGCGAACTCTGGCCGGGCGAGCCGACTACCCCATCTGGTCAGCCGACGGACAGTACGTGTATTACAGCAAACTATTTTTCGGCGGACCGGATGCGGGGATTTACCGTTGGAAGCTATCGACGGGCAAAACTGAGAAGGTGCTCGAGTCGCCTGACTTCGGATTAGGTGGAGTATGGGGGACATGGTTTGGCCTCACTCCCGACGGCGATCCTCTGGTGCTGCGCGACATGAGTTCACTGGATCTTTACGCGCTGGACCTTGATCTGCCCTAAGGTTCGTCCGATCCGTTCTGAAGAGCCTTTGCTGGGCTGCCACTGGTCCGTCCCGCCCCCCTGAAGAAACTTTGTACCCTACCTAGCTAGGCAGTGAGGTGCAGTTTCGCGAAAGTGTTTTTGCCGGACGGCGTGCATACCGGCCCACATATCGCAGGAATTGCCACTTCGACTTGAACCTACAGGAAAAACAAAATCTCATTTCTCGCCCAATCGTCATTTGGGAAAGGGCTTGGCGGAATGAGGGAGGCAATGAGGGCGCAGTTTCGAAGTGTTGTGCAAGGAGGGAGATCGGATTAGTTCCCAAGAAAGTCGGCGGTCCAGACATCACTTCAGCGCAGGTACGGGGCTAGTCAATCTACCCTAGGAATGTCGCCTTTGCCTGGGTGCAGAAGTAGCGATATGCGCCCTCATCTTCAATCCATCGCCAAGTAACGAGCCCTTGGGCAATTAGCACATCGCACCAGAGGGCGGCCGGAATCAATACAGACTCCGAGGCGAACCAGTGATCGCAGCACACATCCAGTTCTGTCCAGAGTCCCGCCTGAATCATCCGGCGCGATATTGTGGACACGAACTCGCGGAGACATTCTGTGATGTCTGCTAAGCGGCCAACACTCGGTCCGTAGGACAAAGCTGCGAGCAGGACCAGCGCCGTTTTGAACGACCCATCCTCCTCACATCCCTCCAGAGATGGGTCAATTTCGATGAGCGTTCTTCTAAGGAAGTTCAAGTCAGTTCGTTCCATGATGACCTCCCAAAATTCCAAACTGAGCAGTTTTCGCATTTACTGAACTACCGGGCACAACCGTCGCTTCCAGACCATTGGGTGACCACTTTGATAAAGCATTATGCGATGGAATGCGTTGATGCTACGCGAACGGCCGTGCCGATGAATCAACCACTGAAGGGCTTCCACTTCGGTAAGGTCGTGCTCGGCGCACAGAAGCGTCGTTCGATGCTGATGCTGCGCAAGCCTCCACCGAGCGTAGCCGTCGATGATCGTGCGGCTTCGCGTAACCACGATGGGCTCTTGGAATGCGAGGTCGCCACGGGAAGCAAGTGCCGACAGCTGAGCCGCATTCACAGACAGGCCATGCCGAGCGTAGCTTGGATGAGGTCGGAGCTCACTCACGGAGCAGGAAATAAGGGAGACAGAGCGGTCACGTGTTCGTAGATCGATTCCTGTCGGAGGAGGTGCATATTGAGGTGCATACGCGCCTGCCGAATACCCTGATTCTGTCCGACTAGGAGCATCTGAGGTGATCGTATGTGATTGATTCCGTGCAATAGGTAGGGGACGAGCTGAATTTGCTAAACCGTTGTACGGGCTAACACCTGTACCGAGGGTTCGAATCCCTCCCTCTCCGCCATTCTTCAGTTTGTCCCCTGTGGAAGATTATCGCGAAGGGTTTCCTATAAGTGGCAGAAAGACTTACGCCGTCTCAACAACTCAGCTCCACCCCACGACCGGTTGAATTGTCGCCTCACTGTGTCGTAAAGGAGAAGTACGTGCCTCCGGGGTTATTGCCTCCCAAATCGTAGATGGCGCTGTACCAACTAATCCACATCGAGTAGCTTGCGCCGCCACCTTGTAAAGTCGCAAGCGGAGTCAAGGTGACCGTTTTGTAATCTGGCGAGAACGTGATGGTTGCGGGAACGGGATTTCCTGACGAATCCTGCAACATGAAGCTGTTGTTCGGGTCGAACGATGCCGGGTCCATCGCCGCGCTGAACACGACCTGAACCGTCGTATTGTCGGGAACATTGGTTGCGCCGTTGGCCGGTGTAGTCAAGTTCAGCGTGGGCGTGGT
>Ga0187781_10000707_pt1 | contig 24315 bp, 19 predicted proteins | sample 0715_SJ02_MP02_2_FD_132447 | JGI IMG/M metagenome (GOLD analysis project Ga0187781, IMG submission 132447) | Tropical peat soil microbial communities from peatlands in Department of Meta, Colombia - 0715_SJ02_MP02_20_MG | ecosystem: Environmental > Terrestrial > Soil > Wetlands > Peat | place... | reverse complement strand
GAAGGTCTCCAACTTCGGCTTCCCGAAGCGATTCGCAAGGGAGCACCACGGGTAGCCGTCCAGGAGCGGTATGTCCCACTTCACCTCGACTCCGAAGTGGGGGTCAACTTCCGGCTCAGCTCCCTGCATGCTGCAATACGCAACCTGTATTTCAACTCTCGGATCTTGCGCCAGAAGGCGGAAGACGGGCGATGCATATTGAACAGGATGGGCACTGACCAGCAGGACTCGGAGGGGACGTGCCACTATTCCGCCAGGACCGTCCGAAATCGATCCGCGATCTTAGACCACGCGAAGTAGTTTTCCTGCGCCTCGAAATTGCGCTCACGCAACTCCATCCAGCGCCGTGAATCGCTCAGCACGCGCGTGAGCCCGCGGACCAAAGAGTCCCGGTCTCCCCAAGGCGACCACTCGATGCCCGCGTCCTTCAGGGGTTCGCTGATGCTACCGTTCCTATAACCTACGATGGGCACTCCGCAAGCAACTCCGGCAAGAGCGCTGCCTCGCTGCGGCGTGATGGCGCCGCGGACAAAAAGCAGGGCATCGGCGCGCTCGAATTCTCGGGTGATCTCTTCCGCTGGCAGGACTCCGCGCACCGTAAGCTCTACGTTCGCTCCTTCGAGGGCCTTCGCAAGCTTTTCCCGCGCCTCAATGGCTCCTCGCCCGACTGCCACCAGCCGCACCTTCGCAATCGCCCGGGCGGTTCTTTTCATCACGTATGCAATCTCATCGACTTCGCGATCGGTCTGCGGCATGCCGGTGACGCCGAAGATGATCACAGTCTTCCCCCGGTCCTCACCAGGCGGCGAGGGGCGCTGCGCAAGGCTCTCGGGAATATTCGCACCGATCGGAATAAACGCAGCCTTGGCTTCTCCTTTGGGCAGCCAAGGAACCGTCTCAAGCGGCACGGTGAAGATGGCTCTCTCTGCCTTCTGACACAGCTTTCGGATCACCCAGTCCTGGCACGCGCCGCGGACCGGACTCGACCAGTGCCGACCGGACTGACGGGTGGGTTCATGGTAGACGACCGCTATGCGCGCGCCAGCATCGCGAAGGACGCTCGCCACGCCAAGGATGCGAAAGGGAAATGCTCGGCGCGACCATGCCAGCGCCGTGTACTGCAGGAGCACCCATCTGCCATTCCATCTGCTGCATTCGCGGCGGAGTTGCCGCAACGCGTTTGCCCAACCCAGTTCGGCCCATTGGACACGCACCTTCTCAAGACTCACGGCCCGCCGCTGCAATGCCCCGCCGAGAAATGTGCAGTAGTCCTCCAGCCCGTCAGTCGGCTCATCCCGCCGTCCAAGCAGCGCGATCCACCCGTCTCGAGGATCGCCGGACTCCGAAGATGCTTCCCGGATCTGCATTTCCGCTAGGCGGCGTTGCTGAGTCGTCTGCCAGCCACGTTACGCACGGCGCTGCCTGAACCAGTTGTTGTCACGCGTGCAGCGCTCTCCTGTCGGACTGCCACGCTTCCACCATGCGGCGCAAGCCGTCAACGATGCCTACGCGCGGCGTCCAGCCCAATTGCTCTTGCGCCTTTCGAATGTCGCTCACGTAAATCCGCTGGTCGCCCGGACGAAATTCGCCGTACTCAACGGGAGGCAGTTTCCCTAGAAGTTGCCTCAGCGGAGACTGCAGTTCGGTCCACACAGAAGTCGTATGAGCTGGGCCGCCGCCAACGTTGTAGATCTGACCTGCTGTCCGGTCGATATTGGCGCAGGCCCGGTTCATCAGTTCCACAAGGTCTTCGACATAGAGCAAATCACGAACCTGTTTGCCGTCTCCATAGATGGTGAGCCGGCCGCCGCGCAGTCCTGTGAGGGCAAAGTGCGCCACCCATCCCTGGTCTTCGGTCCCAAACTGGTGCGGCCCATAAATGCAGGACATCCGAAACACGATCGTGCGTACGCCATAGATTCGGTGATAGTCGTGAACATACTGATCGGCCGTGCCTTTCGAACAGCCGTATGGCGAATGGAAATCGAGTGGGCAGCTCTCCGAAACGCCGTGAGGCAGATTCTCGAACTCATAGCGGCTGGGCCTTTCGACAACCCTCAAATGGTCCAGTCCGCCGTAGACCTTGTTGGTGGACGTGTAAAGGACGATGGGCGCGGGCCGTTGCTTGCGCGCAGCCTCCAGCACGTTGAGTGTTCCCTGCGCGTTGATCGAAAAATCCTCTTGCGGATCCACAACAGATGTCGTCACCGCCACTTGTGCCGCAAGATGGAAGACGATATCCGCCCCGCGCATGGCCTTTTCAACCAGATCCGCGTCGCGCACATCCCCTTTCGTAAACTGCGCGCGGCCGCCGTGCTGCGACCGGAGCCACTCCAAGTTCTGCTCAACGCCCGCCCGACCCAGATTGTCGAACAACACCACGTCGTGGCCGTCGCGCAACAGCCGATCAGCCAGGTTCGTCCCGATGAAGCCAACTCCGCCTGTGATTAGGGCTCGCATGGTAGGGTCCTCAATCGTTCCTTTCCTTTTTCGACGCTAAGAGAGATACTCGCCGTCGCAACCTGCGTTTCAGTGCGTGGCGCACTGTTTTCAGCATCATCGGAATCCCCTTCCGGTAGCCGCCAATGCTTCTAACGCCACGGAATTCCCGGTAGGCGGGGCCACACAGTTGGTAGCGGTAATAGTATTCGAGATAGATCAGGCGAACTTCCTCATCTGACCACTCTCGAGCGGGTGCAAAGAATTCCTCCGGCTGCTCGCTAAGCACAGAGGTGATCTTGTCCCTGCATCGCTGAAACGTAAAGTCGCGCAAGGTCAATTCCTGACCAGCGCGGGCAATGACCTTCCTCCTCTCCTCATTACGGAGGTACTCGTCAACGAGATCGGGGATCTCGGCTTCGCTGCGCCAACCGACGAAGTGCTCGCCTTCACGGAAACCCCATTCGGTCAGTTCCGTGGGCATTCCAGTAATCAAGAGAGCCCCACCTGCCATGGCTTCATAGCAGCGCATGTTGGCTTCTTGAGTGAAGTCCTCTCGACTCACATTGACCACGATTTTACTGCGTTTGTACAGATCGGCGGTCTCCTGTTTCGTGTACCGCCTTCCAAGTTCATTCATCTTAAATCGGGAGGCCAAGTTTTGGATGATCCGCCTTCGCCTGTCGTAGTGCGCGTAATCGAATGCGCCAACCCACCCCAAGTCGAACGGGCGGCCCTCTCGAATCGGATTTGGTTGAAAAAGCTCTCCGTCCGCGGCGTGCGCAAGGACAATAACTTTGGGATGACCGGCTGCTCGATACAGAGGTGCCAGCGATGGGTGCCACACGAACACGTAATCGAACAGCATGGACCAACGAATCCGCGAGGCCGTCCAGCTAAAGGAGTCAATATCCAGCGACGCCGTCCGCACAGGTGAACGGTGCAAATCGCGAGGGAGCGCGGGTGTGTGCACCAGATGCGAAAACACGTCGGGCGACTCGCTGCGCCTTCGTGCGTCCTCGAGCAAGTCTCGGATGCTGACGCTCGGCCCAAAAACGTCCAAATCGAAATGAATCGCGCAGCCTGGAGCGAAAGTATCGGACAAATATCTCTCGGTTACGTGCCTCCGCGAATTGTTGTACGCAAATGCCATTCTCATCGGCTTGGCATTATCCGGCACCGTCGACCTTTTCCCCAGGCCGACCGGCTCCAACGACGTTCGAATTTGAGACGCGAAGGGCGACAATCGGCGAGCTTCTCCTATGAGGACCTTGGCTCCGGGATTCGTTCGACGACAACCAGAGAATCGATTTGTTCGACGATTCTCCAGCCTGGCAGAGCTGCATCGCGAAAGAGCCTGTCGACCAGCTTCACCGGGCCCCAATTCCTTTCGGTCCAGCCTCCCGGAAATATCGCCGCATCGTGGAAGATCACGACGCCCCCAGGCACAACAAATCGGTGCCACTCGTCCCAGTCTTGCTGTACGCCGCGCTCCGAATGATCTCCGTCGATGAATAAGAAATCGATGGGCTGATTCCAGTCCTTTGAAGCGACTGTGCTGAGTTTCTCAATCCAGATAACTCTGCCGTTCTGGCAACTTTCCACCACCTTGCGCGCCGCGCGTTTCATAGCGTTAAGCGATTGCAGGCGGCTTAGGTGGAAAGGATCAACAAGCGAGAGCATCCCTTGCGGCGACATGGCTTCGCGCAGCGCGACCGCGGACGCTCCTTCCGCCACCCCGATCTCAACGAGGCTGGACTTTCCTGCGGCCCACTTCTTCAGGGCCTTGTGCTCGTCTAGAGTATGCTGCCCCGCGACCGGGCGGATGCCCAACCACGCAAACAAGGGATGGCGGAGCAGTCGGAATGGGCCTGCCTGCGAATCGGCGCCAGGTCGTCGAAGGATCAGCATCTCTGACAAGCCTCACCTCAGTGGTTTGCCAGTCCAACAACTCTTAGGAATCGGTTCCACCAGTTCTCTGGAGCCATCATCTCCACTAATCGCGGGCGCACCATTCGTTCCACCAAGTCCCGCCAGCGCTGAGGATCGGCCAGCACAGCCTGCACACCCCTCGCAAATCCCTCCATATCATCAGCCGTAGCCGCCAGCAGGGGCTTCATGGCCGGATCAGTGTAAAACGTCAGGCTGGCCCCATGCGGCGCAGCAATCACAGGTGTTCCGCTCGCAAGCGCCTCAGATACAACGAACGGAAACGGATCGTAACGCGAGGGGCACATCGAGAAGTCCGCGGCGTTATAGAGTAATGGAAGCACGTCGTACGTCGCGTCGTGGAATAGCCGGATGTTCGAAAACTGCTTTACCCGCTCGGGCACAGGGCCGCGAACAGCGACCAGCATTGTCATCTCCGGAAATGTGCGCGCGACGTGCTCAACAGCTCCAAATCCCTTCATCGGGTGTGAACTCCCAACGTACAGTCCCACAGCCTTTGACGTGATTCCCAGTTCCCTTCGGCATGCTTCCTGATCGAGCCGGCGAAAATGGTTCAGGTCGATCGGATACCACATGACCTGTGCGTCGTACCCGAAATAGCGGCGAATCTCGGCGCGTATCGGCTCCGAACAGCAAAGGGCGATGCTGTTCTTGCCGGAAATGCGCTCGAGAACCATCGCGTCCCACCATTTCAGCTTCAAGTAGCCACGATACGTAATAAAAGGCCTGATCGCTTCGGCCTGCCCCCGATATGTGCCGTGGAAAAACTGTGCGTGGTTCACGCCGTTCCCTAGTGGGTACCAGCCCACAGTTGAATTCGATAGGACCAATCGAACGCCCGGGTGAAGTGCTTCCTTCGCTGCTCTGCCGATATAGTAGCCGTGCAATCCGGTGGCGAGAACCCATCCCAACTTGTTGTTGGGATCACGATGCCGCCAACGTTCCGGGCAAGCATTCTCCGTGTGAAAGACCCGTACTCCGTAGCCGCGTCTCTCGAACCCGCCTGCTACGTATTGAAGGAATCGTTCCATTCCCCCCAAGCGGTTAACTGGCCCCGTCGTCAGAATGAAGATTTCGTCGGCCAAGAGTGCCAGAAGCTCCCTGTCAGCGCCGCAGTTAGAAACCACTAAAATCGTAGACTGCAGCTGCCGACTCCCTGCCCGTGATTCCAGAAAACCCACTCGTACCGGTCTGCGTCCTGCTGTTAATGGCCGGGGCCATAATCGCGATCTAGCCAACCGCGGACGCCATGCCCGTTGTCAGTTCACCGTGTCTCACTCATCCTAGAAGCTCGTACTTGCCGACTCCGGGTGGATGCATATCAAGCGCTCCGACCTTATAGAATCCGAATCGCGGTGGCTCGAAATGGTTCTCGGCAGTAAAAGGAGCGCAGAAATTATCCCGCACCAAGTCCTGCCGCACGAAGAACGCGTTAATTCCCGAAAGGGAACAGCCAACCAGAGCGTAGCCCTTGCGTGAACCGAGTATCTCGAGAGCTTTCAGGCTGGCCCCGTAGTAGCTGGTGCCGTCCCAGACAAAATCCTTCTTGTACACGGCGACTATTGCCAGAGGCGGCCGGAATACTGCGTTGTATTCAATGACGACCGCGCGGGGCTGGACAACGGAAATGGCCTCCCACACCCAATAATCGTTGCCGTCGATATCGATGCTCAGAAGATCAATCTCTCCAGAAACGTGCGCCTGCCCGATCAGGTCGTTGATCGAATCGCGCTCCACAAATCGGCGTACGAACGTCAGCTGCCCCGCCTGAACAAACGATGAGAATCGATTTCGAATCGCAGTTGCATTGGCTTCGCTGCCGTCTATCCACAAGCCTCGCCAGCCCGAGAGCATTAGATACAGCGTATTGTTTTCGGTCCCGTCTCCAACCCCGAACTCCACGAAGATTCGGTTGGACACGCCTATTCTTCGAAAAATTTCCTGAATCATGCCGTCTTCGTCAAGCTGCGAGTACCCACGGAACCCATACTTGAGGAGTCTCTTCGGGTCGCGGTTGCGCTGACTCGACAAAAGGGACTCGCGATACCTCGCATATAGAACAGTATTCGTCAGGGCGCTCGATTCGCGCGTCTCTAGTATTGCGCGTAGATACGGGCGAATCGACTTGACCAAGAATCTAGGAATAACAGGCATAGGGTCTGTCCAACTATCTGGCCTTTCCTCGTCGCAAGCCTGCAAGAACCATCACCTCGCGCAGCTCTGCTGTCGACGTCAGAAAAAGTCGCGCTTCTCTCGGGGTACCGCGACGTAGTTCTTGGCCGATGGGTATTCCGGTCTGCAACGGTGAGGTATCAGACCGCCGTCCGGGCGTACCTCACACCAATCGTAGTCGTACGCCCGTAGTAAGTCGATGATGTCCGAGGCCGCATAGCCCCAAGCACGCGTGACCAAGTCGAATACTTCGCAAATTACAACTGGGCGGCACTCACTCAAGAGCCTGGAGGCTCCGCGAAACGCCTCCATTTCCCCACCCTCTGTGTCGATTTTCAATAGATCGACTCTGTCAATTCGCGCACGCTCCAGATACGAGTCAAGGGCCATCGTCTGCACCGTGAGCCGACTGGTCGGATGGTCGATGGGAGGCGTGCGAAGACTGTTCATCGTAGTGTAACCCTCGACCACAACCGTGAGCGACGCTTGACCCTCCTCTGAGGCCAAAGCAAACGGTTCGACAGCCACTGACCTGATCCGGTTATGCCAAAGATGGAGCAGCAGCCTACGGCGTTCTCTCGGAGACGGCTCAAAAGCCACAACCCGTCCGTCACGTCCCACTTTCTTCGCGGCGACCAGGCTGTAAACACCGTGATGTGCACCGATGTCCAGAAACGTCATCCCGGGTCTTAGGTATCGCCAGAGAAATCTCAAGTCTCCGACGTCCTCTCCCCAGTATTCGAAAGCACTCCGATCGGGACTGAAACTCGCCGGAAAATAGGACCACCAAAAACTAAGCTGTTCCTCCGAACTCAGCGCTAGGTGAACTCTGTGCGGCGCGTACGTCAATTTTGCGAGCCACATCGTTGTGAGAAAGCGAACACTAGTCCACCTCTGTTCGGGCGTCTTTTGGAAAAACTTCCCGAGGCGCTCTACGGTTGTCACATCTGCCCTCGCGTCCCCGTCCAGTTCTCCTCCGAACTGACTACGAGTTGCTCGCATTCCATGGAACACGGAATGTTCAGCACCCCGGCCCACTCATCCATGAAATGAGTTACCGGCGTGCCTTCAATAATCAATGCCGGGACAAGTGTCCAGTTGTGGTTCCGCTCGTGATCATCGTGGACTCCGACATATATGTTGTAGGCGCCAGGCCGAAGTGGGAGGTCCGGGAACGATAGCCGAATGTCGTGCTCGCCCTGAGCGAATTGCACGTTGTCAAATGACCACCCCGAAATCAGAAAACCGCGGGAGTCGTAGACAACAACTGCAATTCGACCGCGGTCGATGCGCACCTGGTTGCGTACTCGAATCACGATGCTAATGGGCTCCGTCCCTTCGGCGACGACATTTGCTCCAGCCCCGCGTCGCTGAATGACTTCCCACCCCAAATAACGGAACGCTTCGTTTGAGAGAAGCGCTTCCTCTCCCTCTTGCGACTCGGAGAGGGTTGACTGCTCATAGGCGCTGATCACCGCTTCCGCGGACCCGCTGAGCCGGATCTGTCCGCGGTCGATCCAGAGGACGCGCTCGCAGAGGCGGCGAATCTGATTCATCTGGTGGCTGACGAAGACGATCGTCCGCCCGCTCCGAGACACATCCTGCATCTTGCCCAGACACTTCTTCTGGAACTCAATGTCGCCGACTGCGAGTACCTCGTCCACAAGCATGATTTCAGGTTCGAGATGCGCCGCAACAGCGAATGCCAACCGCATCTGCATGCCCGTGCTGTAATGCTTCAACGGCGTATCGATGAACTGCTCGACGGCGGCGAACGACACAATCTCGTCAAATTTCCGCGCGATTTCGGAATGTTTCATTCCCAGGATCGCGCCGCTCAAATAGACGTTCTCGCGCCCGGTCAACTCAGGGTGAAATCCGGTCCCAACCTCCAGCAGGCTCCCAACGCGGCCGCGAATCTCGGCAAAACCTGCGCTCGGTCGAGTGATTCGCGAAAGGATCTTGAGCAGCGTTGTCTTGCCTGCGCCGTTGCGTCCGATTAATCCGACCACTTCGCCTTCGCGGACCTGGAAAGAGACGTCACGCAACGCCCAAATCTCGCCTGCTTCGCGCGGCCGTCCGTTACGGCGAAATGGGGCGGTGAACGCCCGTGTCAGGATATCGCGCAGCGCGTAATACCGTTCGCGCTCGCCAATCCGGTAGCGCTTGCCCAGCCCCGCCACGTGAATGACGGCTTCGCTCATCGCCTACACGACATCCGCGATCGTCGTCTCCATTTTTTGAAAATATGCTACGCCGCTCAGCAAGACGATCAGCACTACGCCCGAAGAAACGAGGATCAGGCGTCCCGGCGGCTGGCCGTTCCCCGAGAGCGACCATCGAAATCCTTCGATTACGCCTGCCATCGGATTCAAGCCGTACACCCAGCGCCATCGCTCGGGCACCAGCGAACTCGGATACGCCACGGGCGAAGCAAACAGCCAGAACTGCACCAGAAACGGTACCACGTAGCGGACATCGCGATAGATCGCGTTCAGCGCAGAAAGCCAAAGCCCGACGCCGAGCGCAGTCAGCAGAGCCAGCAAGAGAAACGCAGGGAGCCACAGTATCGCAGCCGAAGGCCGAAGGTCGAAATAGATCATCATCGCCACGAACATGAGAAAAGAAACACAGAAATCGACGAGCCCGGAAAGCACGGAAGATAGTGGAAGGGCGAGCCGAGGGAAATACACCTTCGTGATGACGCGTTGGTTTTCCACGATTGTATTCGTCGCATTCTGAAGCGACGCGGCGAAATACATCCAGGGGAGCAGGGCGCTGTAGTAGAAAATCGGGTATGGCAATCCTTCGGAGGGGATGTGCGCAAGCCTTCCGAAAAAAAGCGTAAACACGATCATGGTAAGAAGCGGCTGCAGGATCGCCCAAGCCGCGCCGATCGCTGTCTGCTTGTAGCGGATCTTGATGTCACGCCAGACGAAAAAATACAGAAGTTCGCGATGCTCCCAGAGCTCGTCGAACGGAACCTCCCACCAGCGGGCGGGGGGAGTGATCCGGAGAACCGGAGGCATCGAACCGAGCCGTGTTGGAGCAGTCGTGCTCATCGTCCCTAGCCCACTTTTCTTGAACTAGTGTGAACCGCTAATCTGCTGAACATCTCGCTCCTCGATACGATCCATCAGCTCTCGCCGGTGCAACAGATAGCTGCTCAGTGATCGCTTGGCTTGCTCAGGTACCACCGCTATCTGATTGTAAGCCGCATCCCGCCACGAAATCGGACCTCGGTCGGGAATCAGATGCAGTCCCCATTGGAAGATAAGACCCAAATTCCAAAGGACAAGTGCGGCCGTCCCGCTCCAGGCAACGATCGCCACGCGGCGCGCCTGCCACAGGCGCGCAAGCCAGTCGAAAAAAGCGGCGAGTCCCAAGATGAACACAGCCGTGAGCGAAACGAAAAACCTATTACCATAGGACGAAATCCCGTCCCAGTTCTCGTAACAACCCACTCCGTACGCATACGCCAGGATCACGGCACCCAAATGCCGCGCAAATCCTCGCTCCGATTTTCGCAGAACGAGAATCCCCACGCAGGCCAAAATTGCGATCGGAGTCCAACTAAATAGCCCATGGTCGGCGGAAAAGCACACCTTGAGAAACGCAGGTGACTTCCAATACCAGTGCTCCGTATAGCCAAATCTCAGATAGCCGCCGTAGATGATTCGTTTTGTAAGAAGCGTCGGCGTGAACGCGGCGGCAACCGTGACCGCAAATGCGCAGTTCTTCAAAAATAGACTCGTGATCGCCTCATCCGAGCTCCGTCGCAAGATCGACCAGTAGCCACCAAGAGATTCCAAAAGCGGGAGCAGCAACACGACGGCGTTCATGTAGTACACATTCAGCATCAGCCCGCCGAGCGCACCGAGGACTATCCATTGCTTCCACGAACGAGCGCCTCGCGTGCGAATCCAGTACCAGACGAAAAGCGCCACCGCAAACGCGGAATGCGCATGGGACCACGATGGATTGAAGTACATGTAAACGGGCAGCGAGCTGCCAAACCAGATTCCCAGCGCTCCGAGAAACGCCCAGCACTCTGGAACGCATCCTCGCGCTAGCCGGAAGGAAATAAAAACGGCAAGGAAACCATACAGCGCCGTTCCCAGGGCCATCGCAACGCGGTATGGCCGCGAAAACCCGTCCGCGGGCACACGCCCGCCAAAACGGTCGTACAAAATCACGGCCCCGTGCGCGGCAATTAAGAATGGCGACCATAAAATGGCAGGACCTACAGAGAAGTGGTTGTCGATGTGTCCGGTGACGGTGTATTGCTCGGGCGTCAGACGCCCGTTCGCATCGACTCGGCCCATTCGGAAGCTTGTGTTCGCGGCCAGCCAATCCTTCGTGAAATCCAGCCGATGCTCGATCAGCATCGATCGCGTGAAGGCATAGTAGCCAACGCCGTCGCCCCGCACCCAAGGATTGGTCAACGGCAGCGTAAATACGAAAAGGGCGACGAGGACCTTTTCGTATTTTGTGAACCTGAACAAACTGTGTCTGCTTCCTCGGACGTCCCGCGACTCTGCTGATAGCCTACGAGCCGGCGCCCCCAGTTCCGTTGCTATGACGCCGGAGCCGCGGCGGAGGCTGCATCAGACCCTTGCTTCCGCAGGACCGCTATGATGGAAAGCGGCGGAAGCGGCAGCCACGAATCAACCAATCGGAAAAGCGGCGTCAGCAAATTCAGCATCCGGATCTGGCCAAGCCCAAATGTCCTCCGGCGCAGGACCCGCCCATTCAACCACCAGGCCGGCACTCCGGCGCGATTGAATTTCAGCACGTGCTCGACCTGGAAGCCCGCCTTTTGCGAGACCGCAATCAGCTGCTCCTTCGTGTAACGGCGGCAATGTCCGAGCGCTTCGTCCAGCGTGCCATAAAGCCACGGACCGCAAGGAACCAAAATGAGCGCCCGGCCTCCATCTGCTAGAGCGTTGTAAATGTTTCGTAGCGCGGCTGCATCATCTTCGACGTGCTCGACTACATTCAGGCACACCGCCGTGTCGAACGTTTGCGCGGCCGGAAACGAGCTTGCGTCTGCCGCGTTGGTGTACGTCACCCGCAGATACGGCCGCGTCGCCCGCAAGGTGACGAGATACTCCAAGTAGTGAGGGTTCACATCGGTCGCCCAGTAGACCGATCGCGGCATCAGATGCATTGACATGTTGCCCGTGCCGGCGCCCACTTCCAGAACCCGGTCGCCGACATACGGCCGTATCACGTCCGCCATCCATCGCGTGAACCGCGGCGCCCGGTTCAGCCGCTCCAGAATTTCGCCGCCGCTTTCATCTTCCTTGTAGATTCGGTCCGAAATCGCATAGTGCAGGATCGCCCACAGCGCTCGAAACCCGTCCTTCCATCCGATTTTCTTTCCTTCGTTGTACGTGCGCCCGGAATAGCTGATCGGCACTTCGAAAATGCGGCTGCCTCGTTTTGCCAGCTTGATCGTGAGCTCGGGTTCGACGTCGAATGTGGAGCTCTCGAGCGGAATGCTCTTCAGGAGGCCAGCCCGCACCATTTTGTAACAGGTTTCCATGTCTGTGAGATTCAGGTCGCATACGAGGTCGCACAGAAATGTCAGCAGCTTGTTTCCAATCGCGTGCCGGAAGAAAAGCGCACGCTTGTAGCCCCCTGCCATAAAGCGCGAGCCAAACACAGCATCCGCTTCCTCCACGAGAAACACTTCGACCATTTTCAGCAGGTCGCGCGGATGATACTCAAGATCGGCGTCGTGGATTACGACCAGTTCAGTATCGACTTGTTCAAGTCCCGTCCGGATTGCGGCCCCTTTGCCGCTGTTCTTCTCGTGACGCAGCCAGACCCAAGAAAATTTCCCGCCGGGCGCCTCCGATTCAAGCGATGTGCGAAAACGCCGGATCGTGTCGGCTGTGCCGTCCGAGGATGCATCGTCAACGACGATCACCTTGATCGCATCCAGCAGCGATGATTCCTCGAGCGCCCGCAATCTCGAGAGGCTCGTCTCGAGCAGAAACCGCTCGTTATATACGGGGACGATCACGGACAGGGTTATGCTCGTACGCCTTTGTTCGAGGCTTCGGTGCGAGCCGGTCGGCACATCGGCAGCCCCACGGGACCGACTTGCCTGTTGCAGCCGACTCGTCAAAGAAGTTGCGCCCATTTCTGCCTGCAGTGGAGAAATCAACCGCACGCCATTATTTGCTACTCTCGCCGGGACTTCAACCGTGACTTGTCACGTCTCGCTACATTTTGGTCCTACTGGTACCGGAAACCAGCGCCGCTAGAGGCTCCGCTGGGCACCCTAGGTCTGGGGATACCGGTCGTAGGCAGGTTGTTGATCGAATGCGAGTTCCATCGTAAAGTGCCCGATGGGATGCTGCACGAAGCAATTCAAGCGGGGCATCCCACCATGCCATGAACGGCCCGTTTCGTTTGTCCCTGGCGATACCGGTTCACAACGAAGCCGGCGTCTTGCCGGAACTTCTGCGTCGGACCGGTGCTGTTCTTGATCAGCTGCCAGGTGGACCCCATGAATTGGTCTTTGTGGACGACGGCAGCAGAGACCGAACGTTCGAAATCCTCGAGGAAGCTTCTGAGAAAGATCCTCGCATCCTCGCAATCTCGCTTTCGCGGAATTTCGGCCATCAGGCGGCTCTGACAGCGGCTCTCGACCATGTCACGGGAGACGCAGTGATTGTGATGGACGGCGATCTACAAGATGCGCCGGAAGCCATCCTCCAATTCGTTGAGCGCTATCATGAAGGCTACGACGTGGTCTATGCGCAGCGGATTCGCCGGAAGGAGCCATGGACGCTGCGTCTTTGCTACTTTGTCTTCTACAGAATCATGGCCAGGCTTTCGGACATCCAGCTTCCGCTCGATGCGGGTGACTTCGGGTTGATGTCCCGTCGCGTCGTTGATCAACTCCGTCGAATGCCCGAGCACCACCGCTATCTTCGCGGGCTGCGCAGTTGGGTCGGGTTCCGGCAGACGGGAATTCCGGTCGAGCGCGCGGAACGCCACTCCGGTAAGAGCAAATATGGCTTCTGGCGCCTGCTGAAACTTGCCGCGGACGGCATCTTCGCCTTCTCCATCGTTCCGATTCGCGCCGCAGCGATTCTCGGCGCTGTGGTCAGCGCGCTTTCTACGCTTTATGTGCTCTATGCACTCTATGCAAGATTGTTCTTACACGAGTCGCCGCAGGGTTTCACCGCTTTGATCGTCACCGTAACCTTTCTATCCGGCGTGGTCCTCTTCTTCCTCGGAGTGATCGGCGAATACGTTGGGCGGATCTACGAAGAAACAAAAGAGCGGCCGATCTACCTCGTCAGCCGCGTTGTGGGTGGACTCGGAAACGAATCGCAAGAAATTGCGGCTGGACCGCATCGGCAAGGTCGTGTCTTCGCCAAGGGGTTTCTCCGCTAGCTTCGGCCAATGATTGCCGCACGCAATATTGAATACCTGTCGCCTCCCGCTCAAGTCAGCATGGCGGATCAGTGGTTCGAAATCGCCTCCCTCGATCATTTTTGGATCCAGCGGCGATTTGCGGTGCTTCAAAAATTATGCGGCGAGACGATTTCCGAGGCGAGAGAGATGGCCGAGATCGGTTGCGGACACGGACTCCTGCAACGACAGATCGAGATCGCATACAACCGGGCGGTCACCGGTTTCGACTTGAATAACTGCGCTCTAAACCAAAACCTGAGCACGGGGAGCCGCATCTGCTGCTATGACATTTTGCAGATGGATCAGGCGTTTAGGCACAAATTTGATCTGGTCTTCTTGTTTGACGTATTGGAACACATTGCCGACGAAGACGTATTCCTGAAAGCTCTCGCGTTTCACCTGGCTCCGCGGGGGAAACTTTTGATCAATGTGCCAGCGGGTCAACTGCTTTTTTCCAAGTATGACGAGTCGGCCGGGCACGTCCGCCGATATTCGATCCAAACGCTGAGTGAGAGTGGAAGGCGCAGCGGCCTGCAGATCGAGAAATGGAGCTATTGGGGGATGCCGCTGCTGCCTATTCTTGCGTTGCGAAAGCTGTGGCTGGCGGGAATGCACGATCGACGGAGAATCGTGAACAGTGGATTTGGTTCGCGGACGTCGGGGATTAACAAGATGCTCGGAACGATATCACGGTGCGAAATGATCCCGCAGAAACTGTTTGGGACCTCCTTAATGGCGATCCTTCATGACAGCAACAAATGAAAGGCCAAATTCTCACGGCACCCGCTGACATATGAGCGCTGGATTCACCAATGTCGGCGATTCGCGAAAGCAAGTTGAGGACCGCAGAAATGTGCTGGCTTGCATGGGCGTTGCGGCGGCGGCGATCTTAGTTGTTTGGCCATTTGCTGACTTGGGATACGGAGACGACGTTGCGTATGCGCACGTCGCCCTCACCCTATCGCGAACCGGTCACTTGGTTTATGACGGTTGGGAAGCCGCCATGTTGATGCAGCACGCCTATTGGGGAGCGATTTTCATTAGGGTTTTTGGATTCTCTTTCGTTTGCCTTAGGTTCAGTACTCTGCCGTTTGCACTGGGGGCGATCGGGTTTTCCTATTTGCTCGTACGCCGGGCGGGGCTGCCACCTGCCAGCGCCGTCTTTGTGACCCTAGTCTTAGGTCTTTCCCCTCTGTTCGTGCCTCTCTCAACTTCTTATATGACAGACGTCCCCGGTCTCTTTTTCTACGTTGCGTCTCTCTATTCGCTGATCCGGGCAACAGATTGGCCGATAGGGAAGAAACAATACGTTTGGCTCACTCTGGGCATTTTGGCGGGCCTTGTCGGAGGAACCGGTCGTCAAGTGGTCTGGTTGGTACCGTTGATTGTTCTCCCGTACGTGGCATGGGTGCGACGCCAAGATCTTCGATTTGCAATTGTCTCCATGGCGAGTTGGATTCTAACTCTCGGCTGTATCGTAGCCGTCATGTCGTGGTTTGTTCGACAGCCCTATATCGTGCCTCAGCCCTCCTTACTCGGAGAACTGGAGAGGGCCCTGGCGCGTCCCGGACTTGAACTGAACTTGCTCGCTCGATTCGTACTGATGCTTCTGTTCGTGTGCTCACCTGCAGCGCTCCCGCTCGCCTTCCAAGCGTGCCAAGACATTTGGAGAGGAACGCAGACCGCCAAGGTCTTCGTTGGGACTCTCTTGTTCGCAGTTCTGAGTGCGGTGATGATCCGTCCTTCGCTGGCCTCCATTCCATGGCTCTACGGAACATTCAACTGGGAGGGAATGATTGGGGTGGAGCCCCTCCCGGGTCGCCCCGTTGTTCTGACGCGGCCCGTTCGAGCCATCTGCGCGTTGGCAGTGTACTTTGTGTGCTGCGTCCTAGCCAGGGAGCTGTTGGCCCCTCGAGATCTCGCGCGCAGACTCGGGTACCCGCCGCGAGATCACAAGGACAGCTCACTCGCCCTAACGGCCATGTCTCTGGTCAGCTTCGCTTACATCGCGTTGGTCTTAATGCGCGCAGTGGACTTAGATATCTATGATCGGTATCTGTTGCTCTTAATTCCATGGGCATCGACAATGCTGCTACGTGGGTGTGGAGAGGATGAGAAGGCAAAGCGAACGATACGGCGAACAATGCCTTATGCCTGGGCGCTGCTAGCTGTGCTCGCAGCGTACGCCATCCTAGGCACGGAGGACTTGTGGTCGCTAGGTCGTGCGCGTATTGCGGCACTGAAGAAACTGGAGTCCGCCGGTGTGCCACGAACAGCGATTGATGGCGCTTTCGAATGTAATTCCTGGACGCAACTGTTGGCCACGGGAAGGATGAACAGCCGATGGGTCACGAATCCTCCGGGCGCCTATCGCCCCGGACTCTCACAAACACCTAGCGTTGTTCCCACCTACAGGCTCGAATACGAACCAACGCCAGAAACGGTGCCCACCGATTTCGGCTCAGTGTCATACTTCTCGGCGTTGCCACCATTTCACAAGCAGGTCAGGATCGACCGTATTTTGTCGGCTTCCGGCGGAGGTCATTAGCAGCTGTCCGTTGATGTCCTTAGAGAATGAGGACGAGACAGTTCGTTAGGCAAGATGAGTACAAAGGTCCCGACTTGACTAGACAAATCTACCGGCAGGATCGATGAAGCACTAGGTCAGGTGAGAGTCTGGTTGATAGACTTGTCAGTGCAGTAGACAAGTAATCGAGCATCCAACCGCGCGATCGTTTCTGAGCCAAGATCAAGTCGTGAAATCTCCTAGCGCTTTGATGCTGCCAACGCCGAAGTCTGAGGTTCCATGACCAGCATCGGCGTTTCGGTCGCCTTGGCTAAGTGCGCCGCCACACGATCGATGATCTCCGCCAGCGGCGTAGCCGGACGAAACCCGCTGAGCCGCTCCAGTTTCTCGAGCGATGGCACACGGCGGGGCATGTCCTCGAATCCGGGTTCGTAGGCTTGGTCGTAGGGGATGTACGCGATCGGAGAATCGCTCTTCATCTGCTCCTTGACCCGGCGAGCTAACCCTTCAATCGTGATTTCCTCGCTGCTGCCGATGTTGACCACCTCTCCCACCGCTCGATCCGTTGCCGTTAGCCGCAGAATTGCTTCGATCGTATCGCGTACGTCGCAGAAGCACCGCGATTGCTGCCCGTCTCCGAAGATCGTGATTGGCGCGCCATCGAGAGCCTGCCGGACGAAATTGGGAAGTACCATGCCGTACCGCCCCGTCTGCCGTGGTCCTACAGTGTTAAACAACCGCGCAACGATCACCGGTTGCTTCTTCTCTTTCGAATACGACAGCGCGAGAAACTCGTCCAGCGCCTTGGATGCGGCGTAGCTCCATCGCCCTTTCGTAGGCGCCCCTAGGACTAAGTCGGCATCCTCGCGAAACGGAACTTTTTCGCTCTTGCCGTACACCTCCGAAGTCGAGGCTGTGAAGACGAGCTTCCTCTTCTTCGAGGCCGCGTCCAGCACAAGCTGCGTGCCGTACACATTGGTCTCGATCGTTCGCACCGGGCTCTCAACAATTAGCCTCACGCCCACGGCCGCCGCCAGGTGGAAGATCACGTCCGACTCATCGACCAGCTCTGCGAGCAACTGCCGGTTCGTGATCGAATCGAAGAAGTAGTGAAAACGCTCGCGGCCCTTCAAATGCCGGATGTTCTCGACGCTCCCCGTAGAGAGATCATCCAGGATGAACACCTCGCCACCTCGCGCGAGAATTGCTTCCGCCAGATGCGAACCGATGAAACCTGCACCGCCGGTTATCAGGTAGCGCAAGATTTCCTCCTAATCCGAAGACTCCGGGCTATCGCCGGTCCCAGTCGAAAAATCTCGCCCCCTGCTTACATCCTCTCCGTATCCATAACCGTATGCGTACGGATAGTAGCGATATGAGTAGTAGTAGTCCGGCGCGCTCGAATCCACCGCGTTCAAAACTACGCCGAGCAGCCGGCTTTTCACGCCCACGAGTAGGTCGCGTGTGCGCGTGAACGCTTCCTTGGGCGTCTCCCCGCTCCGCACTACCAGCAATACCCCGTCCGTGAGCGACGATAGAATCACTGCATCGGTTGCAGCCATGATCGGCGGCGAGTCAATCACGATGAACTTGAACCGGCGCCTCAGCTCCGCAAGTGCCTCCCGCATCCGGTGTGAGGAAAGAAGGTCCGCCGGGCTGGGCGGCACAGGGCCCGTGGTCAACGCTGTGAGATTGTTGATCGTCGGGTGCGGAATCATGATTTCATCAAGCGTGCAGACTCCCGCCAAATACGAACTCAAGCCCGAATCCTTTCCAACCGTCAGGTTCAGCGCGCGGCGAATACCCGGCTTCCGCATGTCGGAATCCATCAGCAATGTTCTGTCGCCGAGCTGTGCCAGGGTCACGGCCAGATTCACCGCCGCTGTCGTCTTGCCTTCGCGGGGCAGCGCGCTCGTTACGAGAATCACCTGAGGCGGATGCTCGGCCTGGGAGAGCAAAAGCGAGGTGCGCAGCGCCCGGAACGCCTCGGAAATTTGCGATTTCGGCTGCACGTAGGAGAGCAGTTCCACTCGCGGGCCCGCGCCAAGCTGTCGTGCACTTTCTCCGGCCAGGCGGGAAAGTTTGCCTTGATGTCCGTTCAGACCGGGCAATGACGGAACTACTGCCAGCGAAGGCAGCCCCGCCAGCAACTCGATATCGTCGGGCGATTTGACGGTGTTATCGAGATATTCCCGGAAGATCGCCAACCCAATGCCTCCCACGAGTCCAACGAGAAATGCCAGCAGGATGTTCCGCGCCTTCTGCGGCCGGGACGGGCCCGTCGGCACGAGCGCCGGATCCACGATCCGAATATTGCTCGAACGCAAGCCTGCTGTAATGCCTGCCTCCTTCAGCTTTTGGAGCAAGCCGTCATACAGTTGCTTGTTCGCTTCGGCATCGTGCTGCAGGATGTGGTACTGAACCAGCTTTTCCGCCAGGTCGTTTGCTTCTGCCTTCTGCTTGTCGAGTCCCTCCTGAAGCAGCGCTACTCGATTGCGCGCCGTGTTGTAATCCTCGGCGACGCCGTCCGCCACGGTCTTGCGCGCCTTCTCTAGGTCGTCGGCGAGTTCCTTTTGCTGGTCGAGCAGGCGCTGTACCTTCGGGTAGTTCGGTCCATATTGATTCACCGCGTCCGCGTACTGTTGGTCTAGATCAGCTTTCCGCTTGAGCAAATCCTGAATCACGGTGCTTTCTCGGGCCGCCGGCAAAGCATCGATGTTGCCCGACGTAGCCATGCGATATAGCGCCTCTTTTTCCGCCAGCTCGGTTTGAGCTTCCGTCACGGCCTTGCTCATGTCGCCAAGCTTCTGTGTTGTGATGTCCTGTTTTTCGTCGATTTGCCAGATCTGATTTTCGCGCTCGTATGCCAAGCGCGCATCTTCTGACTTCTCGACCTTGATCCGCAGCTCCTCTAATTCCGCCGAGAGCCAATTGGAGGCTTGGGTCGTGGCGTCGTATTTGCTGCGGAAGTTCAACTCGATGTAGTCCTGAAGGTGCGCGTTCACGACTTGCGCCGCAAGCTGCGGGTCCTGCGCCTCGAAGCTCACTTCAATCAGCCGGCTGTTGGGTACGCGCTTGACGCTGAGCGAGCCCAGAAAGGCCCCCAGGATCGCCGGTTTCCTTTCCGAGGAGCCCGCCTGTCCAAAGTTCAGCGGCGTGGACGCGCCTCCAAACTCCGGATATTTCCCTAAGTCGAGAGTCTTGATCGTCTGCAGGGCCAGCGTCTCGCTTTGCAGAATCTTGGTCTGCGTTTCCAAATAGCTGTCCATGTCCTCGAATTCATCGTAGGGATTCGAATCCTGGAACTGGACCGTGTTCTGCACTTCCTTGTCGACCTCGACGCGTGCCGTGGCCACGTAGATCGGTTTCATCTTGAACGACGCGATCGTCACCACCGTCACAACCGTCAGCAGAAACGTGATCACAAGCCACTGATGTTTCTTGATGACGATGAAATAATCGAGGAGGTGCGGCTCCCGCGGTGCGTGATCCCACGGAAGAACGGTGGGAGCCGGAATGACCGTAAGAGATTCCGCAGCCTTACGCTCACGAAGTGCGAATCTGGATGCGTCTTCCATCTACTCCGCGCTCCTCAAATGCTCCGCTTTCATTTCCTCGGCTCGGATCAAGTTCATGGCATCCGGTAGATGGCAACGCCGCTGCCGATCCCCAGAGCCGCTTCCGTACCGCGCGCCAACGCTTTCTTCCCCCGGCTGTCCGGGATGTACAGAATGTCATCCGATTTCAAGGGAACGTCCGCGGACTTGTGGTCCTGGATTTCCTTGATGTGGACCGGGATCGCGTCCCGTTGTCCGGTCGCCGGATTGGCACGCATGATGGTCGCAGCGTCCAACTTCGCAAACGTTGTCAAACCACGTGCGAGCGCGATCGCCTTCAGCACCGTGATCTGCTCCCCGTGACTTTGAACGACATACCCGCCGGGCTGCGCCACGCCGAATCCGAGCACGTACACAACCCCGGCCGGCGGCACGGTGATCGTGTCCCCGCCGTACACCCGGACGTTGTAAACGGAATCACCCGATTCCAGCAGGTCGCGCAGGCGAATCGTAATCTTCTGATCATCGGCCACCGGATCCGTCGTTGCGCTCGCGGGTTCCGCCTCCACTGTCCCGGCGGGAACGGGGCGGGTGATGATCACAATGCTTCCCGCCGTATCCAATATGCCACCGGCGGCCGAAAGCACCTCGAGCAGCGTTGTGGGCCGCACCACCTGGTACACCATCGTATGGTTCACCGCTCCCACCACCGTAACCGGCGCGCTGTTCTGCTCCTTCACAAATACCGAGACATTCGGATGGGAGACGAGGCCGTTTTCAATCAGAAGCTTTTCGAGTTTGGATTCCAGTTCGAAGGGAGTCTGGCCCGCCGCGGGAATTCGGTCTGGAATCAGAGGAAAGCTGATGTCGCCGGTATCGCTGACGCGAACGTCGCGCGAGAGCTCGGGAACGTCAAAAACATCGATGTGGAGGAGATCGCCGCTGCCGATGGGAGTATCGACCGGGCGCGAGCGCGCCAAGGCGGCGAGCTTCTGAATCTTTTCGTTCGTCTGCTGCGGAGTTTCGTACTGCTCCTGGCCGCCGGCCGCCTGCACGCTCGCAATCAGCAGGACCGCCGCCAGCCAGATATGGTTCGCCCGAAACCAGTCCGAGACCCCGCGGACGGTAAGAACCATCGCCAAGGATGACCCCGAAACACTATGGATGACGCCATGTATCGCTGTCAACCGTTTGCTGGGAATACATTCGTCAAATGCACGTCAGCCGAGTGGTTTAGACGTGAATGGAAAGCGAAGCGCTTCGGTCCTCAGACTTCCGTGGGAGCCGGGCGGCGGCCGGGAGGCGCACTGGAACTCAGCGGCGGCGAAGTGATCAGGTAAGCCTGCACCAGAAACAGCAGCGCGTTCGCGGGAATCTGCAGGTTGAAGTCAACCAGACTGTGAAGCAGTATTCCGCTGACGGCGACGATGGCGCCGGCGTGCAGCGCGCGCGAAAAATGGCCTTGCTCTGCCTCCAAACGTTTTCGCGCTTCCCGGAAAAGGATCCACACAAAGGCCGCGCCGCAAAGTCCGCCGAGAATTCCCGTTTCCGCCAGCGTCTCCATGTAGTCGTTGTGGACGTGGTCCACAAGCTTTCCGTCGTACGCCGTTTCGTACCGGGGAAAAACGTCCACAAGCGCGCCGATGCCGCATCCTATGAGCGGGTGATCCCGGAAAATGTGCGCGGCGCCCCGCGCCATCGAGAATCGGCGGCCCAGAGAAACCTCGGGCGACTTCATCGCGGAAAACCGTTCGATCGCCGTGTTCGCTCCGATCCATGCGACCGCCGCAAGCCCCAGCAACAAGAGAATTCCTATCGCGATGACGCGCGGGCTCATCCACGCGCCTGTCTTTCGGCTGCGCGACAGCAGCGCGAGCACGCCGATCTCAAATGCGAAGCCGATGATCCCTCCGCGCGAGCCGGACAATGCGAGCGCGCTGACCGGCACGATCGTCAGCAATCCTGTCAGAAGAAGGACGTCGCGGTGCACGCCGCGAAAGACGATCATCGCCAGTCCGATTGGCAGCGTCAGTTCCACGAAGCCGGCAAAGTGATTGCGGTTCACGTAGGGCCCAAACGGATCGCCTTCCGTCTTGAACGCCTCGGACCAGTAGATTTCGCGGGTCGATGTGAAGTGCTGAATGATTCCAAACAGTGAGACCGCGAAGCAGAGCACGATCAAGAACCAGGCGAGTCCCTTTAAATCAGCGCTCGACCGGAACGCCTGCGCCGTCAAAAAGAAAATCAGGAAATACGCAGCCAGTCTTAGCAGTTGCATGCGCGTCAGAAACGGATACGGCGTGATGTGGAAAACCAACTGAAACAGCCCGATCGCGAGCAGGCCGAGCAGCGGCCAATTCAGCGGGCTCCAATCGATTCGCTCGACGGATTTCAGAGCCGCCAGCACCGCCCACAGGACGAACAGCGCCGCGGCTCCGATCTCGATCGAAGACGTCGCCCATACTTCCGTGCCGCCAATCGCCAGCACCGCCCACGCGAGCAGCAGGCACAGTCCGACGCGGAGCAGGCTCATCGCGAGGCTTGCTCCGCTGGCGCGGCGGATGGCAGGAGCGCCACATCCGCGACCCACACCGTCCCGGCGAGCTTGTTGTCGAAAAGCCGGCTCGGGCTGCGAACGAGACGCACGACTAAGAAGTGCGTCTCCGGACCCGTCGTCAGGTCAAGCTCGAACGGCGTCCACGGATGCGTGCCCGTCAAGCTTTCGGTCGCGACGTTCACGGCATCCAAGTGCTTCGGATCGACGATCGAAATCGCGACGCCGCTTTCGGTCGTGATCCCTTCCGAGCGCATCAGCGCGTGAAAGTGGTAGCCGTGACCCGGCTCGACCGGCACCCACTGCGCCGGCTGAATTAGTTCCAGATTGCTGCCGCCGCTGAAGTCGAGCCGAAGCGAGCGCGCGCCGCCTCCCGAAGGAGCGGCATCGAAACTGGGCATCGCGCCCAGCAAATCGCTCCATCGCCAGTCGAGGCCGCCGTTCGCGAAGTTGTTCGCGAAATCTCCATTCCAAATCGCCGAATGATTCGGAGGATCGTCGTGCGGCAAGCCCGCGGCCGAGAGAGCGTCGCGCCACACGCGGCTCGCGTCGTCGGCGCGATCCTCGTGGATCAGCTCCTCGAGGAGCGAAAATGAGCGCGGCAAGCCGAACGGTTGATGCAGCGCCACGAGCCGTTGCCAGACCTCCATCGCAGGTTCGGCCTGGCCAGTGGACGCGAAGAAATCGACCGCCTGCAGATAGGCATCCGCGTTCGCGGGAAGCACTTCGCCCAGAAGCTGATCGACGTCTTCGGTGGCGCGCCACGTGCGGGAAATCGCAAGCGGCAGAAAGGTCGGATCGGCGTGAATCGCTTCGCGCAGTTGCTCGAACGCCGCGGCATATTGCTGCTGGCGCAGCAGAAAATTTCCGTAGTGGAACGCGACTTCGCCGGAGGCGGGATAGACGGCTTTCGCATGAGCGAATGCATCCTGCGCGCGGACGTCGTCGCCGGCCGATTCGTACGCGCCGGCCAAGTCCATCCAGAAGTGCGCCGAGCGCGGGTCCTTGGCGACTGCCTTTTGGTAGTCGCCGATCGCGCCGGACAAGTCAGGGTGAACGAAATCCCACTGGCGCAGACGGCCCAGGCGATCCCAGGCATCGGCGTCGCCGGGGACGAGCGCGGCGCCGCGCTCCATCAAATCGACCTTCTGCGAATCGAGAAGATGATCCGCGCGCCAGCGAATGCCGGCTTGCGAAACCAGAATCGCCGCAGTCGCGAGCGAGACGAACACAAGGGCCCAGCGTTGCGCCGCGCCGCCGAGAGGAATCTCCATCACGCCGAACTATGCTATGACCTCACGCACCTACGCAACATCAACGTGGCGGTCGGTCTAGTGAATCACGCGGTCGCGGCCGTTGTAGTGCCCTTGATGAAAGCAAGCAACTCAGCGTTCACGAGATCCTTGAGCGTGGAGCACATGCCGTGGGGCGCACCGGGAATCACCTTCAGGATGGCTCCCTTGACGATTTTGGACGAAAGCATCGCGGAGTCGCCGATCGGAACGATCTGATCGTCGTCTCCATGCAGGATGAGCGTGGGCACGTCAATCTTCTTCAGATCTTCGGTGAGGTCCGTTTCCGAGAAGGCCTTGATGCAGTCGTAGGCGGCGTTGATGCCGCACATCATGCCCTGCAACCAGAAGGAGTCGCGCAGGCCCTGCGATACTTTCGCGCCCGGG
>Ga0187781_10000706_pt1 | contig 24328 bp, 17 predicted proteins | sample 0715_SJ02_MP02_2_FD_132447 | JGI IMG/M metagenome (GOLD analysis project Ga0187781, IMG submission 132447) | Tropical peat soil microbial communities from peatlands in Department of Meta, Colombia - 0715_SJ02_MP02_20_MG | ecosystem: Environmental > Terrestrial > Soil > Wetlands > Peat | place... | reverse complement strand
CGATGAGGAGGCGGCGGCAGGCGTCGTCGGTGAAGACGGCGCAAAATTGTCAAAATTGGGATCGATAGGTGTGTCCAGGCTGAGGCTTGGACCATCACCAGAGCTGAGAGACGAGTTGATGTTGTCGTCGATGAGATCGTCGAAATCGTCGAAATCGAAGTCGAGATCAATGTCGTCGAAGCCAGAGGGATCCCTGAGCTTCAACGGCGTGTTGCGGACATAGCTATAGCCGTTATAGCTCTGCAGGTTGCGCGGGTGGTTGATGATGGGATCGACGCTGGCAAAGCGGGCGACGAAGGGGTCGTAGACCCGACCGTTCATATGCACCAGCCCGACCTCGAGGAGCTGCTCCTGGCCGGTGAAGCCGCGCGTCGTCTGATCCTGCGTCGGCAGGACATCGGTGGTATCGTCCGCCCAGGTCGACGGCACGCGCTGCTTGCCCCAGGCATCGTAGCTGAGCCGCTGCACCACATTGGCGTTCTCGTCGGTGAGCACGGATATCGAGCCGAGATGGTCGCCATGGAAATAGCGCGTCGACACCGTCCCGCCCGTGACGTTGTTGAAGCGCACGCCGACCATCTCGCGGCCATTGGAGAGGTACTCGTTCCATTGCACCGCGCCGCCGGCACCGGTGAACAGCTCGACATAGAGGTTACCGTCGCCAAGATAGATGGTCGTGCCCGCCGGTGCCGTCTGCGTCAGCCGCTGATGGTCGGGACCGTGGGTGAAGGCGATGCCCGTCGTGCCCTGGGCGATGCTGTTGACCTGGTTGAACGAGGTGTAGCCGATGGTCCGCCCCGCCCCGCTCGTCAGATTGCCGTTGGCGTCATAGGCGAAGCTGGTGGTCAGCGCGCCGCCCGCGATGCTGCTGACCGCGTGCGGCTGCGGCAAGCCGGCCGCCGGGTAGGTGTAGGTTCCCACATCCGACTTGGCGGTCAGGTCGCCCAGCGCATCATAAGAGAAGCTCTTCGCCGGACCGCCGGCGACGGTGGCGGAGGTCAGGCGGTTGAGCGCGTCATAGGTGAAGCTCTCAGAGAGCTCGAAAATTCCATCGGCACGGCTCAAGGGATTGCCGAGCTTGTCATAGGTGTAGGCGAAATTCTCCACCCCGCCCGGCGCGCCGGAGAGGCCGGCCTGGACGCTCGTCAAGCGGCCGGAGGCGGCGTCATACGCTTCTTCGGTGACGATGCCGTTGCCGGCGGTCTCCTCTGTCACCCGTAGCCGCGCATCCATGGCATTGGCCGTCCAGTAGGCAAGCCCGGTCGCGGCATTGGTGAGCTGGCTCAGATCGCCGAGCGGCGTGTAGAGGTGGTTGAGCGTGAAGCCCGAGGGGTAGGTCGCTGTGCTCACCCGGCTGTTCGCGTCATAGCCGGTGGTCATGGTGTAGGTCGTGCCGCCCAGCGTGATTTGGGTCTGTGAGCGCCGGCCGAGGCTGTCGTAGCTCAGCACCTTCGAATACCCGTTGCTCGGCCCCGCGAGGATGCCGACCGCGGCGAGCTTGCCGATGCCCATGGCCGCCGTGTCATAGGTCCATTGGCAGACCATATCCGGCTCGACCCGTTGAACGAGCCGGCCGAGCACGTCATAGGCAAAGGTGGTTGTCTGTCCCTTGGCGTCGGTCTGGCTCTTGAGCTCGCTCAATGTGTCGTAGGCGTAACTCCACGCTCCCATGTCGGGATCGCTCATGGCGATCCGGCGGCCCAGCGTGTCGTAGGTATAGGTCGCAATATTCCCCGCGGGATCCGTGGTCCGTACCAGATTGCCGAAGGGATCGTAGGCATAGCTCAGCACCTGGCCCAGACTGTCGGTCATGCTTGCCGCCAAGCCCTGGTCGTTCCTCACCGTGGTGCGGCTCTGCCCCAGCCGGTTCGTCGCAGTAACGGTAAGGCCGTGATACGCCTTCTGGCTGGTGCTGCCATCGGCAAAGGTGATGGTGACGATGCGGCCTAGCGCGTCATAACTGAAGGTGGTCAGGACCGGCGTGCCCGTGGCGAGAAAATAAGGCTTGCTCTTCTGCGCCATACGGCCAAGGGCATCATATTGCCACGTCTGACGGATGGTGCTCGCATCGAAGCCCTGCGTGTCGCTGGCAACGGGACGGTTGAGCGTGTCGTAGTAGATCGTGCTCCGCGGCCCGTTCTGCGTGGCGCCATCCGCGGCATAGGGCGTCGCCTGCACGAGATAGGCGGCGTTCGCCGGGCAGCTTGCCGAGCCACCATTGAGGCCACTGCAGAAGAGGTAGGCGTATTGCGTCTGCGTGCCGTCGGGCCGAACCTCCTGGGTCTTGCGGCCAAAAGTGTCGTAAGCCCAGGTGGTGGTGAGCCCATTCGGGCCGGTATGGCTGGTAGGCGTGCCAAAGCGCGGGTCGTAGGTCCAGCTCTCTGACTGGTTCAACGCGTTGGTAATGCTCAGAGCAAACTGGCCCCGGCCGTCATAGGCCGCGCTGGAGCTGCGGGTTACGATATCGACGCCGCTCGTCGTGATGCCGATCTTATTGCCGAAGGCATCATAGGTGTAACCGGTTTGAAGGCTCAGTGACGGCGTGCCGGGCGCCACTGCTTCCTGGGTCAACAGCCCCGAGGCCGGGTCATAGGCAAAGGACGCAGTCCGCGTCACGCTCGTCGCCTCGGCGCTGGCAGCGCCCAGCAGCGCGGCCAGCGCCGCGGCGAGGGCCGCAAGGTGCTTGCCGTGCCGTCTCATGTCCTTCCCCCTCTCCAAACTCCTCGCGCCACGCTCAAGGCAAGGTGCTCGTCACCGTGGCGCCGGTGAGCCGGCCCAGGAACCAGTTCACCGTGTCGTTCGTGTAGGTGTTCGTCGTAATCTTCGTCGCGCCATCCGGCGTCGACACCGCGATCTGCGTCGCATTGCCGTAGCCGTCATATTGATAGCTGCTCGTCACCGGCGGGATTGCAGAGCCGTCGAGGTCGAAGCTCGACGTCACGCTCTGCGACAGCGATACCTGATAGGGCGCAGACGACACGCTCGGCGTCCCCACCGTCGTCCCGCCGCTCGCGTTGACGAACTGATACGTGTTCGTCGTCTGGTTCAACGTCTGCATGCCCGAGCCCGACGGGATCGTCTTCGTCTGCGCACTCGCCAGCCCGATGAACGGGAAGCTCTGCGGATAGCTCGTCGTCTGCGCGATATTGGTCTGCTGATCCGTCACCGTCATCTGACGAAAACCCAGGAAGCCGCGGCCGCTCAGATCGGCCTTCGCCCCGACATAGCCGTAGGTGGAGAGATAGCTGCCGCCGATGCCATTGCCCGCGCCGACTTGCGAAACGACATAGAACGGACCGTCGATATCAACCATCGGATAGGTCGCCGCGTTCGCCCCGCTGTCTTTCGTGTAAGCGCTATTGTTCGTTAGCGGCAGGTACGTGAGCGCCGTCATCGCACCCAATCCGGTCGTGATCGAGCTCAAGAGGTCGGGAGCGTGAACATTGCTCAGGTAGACGTACATGTTCGGACTGCCGACCATGATGAAGTCGGCAGTGCCGTCGCCGTTGAAGTCGCCGACGATCGCCGTACAACAGCCGGGACCAAATCCTCCCCCGAAGCCCATCGGCTGCTCTTGCGAAGCGAAGGTCCCGTCGCCGTTGCTCAGGTAGACGTACATGTTCGGACTGCCGACCATGAGGAAGTCGGTCTTGCCATCGCCGTTGAAGTCGCCGACGATCGCCGTACAACAGCCGGGACCAAACCCGCCCCCGAAGCCCATCGGCTGCTCTTGCGAGGTAAAGGTTCCGTCGCCGTTGCTCAGGTAGGCGTACATGGTCGAGCTGCCGACCATGATGAAGTCGGTCTTGCCGTCGCCGTTGAAGTCGCCGGTGATCGTCGTACAACAGCCGGGACCAAACCCACCCGCGAAGCCCATCGGCTGCTCTTGCGAAGCGAAGGTCCCGTCGCCGTTACTCAGGTAGACGTACATGGTCGAGCTGCCGACCATCAGGAAGTCGGTCTTGCCATCGCCGTTGAAGTCGCCGACGATCGCCGTACAACAGCCGGGACCAAATCCGCCCGCGAAGCCCATCGGCTGCTCTTGCGAAGCGAAGGTCCCGTCGCCGTTGCTCAGGTAGACGTACATGGTCGAGCTGCCGACCATGAGGAAGTCGGTCTTGCCGTCGCCGTTGAAGTCGCCGGTGATCGCCGTACAACAGCCGGGACCAAATCCGCCCCCGAAGCCCATCGGCTGCTCTTGCGAGGTAAAGGTCCCGTCGCCGTTGCTCAGGTAGGCGTACATGGTCGAACTGGCGACCATGAGGAAGTCGGTCTTGCCGTCGCCGTTGAAGTCGCCGGTGATCGCCGTACAACAGCCGGGACCAAATCCGCCCGCGAAGCCCATCGGCTGCTCTTGCGAGGTAAAGGTCCCGTCGCCGTTGCTCAGGTAGGCGTACATGGTCGAGCTGCCGACCATGAGGAAGTCGGTCTTGCCGTCGCCGTTGAAGTCGCCGGTGATCCCCGTACAACAGCCGGGACCAAACCCGCCCCCGAAGCCCATGGCTTGTTGTTGCCCAGAAAAAGTGCCCGCTATTCCCGTCGTTAGCCAGGCGGGCACCGTTGCCGCGAGACAAGGTCCGGTCCCGGCACATAGGACGATCGAATCAATTTCGCTGTTTTTGGTTGCCGCGCTCTGCTGATACGAGAGCTGATAGTCGCCGACAAACGTCGTGCCTGCGTAGGTCTTCACATCGGTCAGGCGCTGCACCGTGCGGACGATTGAACCAGCCTGGTATGCCGAGATGACGTCGGGGCGCGTCGCATAGACGAACTGGACCGAATTATAGGGTGCCGTTCCGGCGGCCGCGTTGCCGGTGTAACCGATCTCGATCGGATAGGCCTGGCCGTTCGTCGTGTCGTTCGTGTAGGTGACGGTGAAATAATTCCCCTTCGTGTCCGTCACCTTGTTCACCGCCCAGGACCGTACCGTGGACTTCCCCTGCGCCAGGATCTGCGAGTCCGGCGTGTTCCCGAACTGCATCACCTGGCCCGACTTCGTATGCGCCTCGAACCAGGCCGGGCCGTTGCCCACCGTGCCGTGCGAGATGATGCGGGTGAAGGCGTCGATCTCGGTGCGGTACTCGGTGCCGTCGGCGCCGTAGCTGCCGCCATTGATGGCGACGAGCCGCTGGCCCTCCAGGCAGAAGCGGTCGTTGGCATTGTAATTGATGCCGCCCACCACGCCGTCTTGCGCCATCGTTTGCGCGCAGCGGCCGATCGACGGCAAACCGCCCAGCGACCAGCCAATGCCGAGAATGCCGTTACCGGACTGGCTGTTGTAATCGAGCGTCAGCGCCGGCGCCATTCCCGCCGTCCCCGGCGGCACCGCGATCGGAATGCTGTAGGTCGCCGCCCCCGTCGCGCTGACATTGAACTTCCCCGGCAGCGACATCGTCTGGGCGGAAATCGTGCCGACGCTCGCAACCAACGACAGCAGCGCGATCGCAACTACCTTGGCGAAGGCGAAAAAGGGAAACACTCGAAAAACGGAATGCGACTTATCAATTTTTCTCTTGTTTCGTGTTAGCCGAAGCTCTTTTCTCCTCTTCCGTCGTCGCAGCACTCGCCCCTCCCCCCTTGAGAGCGGTCCGACGGTAAAATGTCCCCGGCGAGGCGTCAATTATAAGGCGAATATTATCCACAGAATAAATTTATAATATAAGTGGCAAAACCTTGCGCGCGAACGTCAATTCGGTGCGGTTCCGCAAAGCCGATCCAACGCCGGCAAGGCACGCCGTCGGGCCGCGCGCCTCAGGCTTCGCGAGTGACGCGGAAAACCTCTTCTACCGTCGTGAGGCCGTTGAGCACCTTGCGCATGCCGTGGATATGCATGGTCTGCATCCCTTCCGCGACCGCCGCGTTCTGGATGAGGCGCGCCTCGGCATGCCGTAGCACGAGCTGACGGATCCCGTCCGACATGATCAGGACCTCGAGGATCGAGCTGCGCCCGTGGAAGCCCGTGCCGTTGCATTGCTCGCAGCCGACGGCGCGATGAAGGGTGATCGGCCGCCGCTCGGTGAGCGCGCCGAGCTGCATCCGCTCGACGAGGCCGGGCAAGGCTTCGTAAGGCTGCCGGCATTGCCGGCACAGCTTGCGCACCAGGCGCTGCGCCACCAGCGCGTTGACGGTCGAGGTCAGGAGATAGTCCTCGACCCCCATGTCGAGGAGCCGGGTGACGGCGCTTGCCGCGTCGTTGGTGTGCAGCGTCGACAGGATGAGATGGCCGGTGAGCGCCGCCTGGACCGCGATCTGCGCCGTCTCGAGGTCGCGGATTTCGCCGATCATCATGATGTCGGGATCCTGGCGCAGGAAAGAGCGCAGGGCGTTGGCGAAGGTAAGGCCGATCTGCGGCTTCACCTGCACCTGGTTGACGCCCTTGAGCTGATACTCCACGGGATCCTCGATGGTGAGGAGCTTCTTGTCCGGCGTGTTGAGCTCCATGAGCGAGGCATAAAGCGTCGTCGTCTTGCCGCTGCCGGTGGGTCCCGTCACCAGCAGGATGCCGTGCGGCTGGTCGAGCGCCCGGCGATAGCGCGCCAGCACCGCTTCATCGAAGCCGAGCGCGGCGAAATCGAGCGCGAGGCTGCCGCGGTCGAGGATGCGCAGCACCACGCTTTCGCCGTGAATGGTGGGCGTCGTCGAGACGCGAAAGTCGATATCCTTGCCGCGCACGGCGAGGCGGATGCGCCCGTCCTGCGCCAGGCGCCGCTCGGCGATGTTGAGTCGCGCCATGATCTTGATGCGCGAGATCACCGCCGCGCCGAGCCGCTGCGGCGGACCTTCCATCTCTTGCAGCACGCCGTCGATGCGGCAGCGCAGGCGCAGCTCGCCATCCATCGGCTCGATATGGATGTCGGATGCCCGCGCCTCGACTGCGCGGGTGATCAGGAGATTGACCAGACGGATGACCGGCGCTTCGCTGGCGCTGTCGCGCAGCTTCTCGATGTCCTCGCCGGGGCCTTCCTCGGTGCGCTCCCGCGCCGCCTCGGAGATCTCGGAGATCACCGATTTGCCTTCGCCGTAAAGCCGCTCGAAGGCCGCATCGATATCGCCGGGATAGGCGACGTGCCGCAGCACCGGCTTTCCCGCCGCGAAGCGTACCGCCGCCGCCGCTGCGTCGTCGAGCGGGTCGGCCATGGCGACGGCGATGCCATCGGCGCGCTCGGCAAGCGGGATGAGCCGCCATTCCTTCAGGAATTTGCGGCTGAGCACGCGTTCCAGCACCGGCAGGTCGGGATAGTCGCGGCTTGTTGCCAGGGGGAGGTCGAGCAGGCTCGCCAGCGCCTCGGCGAGATCGCGCTCGGTCAACAGCCCGAGCCGCGTCAGCACCAGCTCCAGCCGTTCGCCGCTCTCGGCGGCAAGCCGTTCCGCCCGCGCCAGCGCCGGCGCCGCGAGCTTGCTCCTGGCGACGAGATGCTCACCGAGCGCTGCCCGGCACGCGCCCATATCGAGATTGTCAAGCAAGGCCGGCCTCCCCGCGCTCTCTATAGTGCCGGCTTTCTCTCGCATTTCAATGCTGTCTCGCCCGCGACGACCGCCGCATTGAAAGGCTCAGGACGCGGTCCCTTCAGCAATTCGCCAGATTGGCGCCGGGGCCGACGAGATCGAGGAAGTTGTCGCAGTAGAAGCGCCGCCGCGCGCGCTCGGACATGGCGGTCGCCGATCTCTCGGCCGATCTCAGGGGATCGCGCCCGCCTTCGACATGCGGATAGTCCGAGCCGAACATCGGCACCTCCTCGCCCGTGCCGGCGGCGATCCAGCTCACGTCCTCGAGCGGGTGCGGCGTCACGCGGATCTGCCGGCGCACGATGTCGCTCGGCGGCGCGCTCAGCCGCTGGAGGCGATCCTCGTGCTTGCGAAACGCCTGGAAGCCCACGTCCATGTAGCGCATCCAGCCCGGGACCCAGGATGCTCCCATCTCGAGCACGCCGAACTTGAGGCGCGGGAAGCGGTCGAGCACGCCGTCGAAGATCATGGTGGCGAGCGTCTGCATCGCGTCGCGCGGGATCGCCATGTAGTTGACGCAATGATAGTTCTCGCCTTGGCCGCCGAGGAAATCATGCTCGGTCGGGGAGCCGTTGTTGTAATAGGCGGGATCGATGATGCCTTTGTTCTCGCGCACGTGAAAGACGATGGGAACGCCGTGCTCCTGCGCGCGGGCCCAGACGGGATCGAGGCCGACATGGCTCGGCGCGTGCCCGTGCGGGCAGGACTGCGAAATCCGCAACGCCTTGCAGCCCATTCCGATCGCCTCCTCCGCCATCGCGGCCGAGCGCTCGAAATCGGCAAGCGGGAGATAGGCGACGGGCAGCAGCCGCTTGTCGGCGGCGCAGAAATCGACGATGCCGCGATTGTGCGCCTCGGCGTAACGATAGGCGAAATCGAGATCGTCCGCCTGCTCGGCCTCAAAGAGGGGATAGGCGAGCAAGGTCGTCGAGACGAGCTGCGCGGAAAAGCCGAGGAGGTCGAGCGCGCGCGGACGATGCTCCTTGATGAAGGAGCCCATCGCGGCCCATCCCTTGCGCGTCATGATTTCCCGCTCCGCGGCCTCGCGCTCCGCCGGATCCCAATGCCGTCGCCGCCAATTCGCGATTTCGACCTCGGCCGGCGTGTCCGGCTTCATCCGTTGCACCGCGATCGGGCTGAGGCGCTCTCTGATCGTCTTGTCGGCGTAAGGGAGCAGCCAATCCGGCGTCTCCACCAGATGGGCGTCGGCGTCGTAAACCGGATAGGGAAACGTCATCTGATTGTACATCGCGCCCCTCTCCCTCTCAGAGCAGATCATCCCCCGGCGAGGCCCGCGTCTTGTTCGATGATCGCAAGACGCAACCGCCGCTCGCGGCGCCGCCCGCCGCGGAAGCGGACCGCGGCGAGGCCATCCACACCAATTCGTAGCGGCTTGCGCATCGGGCTGTCAATCGGCGCCCGGTCGGCGGCAAGGAGCGGCGGTCGGGCGGCGGTCGCCTCGCCCGCCGCGGCTTAGGAATTCCCCGCGGCCTTGCGGCGGAAGCCCTCGATGCCGAGATCATCCATGATCTTGGTCTCGCGCCGGGCTTCCTGCTGTTCCTGCTGCTTTGCCCGGTTGGCGGCGGCGATCTCGTAGCGCTTCACTTCCTGGAAGGCCTCGGCCAGCGCCTCGCGCGCCCGCGCGATCCGCTCGGCGACCTCGGCCCGGGACTGCTCGATCTTGCGGCGGCGCTCGATCAGCCGGCGGACATAGGTGGCATAAGCGAACGCCGCCTCGGGCGAGGCGGCGGCCGCGTCGCGCTCGCGCGCGTCCTCGGCCTCGAGCCTTCGCCGCTCCTCCTCGAGCTTTGCCGCGAGGTCCTCGAGCGTGGCGAGGTCGCGCCGGCGCTCGTCGAGCTGCCAGCGGTGCAGGCGGATGAGGCTGTCGAGCGCACTCACGTCACCGGCGCCTTGAGCAGGGCTGCAAGCTGGGCATAGCCGCTGGTGAGATCGGCGCGCTCTTGTTTCTGCTGCGCCAGGAAGGCCTCGATCAGCGGATAGCGGCGGATCGCCTCGTCGATCTTGGCGTCGCTGCCGCGCTTGTAGGCGCCGAGGCGGATCAGCTCCGCCATGTCCTCATAGGTCGATATGTATTGCCGCGCGGCGGAGACCACCGCGTTCTCCGTCTCGCTGTTGCACAGCGGCATGGTGCGCGAGATCGAGCGCAGCACGTTGACCGCGGGATAGCGGCCGCGCTCGGCGATGGCGCGGTCGAGCATGATATGGCCGTCGAGAATGCCGCGCACCGCGTCGGCGATGGGCTCGTTGTGGTCGTCGCCTTCCACCAGCACGCTGAAAAGGCCGGTGATGGTGCCTTTGCCCGTCCCCGGTCCCGCCCGCTCGAGCAGCCGCGGCAGCTCGGCGAAGACGGTCGGCGTATAGCCCTTGGTGGTCGGCGGCTCGCCGGCCGAGAGCCCGATCTCGCGCTGCGCCATGGCGAAGCGGGTGATGCTGTCGATGAGGCAGAGCACGTCGCGGTCGCGGTCGCGCAGGTACTCGGCGATGGCCAGGGTGAGATAGGCCGCCTGGCGGCGCAGCAGCGGCGATTCATCGGAGGTGGCGACGACGACGATGCTGCGCTTCAGCCCCTCCGGGCCGAGATCGTCCTCGAGGAACTCCTGCACCTCGCGGCCGCGCTCGCCGACGAGCCCGATCACCGTGGCGTCGGCGGCGGTGTAGCGGGCGATCATGGAGAGCAGCACCGACTTGCCGACCCCCGAGCCCGAGAAGATGCCCATGCGCTGGCCGCGGCAGCAGGTAAGAAAGGTGTTCAAGGCGCGGACGCCGAGATCGATCTTGCCGTGGACGCGCTTTCTCGCATGGGCGGGCGGCGGCTGGTTGCGCAGCGGATAGGCGCGATGGCCCCGCGGCAGCGGTCCCTTGCCGTCGATCGGCTCGCCCAGCGCGTTCACCACCCGGCCGAGCCAGGCATCGTCGGGATAGACCGCCGCCGGCCCCTCGTCGAGCTCCACCTTGCAGCCGAGCCCGATCCCGTCCAGCGTGCCGAAGGGCATCAAAAGGGCGTGGCCGTGGCGGAAGCCCACAACCTCAGAGATCAATCTCCGTCCCTGCTGCCCTAAAATCGTGCAATGCCCGCCGATGGCGAGGCGCCGCGGCAGCCCGCCGACCTCCACCAGCATGCCCGAGACGCCCGCGACCCGCCCGAAGCGGCGATACTCCGGGATGACCGAGATTTCATCGACCAGGTCGGGAAAGCTCACGCGCGAGACCCTTCGGGCGGCCGGCGCCGCCGGGGCGCCGCAACCGCATCATCCTCAGGCGCGTTTAATTCGGAGTTAACCCCGATTGTCCCCGGCGGCGGCGGCCGGCCGCGAAAGCCCATCGCTTTAAAATATATTTTTATGGGTTTAGTTAACTCGATATTAACCTCGGTTGGTAAGAATGATTAAGACGCAGTATGGTTGATCAGGTGCTGATCGGCCTACGGGATCAAGCGGAGGCGGACGATGCGCGTACTTCTCGTAGAAGATGATTCGGCGACCGCAGCAAGCATCGAGATGATGCTGCGCGCCGAAGGCTTCATCTGCGACACCACCGATCTCGGCGAGGACGGGCTGGAGATCGGCAAGCTTTACGACTACGACATCATCATTCTCGATTTGATGCTGCCGGACATCGACGGCTACGAGGTGCTGCGCCGGCTGCGCGCGGCGCGGGTGCGCACGCCGATCCTCATCCTCTCGGGGCTCGCGGAGCTCGACCACAAGATCAAGGGCCTGGGCTTCGGCGCCGATGATTTCCTCACCAAGCCCTTCGACCGCCGCGAGCTCATCGCCCGCATCCAGGCCATCGTGCGGCGCGCCAAGGGCCATTCGGAATCGGTGATCCGCACCGGCAAGCTCACCGTCAATCTCGACAGCCGCACCGTCGAGGTCGAGGGCCAGCCGCTGCACCTCACCGGCAAGGAATACGGCATCCTCGAGCTGCTGTCGCTGCGCAAGGGCACGACGCTGACCAAGGAGATGTTTCTCAATCATCTTTACGGCGGCATGGACGAGCCCGAGCTCAAGATCATCGACGTCTTCGTCTGCAAGCTGCGCAAGAAGCTCGCCACCGCCACCAAGGGCGACAACTACATCGAGACCGTGTGGGGCCGCGGCTACGTGCTGCGCGACCCGCCGGCCGAGACCGCCGCCCGCAAGCTCGCCAAGGCGCAATAATCCTCGCGAGCGCGCTCCGCGCGCTCGTCGGGGGCGGCGACAGCGGTTGCGCAGCAACCGCGAGAGCCGCACGGTGCGGGCTAGTACCAGCTATCGCAAATCCGTGACTCACCCCACCTCACCCTCCCGCTACGCGGGTCCCTCCCTCTCCGCCCCTCGGGGGCGGAGAGGGCTGGGGTGAGGTGGGGGGCGACGATCTAGCGCGCTGCCTCAGACATTTTTGATTCCAGACACTCGCGAATTAGCCGTATTTCCTGCCGCACTTCCGGCGAACCGGCACCGCGCGGGCTTTCGCGGTTGCATCCTTCGACAAGCTCAGGAGCAACCGCTGGCGCCCGCCGGGGACAACGCTTCGCGTTGTCCTAGACCGCCGCGAGCTTCTGCGCCATGGCGGAGGGCGAGATCACCGGCATGTAGATGCCGCGCTGCTCGGCGAGCGACTGGAACTTGTCGGTGATGCCGATCACCGTCTCGGCGCCACCGAGATAGAGGAACCCGTCGGGCGCCAGGATGCGCGAGACCCGCTCGAGCACCGTCGTCTTGGTCGGCTGGTCGAAATAGATCAGCACGTTGCGGCAGAAGATGACGTCGAAGGTGCCCATCGGCATGAAATCGTCGAGCAGGTTGAGACAGCGGTACTTGACCATGCCGCGGATCGCCGGGTCGATCTGCCAGCGCTCGCCCTGCTGCTTGAAGTACTTGACCAGGAGCTGGATGGGCAGCCCGCGCTGCACCTCGAACTGCGAATAGACGCCGGCCTGGGCCTTTTCGAGAATCTCGGTCGAGAGGTCGGTGGCGACGATCTCGACCGTCCAGCCCGGCAGCTTCGCCTTCTCCTCGGCGAGGATCATGGCGAGCGAATAGGGCTCCTGCCCGCTCGAGCAGGCGGCGCTCCAGATGCGGATCGACTTGCGCGTCGCGCGCGTCCTGAGGAGCTGCGGCAGCACGAAGCCCTTGAACTGGTCGAACGGCTTGATGTCGCGGAAGAAGAAGGATTCGTTGGTGGTCATCGCCTCGACCACGTCGCGCACCAGCTCGCCCTCGGGACGGCCGCGCAGCGCGGCGATGAGCTCGTCGAGCGATTTCATGTTGCGCTTGCGCGCCACCGGCAGCAGCCGGCTTTCCAGCAGATAGGCCTTGTCGCGCGTCAGCACCAGGCCCGAGCGGTCCTTGAGCAGGCGGCAGAGGATGTCGAAATCGTCGCCGGTCATCGTCCCGCCCGTGCCGCTAGCTTGCCGATGAAGGGGCCGATCTCGCCGAGCGGCAGCACCGCGCTGCACAGCCCGGCCGTGGCGACCGCGCCGGGCATGCCCCAGACGACGCTGGTGGCCTCGTCCTGGGCGATCAGCGTGCCGCCGGCCTCGACCACCGCCCGGCCGCCGCCGAGCCCGTCATGCCCCATGCCGGTGAGAATGAGCGTCAGCACGCGGCCGCCATAGGCGGCGGCGAGGCTGCGCAGCATGGGGTCGACCGAGGGCCGGCAGAAATTCTCCGGCGGGGTCTTGAGCAGCCGCACCACCTTCTCGCCGCGCGCGCCGTCGACGGTCATGTGGAAATCGCCCGGCGCGACATAGATGCGGCCGCCGCGCACCGGCTCGCCGTCGACGCCCTCGGCCGCGGCGTAGCCGCTGGCGCGGGCGATGTGCTCGGCGAGGATGGTGGTGAAGGTCGCCGGCATGTGCTGGGTGATGAAGATCGGCTGCCGCAGCGCGCCGCGGAGCGCGCCCATGACGCTGAAGAGCGCCTGCGGCCCGCCGGTCGAGGAGCCGATGGCGATCGCCTCGGGCGGCTCGCGCGCCGCCGTGCGCAGCGCCAGGACGCGGCGCTGCGGCTCCGGCGGCTCCTCGGCGGCGCCGGGGGCGCGCTGGATCGCCTGCGGCGCGGCGAGGCCGACGGCGTGCCGGCGCGCCTGGCCCAGCGCCTTCACCTTGGCGAGCAGCTCGCGCTTGAACTCCTCGGCGCTGGTCAGCGCCGAGGCGCCGGGCTTGGTGAGATAGTCGGCGGCGCCGGCGGCCAGCGCCTTCATGCTGATGTCGGCGCCGCGCCGGGTGAGCGTCGAGGCGATGATCACCTTGAGGCCGGGCTTGGCCGCGAGCATCTTGGGCAGCGCGGTGAGCCCGTCCATCACCGGCATCTCGATGTCGAGGATGACGATCTCGACGTCGTGGCGGGCGAGCGCGTTGAGCGCCATCTCGCCGTTGCTGGCCGAGGCCAGCACCTCGATCTCGGGATCGGCCTCGAGCGAACGGGTGAGCAGGCCGCGGATGACGGCGCTGTCGTCGACCACCATCAGCCGGTAGGGCTGCGCGGCGCGGCCGCGCTGCGGCCCGTTGGCGCGGGCGGCGGTCGTCGCCTCGGCATTCCTCACAACAGCCCCACTTGCGAGAACTTGGCGTGGAGGATGTCGCTGTCGAAGGGCTTCATGATGTACTCGTTCGCCCCCGCGCCGATCGCCTCCTGGATGTGCTTGATGTCGTTCTCGGTGGTGCAGAACACCACCACCGGGCCGTCGCCGCCGGGGGCGCGCCGGAGCTGGCGCAGGAAGTCGATGCCGTTCATCACCGGCATGTTCCAGTCGAGCAGCACGACGTCGGGCATCTTCTTGAGGCAGGCGTCGAGCGCGAGCTTGCCGTCGGCCGCCTCTTCGATGACGAAGTGCATGTCCTCGAGGATGCGGCGCGCGACCTTGCGCACCACCCGCGAGTCGTCGACGATGAGGCAGGACTTCATGTCCGGTTACTCCCCGATCCCCCCGCGCCCGCCTCAGGCGGCTTCGGCGCGGGCGGAGAAGTCGAGCGCGCGGGCGACGTCGAGGACGATGAGCAGCGTCTTGTCGAGGCGGTGGATGCCGCCCGACACCTCGCGCCAGGTCGGATCGAGCGTCGCCGGGTTGCGCTCGGCGGTCTCGGCGCTGAGGCTCAGCACCTCGCCCACCGAATCGACCATGACGCTGTAGAGCTCGCCGCCGTAATCGACGACGACGCTCATGCCGGCCTGGCCCTCGGGCAGCGGCGGCAGCCGGAGCCGGGTGCGCAGGTCGATGGCGGTGACGATGCGGCCGCGCAGGTTGAGCGAGCCGGCGACCTCGGCGGGCGCCAGCGGGATGCGGGTGATGCGCTGCGGGCCGAGCACGTCCTGCACCTGCAGCACCGGGATGCCGAAGAGCTGGCCGGCGATGGTGATGGAGACGAACTCGCTGTGGTCGCCGGCGCCGGCGATCTTGCCGCGCGTATCGCTCATGTCCTTGCTCATGCGGCACCTCTTTCGGCGCTAAGCGCTTCCGACAGCGTGTGGAGAAGGGCGTCGCGGTCGAATTTCGCGACGTAGTCGCTGAACCCCGCCGCGCGCCCGCGGTCGAGATCCTTGGGCGTGGCGTGCGAGGAGAGCGCGACCAGCGGCGTGTTCTGCCAGCGGCCGGCGCTCTTCACCGCGCTCGCGAACTGGAAGCCGTCCATGCCGGGCATCTCGATGTCGCTGATGATGACGTCGAAATCCTCGCCCGCCTCGCACAGCACCAGCGCCCGGTCGGCCGATTCCACCGTCGTCACCTCGTAGCCGGCCACCGACAGCAGCGGCGTCAGCAGGTTGCGGAAGAACGGGCTGTCGTCGACCAGCAGCACGCGCTTGCCCTTCTCGCCGGCGAAATCGCCGGCGGCGTGCGAGCCGAACCAGTCGTTGTAGGCCCTGGTGAGATAGAAGCCGGCGTCGATGAGGTCGGTCGCCTTGCCGGCGATGATGGCGCTGCCGATGAGGCCCGGCCGGTCGACCGCGACCTCGATCTTGAGCTGGTCCTCGACGATGTCGACGATCTCGTCGACGACGAGGCCCATGGTGTGCTCCTTGTCGGCGAAGACCAGGATCGGCTGGCGCCCTTCCTTGCCCATGTGGTAGTCGGGATCGATGGTGACCAGCGGCATGAGCTTGCCGCGATATTGCACCACCGGCTTGTCGTGCGAGTACTCGACCTGCGCCAGGTCGATCTCCTCGAGCCGCGCGATGAGCGCCAGCGGCACCGCCTTGGGCGCGCCGGCGCCCGCGCGGAACAGCAGCAGGCTGGTGAGGTCGCCGCTCTTGCCCGCCTTCGCCGCCGCCTCCGCCGCCACTTTGCCGCTCTCGCTGACCGTGATCTCGCCCGTGCCGGCGGCGATGCCGTTGGGGTCGAGGATCATGATCACGCTGCCGTCGCCGAGGATGGTGTTGCCCGAGAACATGGTGATGTCGCGCAGGATGGGCGCCACCGGCTTCACCACGATCTCCTCGGTGTCGAAGACGCGGTCGACGATGATGCCGAAGGTATAGGCGCCGACCTGCGTCACGACGATGAAGGTCTCGCCCTGCCGGTCGGCGCGCTTGCCGAGCTTCAGCAGCTCCTGCAGCGACACCAGCGGCAGCAGCCGGTCGCGCAGGCGCAGCACCGGCGCGTTGTTGAGCCACTCGATGGTGTTCTCCGAGTTGGCCGCGGCGCGCACCAGCTCGACGACGCTGATCTGCGGGATGGCAAAGCGCTCGCCCGCGCATTCGACGATCAGCGCCGAGACGATGGCCAAGGTCAGCGGGATCTTGATGACGAAGGTCGAGCCCTTGCCGGCCTGGCTCTTCATCTCGACGGTGCCGCCGATCTTCTCGATGTTGGTGCGCACCACGTCCATGCCGACGCCGCGGCCGGAGACGCTGGTCACCTTGGCGGCGGTGGAGAAGCCGGCCTTGAAGATGAACTGCTGGATCTGCTGCTCGGACATCGCCGCGAGGTCGCTCTCGCTGGCGAGCCCGGTGGCGATGGCCTTCTGCTTGATCCGGTCGATGTCGAGGCCTTTGCCGTCGTCGGCGATCTCGATGATGATGTGGCCGCCCTCGTGATAGGCGTTGAGCGTGATCGTGCCGGTCTCGCTCTTGCCGGCGGCGGCGCGCTCGGCCGGCATCTCGATGCCGTGATCGGCCGAGTTGCGCACCATGTGGGTGAGCGGGTCCTTGATCATCTCGAGGACCTGGCGGTCGAGCTCGGTGTCGGCGCCGTGCATCTGCAGGTCGATCTTCTTGCGCAGCTCGTGCGAGAGGTCGCGCACGATGCGCGGCAGCTTCGCCCAGGCGTTGCCGATCGGCTGCATGCGCGTCTTCATGACGCCCTCTTGCAGCTCGGTGGTGACGTGCGACAGGCGCTGGAGCGGCGCGCCGAACTCGCTATCCTTCTGGCCGCGCAGGATCTGCATGAGCTGGTTGCGCGTCAGCACCAGCTCGCTCACCATCGTCATCAAATTCTCGAGGAGGTCGACGTTGACGCGGATGCTCTGCGCCGCGACCGCCGATTCCTTGGTCTCCGCCGCCTCGCCTCTGGGCTCGCCGGCCTCCTTGGGCTCCTTCGCCTTGGCCGCCGCGGGCTCGCCGGCCTGGGCGGCGGGCGCCGCCTCGGCCGGGCGCTTGGCCGGCGCGGGCGCGGGCTCGACGATCGGCTTGGCCAGCACCGGCGCCGCTTTCGCCGCCGGCGCGGGCGCCGGGGCCGCGGGCTTCGCCGGCGCGGGCGCCGGAGCGGCGCTCGCCTCGCCGGCGGCGAGCGCGTTCAGCCGGGCGATGAGCTCGTTGTCGTCGCCGGCGGGCTCGGCCTCGTTCGCCTCGAGCTGCGCCAGCAGCGACTTGATCTGGTCGAGCGAGGCCAGGATCAGGCTCACCGCCTGCGCCGTCACCTGTTGCTCGCCGTCGCGGAATTTGCCGAGCACGTTCTCCGAGGCGTGCGCCAGCGCCTCGAGGCGCGGCAGGCCGAGGAAGCCGCAGGTGCCCTTGATGGTGTGGACGATGCGGAAGATGTTGCCGAGCAGCCCCGGATCGTTCGGGTTCTGCTCGAGCTTGACCAGCTCGAGATCGAGCACCGCCAGGCTTTCGTTGGTTTCAGTGAGAAATTCGCTGAGAAGATCGTCCATGTGCCATCCTCGCCGCGCGCGCCCGCGCCTTGTCCCGCCGGTCCGAACGGGCGGGAAAATGGCCGGAAAGATGGCCGATATTCTTTAAGATCCGGTTATCGTTGGCGACGGTTAATCAACCGTTGCGCGTGCGTTTTCGCGGCGTTAACGCGCCGCGGCGCTGAACAGCGCGCGCTGCGCCTCGGCCGCGTCGAGCGCCAGGCGCGTGCCGAGCTGCAAGGCCAGGCGCGCGGTGAAATAGGCGTGGACGGTGCGCGAGGTAAGCTGCGCCGCCGTCGCCGCCGGATCGAGCGCCGAGCGCATCTCCGGGCCGAAATTGACGCTCTCGCCTTCCGCCGCCACTTCCACGCCCGAGCCGCCGGCCGGCAGCGGCCGGATGAGGACGGTGCCGCCGCGCGGCAGCGCCTCGGCGGCCAGCACCAGCATGTTGCAGGCGAGCCGCTGCCAGTCGACCGGCCAGTCTGCCGTCTCGTCCGACCAGTCGCAGCGCACCTTGCCGCCTTCGAGCAGCCCGGCGGCGAGGTCGCGGCCGCTGCCGGCGGCGGTGCCGCTGGCGGTGGCGGCGGTGCCGTAGGCGAAGCGGTAGAATTGCAGCCGCTGCGCCGCCTTGCGCGCGCTCTGGCCGATCAGCCGGATGGCGTCGCGCACGAAGCCGGGATCGTCGTCGTCGAGCAGCTCGACGCCGTTGCTGATGGCGCCGACCGGGCTCACCAGCTCGTGGCAGAGCCGCGCGTTTATCAGCTCAAGGATTCGAAACTCGATCGTGTCGCTCATCGCGCTGCCCCCGTCCCGTTGCCGCCTCTTAGCATAGGACGGGCGGGTTAGCATATGATTGAGCGTGCCGGCGGCAACGCAACCGCCGCCTGTCGCGTCCCGGGCGCTCACGGCGCCGGCGCCGCGAGCCGCTCGGCCTCGACGAGATCCTCGAGGCGGTTGACGTTGAAGAACGGGTCGATCGGCGCCGCCGCGAACGCGACCGTAGCCAGCCGGAAGCGCCGGGTCCACTGATCGACCTTGCGCAGGCCCTCCGCCGCGAGCGCGCGGCGCAGCGTCTCGCGCAACGCCGCCGGCCACAATCCGAAGACCGGCTGGACGCGGCCCGCCGAGGCGGCGCAGGCGATGTCGTGGCCCGACGCCAGCGCGGCGCCGAGCCGGGCGACGAGATCGCGCGGCAGGAAGGGCGTGTCGCCGGCAAAGCTCGCGACATGCGTCGCTTCGGGCCGCAGCGCTTGCGCCCAGTCGAGCCCGGCGAGCACGCCGGCCAAGGGACCCGCGAAATCGCCGATGCTGTCGGCGACCACCGGCAGGCCGAAGCCGGCAAAGCGCCGGGGATCGCCGTTGGCGTTGAGCGCCAGCGCCGCCACTTGCGGCCGGGCGCGCTCGATGACATGCGCGAGAAGCGGCCGGCCCTGCAGCAGACGCAGGCCTTTATCGCCGCCGCCCATGCGGCGCGCCTGTCCCCCCGCCAGCACGATGCCCGCGACGATCACGCCGCATCCTCCGCGACCGTCGCGGGGTTGAGGCGGAGCAACTGCCCGCAGGTTTCACCACGGAGACACGGAGGGCACGGAGAAGAATATTTGGGCGCGCTTCGCCTGCCTGCGCGAAGCTGAAGCTTCGCTTCGGCGAAGGCGGGCGCGCCATTCTTTACTTCTCCGTGTCCTTCGTGTCTCCGTGGTGGATCTTTCCCGCCGGCCCTGCGACGGCACGGGCGATGGCCCTGGGGGCCGGGGCGGAGCAGGAGCGCCTTCATTCCGTCATGATGGGGTTAGCCGGGGCCGCGCGCAAGCCGCCGGTCCCGGCCCATCGGATGGCAAATGATCCTTGAATTGAAATGGCTTATAAGAGATCGCTGATCTCTTATGGCAATCGCCCCGACGGGCGCCGCCGCGGCGCCTTGCGCTCTTCCGGCCTCGGCGCGCCTGTCGCCGGCGGGAGAATGTGCTATAGGGAAGCGGGAGGACGCTTGAGGATCCGTCAACGGATCCCCATAACCAGACGATGATCGACCCCTTCGGCCGGCATATCCGCTATCTCCGCGTCTCGGTCACCGACCGCTGCGACTTCCGCTGCGTCTATTGCATGGCGGAAGACATGACCTTCCTGCCGAAATCGGAAGTGCTGACGCTCGAGGAGCTCGACCGGCTGTGCGGCGCCTTCATTCGCCTCGGCGTGCGCAAGCTGCGCCTCACCGGCGGCGAGCCGCTGGTCCGCCGCAACATCCTGTCGCTGGTGCGCGCGCTCGGCCGGCATCTCGCGACCGGTGCGCTCGACGAGCTCACGCTCACCACCAACGGCAGCCAGCTCGCGCGCTATGCCGGCGAGCTCAAGGCCGCCGGCGTGCGGCGCGTCAACGTCTCGCTCGACACGCTCGACGCCGCGAAATTCACCGCAATCACGCGCTGGGGCAAGCTCGGCGCGGTGCTCGAAGGTCTCGCTGCGGCCAGGCGCGCCGGGCTTGCGGTCAGGATCAACGCGGTGGCGCTGCGCGGCGTCAACGACGACGAGTTCGACGCTCTCCTGCGCTGGTGCGGCGAGCAGGGCTTCGACCTCGTCTTCATCGAGGTCATGCCGATGGGCGAGGTCGGCGCCGACGCCAGGCTCGATCAGTACCTGCCGCTTTCCATGGTGCGCGCCGCCCTCCAGCGCAAATGGACGCTCGACGAGACGGATTACCGCAGCGGCGGGCCGGCGCGCTATTACGTCGTGCGCGAGACCGGGCGGCGGCTCGGCATGATCACGCCGCTCACCCATAATTTCTGCGAGAGCTGCAACCGCGTGCGCGTGACCTGCACCGGCACGCTCTTCATGTGCCTCGGCCAGGAGGACGCGGCCGATCTGCGCGCCCCGCTCCGCCTCTCGGAGAGCGACGAGCCGCTCGAGCAGGCGATCCGCGAGGCGATCGGCCGCAAGCCCAAGGGTCACGATTTCGTGATCGACCGCCGCCACAACCGGCCGGCCGTGGCCCGGCCCATGAGCGTCACCGGCGGGTGAGCATCGCCGCTCTTCCCGCCGACGGGCCGCGGTGAGCGGCTTCCCGAGCATCGCCTTCGTGGCGAGCGACGCGCCCCAGGCGCAGGAGGCGCTGGCGCAGTTGCGCCAGCGCTACGCCGAGGCGCCGCCGGACGCCGCCGAGGTCATCGTCGCGCTGGGCGGCGACGGCTTCATGCTGGAGACCTTGCACCGCTATCTCCAGCGCGGCGTGCCGATCTTCGGCATGCATCGCGGCAGCGTCGGCTTTCTCATGAACGGCTACGGCCCCGACGGCCTCTTGGAGCGCATCGCGCGCGCCTCGCCGGTGCGCATCCATCCTTTGCAGATGCGCGCCGCCGACGTGCAGGGGCGCGAGCACGAGGCGCTCGCCTTCAACGAGGTGTCGCTGCTGCGCGAGACGCGCCAGACCGCCAAGCTCAAGGTCACGATCGACCGGATCGTGCGCGTCGAGGAGCTGAGCGCCGACGGCATCCTGGTCGCGACGCCGGTCGGCAGCACCGCCTATAATTTCTCCGCCCACGGCCCGATCATTCCGTTGGGCGCCGGCGTGCTGGCGCTGACGCCGATCAGCGCCTTCCGGCCGCGGCGCTGGCGCGGCGCGCTGCTGCCGCACGCCGCCGAGGTGCGCTTTGACGTCCTCGAGGCGGAGAAGCGCCCGGTGAGCGCGGTCGCCGACTACACCGAGGTGCGCGACGTGCTGTCGGTGACGGTGCGCGAGAATCTCGACGTCGCCCTCACCATGCTCTTCGACCCCGAGCACAATCTCGAGGAGCGCGTCTTGAAGGAGCAGTTCCTCTCCTGACCCCGCACTGGCGCCGGCCGGTCCCGTCCGGCATAGTAGGCGCGTAGCCTGAGGGAAGCGCCGTGCCGGGAGCCGTTCTTTCCACCCGCGACATGATCGGCCGTCTCGTCGCTTTCGACACGACGAGCCGCGAATCGAACCTCGCGCTCATCGATTTCGTGCGCGGCTATCTCGCGGGCTGGGGCGTCGGCTCCGAGCTCGTCTACGACCGCGAGCGCCGCAAGGCCAATCTCTACGCCACCATCGGGCCGGCGGAGAAGAGCGGCATCCTGCTCTCCGGCCACACCGACGTGGTGCCGGTGGACGGCCAGGTTTGGGACGGCGATCCCTTCGCTGTCGCCGAGAAGGACGGCCGCCTCTACGGCCGCGGCACCGCGGACATGAAGAGCTTCATCGCCGTGGCCCTGGCGCTGGTGCCGGAATTCCTCGCGCGCCCGCTCAAGACGCCGGTCCATTTCGCCTTCACTTACGACGAGGAGGCCGGCTGCGCCGGCGTGCGCGAGCTGATCGCCGCGCTCAAGCAGCGGCCCGTCCGCCCCGGCGCCTGCATCGTCGGCGAGCCGACTTCGATGCGGCCGGTGATCGCGCACAAGGGCAAGCACAGCCAGCGCTGCCGCGTGCGCGGGCTCGAGACTCATTCGGCGCTGGCGCATGAGGGCGTGAACGCCGTCGAGGCCGCCGCCGAGATCGTCGCCTATCTGAAATCCATGGCGCGCCGCAAGCGCGACCGGGGTCCCTTCGATCCCGCCTTCGCGCCGCCCTACACCACCGTCCACACCGGCGTGATCCGCGGCGGCACCGCGCTCAACATCGTGCCGCGCGAGTGCAGCTTCGATTTCGAGGTCCGCAACATCCCGGCCGACGACGCCGCCTTGCTGATCGACGAGGTGAAGCGCTTTGCCGCGGCCGCGGTGGTGCCGGAGATGCAAAAGGTGAGCGCCGCCGCCGGCGTCGCCTTCGAGAAGATCGGCGGCGTCGACGGGCTCGACACGCCGCCCGACCACCCGCTGGTGCAGCTCGTCCGCTCGCTCACCGGCGCCAACGCCGTCGACAAGGCGAGCTTCTGCTCCGAGGCCGGGCTCTATCACCACGACGCGGAGATCCCGACGGTGCTGTGCGGCCCCGGCTCGATCGAGGTGGCGCACAAGCCCAACGAGTACATCGACCTCGACCAGGTGCGCCGCTGCGAGACCTTCCTGCGCCGCCTGGCGGATCATCTCGCGCAAAATGCCTGAAGCAGCGCAAGATCACCGCCCCACCTCACCCTCCCGCTGCGCGGGTCCCTCCCTCTCCGCCCCTGAGGGGCGGAGAGGGTTGGGGTGAGGTGGGGCGATGGGCTTGGCCCGATGACCGACGACGGCTACCTCATCGAGCTTGCCGCGCCGGATCTCGCGGCCTATGCCGCCGGCAACACCGGCGTTCCCTACGTCACCACCTTCGACAGCGGCCGGCCAGGCCCGCACGTGCTGGTGAATGCGCTCACCCACGGCAACGAGATCTGCGGCGCCATCGCGCTCGACCGGCTGTTCCGCGACGGCGTCAGGCCGGTGGCCGGCAGGCTGACGCTGAGCTTCGCCAACGTCGCGGCATATCGCCGCTTCGATCCCGCCAGCCCCACCGCCTCGCGCTTCGTCGACGAGGATTTCAACCGTCTCTGGGACGCCGCCACCCTCGACGGCCCGCGCCGGAGCGCCGAGCTCGAGCGCGCCCGCGCGCTTCGCCCGCTCGTGGCGTCGGCCGACCTTCTGCTCGATCTCCATTCGATGCAGCACGCCGCCGCGCCGCTGATGCTCGCCGGCCTCACCGACAAGTCGCTGGCGCTGGCGCGGCGGGTCGGCGTGCCGGCGGTGATCGTGCGCGACGCCGGCCACGCCGCCGGCCGGCGCATGCGTGATTACGCCGCCTTCGACGACCCCGCCTCGCCCAAGGCGGCACTGCTGGTCGAATGCGGGCAGCATTGGGAGAAAGCCGCCGCCGCGGTCGCGATCGAGACGACCTTGCGCTTTCTCGCCGCCTGCGGCGTTCTTTCGCCGGCGGCGGCCGCGCGCATCCTCGCCGCGCCCGCGCCGCCCCAGCGCGTCGTCGCCGTCACCGAGGCGGTGACCATCGAAAGCGACCGCTTCGCCTTCGCCGCGGATTATCGCGGCCTCGAGGTCATCGCCCGCGCCGGCACGGTGATCGCCAGCGACGACGGCCGGGAGATTCGCACGCCTTATGACGAATGCGTGCTGATCATGCCCTCGCGCCGGCTGCTGCGCGGCCAGACGGCGGTGCGGCTCGGCCGCTTCGCCGGCTGAGGCCGAGGCGATGGCCGCGTCCCGCCCCGGCTATATCCTGGCGATCGACCAGGGCACCACGTCCACGCGCGCCGTGCTGGTCGACGCCGAGGGCCTGCCCTGCGCCCAGGCGCAGCAGGAGCTGGCGCAGCACTATCCCCAGCCCGGCTGGGTCGAGCACGACGGGGAGGAGATCTGGCGGGCGGCGCTCGCGGTCGGCCGCGCCGTGCTGGCGCAGCGATCGCTCGGCGCGCGCGACGTGGCCGCCATCGGCATCGCCAACCAGCGCGAGACCACGGTGGTGTGGGAGCGCCGCACCGGCCGCCCCATCGCGCGCGCCATCGTCTGGCAGGACCGGCGCACGGCGCAGCGCTGCGCCGATCTCGTGGCGGCGCGCCACGGCGAGCGGGTGCGTGCGCGCACCGGCCTCGTCATCGATCCCTATTTCTCCGCCACCAAGATCGCCTGGCTGCTCGACAATATCGCCGGCGCGCGCGACGCCGCCGAGCGCGGCGAGCTCGCCTTCGGCACCATCGACAGTTTCCTGCTGTGGCGGCTCACCGGCGGCGCCGTCCACGCCACCGACGCCACCAATGCGTCGCGCACCCTGCTCTTCGACCTCCACCGCCAGCACTGGGACGACGAGCTGCTGGCGCT
>Ga0187781_10000705_pt1 | contig 24364 bp, 25 predicted proteins | sample 0715_SJ02_MP02_2_FD_132447 | JGI IMG/M metagenome (GOLD analysis project Ga0187781, IMG submission 132447) | Tropical peat soil microbial communities from peatlands in Department of Meta, Colombia - 0715_SJ02_MP02_20_MG | ecosystem: Environmental > Terrestrial > Soil > Wetlands > Peat | place... | reverse complement strand
GGGTCGTCCGCCGAGGATGACGTGAGGACAACCCCGGTGTCCGATACCCCCAGCCGGGGTCAGACCCCGGAGAGGGCGTGCGCCTACCGTGAGGGAGGTCGTTACGGCTGGGGAACAATCCTCCTCGCACCGGGGCCTACGCACGGGTGCGCCGGGGGGTTCTCCATATACCCCACCCGGCGTCCAGGACCCGCGGAGCGGCGATGACGACGATGGACCCCCGGACCCTCGCCGGTCGGATCCGGGAGGCGGTCCATGCCGCGGTCGTGGGCCGGGACGAGGCGCTCGAACACGTCCTGACCGCCCTCGTCGCCGACGGTCACATCCTCCTCGAGGACCTTCCCGGGCTCGGGAAGACGTTGTTGGCGAAGTCGTTCGCCGCGGCGCTCGGGCTCCAATTCCAACGCGTCCAGTTCACCGCCGACCTCCTTCCCCACGACATCACGGGCGGCGAGGTCCTGGACGCCGCGACCGGCGCCTTCTCGTTCCGCCGCGGGCCAGTGTTCACCAACATCCTGCTCGCGGACGAGATCAACCGGGCCCCCCCGAAGGTCCAGTCCGCGCTCCTCGAGTCGATGCAGGAGTACCAGGTGACGAGCGAGCGCTCCACGTACCCGCTCCTGCGGCCCTTCCTCGTGCTCGCGACCGAGAACCCGCTCGAACTCGAGGGGACGTACCCGCTCCCGGAGGCGCAGGTCGACCGTTTTCTGATCCGCCTCAAGATCGGATACCCCACGCCCGAGGAGGAGCGCTCGATCCTCGACCGACGCCGGGCGCGCAAGGTCGAGAACGCCCCGGTGCCCCAGGTCGCTGACGCCGCCGCGTTCCTCGAGCTGCAACGCGCCGTCGAGGAGGTGACGCTCGACCCGAGCCTCGCGGACTACATCGTCGCGCTCGTGCGCACGACCCGCCAGGACCCCCGGAGCGAGGTCGGCGCGTCGCCCCGGGGGTCCCTCGCCCTGCAGAAACTATCCCGCGCCCGAGCGCTACTCGAGGGCCGTGACTATGTCGTGCCCGACGACGTCAAGGCGTTCGCGGTGCCCGCGTTGGCGCACCGGGTGATCGTGAAGCCGGAACCGTGGATCCGGGGGGTCCGAGGGGCCGATATCGTCCGGTCCGCACTCGACGCGACGACCGTGCCAAAGCTCCGCTAGCGGCGTCGCCCCGAACGGAAACGGTTTTCAACGCGGTCCGAGTCGGTTCCGCCGATGTCGTCCGAGCGCGTCGTCGTGGTCGCCGACCCAATCGACCGGGAAGCGCTCGGTCGTTTGAAGGCCGGTCCGTGCGTCGTGGTCGATGCGAGCGCCGACCCGACGAAGCTCTCCGGCCAGCTCGCGAACGCCTGGGGACTCATCGTGCGCAGCCGCACGAAGGTGACGGCCGACCTCCTCGCCCACGCCCCGCACCTCGAGATCGTCGCGCGCGCCGGGGTGGGGGTCGACAACGTCGACCTCGCGGCGACTACGAAGCGCGGCATCCGCGTCGTGAACGCGCCCGCCGCCGCGACCCAGAGCGTGGCCGAGCTCACGGTCGCGTTCTACCTGATGCTCGTGCGCGGCCTCTCGCCCTCGATCGCGTCGATGCGGGCGGGGAAGTGGGAACGGGGGACGCACGGTCGAGAGCTCGCGGGCAAGACCGTCGGGTTCGTGGGGTACGGACGGATCGCGCGGGAAGTCGCGCGTCGCCTCGAGCCGTTCCACGCCCAGACGGTCGCGTTCGACCCGTACGTCCCGAGCTCGGGGGACGCGACCGTCATGATGACGCTCGAGGACCTTCTTTCCCGGGCGGATATCGTGAGCTTACACGCGGCGTCGACGGCCGAGAACCGGCACCTCATCGACGCTCGGGCGTTCGAGCGGATTAAGCCCGGCGCCTTCTTAGTGAATGTCGCGCGCGGCGCCCTCGTTGACGAGGCCGCCCTTCTCTCGGCCCTCGCGTCGGGCCGTCTCGCCGGGGCCGCGCTGGACGTCTACGAGGTGGAACCCCCGATGAACCAAGCGTTGCTCACGCACCCGAACGTGATCCCGACCCCGCATCTCGGCGCCTCGACGCACGAGGCGCAAGCGCGCGCCGGTACCGATACTGTCGACGAGGTCCTCCGCGCCCTCAAAGGTGAACCGCTCACCGCGCTCGTCCCGGCGGGAGGGGCTTGATGACGTTCGACCCCGAGACGACGACGTTCCTCATCGCCGGCCCCGTGCGGATCCATCCGCGCGTCCTTCGGGCGATGTCGATGCCGTCGCTCAACCACCGCGGCGACTACTTCCACGGGATCGTCGCGGAGATCCGAGAGCTTTTGCCGGTACTGTTCGGCGCGAAAGGCCACCAACTGGTCATTTCGGGGAGCGGCACGGCGGGCCTCGAGGGAATGTACTCTTCGCTCGTCCCGAAGGACGGTCGGACCCTCGTGCTCACGAACGGGAACTTCGGCGACCGGACGAACTCGATCGTCCGCCGGTACTCGTCCAACGTGACGACCCTCACCGCCCCGTGGGGTCAGGCAATCCCCGCCGACACGGTGAAGGCGGAGCTCGCGAGGGGTGACGTCAAGGCGGTGTGCCTCGTTCACAACGAGACCAGCGTCGGGCTTGCGAACGACCTGGCATCGATCGCCCCCGCGATCAAGGCGTCGGGCGCCCTCTTCCTCGTCGACGGCATCAGCGCGGTCGCGGGAATTCCGCTCCCGATCGAAGCGTGGGGCGTCGACGCGGTCGTCGCGGGCAGTCAGAAGGGGCTCGCGGCCCCCGCCGGGCTCGCCCTCATCCATCTCTCCGACCGGGCGGTCGCCGCGCTTCACCCCGGGTCGTTCTACCTCGACCTTGCCGCACATCTCAAGTCGCTCGAGAAGAACGACACGCCCTGGACGCCCGCGGTCCCGCTGTTCCTCGCGCTGCGCGAAGCGCTCCTCCTGCTCAAGGATGAGGGGCTCGAGCACCGCCTCGAGAAGACCCACCGCCTCGCCGAGGCGTCCCGCGCGGCGATCGACGCGCTCGGGCTGACGCTGTTCCCGGACCGGAACTACGCCTCCGACACGGTGACCGCCGTGAACAACCCGACCGGGATGGGCGACCCCGAGTTCCGCAAGGTCCTCGAGCGCCAGTACAACATCCTTCTCCAGGGCGGCCAGGCCGCGCTCACCGGCAAGATCTTCCGGATCGGGCACATGGGCATCGCCGACTGGCCCGACCTCCTGGTCACGTTCGCGGCGATCGAGCGGATCCTCGGTAAGGCCGGTAAGGTCCGGTCCCCGGGGGCCGCGCTGCGCGCGGTCGTCGACCACATGCCGTAACCTCGCCGGCCCAGCGCCCTTCCCCCCGCCGGGCGGCAGGTCCGCCCGGCGTCTAGAGGGTTAAGCCTCCCTCGGCGATTCTAGGTGGTGGCGAACGGGTCGCTCGCCTCGAGTCAATCAGGATCATGATAGGTAAGGTCCCTAACCGACGACATCCGGCTCCCTGGTCGTCGGTCATGGTGGGGATCGCCGTGGCGGCGGTCGTCGTGGTCGGCGTCGGCCCGCCGGGAGCACTGCTCCCCCACGTGACCGTCTGTCGGCTGGGACCCGAGGTCGGGACCTACGTGATTCTGACTCCCGACATGCTGATGAACAAGCCGTTCGAGGCCGTCTTCAGCATCGCGTCGTATTTCGATGCGTGGAATTACACCTTCACTTCCGGTTCGCTGGTCGTCGGAGCGCTGGCCACGAACAGCACGCTCGGTCTGGGCGGAGCCGGAAGTTTTGGCTCGCCCGGGGGGCTGGAAGCTTCCTATCAGGACCACAACTGGACATTCTTCCGCGCGGTCAATGCGTCGGTCATCGGGTCGACCCCATCGCCCTGCACTCAGCCCTACGTGGCCGAACTCGGCGTTGGGCTCGGCTGTGGAGGCTGGGTGACGATTCCTCTCTTGCCGAACAATTCGACCGACACGAACGAGCCTCACATCTTGAACGGAGTGGACAACATCACGGGGACCCAGGGCCCCGGCTGCCCCGTTCAAACTCCGGGCACGTTCGTGTGGTTCGATAATTCGTACGACCCGAACGGCACGGGAAACTACGCCCCGGTCGACCTGAACCTCTGCCAAATTCCCGGCCTGTCGATGCAACTGCTCGGCATTGCGCGCATTCCGGTGGTCGTGACCGTGCCGTATCAGGGCCACGACATCTCGACCTCCGGCTTCATGAACTGGTACGGAAACCCGGCGGGAGGGTACACGCCCACGAATCCGCCGTCGTCCTGGGCGAGCGCCTACTATCTACTCCCGGGAGGCTGGAACTGGTCTCTCGCACCGGTGGGTCCTGCCGACTTTCCCATCAACCCGAACGTGCCCCTGCCTTCGTTGCTCGCGTTCGCGAGGTCCGCGTGCTGAGCGCGCTCCGCTCATCGCGCGGTAGAATTCCCGTGCCGGCGCCCTAGGCACCGACTAGATGTCGACGATCACGCGGGCCCGGCCCCTCGCCGAATCGAAGACCAAGTCGTGGAAGGTGATTGCCTTCACCTCGGTCTTCGAGGTATGACGGCTCAGGTCGAACCGCTCGCCCGAGACGCTCGCCACGATGGCGGTCGGGGGGCTACCGACCGGGTGCGCCCGGATGTCGCGGGCGATGAACCCGTCGGTCTGTTCGAGCACGAGTAGTTCGGTGAGGAACGCCACCACGAGCTCGGTGGCGTCGCCGCCCGAGGCGCTCACGGCGCGTTCCTCCGACCGCCGGACCTTCCGTAGGTCGGTCATCAGGGCGAACAGTCCGAGGCCGAGCGCCTCGAACAGCGCGGCGGGGGTGGCGCCCGTCGCCCAGATGCCGACGTCCGCGGTCGTGGGGAAGCTCCCCCACTTCCGGGCACCAGTCGCGCGGGCACGGGTCGGCGTCGTGGGCCGGGGGACGCCGGAAGGAACTTTAAGCCGTGGGCCGCTCGGTTCTGTTCCGTCGATGCGAGCTACGCTCGTCCTCCCTACCCTCAACGAGGCGGCGTCGATCGCCCACGTCCTGCGCCTGTTCCGGGACGCGGCGACCGAAGCGAACGCCACGATCTTCCGGGGGAATCCCCTCGAGTGGGAGGTTCTCGTGGTCGACGGCGCCTCGGAGGACGGTACGGGGGCGATCGCTCAGGCGGAAGGGGCCCGCGTCATCGTCGAGCGTCGGAAAGGCTACGGCCGCGCCTACAAGACAGGATTCGCCGCCGCCCGGGGGGAGGTCATCGCCACGTCGGACGGGGACGCGACGTACCCGGTCGAGACGATCCCCGGGCTCGTGAAGCGCCTCCTGGACGAGCGGATCGACATCCTTACGGGCAACCGCTTTGCCTACCTCGACCGCAAGGCCATGACGACGGAGCACCGGATCGGAAACCGACTCCTGAACCTGTTCCTCGGGGTCGCGTTCCACCGGTACGTGAAGGAGCTTCCGGGCGGTCTCCAGGACAGCCAGAGCGGGTTCTGGGTGCTTCGCCGGGAGCTCCTCGGCAAGCTCCGGCTCACCTCCGACGGGATGGCGTTCAGCGAGGAGCTCAAGATCGAGGCGATCATCCACGGGGTCCGGTTCGTCGAGGTCCCGATCCAGTACCGCGAGCGCTGGGGACCCCCCAAGCTGCTGAGCTGGCGGGACGGCAGCCGGAACCTTCTGTTCCTCGCGGAGAAGCGGCTCGCCGTCGCCCGGGAAACGCGCGCGGCCGCCTCGGTCCCGGTCGCCGAGAGCGAGCACCGGGCGGCACCTTAGGTGGTGGACGGAGCCGACACCGGCCGTTGGGGCCCCGTCGTCCGGAGTCGCCGTCACCGGTCGATCGATTCGCCGGGCGAAGATGGCGGCGAGTTCTCGTGAGCGATCCGAACGACGGCCGACCGGCGCTCCCTGGGCCAGCGCACCCCGGGGGAACAACGTGGGTGCGGCGGTGAGGTTACGCCGTCTTTCCCGAGCGCTCCCGCGACTTCACGCGGAGGCCGTGGTAGCCGCAGCGGCGGCACTGGACGGCCTTCGGCGGGTTCCGGGCCGAGCAGTTCATGCAGATCTTCTTGTTGAGCAGACGCTCGACCGCTTCGGGGAACGGCATGGGGAGGCCGCTCACGCGAGCCCGGATATAAAACGTCCGCCCGCCACCGTCCCGAAGAGGCTTTGCCCATCTTCCACGCTCTCCGCTCCGTGCTCGATCTCGACGAGGGCACCGCCGCGGTCCGCCTCGCCCGCCAGGCCCTCGAGGCAACCTTCCGCGTTCGTCCGGGCGTCGAGTCGGCGGCGGAGGTGGAGGGGACCCGCCTCCCGCGGGTCTTCGACGAGCCCCGGGGGGCGTTCGTAACGCTGAAGCGCCACCCGGGCGGGGCCCTGCGGGGATGCATCGGCTACCCACTTCCCGTCCTCCCGCTCCGTTCCGCGGTCGTGCGCGCCGCGGTCTCCGCGGCGCTCGAGGACTACCGATTCCGCCCGGTCACTCTCTCGGAGCTAGCTCGGATCTCGATCGAGGTCTCCGTGCTCACCCCGCCGGTCCCGCTCCGTTTCTCGAACCCCAAGGAGGCGATCGATGCCGTGAAGGTGGGACGGGACGGACTCATCGTCGACGGACTCGGCTCGAGCGGCCTCCTCCTTCCTCAGGTCGCCCCGGAGGAGGGCTGGTCCGCGGAGGAGCTCCTTGACGGAACCTGCGAAAAGGCCGGCCTCCCCCCGAAATCCTGGCAGGACCCGCGCGTCAAGGTGCGACGGTTCGAAGCGGAGATCTTCCGAGAGCTCGCCCCCGGTGGAGAGGTCGTCCGGGAGGAGCCCGAGGTCGCTACGTCCGGCGGAGCATCCGCGCGGAAAAAGTGACCCCGTCGAGGTTCCACTCGCGCACGGCCGGGTCGGTGGGAAGAGGATTCTCGGAGAGCTCGAGCGGTTCGGCGAGGAGGTCGGTCCCGAGCGCCGCACGACGGGCGTTGAGCGCCCGGTAGAGCGCGCCGGACGCGGCGATCGTGACGGCGACCTTCTCCGTGTACCGAAGTCCGAGCTCCTTGCGGCGCTGCTGGAGGCGTCGGGAGACCTCGCGCACGAGCCCCTCCTCTGCGAGCTCGGGGGTCGGCGTCCGCGGCAGCGCCGCGACCGCCTCGCCTTCCTCGTCGCGAACGACCCAGCGGTCGTCCCCGAAGTTCGCCCGCTCCGAGGTGGGGACGCGGCGGACGCGCTTCACATTGAGCTCGTCGGCGAGCAGCTCGAGCCCCTCCGAGCCGAGGGCGGTGAGCCCGGGCCACGGATCCCCAAAGAGGACCAGCTCGGCGAGCGGGATCCGCGATTTCACGCCCGCCCGATGCCGCAGCTCCCGGCCGACCTCGACGAGCAGTCGGAGCTCGTCCATCGCCCGCTCGAGATCCGGGTCGCGGGGCGCGAGCGCGACGGGCCAGGCAGCCCGGTGGACGGAGGCGTCCCGGTCCCGGAAGCCCCGTTCGCCGACCTCCTGGTACAGCCACTCGGCCGTGTACGGAAGGAGCGGGGCGATCGTGCGGGCGAGGCCGAGCAGCGTGTAGGATAGGGTCGCGTGCGCCGCCTTCCGGTCGGCCGATTGAGCCTCCGACCAGAACCTCGGCCGGGAGCGGCGCAGGTACCAGGTCGAGAGGTCGTCGACCAGCTTCGCGACCGAGCGCGCCGCGGCCCCGAGGTCGTAGCCGTCCAGCGAACGGTCGACCTCGGTCCGCGTCGACTCCAGGCGGGAGAGGAGCCACCGGTCGAGCAGCGTGGACGGAACGGGGAGGTCGAGCGCCGGAGGGAGCCGGTCGGCCCGGGCGTTGCCGAGGTGGAACGCGACCACGTTCGCGAGCGTGCCGAGCGTGCGCGCGGACGTCTTCCGGACCGTCTCCTCGCCGAGCCTCATCGGCTCGGTGAAATCGAACGACAGGAACGTCCAGCGCAGCGCGTCCGCGCCGTAGCGGCCGAGCAACGCCAGCGGCTCGAGCACGTTCCCCTTCGACTTCGACATCTTGCGGCCCCCTTCGTCGAGCACGAGGCCGGTCGTGAGGCACGCCCGGTACGCGGGCCGGTCGTACAGCAGAGCGGCGATCACGAGGAGCGAATAGAACCAGCCCCGGGTCTGGTCGAGCGCTTCGGCGATGTAATCGAGCGGAGCGCCCGGCTCGAACGGCCCGGGCTCGAACGGGTAGTGGAACTGGGCGAACGGCGCCGAGCCACTATCGTACCAGGCGTCGATCGTGTACGGTTCCCGCCGGGACTCCTTCCCGCAGGTCGCGCAGTGCAGGACGAGCCGGTCGACCGTGACCCGATGCGGGTCGAACGGGGTCGGAAGGGGAGCTCCGAGTCGCTCGGCGAGTTCGGAGAAGCTCCCGATGCAGGTGACGTGGCCGTCCGGGCAGAGCCAGATCGGGAGTGGGGTGCCCCAGTAGCGGTTCCGGGAAAGCGCCCAGTCCTTCGCCTCGGTGAGGAAGTTGCCGAACCGGCCGTCCCGGAGATGCGCAGGGACCCACTGGACGGTCGCGTTGTACTGCACGAGCCGGTCGGTGGCTCGCGAGGTCCGGACGAACCAGGAGTCGACGGCCCGGTAGAGGAGGGGGGTGTCGCACCGCCAGCAGAACGGGTACGTGTGACGGACGGTCCCGCGCGCGTAGAGGAGCCCGCGCTCCTCGAGGTCCTTGAGGAGGATCGGGTCGGCCTCCTTGAACGACTTCCCTTGGAGGGCCGGGACGGCGTCCGTGAAAACGCCGCGGCTATCGAGCGGGTCGAAGACGCCGACGTTCTCGGCCGCCCCGAGCTTCTGGTCGTCGAGGCCGAAGCTGGGCGCGATGTGCACGAGCCCCGTCCCCTCGTCGGTCGTGACGAAGTCGGCCGGAACGATCCGATACCGACCCGGCGCGGGTCCCGGGGTGTCGAACGGAGGCTCGTAGGTGAGTCCAACGAGGGCTTTCCCCGTGATCCGCTCTCGGACGTCGGCCCCCTCGGCGAAATACCGAGGAAGAGCGGCGGAGGCGAGGACGAGCTCCCGACCATCGTTCGTTCGTACCACCGAGTATTCGAGCTCGGGGCGCACCGCCACGAGGAGGTTCGCGGGCAGCGTCCACGGGGTGGTGGTCCAGACGAGAAGCTCCCGATGGGGGTGGGCGGGGTCGTGCAACGGGAAACGGACGGTGATCGACGGGTCGGTGGTCTCACGGTACCCTTGGGCTACTTCGTGCGAGGAGAGCGGGGTCTCGCAGCGGGGACAGTACGGGATCACGTAGTATCCCCGCTCGAGGAGCCCGCGGTCGTAAAGCGTCTTGAGCGACCACCAGACGCTCTCGATGTACGCCGGGTCCATCGTCAGGTACGGGTGGTCGTAATCAAGCCAGTAGCCAAGCTGGCGGCTCATCTCGCGCCAGACATCCGCGGCCTCGAGGACCGAGGACCGGCACACCTCGCAGAACCGTTCGACGCCGAACGCCTCGATGTCCTTTTTCGACTTGAGTCCGAGGCGCTTCTCGGCCTCAAGCTCGACGGGAAGGCCCTGGCAGTCCCAACCCGCCTTGGCCGCCACGAGATGATACCCCCGTAGCCGGCGGTAGCGGAGCTCGACGTCCTTCACGATCCGGGCGATGAGGTGGCCCGCGTGAGGCGGACCGTTCGCGGTCGGGGGCCCTTCGGTAAACCGGTAGATGGGCCCATCGGCCTTTCCCTCGAGGACGGAAGCGGGGACCCCGGCGGTCTCCCAGTAGGCGAGCACCCGCTGGTGGACGGAGAGCGGGGAGGGGGCTTGCGAAGACTCCTCGTCGTCCGTCATGGGCGGGCGCGACGTAGCCGGGAGAGATAAAGGCGAGCGGTTCCGGCCCGCTACCGGCGGAGTCCGTACGGTCGCGGACTCTTCGATTCGAACCCGACCCGGCTCGTGGGGTGACGCTTCACGACCGTTCCTTCGTACTCCGTGACGTGCGCGTCCGGTCCGAGGGTGATCTGGGGGGAACGAACGAACGTGACGTCGACCCCCTCGAGCTCCGCCGTCTCGGCCTCGACGCGTTCGACTGTGACTCTCACCGTCCGGAAGAACACCTTGTCGACGAGGTTGGGGCGTTTCGCCCGCAGCACGACCGAACGGGCGCGCACCGTGCCGAAGGAGGAATTCTCCTTGAGACGCGCGCGGATGGTAAGCCCACCGAGCTCTCCTGGGATCTGCGCTTCTCCGTCGAGGTCGAGCTCACCGATCACGGCGGAAGGGCACGTGAGGCTCCCCCGCACTCGGCCCCCTCGGTCCACGGTGACCGCCCCGCCGACCCGCGCGCCGCCTCGAAGGTCGGCGGTGGCGGCGTGGAACGTCGCCCCGGTGCGCAGCACGCCCGTGCCCGTGACGCTCCCGGTCGCCTCGACGGCGCCGTCCACGTCGAGCGTACCGCGATACTGAACGTTCGACGCGCTCAGCCGGCCACCGATAGCGACCGTCCCGACGACCTTGCCGTCGCCGAGGTGAACGTCCCCGGTCACCTTCACGAGCCCGTTCACGACCCAGCGGTCGGCGTCGACGGAGTCCCGGTGGAGGGTCCCGGCGTCGTGGAGCTCGGGAATCCGAGGCCGGGGCGGGGTCGGTGGGGGTGGCGTCGCGGTCTTCGGAGGGGCAGTCGGGGCCGGAGGGGGAGCGGCAGCGGACATAGGAACCGTTCAGGCGGCGCGCGAGGGCAGGGAGCCCTTCAGGCGCCGGTGCTGGACCATGATGCACAGGTTCTCGAAAACGGTGAGGCCGGCGGACCGAGCCTTGGCCGCCGCGGCGGGATGCTCTACGCCGAGCTGCATCCAGACGACCCGGTCGCCCCGGGCGATCGCCTCGTCCACGATCGGCGGCACCTGGTCGCTCCGGCGGAAGACGTCGACGATGTCGACCTTAACCTCGGGGGGAATGGCCGTGAGGGAAGGATACGACTTCTCGCCCAGCACCTCGGCGAGCATCGGGTTCACCGGGACGATGCGATAGCCTTGCGACTGGAGATAGCGCGCCACCTCGTTCGAGTCCCGGTCGGGCTTGTCGGACAACCCCACCACGGCAATCGTGCGGGCCGTGCCGAGAACCTCCCGCAGCTCCGCGTCCGTCGCCGTCATTTGGCGGCGGGACACTCGTCCCGTTCTTGATGCTGACGGGGGGACCGGCCGCCACCGAGGTGGGGTTCCCTGAACGGACGAGACCCCCCTTGTTGGGGCGTGGTAGCGAGCGGTTCTTGCGCCCCAAGGTGGCCCGAGGATCGACTACGGTTACGGGACCCGCTGAAGTCGAGTCGAGATCTCCCTCTCCGATAGTCCATCGACCTCGATCACTTTCGCCCTCGTCCGCCCTCCGACGACGAGCCGAATGGAGGTTCTTGGGACATCCAATCGCTCGGCGAGGAGACGCACAACCGCATGGTTCGCCCGGCCCTCCGCGGGCGGTTCGCAGCACGAGACGACCCAGCGCTTGCGCCAATCGTCCCACGTCACACCATCGACGCGGCTTCCGGGCCGAGCCCAGATCTCGATCCTGCCCATGACCCTTACCTCTCCATCCGCGGGAGCCCACCGAATAGCTACTTCATTTTTAATGGAAGAAAGGCGTTCCCGAGGCCATGTCCTTCCCTCGAAGGACAGGACTCAACTGCGTCCTCGTCGCCTGGGTCGTCTGCCTGATGTTGACCTCTTCACTCGCATCGATGCCCGGAAGTCGACCGGGCCATCCTGAGTCGATTCGCCGCTCGGGTCCAAGCCGGACCGCGGCCGACATTGTCGCGACCGAAACCCTCCAGAACATCAGCCCGCCCATTCTTGTAGGGACGTCCTCGTCGGCCATCGCCATCGATTCGTCGGCCGCGAAGGTCTACGTCGCGAACGAGTACACCGAGAACGTGACGGTGATCTCGGCCACGACTCACGAGAGAGTCGCCACGCTCCCCACGAAGTACCCACCGACCCAACTCGCGACCGATCCGCAGGATGGCACGGTGTTTGCGCTCGGCAACCCGTACTACGCCAGCACGTCCTGCCCAAATTCCTGTCCGGAGAACGGCACGGTGGACGCGTTCTCGACCTTCAACAATAGCCGGGTGGGCGAGGTGAACGTCGGGAACCTCTCCGTGGGATTCGCCTGGAGCGAGGCGGCGGACGAGTTGTTCGTGGCCAACGCAGTATCCCACGACGTGAGCGTGATTTCGGCCCACCCGGTGCGCCTCGAAGCGACGCTCGCGCTGCCCGCGTACGCGTTGGTCTCCGATCCCACGAGCTCGTACGTCTATGCGCTCGATACGGGCAACCCGGGAAACGTGACCATTCTCAACGGGTCGACCAACTCGGTCGCGGGGGTCATCCACACGGAGGGCTCTCCGTCCATGGGGGTGTTCAACCCCTGGAACAAGATGCTCTACATCGGCGACGGGAACGCGACCCAGTCATGGATCGACGTGATCTCGACCGTGTCGCGCCAGCTCGTCACGAAGATCGGGCTCCCCGGTGAGGCCTTCGAGATGGTGGTGGATTCCCGTACCGGTGACCTGCTCGTAGGATCCGACCATTTCAGCAACGAACGCCAGTTCTACGGAGGGAACTTCTCGATCGTCTCGCCATCGACCAATGCCGTCCTCCGGAGCTTCGTTTGGAGCCCCTACGTGTATGCCGTCGTCCCCGACAACGCGACAGGGGCCGTCTATGTTCTCGGCTTCGGGAATCTTACGGTCTTCAATGCCACTACGATGTCCCCGCGGTATCGCGCCCCGGTCAACGAGAGCGCCTACCTCATGGCGTTGAATCCCACCGACAACACGCTGTGGATCGTGAGCGAGAGCGACTACATCGGAGTTCCCGGATCCGTGGAGGTCTATGCCGCACCGCTGCCGATCGCCCCCCCGGCGTCATCCTCCGGAGTTTTGGGGGAGACCAATCTCGGGGTTCCGGTCGTGGTGGGGTCCGTCGTGGCGGGCGTGGCGATGGGCGTCGCGGTGTGGCTGCGTGGCCGGAATCGTCGACCTTGATTGAGCCCTCCCGGAGTGCGGTCGCCTAGGGAAGGGAATCGGCGGCTCGTCCTTCGCACCCAATCGATCGGGGATGCTCGGGCAGGCTGGCTCAGCTGGCCCCCGGCGGGTATCCCGCCGGCAGGGGAGGGAGGTCGTCCTTTCTCAGGTATTCGATGAGGCCGATCAGCGCGCCCACGAGCACGACCCCGTACAGTGCGACCTCGCCCAGGACGGGGGAGATGAGCGTCATGAACGCGGCGGCGTCGTGCGCGCCGTGCAGGACCGCGGGGAGCACGAGGTTCCCGCCGGAGTAGCGGTACGTCGCCGCTAGGGCAAAACCGAACAGGAAGAGCTGGGGAAACAGGAGGGGGGCAGCGATGCCGTAGGTCGTCGCATAATAGAGGTGCACGGCCGCGAAGACCACGCTCGTCCAGACGGCGGGCGTGACCCACGGACCGGGCCGGTCCCGCCAGTAGCCGAAGAAGAATCCCCGGAAGATCGTCTCCTCGAAGGCTCCGATCACGAACGAGAACCCGACGAAGAACCAGGGGTTCCCCTTCGCTTCCTCGAGGACGGGATTCGGTCGGTTCAACAACTGCAGGGCCGCGGGATCGAACACGGCGTAGAGGAACGCCAGGAAGAAGACGATCAGCAACGAGAGCAGGGTGAGCAGCCCGTAGAATCGAAGACCCTGCCAGGTCGCGAGGCCCATGCGCTCTCGCCAGTCCCTAAGCGGCGCCGCGCCGACCAGCAACGCGAAGGCGATGACCGGGATCCCGTAGACGACGAAGAGGTCGCCGGGCAGATTCCCGTAGAGGACCTCGGCCGCCGGGAAATGCTGCGGCACGAAGTACTGGCTATAGATCGCGACGACCGTGATGACGACCCCGGTGAAGTAGCGCGCGAGCGGGACCGGGGGAGCGTTCGGACGATACACGCCCCAGGGTTCGTCGGTCATCGCGATCCGGAACCCGAGGCTCGCCCCTTCGACGTCAGTCCGGTTTCGAGGTCACCGAACGCTCGGTGGCCGTGTGCTCCGCCGCCCTAAGACACGCGAGCAGGTCCTCGAGCGTGGTGCGCGCGCTGGCGGCCGAGCTCGCGGAGAGTCGGATCTCGATGTCGGCCCCGTCGGCCTCGACCGTCACGAACGACGGGTTGTCCGCGCGCAGCGCCTCGACGATACGTTGAGCGGTCGTCGCGTCGGAGAACGACCCCCGAAGGCGGACGGTCAGCTCGACTCCGGTCCCTTCCGTTTCGAGGGCGGAGATACGTCACCTCCTCGGGCCGGGGCGCCGGGTCCGCGGCTGAGCGCGCCGGGGACGATCGGGGCGGTGTGGGTCCGCCGCTCCGACTCCGCCTGCGCTCGCTCCTTGAGGTACCGGACGATGGACGGCCAGACCTTCCCATCGGTTCGTTCCTTGTTCTCGAAGTTGTGCTCGCCGAGAAAGCGGGTGAACGCCGCCTGGGTCGTCGCGTCCCAGGCTCCCGTGAGCCGCCCGGTGTAGTAGCCGAGCACCGACAGGTCGTGCTGCAGCCCCCGGGCGACGTCGCCCTCGATCACGAGGAGCGTCGCGGGGTCCTCCCGGCTTAAGTTCGTCATGTCGTAGATCTGGAAGATCCGCTTCAGCTCCTCGATCGGGGACGGGTGCTCGTCGACCCTCAGGTCGACCCAGCGGTCGTTGCCACCCATGTACCCACCACCTTTCCGGACCACGTAGAGGGCGGCGGCCTGCATCCCGCGTCGGTCACCCCCTTCGCGCTGGCCGGCGGCGAGCGCCGCGAGCAGCCGGTCGAGGATGTCTCCGCCGGCCGACTCGTACGTGCGGGCCATGGCCCGCACGACCCCGGGGCCGAACAGGATGTTCCCCTGACAGGCGAAACCGTCGCCGGTCTCGTGGCCGGCCCACTCCATGCATTTCGTTCCGGTGAACGAAGCCGAGCCGCCCTGCGCGTCGACGATTCCGAGCTGGCGCTCGTCCCGGCCCGAGTCAGCCTCCGTGAGCCGTCGGACCACGTCCGGCGCGCTCAGGCCTTTGCGGAGCAACGCCAGCCCGTCCGGGCCGTAGGCGACGTTGCACAGCGCCTGCGTCGCGATAGCGCCGGTACCGGCCTCGGCGTACGGCACGACCGAACCGACCGAGATGAACCTCGACTGGACCGCGACCCCCCAGGTCGCGGTCTCGCGCTCGAACGCGACGATCGAGAACGTGCCGAATCGCGGGGGCGGCATATCGGGACCGCCGACACCGTTCCGGCCCTTAAGTTGACGGCTTCGGGGGGGACGTGTCTCCGTCGAAGAGCGCCTCGACCTCGCTCGTCACCTCGTCCACGAGACGCCGACCGGTCGCGCGGTCGCCGGCCCGAAAGGCGCGGTCCGCCTCCCATAACCGGCGGACCGCCGCGTCCACGTCCCGCCCCTGCGCGCGAGCGAAGCCGAGCAGGCGAGCGGCGATGCGCAGCCGGTTCTGGTCGCGGTCCTCCTCGGGCGACGGGTTCGTCTCCGGCGCGCCCGTCGGCGTGTAATCGACGAGTCCCCGAGGCCACTCGGTGACCTCGCCCTCCCCCCGCCGGACCTTCCGCCGGCCCGGGGTCGGTGGCTCGTCGGTCACGCGGCCCTACGCTTCCTCGGGCTCGGCCGCAGCCGCCGGGGCCGAGCCGGAGGGGCCGGACTTCGGAGCCGGAAGGCGGCCGTAGAGGCCGGTCCAGAACGCGTCGATCTGCTCGTAGAACGGGACGAGGCCGGCCGGCTCGGAGAGTCGGACCGCGGCTCCTTCGAGGTGGACCGCGAGGTCGCCCGTCACGACACCGTGGCCGTTGGCCCAAGCAAGGCATCCTTTCGCGAGCGCGAGCTGCTCGCCCGCGACCCGGCGGGCCTTCTTCGCCTCCTTCTCGGCGGGGGTGAGCGCGTGGTCGGGGTCCCAGTGCGGCGGCACCGGGGCCGGGATCGAGACCCTCAGGAACCGGAACGGTTCGGGGAGGGTGGCCCAGCGCGGCTCCGCGAACCGGACCGAGAGGAGGTCGAGCGAGCTCGTCACCGTCGCGTAATCGCCGTGCGCGAACGCCTCCTCGGCCTTGCGGAACGGTCCCATCAGGTCGGGGCTCGGGGCGCCCTTCCACGTGTCGAGGAGGAGCGCGACCCGGGTCGGCACGAGCCGGCGGAGCGCCTTCTTCTCGGGCGGTTCGGGGACCGACGGGGGCGGCGGCGCCGCCTCCGTCTTCTCGGGGGGACGGTTCGGAGCGCCGGGCATGGCCGGGAGCGGGCGTTACAGGAACGCCTCGAACTCCTTCGTCACCTCGGGGTACTTTTCGTTGACCGCCTTCAGGATGTTGTGGACGCTCAGCTTCTCGAGGCGCACGCCCTGGAGCGCATCGATCACCTTGTCGAACGTCGCGTCGCTCAACTGGACCAGCTTCTCCTTCGCGAGCCAGTTGCGGTAGAGCTTCTCCTCGAGGACCGCCCGCCAGCCCTTCTCGTACTTCTGGAAGAACTCCTTCGTGGGCGTGCCCGCGTGGACCGCCTCGGCGGCGACCTCCCCGCAGATCTTCCCCGCGATGCAGCCGTTCGCGATGCCGCCGCCGGTGAGCGGGTCGATCATCCGCGCGGCGTCCCCGACGAGCATGATCCCGTCGCCGACGGTCTGCTTCAACGGCGCGCAGATGGAGACCCCGCCGCCGACCATGTCGATCTTCTTCCCCTTCGCGTACCCGGGGTGATGGTCGATCCAGCGGTCGAGGTAGTTCCGGGCGTCGGCCATCGCCGTCACCTGGCTCACCTGGACGCCGATCCCGACGTTCGCGAGGCCCTCGCCCTTCGGAAACACCCAGACGTAGCCGCCCGGGGCGACCTTGCCGAGGAAGAAGTCGCAGTAGCGCACGTCGCAGTCGACGTTCGTCATGCGGTACTGAAGACAGGTATCCATGTCGCGCATCGCGATGTTCGTCGAGATGCCGGCCCATCGCCCGACCTGGCTCTCGAACCCGTCCGCGGCGATCGTCACGGGGGCGCGAACCTCGAACGTTTCGCCGAACCGCTTCACCTTCGCGCCGACCACGCGGCCGTTCTCCTTCAGCATCCCGACCGCGGCGGTCTTGAGGACGACGTCGGTGCCCGCGTTCGCGGCGTCGATCGCGAGCTGCTTATCGAACTCGTCGCGCTCGACGACGTAGCCGACCTCGTTGCCCGCCTGCTTCTCGTTGATCTCGAACGCCTTCTCGCTCGGCGAGAAGATCCGGGCCCCTTCGACCTCGACGTTGATCCAGCGCCCGGGCTTGATGCCGACGTCGGCGAGCCACGCCTTGCTCATCCCCTCGCCGCAGCGCACGGGAGAGCCGATCTCCTGGCGCTTCTCGATCATCATCACCTTCGCGCCGCCCTTCGCCGCCCACTTCGCGGTCATGCTGCCCGCGGGGCCGGCGCCGATCACCAAGACGTCCGTTTTCAGGTCCGGCATGAAATCCTCCGGTCGACTCGCTCTGCGCTCAACCGATCTCGATCGCTCCGACGGGGCAGGCCTTCACGCATACCTCGCAGCGGGTGCAGACCTTCTCATCGAACGTGATGCGGGTCTCGTCCAGATAGATGCAGTTGAGGGGGCAGATCCCCACGCACGCCCCGCAGTAGATGCAGAGCTGGCCCGAGCTCTCGATGTGCAGGTGCTTCTTGCCGGGCATCGGCCGACCTTCGCGTGCACCGGGAGGGCCGCTATTAAAAGCTACCTTGCGAGGGAACGGGGTCCCGCCGACACCGCCCTCGGGGCCGACGCGGCCAAAGCGGCGGTAGTCGGCCGTTCCTGCTCGGCGAGCCAACGTTCGACGTCGATCGCCGCGCGACATCCCGCGCCGGCCGCCGTCACGGCCTGTCGGTACCGACGGTCGTGAACGTCCCCCGCCGCGAAGACGCCCTCCACGCTCGTTCGGGTCTCGTCGTGCAGCTTGAGGTACCCCTCGGGGTCGCGTTCGAGGGCGTCCCGGAACACCTCGGTCGCCGGGTCGTGGCCGATCGCGACGAAGAGGCCGCCGACCCTGAGCTCCGACACGGTGCCGGTGCGGACGTTCTTCACCCGGAGACCCTCGACGGTGTCGCGACCGAGCACCTCCTCGACGACGGTGTCGAGCAGGAACGACACCTTCGGATGGGCGCGCGCCCGCTCGAGCATGATCGGGCTCGCCCGGAACCGGTCCCGGCGGTGGAGGATCGTCACGTGGGTCGCGAAGTTCGTGAGGAACAGCGCCTCCTCCATCGCGGAGTCGCCGCCGCCGACGACGGCGAGCGCCTTGCCCTTGAAGAAGAACCCGTCGCACGTGGCGCACGCCGACACCCCGTGACCCTTCAGTCGGGACTCGCTCGGGAGGTCGAGCCACCGAGCGTTCGCGCCGGTGGCGATGATGACCGCCTCCGCTTCCACGGTCCCCGACGTTCCGGTCGCGAGCGTGAACGGGCGATGGGTGAAGTCGACCCGGACGACGTTATCGTCCACGAACTCGGCCCCGAACCGCCCGGCCTGCCGACGCATCCGGTCGACCAGCTCCGGCCCCTGGATCCCTTCGGGAAACCCGGGGAAGTTCTCGACGTCGGTTGTGATGAGGAGCTGGCCTCCCGCCGGGATGCCCGAGATCACGAGCGGTTTCAACTCCGCGCGGGCGGCGTAGAGCGCGGCCGTGAGCCCGGCGGGACCGCTCCCCAGGATGGCGACCCGGACCGACCGTAGCGCGTTCGTCATCGCCCGTACGACGTTCGGGGAGGTTAAAGGACCACCGCTTAGCGTTGCGCGCGGGTTCCCAAGTGAAGCCGGTCGGAGCCCTCCGCCTCCGCGTAGGCGGACCGGAAGAACAGTAGCGGGGGGGCCTCCCGGCCCAGCTCCTGGTGAACGACCTGCCCGACGAACAGGACGTGGTCGTGCATCGGCACCCGGGACCCGACCCGGCATTCGACCGCTCCGAGGGTCGCATCCAGGAGCGCGACCCCCGTCACGCCCCGATGGACCGGGATCCCGACGAACTTCTCGGCCGGGGCCACGGCCCGGGCGAACCGCTCGCTCAGCGCGCGCTGGTCGGCGGCGAGAAAGTTCACCGCGAACGTGCCGGTGCGCTCGATCACGGGAGTAGTGTCGGCGTCCCGGGTGAGGCTGACGAGCACCGACGGGGGCGCGAGCGACACCGAGAGGAAGGCGTTCACCGTGAGGCCGGCATCCATCGCCCCGTCCCGCGCGGTGACGACCGTGACCCCCGTCGGCCAGCGGGCCATGAGCGTGCGGAATTCGGTCGGGTCGACCGGAGTGGTCGGCGGCCCGGAGGCGGTCACTCATCCCTCCATTTGAACAGCCGGATCGCGAGGAGGAAGACGACCACCGAACCGATCAGCACGACCAGCACGTCGAGCAGCGCCCGGCTCGTGTTGTGGAACAGCATCACCTGGTTCATCCCGTCGATCACGTAGTAGAGCGGGAGGATGTGGGCGAACGCCTGCAGTCCCGGGGGCATGCTCGACACCTGGAAGAACGTCCCGGAGAGGAACATCATCGGGAACGTGATGATGTTCCCGATCAGGGCGGCGCTCTCCGGGGTCTTCGCGACCGACCCCGCGAGCATCCCGAGCGAGACGAAGAAGAACGGTCCGACGACCAGGAACGGCAGGACGCCGAGCGTGAGCGTCACGTGCGCCCCGAAGAGCCCGATCCCGGCGCCGATCATGATCCCGGCCGTCACGAACGTGATGGCGACGTACCAGAGGATCCGGGACGTGAGCCACTCCGCCCGGGTGATCGGGGTGAGGGAGAGCTGACGGAAGATCCCGTCCTTACGGTACGACGAGGCGATGTCGACCATCGAGAACATCGGGCTGGTGAGGATCGCGAAGCCGATCAGCCCGGGGATGAGGTAGTAGATGTACTTGTAGACCGGGCTCCCCACGTTCTGCGACGTGAAGCCGATGATCGGCGCGCACGTCCCACCGTTGCACGCGGCGTGCAGGTTGAACCCGTTCGCGACGCCCTCGATCGCCCCGACCACGGTCCCGGCCGAGGCCGCATCCTCCGGGTCCGTGTAGACCGTGAGATTGACCGGCGTATGCGAAAGATAGTCGGTCTCGAAGCCGGCCGGGATGACGAGCCCGGCCGAGTAGTCGTTCTGCCCGAGGAACGCCGAAAAGTTCTGAGGGCTTACCGAGACGAGCTGGACCGAGACGAGCGTCGTGTTGTTGAGCGCGGAGAGAAACTCTTGGCTCACGGGGGAGTGGTGGTCCTCGTTCACGACCTCCAGCGTGACCGCGCCGGAACCGGCGGCCGAGAAGATCAGTCCGAACATGGCGATCAGGATGATCGGGAAGATCAGCGAGAAGAACAGCGCGACCGGGTTGCGGAAGTAGGTCCGGGCGACGATCCGGAAATCGGCCCCGATGTGGCTCAGCTTCACGAGGAGCCCTCCGACTTGAGCGCGCCCTCGTCCATCTGGCCGACCAGGCGGACGAAGACGTCATCGAGAGTGTCGTGGGTGGTGGTGAACGACGTCCAAGGGAGGCCGCTCGCCTCGATGGCGGTGAGGATCTTGAGGGCGTCCCCCTTTTCCTTCAGGGTCACCGAGACCTTCCCGTCCTCCATCACCGCGGACGCCCCGAGGTTCATCTGAAGGTAGGCCGCGAGGGCGGGGCTTCCTTCCACGGTCATGCGCGCCGGCAGCCCATGCTGCTGGATGATCTCGGCCGGGCTCCCCGCGGCGATGATCTTGCCGCGGTGGATGATCGCGACGTGGTCCGCGAGGAGCTCCGCCTCCTCGAGGTAGTGGGTCGTCAGGAACACCGTCCGTCCTTCCTGCTTCAGCGACCGGATGACCGCCCAGATCGCGCGCCGGGCGTGCGGGTCGAGGCCGGTGGTCGGCTCGTCGAGGAAGCAGATTTCGGGGTCGTTCGTCAGGGCGAGCGCGAGCCCGAGCTTCTGCTTCTGGCCGCCGGAGAGCGTGTCGAACCGCGAGTTCGCCTTGTCCGCGAGCTCGACCTTCCGCAGGAGCTCGATCGGGTCGACGGACGTCCCGAACAGCACGCGATAGTACTCGATCGCCTCCTTCGGGGTGATCTTCTCGAAGAAACGGAAGTCCTGGGGGATCACCCCGATCCGTCGGTGGAGCGCCTCACCCTCCGTCCACGGGTCGAGTCCGAGGACCCGGACCTCGCCTTCGGTGCGCTTGCGCAGTCCCTCCAGGATCTCGGTCGTGGTCGTCTTGCCGGCGCCGTTCGGGCCGAGGAACGAGAAGACGGAGCCCGCAGCGACCGAGAACCGGATCCCGTCGACCGCGGCGAGCGGACCGTACCGTTTGACGAGACCATCCACCTCGATCGCGGCCGCCATCGCCCCGGTTGTGGGACGGGCGGTTAAGAAATCTCGCCACGAACCGCCCGGACGTTCCTCGGACGGCCGACCCGGGCCGGCCCCGATTGCCCGACACGACCGTAGGTTACGCGAGTTGCAAACTCGGACCGGGGACGAAACGATTTAACCCGTCCCCGCCCCCGGCGTCAATCCCTCGGACCCCCATGCCGCGTCCCCTTTCGGAAGCGTTGCGCGCTCATCCGCTGTTCTTCGAGCCGGTGCCGCCGCCGGCGCGCACCCCGGCGCACCGCGTCGAGGAGCGGACGGCCGCGGTGGTCCGGCTCGTCGAGTCGGTGCCGCGGGTGGATGCGCTCGTCGTGCCCGAGCTCGTCGACGAGAACCACGAGGGCCAGCCCCACTACCGGTCGGGGGACCCTCGCGAGTACGCCCGGCGGTACGCCGAGCGGACGGGGCGCGAGGTGATCGTGAACAAGGTCGTCGCGCACCTTCCGGATGTCCCGGCGGTCGAGCGGTGGGCCCGAGAGACCGTCGAGCGGGGTGTCCGGCACGTCGTGCTGGTCGGGGGCAGCAGCCGCTACATCCCGTACCCCGGACCTCCGGTCGCCGAGGCGAACCGGCTCTGCCGTCCGACCTTCATGGCGGCGGGGGGGTCGATCGGCAACATCGCGATCCCGCAGCGGGCCGGCGAGGCCCACCGAATGCTCGCGAAGACCCGAGCGGGCGCCGCGTTCTTCACGACCCAGCTTCTGTTCGACGCCGGGGCGGCCCGGGAAGCGCTGCTCCGGTACGACCTTCTCTGCCGGCAGGCGTCCCTGCCGCCCGCCGCGGTTCTCCTGAGCGTCGCACCGATCGCCGACGATGAGGACGCGGAGTTCGTCCGCTGGCTCGGCGCCGACCTCCCGGAGTCGGTGGAACGCACGATCCTCGAAGGCGAGGAAGCGGACGCTGCCCCGCGCAGTGTCGCGATGGCCGTCTCGGCCTGGGACGAGGTCCGCCGGATGGCGCGGGACGAAGGCCTCGCCGTGCCGATCGGTGTCAACGTCGAGCAGATCTCGGCCCGCCACCTCGAGTCCGCCGGCACGCTCCTCCGCGAGATCGCCCGTCGGATCGACACGCCCGTCAGTTGACCTTAGGACCCGAAACGGCGGTCCCGGCCGGGGGTCGTCACCGGCGCTAGGTTGCGGGGCGGTGGGGGTGATGGTGGCCGGTCCGACCCCCCGCGACCGACGGAGCGACGTCGAGCCAACTACCTTCGAGGACCCCCTTCACGCCCCGCAGGTCCTCGGCGGCCTTCTCGACCTCCCGTCGTCGGCCGAAGAGGAGGACGACTTCCGCGCACGCGTCGCCTTCGAGATGGACATGCGTGGTCGACCGGACGTGCTCCCCCCAGCGGTGCTCGGCCGCCATCAGGCGGCGCAGGACGTTCGGGGTCGAGTGCCGATAGAGGAGCGCGACGACGCCGAGAGCATCGGCGTCGGGGTCGGCGAGCGTGCGGTGGGCCACCTCCTTGCGGATCAGGGCGCGGACCGCGTCCGAGCGGCTCCGGCTGTTCCGCTCGCCCACCCACGCGTCGAGCAAGCCCAACAGCTCGGGCTCGAGCGACACGCCGACCCGCACCACGCCGCGGGCCACCTCCCCCGCGTCGGTGGGCGGTCGATGAGAGGTTTTCATGATGCGACCTCGATCGGCCGGCCGGTGGGGATCCCCGTCATCCGGTGAACCCGGCGCTCCCACCGGCCCCGGCCTGCTCCGGCGGCGGGGCGAAGCCGACCTCCTCGTAGCGTTTGAGCCGGTAGATCAGCATCGCGATGAGCCAGGTGCCGATGAAGAGCGCCACGATACTGATCCCGACCCATCCCCAGACATCGATGCCCTCCGGCCCCGAGGCGTTGTTGAGCCAGTCCATCGTGTTCCAGAACCCGAAGAGACCCCCCGAGAGGTTGAACTCGCCCGCGAACACGCCGAGGACTTCGATCGTGCCAATGATGAACGCCACCATGACGGAGATGAGCGTCAGCGTGAGGTTGTAGAACACCTTGCGAATCGGCTTCGCGAACGCCCAACCGTAGGCGTAGCGCATGCTGACCCCGTCCGAGGTGTCGGTCAGCACCATCCCGCACGTGAACATGAACGGGAGAATCAGCACCGCCCAGAGCGGGAAGCCCACCGCCGCCGTCCCGACCGTCAGCGTGATGGCGATCAGCGTGACCTCGGTGGCCGTGTCGAATCCGAGCCCGAACAAGACTCCGACCGGGTAGATCTGCCAGGGCTTGTTGACGAACTTGAACAACCAGTTGAAGTAGCGGTTCATGAAGCCGCGGTTGTTGAGCTGCTTCTCGAGACGCTCGTTGTCGAGCGTGCCGGTCCGCAGCTGCTTGAAGATGAGATAGACCTCCCAGAAGATCAGGAAATTGATGAACGCGATGACGTAGAGGAAGCCCGCCGAGATGGCGGTTCCCAGAACCGCTCCCGTCCTCTCGAAGGCCGGATAGGCGTTCTCGATGAACCGCGCGGCCACGACCAGCCCGACGAGCATGGCCATCACGATCGTGGAGTGTCCCAGCGAGAACCACGTTCCGACCGTGTACGGCTTCTGACCGTCCTGCAGGAGCTTACGCGTCGTGTTGTCGATGGCGCAGATGTGGTCGGCGTCGACCCCGTGGCGGAGTCCGAGAGTGTAGGCGAGGATCCCGAGACCGATGAAGATCCCCCAGGTCCGACCGACGAGGAACGTCAGCACGAGCCCGAAGATCGTGGCGACGATGATCAGGCCAAAGAGGACCGTGGCACCGCGCTTTTCTCTCGGTTCGAGCGTGAACGGGTTCCCGGAAGGGACCACACCGACCGGTAGCGCGGGCGACGCCACGTGAGGTCCGTGCGCCGCCGGAATTTAACGTTATGCCGAATTATAAAATCGTAACACTGGCCAACGGACGAAGGGCGGGGGAGCGATGGCCCGGGGTTCCGTGAGCGCTCCGGGATCGCTGCGTTCCTCGGAAGGTCCCGCGAACCGTGCCTAGGCGAGTGACCTCGTGAGAGCCCCCATCGCGGCCGTAAGGTCGTCCTCGTGCAGAATGAAGATCGTGTCGGTGTAGCAGGAGAGCGCCTCGACGATGTTGATCCCCTGCGCGGCGAGCACCCCGGCGAGG
>Ga0187781_10000704_pt1 | contig 24365 bp, 23 predicted proteins | sample 0715_SJ02_MP02_2_FD_132447 | JGI IMG/M metagenome (GOLD analysis project Ga0187781, IMG submission 132447) | Tropical peat soil microbial communities from peatlands in Department of Meta, Colombia - 0715_SJ02_MP02_20_MG | ecosystem: Environmental > Terrestrial > Soil > Wetlands > Peat | place... | reverse complement strand
GGGGCTGAACGTCGCGGTATTCGGTGCGACCGGCGTTGTCGGTTATGCGGCCGGTGTGATCGCCGCGCTCGAGGGCAGCGAAGTGACGCTCGTGGGCTATGACGGCATCAAGCGGGTCAGCGATGGCGCCAAGGAGATCAAGACCCGGTTCAACGTGGACGTGAGGCCCGCGGACGGCAGCGACGACGCCAAGAAGTCGGCGATCCTGGCCGCGACTGAAGCGGCGCTGTGCGCCGGTCGCGCCGGCGTCTCCATCCTGTCAGCGGCTCAGCTTGGCGCCGCGAAGCGATTGCTGATTGCCGCCGACGTGAATGCGGTTCCGCCGAGCGGCGTCGAGGGCCTTGCCATGCAGGCAAATGGTTCCGAGCTTACGCCGCATGGCGCCCTGGGATTGGGTCCGTTGACCATCGGCAACATCAAGTACAAGACCGAGTTCGGGCTGTTTCAAAAAATGATTGCCGCGGCCAAGCCGGTACAATTCGATTTTCGCGACGCGTTCGCCCTTGCGCGCGAGCTCAATGGCTGACGCGCCGGCGGTCCTCATCGCCGCGATTTCCGGGCGAGCGCTCGCCGCCTCAGCGCGCCGCGGCGGCTACCTACCGCTGGTGACGGATTTCTTCGGCGATCAGGACACGTTGGCCGTTGCCCGCGCCTATGCCCGCGCCGGCGGCAGCCTCAGGCGCGGATTCGATGAAAATGCCCTCGTTCACGTGCTGCAGACGCTCAGCGAGCGGCACGATCCGATCGGCGTGGTGTGCGGCACCGGCTTCGAGGACAGAACGCCGCTGCTGCGGCGGCTCGCCGAGCGATGGCGGCTGTTTGGCAACGGCGCCGAGACGGTCGCCCGGATCAAGGATCCGGCGTTCCTGTCGGCACTGTGCAACAATCTTGGTATTCCGTTCCCGCGCGTTTCGTCGTCGAAGCCGGAAGCGCAAACCGAATGGCTGGCAAAGCGCCGGGGCGGTGCCGGTGGCGCTCACATCAAGCCAATGACGCAATCAGTCGGCGGGCGTGGTGACATGTACTACCAGCAAAAGCTCCCTGGAAAGCCGGTGTCCGCGCTTTTCCTCGCCGACGGCAAGAACGCAGTCTTGCTCGGGTTCAGCGCGCAATGGTCCTCGCCCGCGCGGCGCCAAGCTTATCGTTACGGCGGCGCGGTGCGGCCGGCCGACCTCGGGCCGCTCACCGCAACCGCGCTCGCCGCCGCGGTGCGTCGGCTCGCCGAAGCGACGTCGCTCGTTGGCCTGAACAGCGCTGACTTTCTCGTGGACGGGAAGGACTTTTGGCTCCTGGAGGTCAATCCGCGGCCCGGCGCGACGATCGACGTATTCGAGCCGCCGCAAGGATCGCTCTTTGCTCTGCACCTGGCAGCCTGCACCGGCAGATTGGCGGAGCCGCTGCCTTATCCCGAGGGCGCCAGAGCGGCGGCGATCGTTTATGCGGAAAGCGATATCGCTTTGGCCGCGCCACGGGACTGGCCGGACTGGACCACGGATCGGCCAATCGCGGGCAGCGCGATCAAGGCCGGCGAGCCGTTGTGTACGGTCCATGCTTGCAGTTCGACCGCGACGGGAGCAAGAACACTCGCGGAGGAACGGCGCGAGTTGGTTCTCGCTTGGACGCGCGCGAGGAGGACATGAGTACAGCGCCGGCGATCAGCGTGAATGCGCGCGCCGCCCCGCTTGTTGCGCGGCTCATGGCTGCTGCGCCCGAACTCAAGATCGCCGTTATCAGCGGTCCGCTCGGCGAAACGCTCGTCGACGCCGGCAGCAAAAGCCTTGGCAGCATTGCCGCCGGTCTGCGCGTCGCCGAGATCTGCATGGGCGGCCTGGGCGTGGTCGATCTGGCGCCGTCAGCGAGGACGCCGCGATGGCCGTGGACGGTGATCGCCCGATCCTCCAACCCGGTCATTGCGTGTCTTGCCAGCCAATATGCCGGCTGGCGCCTTTCCGGCGCGGACGACAGCTCGTTTTTTGCGCTCGGCTCCGGGCCGGCCCGCGCCCTGGCGCGGCGCGAGCAGCTGTTCGAGGCTTTGGCCTATGCCGATCACGCCGACAGTGCCACGCTGGTCATCGAAAGCGATCGGCCGCCGCCGGAACAGATCGTCACGAAAATTGCACGGGATTGCCGGATCAAACCCAGCGACCTGACGATCATTTTCGCGCCGACACAAAGTCTGGCCGGCACGACGCAGATTGTCGCGCGTGCGCTTGAAGTTGCGCTTCATAAGGCGCACGAGCTGGGATTTCCCCTCGATCGCGTTGTTGAAGGCATCGGCGCGGCTCCACTGTGTCCGCCACATCCGGATTTTGTCACGGCGATGGGTCGCACCAACGACGCCATCATCTTCGGCGGCCAGGTCCAGCTCTTTGTGAAGGGTGCTGCGAACGAGGCGCGCGCGCTGGCCGAAAAGCTTCCCAGCAAGGCCTCGCCCGACTATGGCCGTCCGTTCGCGGAAATTTTCAAGCGGGTCAAGGGCGATTTCTACGCCATCGACCCGATGCTGTTCAGCCCCGCAAAAATTACCGTGACGGCGCTGGAAACTGGCGAAAGCTTCCATGCCGGAGAGATCGATTTGGGCCTGCTCGATGCGTCGTTCAGCTGAACGCTTCGCGGCCGAGCGCCCGCCGTCCGGGCCGAGCGTCGGGCTGGTCATCGATCGAATGGACTGGCACGCGCGCGAGCTTACCGCGGCGCTCCTCGCGCGCGGGGCCGGCGTCGTGCCGGTGCGATTGCCGGCATGCGGGTTTGCGACGCAAAGCGCCAGCGGACTTCATATCGATGGCTACGGGGACACGCTCCCGGATGCCGTGATCGTCCGCACCATGTCCGGCGCCGGCTTCGAGGTCGTCACACTGCGGCTCGGCATTCTTCACGCGCTACGCGAGCTCGGCGTCATGGTGTGGAACGACGCCCGCGCCATCGAGCGCTGCGTTGATAAATCGGCGACGAGCTTTCTGCTCTCGCGCGCGGGAATCGCGACCCCGGCGACCTGGGCGACCGAATCCTACGAGCACGCCCGCGCCATTGCCGAACGCGAGACGGCCCGAGGCCCGCTGGTTCTCAAGCCGCTATTCGGATCGCAGGGGCGCGGCCTGAAGCTGATCGGCGGGCCGGACGACCTGCCGCGCCGGGAAACCATCGCCGGCGTCTATTACCTCCAGCGTTTCGTCGGCGTCGAACGCGACGGTTTTCACGATTTTCGCCTGCTCGTCCTGCGCGGCCGCGTAATCGCAGCAATGCAACGGCACTCAAGCCAATGGATCACTAACGTAAAACGCGGCGGACGACCGGTTGCCGCGGTCGTCAACGATGACATGAAGGCGCTTGCCGTCAACGCCGCCGCGGCGGTCGGGGCAGATTTCGCGGGTGTCGACATCCTTTACGGAGCGGATGAACGGCCGACCGTGCTCGAGGTCAACAGCATGCCGGCCTGGTCGGGACTGCAGAAGGTGACGCCGGTCAACATCGCGGCTGCGTTCGCGGACGCTCTCGGGGCGGCGCTCGCGGTGCGCGCCCTGCGCGGGGCAACGGCGTGAGCTCCCGCGGGGAAGTGATCGCCGCCGCATTCAAGTGGGCCTGCCTGACCGAACTCGAAGCCCCGAAACCGGGCAACGTTCATGTTTTTGCGAACGGGCACCGGATGACGGTCGATGAATTCGCCAGCAGCGCCGCGGCGGCTGCCGGCCCGCTGACGCTCCCGGACGCAAGCGTTGGCGCGCGGATTTTACGGGCCGTCGAGGCGACCTTCGACGCCGTTGGCGCCAATACCAACCTCGGCATCATTCTGCTCTGCGCACCACTTGCCGCGGCAGGCGAGGCCGGCGCCGCCAACTTGAGGAATTCGCTTGGCAATGTCCTGCACGCTCTCGACGTCGAGGACGCAAACCTGGCATTTCGCGCGATCGTCAAGGCCGCGCCGGCCGGGCTCGGGCATAGCGCGCGACATGACGTGTTTGCGTCAGCCACGGTCAGCCTCTTGCAAGCGATGACCGAGGCTGCGGAGCGCGATCGCGTCGCCAGGCAATACGCCACAGATTTTGCCGACATATTCCAGCTCGGTCTGCCGCGATTGGAAGCCGCAAGCCGGCTACACGCGGATACGAAATGGGCAACACTCATGACCTATCTCGGCTTCCTCGCGGAATTTCCGGATAGTCACATCGTGCGGAAGTTTGGCGCCGAGACCGCCGAAGAGGTCAGGCAAACGGCAACAAGATTCCGGACCTCACTGCAGACGGCAGAACCGCTCGCCCAACATCTTCCCGAACTTCTGGCTTGGGACGGCGCACTCAAGGCTAAGGGTATCAATCCGGGGACCAGCGCGGATCTCACGGTCGCGACTCTTTTCGCGTGGCGACTGCAGACCATCTTGCCGTCGGCGCGTAACAGTGGTTGACTTTGCCATGCGGAACTTTCGTTCCGCCGCTATCTGGCTAACCGGTCCGGCTCGACCCATGCCGGACGCTGACAACAAGGATAGATGGTAATGGCGACGCAGGCCCCAGACCTGCGAGCGTTGTGTTTTCCTTGGGGAGGAGATGGCGATGGCAAAGATCAACGGACTGTGCGTCGGTGAATCACTGGTCGGTGACGGCAACGAAGTCGCCCACATCGATCTCATTATGGGACCGCGCGGCAGCGCGGCCGAGGCCGCATTTGCGAACTGCCTGACCAACAATAAGGACGGGTTTACGTCGTTGCTCGCCGTGGTCGGGCCAAACCTGTTGGCCAAGCCGGCGACGGTGATGTTCAACAAAGTGACGATCAAGGGCGCCAAGCAGGCGGTACAGATGTTCGGCCCTGCCCAGCATGCCGTCGCCAAGGCGGTTGCCGACAGTGTGGCCGAGGGCATCATTCCCCAAGACGAGGCCGACAATCTGTTCATTTGCGTCGGCGTGTTCATTCACTGGGATGCCGCCGACGACAAGAAAATTCAGGACTTCAACTATCGCGCCGTGAAGGAATCGATCGAGCGGGCAGTCAAGGGCGAGCCGAAGGCCGCCGAGGTTGTCGCCAAGCGCAATCAGGTGAAACACCCGTTCGCCGCGGCATAATGCGACCGAGCCGTCAGCGACGGCATTCGTCAGATCGGCTGAAGCTCACAGACGCGCCAGTTGCGCGCCTGTGAGCTTGCCGTCGTGCAGGCAGGTGGCGACGAGCGCGCCTGCGATCCCGGCACGCCGAAGCGCGGCGAGATCGACAGGGTCGCGCACGCCGCCGGCGGCGTAGATGAGCTTGTCGGGAGCCGTCGCCCTGATCGCGGAAAGTCTATCCATGTCCGGACCGTTTCCGCTGCCGACGCGGGCGAGCATCATGGCGATGACCTTGCTCGGCCAACTCGCCGGATTGCCCAACAGCGCCGCGGGCCCGAGGAACGCGTCCGCACGATAGTCGAGCGACAGGATCACCCGGGCATCTCGCGACAGGCTGCCGAGGAGCGAGCAGTCGCTTTGGCTCTCGCTTCCGAGAACCAAATTGCCAAGTCCGGTCGCGAGCCATGACCTTGCGCGAGCGAGGTCGGCCGCGCCGTTGTCGACCCAGAAGATGAGATCGGGAAATTCGCTCTTCAGAAGCGCGAATGCGGCGTCATTGTCGCCGGTATGTTCGATGGCGTCGAGATCGGCGATGTAGAACGTCTTGAACGGATAGATCGCCAGCAAGCCGCGGGTCACATCGACCGGGCTGCTGGTCGCCGCCAGCGGCGTTTCGATCGGCCGGTACTGATCGCGCCGCCCCATGCGCGCGTGGACCACCACGCCCTGCTTGAGATCGAGAACGGGTATGATCTCCATGACAGGACCTTGCGTCGCGCAAGACGGCCGAGTCATCGTATATCGCATCGATATCGTGCGCGAGGCAAACATGGCCGCGGTGATCGGATGGGATATCGGCGGCGTTCATCTCAAAGCCGCGCGCGCGCAGGACGGCCGCATCACCAAGGCCGCGCAATTCGCGTCGCCGCTTCGCGGCGGAACCGGACGTCTGGTCGAGGCGTTTGCCGAAGCCCGCGCCGCGATGGGCAGAGCCGATCGCAACGTGATCACGATGACCGGCGAGTTGGCCGATACCTTTGCTTCGCGCCGGGAAGGCGTCAGCTGTTTGGTGAAGCTCGCCGCCCGCGAACTCGGCGAGATTTCAGTCTATGCCGGGCGGGCGGGTTATTTACGACCGGAAGACGCCACCGAGCATTCGACCGATGTCGCGTCGGCCAACTGGCATGCCTGCGCAGCGCTGGTCGCCAGCAAATGCGCCGACGCGCTGTTCATCGACCTCGGCTCGACGACGACCGACATCGTTCCGATCATGCATGGCAAGGTGGCGGCCAGCGGTTATACCGATGCTCAGCGGCTCGCCGCCGGAGAGTTGGTCTATACCGGCCTGGTGCGCGGGTTTGTCATGGCCGCTGCCGATCGCGCGCCGGTTAATGGCGCCTGGACGGGTTTGATCAATGAGAATTTTGCCACCATGGCCGACGTTCATCGCATCCTCGGGACCCTGCCTGCGGACATTGACCTTATGCCGACGGCCGATGGCCGCGAAAAAACCAAGGACGCATCGCGTGGGCGGCTCGCGCGGATGGTGGGAGGTGACGCCGGTGACGCGGACGAAGAAACCTGGCGGTTGCTCGCGCAATGGTTCGCCGAAGCGCAACTGCGCGCGATCGCCGACGCTGTCGCCCTGGTGCGGTCGCGCGGCGTCCTGCCGGCGGAGCCTCCGATCATTGCCGCCGGCATCGGGCTCGCGGCCGTCGCGGAGATCGCCCGGCGATCGGGCTGCGCCTATGCCACGTTCGACAGCTTGCTGGACATTAGGCAGGAAGCGCGTGCGGCGGCTTGCCACTGCGCACCGGCAGTCGCGCTGGCTCTGCTTTCTTCCTGATCCGCTGAGGTCACTGACGCGCCGATGCGCTGGGCTGCGGCGGCTTCATCGCAGCTCGACTGCGACCGTGAAAAAATCGTCATGCGAGCAAATTACCCGGAATTCGCGTCGATAGCTCGACATGTAGTCATGGGCGGCCCGAAACTCGTGCAGCACATCGCCGAATTCGTCGAATATCAGGATCGAGCCTTCCGGCAGAATTGCGTCGAGCTTGGTGAGGCAATAGAGCGCCGACGAATAGAGGTCGCAGTCGATGTGCACGACGATTTGCCTGTCGGTCTTGAAACCGGCGAGAAACCTCGGCAGCGTGTCCTGAAACATTCCGACGACGAACCCGACGCGGGGATCCGTCGTCTCGGGTGTCCGGCCGCCGGTATCGAAGCGCCCACGCGCGAAGTCGGCGTTCCAATCCTCCGGCAGGCCGGTAAAGCAATCAAAGCCGAAAAATCGGCTGTCAGCCGCTTTGTTCTGTTCGGCAAAATAGAGAATGCTGTGGCCCTCGTGAACGCCGAATTCCAGATAGTCGATCGCGGCGTCCGTTTTGTTGGCGACGAAGGTCCACATCGCTTCGCGGGTCGAAAACGATGGGACATTCGAGTTTTTTTCTTGAAGCTCTGGAACAGCGGCCGGCGATTCAGTTTGTCGACGACGCTGACGTAAGGCATATATCGTCCGTAGTTGACGATCGCAGCGTTGGTCAGGAAGCGCCTGGTCTGCTTGGCTTGCTGGAGAATGGACATTGGGTTGTTGCTCTCAACGCAAAGCCGCAAGGAGGAACGCGAAAAAGGGCGCTATCGGCGGCGCCGCGCGATCCCTGGCGTCATGGCAGCAACGTGAATATCACCTTGGCGACGCTGAGTAATTTCAAGCCGGCATTAACTTTAATGGCGCGGCGACTGGCCGAGCCCTAAACTTGATGAGATTGACGGCGCGCGTTCGCGCGGCGATACGAGCTTGGCGGACAACTCGAAACAACAGGCAGCAGACGTGTCCCGAATAATCCTCGTCGTCGTCGCCATTGTCGCCGCAGCAGGCAGCGCTGCCGCGCAAAACCGGCCGACCCGGTTTTGGAATCTGACCCGCAATACGATCTCGGAATTCTATCTGGCGCCTGCGGGCACTTCGAACTGGGGGCCCAATCAGTGCAAGAACGACAAAGATGGCACCGTCGAGCACGACGAGCGGCTGCGGATCACCAACGTGCCGTCAGGAGCCTACGACGCCAAATTCACCGACGTGACCGGGCGAACCTGTGCCGTTCGCGACATCAAAATCGAGCCCGGAGCAATCTTCACTATCGAGGAGAAGGATTTGCGGTCTTGCCAGCACTGAACGGCCTGGCGACTTCGGGCCGGACCCGGTGGCTCGCGATTTCAAGCCCCTAGTAGGGCGAAAAAAGAAAATCAGAACAAAAAGTACCGCTGCGTCATCGCCAGCTTCTCGGCCGGCGCGCAGGTGAGCAGTTCGCCGTCGGCGCGCACCTCGTAGGTTTCCGGATCGACCTGGATCTCGGGCGTCGCGTCGTTATGGATCATGCTCTTCTTCGAGATCTTGCCGCGCGTGTTCGCCACCGCGACCAATTCCTTTTCGATGCCGAGCTTCTTGCCGAGCCCGGCTTTGACCGCCGCCTTCGAGGCGAATACGACCGAGGAGGCGGTGCGGGCGCGGCCGAAGGCGCCGAACATCGGCCGGTAGTGGATCGGCTGCGGGGTCGGGATCGAGGCATTGGGATCGCCCATCGGCGCGGCGACGATGGTGCCGCCTTTGACGATACAGTCGGGCTTGACGCCGAAAAACGCCGGCGACCACAAGACGAGATCGGCGAGCTTGCCCTTCTCCACCGAGCCGATCAGCTTCGCGACGCCGTGCGCGATCGCCGGATTGATGGTGTATTTGGCGACGTAGCGCTTGACCCGCACGTTGTCGTTGTCGCCCCTCTCCTGTTTGAGCCGCCCGCGCTGGCGCTTCATCTTGTCCGCCGTCTGCCAGGTGCGGATGATGACTTCGCCGACACGGCCCATGGCTTGGGAGTCCGACGACATCATCGACAGCGCGCCGATGTCGTGAAGGATGTCCTCGGCCGCGATCGTCTCCTTGCGGATGCGGCTTTCGGCGAAGGCGAGGTCCTCGGCGATCGACGGATCGAGATGGTGGCACACCATCAGCATGTCGAGGTGCTCGTCGATGGTGTTGCGCGTGTAGGGCCGGGTCGGATTGGTCGACGACGGCAGCACGTTCTTCAGGCCCGCGATCTTGATGATGTCGGGCGCATGGCCGCCGCCGGCGCCTTCGGTGTGCAGCGCATGGATGGTGCGGCCCTTGAACGCGGCGATGGTATCCTCGACGAAACCCGACTCGTTGAGCGTGTCGGTGTGGATCATCACCTGCACGTCGTAGTCGTCGGCCACTGAGAGGCAGCAATCGATCGCCGCCGGCGTCGTGCCCCAGTCCTCGTGCAGCTTCATCGCGCAGGCGCCGGCCTTGATCATCTCCTCGAGCGCCGCCGGGCGCGAGGCGTTGCCCTTGCCGGCAAAGCCGAGGTTGACGGGAAACGCGTCGGCGGCCTGGATCATCCGGGCGATGTGCCAGGGGCCCGGCGTGCAGGTAGTGGCGAACGTGCCATGCGAGGGCCCGGTGCCGCCGCCAAGCATCGAGGTGACGCCGGCCATCAGGGCTTCTTCGATCTGCTGCGGGCAGATGTAGTGGATGTGGGTGTCGAAGCCGCCGGCGGTGAGGATCTTGCCTTCGCCGGCGATCACGTCGGTGCCCGGACCGATGACGATGGTGACGCCGGGCTGGATGTCCGGATTGCCGGCCTTGCCGATCGCGGCGATCTTGCCGTCGACGATGCCGACATCGCCTTTGACGATGCCCCAATGGTCGAGAATGAGCGCGTTGGTGATGACGGTATCAACCGCGCCCTGCTTGTTGGTGATCTGGCTCTGGCCCATGCCGTCGCGGATCACCTTGCCGCCGCCGAATTTCACCTCCTCGCCATAGGTGCAGAAATCCTTCTCCACCTCGATGATGAGATCGGTATCGGCGAGCCGCACGCGGTCGCCCGCCGTCGGCCCGAACATGTCGGCATAGACGGAGCGGCTTATTTGCGCTGGCATGACATCCTCCGCAGCACGGAAATCCCCAGTGTTATCCCCACGCGTCAGTTGGCGCCGGCGAAGTACGCTTTAACTTGTGTCCCACCGTCGCCGTATTATCATCGCCCTCAGATCGCTCGTGCTTGGTTCTGCCGAATGCGAGAGATCGCCAAGATCGGGTTGGCCGAGGTGCCGAGGCCGCTACCGGCATCGCTCCAAGGAGACCTGATCCTGGTTCCCAGCCGCCGGTAGCAGCGCTGAGAAACGTGACGGGCGGGCCTGCGCAGCTCGCCCGTCATGATTTTTTGAGCCTCCCCATGATTTCCTGGCGAAAACCGTAGACGGTGCGCGTGCCGGCGAGCGCAACGAGCCTGACCTCACGGGTCTGCCCCGGCTCGAATCGAACCGCGGTGCCGGCGGCGATGTCCAGGCGCATGCCACGGGCTTTCTTGCGGTCGAATTTCAGCGCCGGATTGGTCTCGAAGAAGTGATAGTGCGAGCCGACCTGGATCGGCCGGTCGCCACTATTGGAGACCGACAGCGTTACCGTCTGGCGGCCCTTGTTGAGCTCGATCGCGCCATCCTTGATGAAGTATTCGCCGGGGATCATCGTTATCGCCTTTCAAGTCATCGGATCGGCTCGTGCACGGTGACGAGCTTGGTGCCGTCGGGGAACGTCGCCTCGACCTGAATCTCCGGGATCATTTCGGCGATGCCGTCCATCACCTTGGCGCGGGTGATCACGTGGGCGCCTCTTTCCATCAGTTCGGCGACCGTGCGCCCGTCGCGCGCGCCTTCCAGGATGAAATCGGAGATCAGCGCCACCGCCTCGGGATGATTGAGCTTGACGCCGCGCTCGAGCCGCCGCCGCGCCACGATCGCTGCCATGGCGATCAGCAGCTTGTCCTTCTCGCGCGGTGTCAGATGCATATTAGCCCCCAGCCCTCAGTCCCAGCCAGCCCGGCCCTCAGTTCAGCCACAGCCGCGGCAGCTTGATGCCGCCAAGCGCGGTGATGGCGCCGATGAGATCGCGGCGCAGCGTCGCGCCGTCCGGCGCGACGAGACGCGCCAGCGCAAACCCATTCCACGCCGACACGCCGACTTCGCCACCGCAGTCTGCCGCGACGGCGCGGACCGAGGCGATGCTGGCGTCGTCGCCGGGAAATTTCAGCACGCTGGCGACGGCAACGCCGCCATTGGCGCTCGCGCGCCGCGCCAATCGCTGCGCGATCGCGCCGCCGAGGCGAAGCGTCTCGGCGAAGGCGAGCGTTCCACGCACGCGCACGCGCCAGCAATCGAAGAACTCGCCAGATGCGACGGTTTCGCCCATGGCGGCGCGGCCGAACACGACGGCTTCGGCCAGCAAGAGGCTGGCGTCGCCGGCGAGGTCGACCTCGATGGTGCGCCGCAGCCGCACCCGATCGAACAGAATGGTCTCCTGCGGCAGCCAGGCGAGCGCGCCGCCGGCGCCGACTCCGAGCTTGATGCCAATCTCGGTCGTGGGCCCGAGTGAGCGATAGATCTTTTCCGCCGCGGCAGTCGTCGCGGTGAGCCGCGCGCCGGCACCGACCGAGATGTCGATGTTAAAGCGGTCGCCGCCGGCCATGCCGCCGGCAGTGTTGACCATGACGGCTTCGAGGGCGCCGCCGCGCTCGCCGTTCGGGAAGCGCAGGCGCAGCGAGCCGGCCTCATGCACGCGAGAGCGCCGGCTGCCGCCCGGCGCGGCGACGATTGTACAGGCGAGGCGCCCGGTCGCGCGATTGGCCGCGAATACCTCCTGACGTAACGGCGCGTTCACGGTCATTTCACTCGTGGCTCAAATCGCCATGGCGCGCCGCAGCGCCGCTTCGTCGAGATTGGTGCGGTCGCAGGAATAGATGATAGCGCCGCGCTCCATGACGGCAAAATGGTCGCCGAGCTCGCGGGCAAAGTCGAGATATTGCTCGACCAGCACGATCGCGATCTTGCCGAGCGAACGCAGATAGACGATGGCGCGGCCGATATCCTTGATGATCGACGGCTGGATGCCCTCAGTCGGCTCGTCGAGGAGGAGAAGCCGCGGCCGCATCACTAGCGCCCGGCCGATCGCGAGTTGCTGTTGCTGGCCGCCGGACAGATCGCCGCCGCGGCGCCGCAGCATGTCCTTGAGCACCGGGAACAGCGAGAACACGTCGTCGGGCACGCTGCGGTCGTCGCGATCAAGCGGCGCGAAGCCGGTTTTCAGGTTTTCCTCGACGGTCAGCAGCGGGAAAATTTCCCGGCCCTGCGGCACATAGGAAATGCCGCGCCGGGCGCGCTCCGGCGGCCGCAGCGCCGTGATGTCCTCGCCCTCCCAGGTGATGGTGCCGCGGCTCACCGTATGCTGACCGGCGAGCGCTTCGAGCAGGCTCGTCTTGCCGACGCCGTTGCGGCCGAGCACGCACGTGACCTTGCCCGGCTCGGCCTTGAGCGAGATCGTGCGCAATGCCTGCGCGGCGCCGTAGTGCAGATCGATGGCATTGACCTCAAGCATGCGCGTTACCGACCCAGATAGACTTCCACGACCCGCTCGTTCGATGAAACCTGGTCGATGGTGCCTTCGGCGAGCACCGAGCCCTCGTGCAGGCAGGTGACCTTGACGTCGAGGTCGCGAACGAAGGCCATATCGTGCTCGACCACGATCACGGTGCGGTCGCGGTTGATCTCCTTGAGCAGCTCCGCGGTCTGCCTGGTCTCCGCGTCGGTCATGCCGGCAACCGGCTCATCGACGAGAAGGAGCTTCGGCTCCTGCGCCAACAGCATGCCGATTTCGAGCCATTGCCGCTGGCCATGCGACAGGCTCGCCGCCAGGCGGTGGCGCACCGCGGTCAGGCGGATGATCTCCAGCAGCTGCGCGATGCGGCGGCGCTCTTCGGTGGTTTCGCGCCACCCCAGCGCGGCGCGGGCGCGGCGGTCGGATTTGAGCGCCAGCTCGAGATTGTCGTAGACGGTGTGGCTCTCGAACACCGTCGGCTTCTGAAACTTGCGGCCGATGCCGAGCTCGGCGATCTCAGCCTCGTCGAGCCGGGTGAGATTATGCAAGCCGTCGAATATCGCTTCGCCGAGATCGGGCCGGGTCTTGCCGGTGACCACGTCCATCATCGTGGTCTTGCCGGCGCCGTTCGGGCCGATGATGGCGCGCATCTCGCCGGGCTCGATGGCGAAGGAGAGATTGTTGAGCGCCTTGAAGCCGTCGAACGAGACGGTAACGCCGTCGAGATAAAGCAGGGCGGTAGTCAGCGCTTCCATGGGTGCGATCTCATTCCGCCGGCAACGGCTCGGTGACGCCGTCTTCGGCCGCCGCCGACGCTCGGTCGCGGCGCAGCGCCGTCCAATGCCGCATGGTGCCGACCACGCCGCGCGGGAGGAGTAAGGTCACGGCGATAAACAGCGCGCCGAGCATGAACAGCCAATAGGGCGCGAGCGGGCCGGTGGTGAAGAACGTCTTGGCATAATTGACAAGCACGGCGCCGATCACCGCGCCGGTCAGCGTGCCGCGGCCGCCGACCGCGACCCAGATCACCGCCTCGATCGAATTGCCGGGCGCAAACTCGCTGGGATTGATGATGCCGACCTGCGGAACGTAGAGCGCGCCGGCGATGCCAGCCATGCAGGCGGAAAAGGTGAACACCACGAGCTTATAGGATTCCACACGGTAGCCGAGGAAGCGCGTACGCGCCTCGGCGTCGCGGATCGCGACCAACACCTTGCCGAACTTCGAGGTGACGATGGCGCGGCACAGGATGAAGCCGAGCATGATGGCGAGGCACGAGATCGCGAACAGCACCGCGCGCGTCGTCTCCGCCTGCACGTTGAAGCCGAGAATGTCCTTGAAGTCGGTCAGTCCGTTGTTGCCGCCAAAACCGAAATTGTTGCGGAAGAAGCCGAGCATCAGCGCGAAGGTGAGCGCCTGGGTGATGATCGAGAGGTAGACGCCGGTGACGCGGCTGCGAAACGCGAACCAGCCGAACACGAAAGCGAGCGCGCCCGGCACCAGCACCACCATCAGCGCGGCATAGGGGAAATACTGGAAGCCGTACCAGTAGACCGGCAGATGCTTCCAGTTCAGGAACACCATGAAGTCCGGCAGCGTCGGATCGGCGTAGACGCCGCGGGTGCCGATTTGCCGCATCAGGTACATGCCCATGGCGTAGCCGCCGAGGGCGAAGAAGGCGCCGTGGCCGAGCGAGAGGATGCCGCAAAATCCCCAGATCAGGTCGATCGCCAGCGCCAGGAGCGCGTAGCAGGCGTATTTGCCGAACAGCGAGACCAGATAGGTCGGCACATGGAACGCCGAGGATTCCGGCACCGCGAGATTGAGCACCGGCACGCCGACCGCGATGGCGGCGATGATGATCAGGAACAGCGTCGCGCCGCGATCGAACGAACGGATCAGGATGTGCGACGTCATGCCTCCACCGCCCGGCCTTTGAGGGCGAACATGCCCCGCGGCCGTTTCTGGATGAAGAGGATGATGAGCACGAGGATGGCGATCTTGCCAAGCACCGCGCCGGCAAAGGGCTCGAGAAACTTGTTGGCCTCGCCGAGCACGAAGGCGCCGACCAGCGTGCCCCACAGATTGCCGACGCCGCCGAACACCACGACCATGAAGCTGTCGATGATGTAGCCCTGGCCGAGATTGGGGCTGACATTGTCGATCTGCGACAAGGCGACGCCGGCCATGCCGGCGATGCCGGAGCCGAGGCCGAAGGTGAGCGCGTCGACGCGGCTGGTGCGGATGCCCATCGATGCGGCCATGGCACGGTTCTGCGTCACCGCGCGCATTTCGAGGCCGAACCGGGTGAAGCGAAGGAGCGCGAGCAGCGCGACGAACACCGCGAGCGCAAAGCAGATGATCCAGAGGCGGTTATACGTGATGGTGATGCCGCCGAGGTCGAAGGCGCCGCTCATCCATGACGGATTGCCGACTTCCCGATTGTTCGGACCGAAGGTCGTGCGCACCGCCTGCTGCAGAATGAGCGACAGCCCCCAGGTCGCCAGCAGCGTCTCCAGCGGCCGGCCGTAGAGGAAGCGGATGATGCCGCGCTCGATCAGGATGCCGACGAAGCCGGCGACCAGGAAAGCGAGCGGGATGGCGATCGCCAGCGAATAGTCGAACAGGGCAGGATTTCTAGTGCGGATCGTCTCCTGGACCACGAAGGTGACATAGGCGCCGAGCATGACCATCTCGCCATGCGCCATGTTGATCACCCCCATCACGCCGAAGGTGATGGCAAGTCCGATGGCGGCGAGCAGCAGGACCGAGCCGAGCGAGACGCCGTACCAGGCGTTCTGGACCGTATTCCACAACACCAGGCGGTTGTTGATGGCGGCGATCGCAGCGGCCGCCGCCTTCATCACCGGCGCCGAAGTGCCGGCCGGCAGGCTGGACAGAAGCGCCAGCGACTCCTGATCGGCGCGCTCGCGCACGATGTCGACGGCGGCGAGCTTGTCCTCGTCCTTGGCGCTGTCGCTGAACAGCACGGCAGCGGCGCGTGCCTCGATCAGCGCACGCTTGACCCGCGGGTCCTGCTCCTTGGCGATCGCCGTCTCGAGCGTCGGCAAGGCGTGCACGTCGCGCGACTTGAACACGGCCTGCGCCGCTTCGAATCGCGCATCCGGATCGCGCGCCAGAAGCGTGAGCCCCCCGAGCGCGGCCTCGATCGCGCCCCGCACCCGGTTGTTGAGGCGCACGGTATCGAGGTCGGCCGGCGCATCGCCCGTGATCGGCTGACCAGTGGCGGCATCGGTCAGCTTGTCGGATTCGTCCTTGATGTAGACCGCCTTATTCTCGGCGCTGTACATCAGCGTACCCTCCTGCAGGGCACGCAGAATGGTCTCCGCCCGGGGATCGCCGCTGGCGGCAACCTCGTTGATGCCGGCACTCGTCTCGCTGAAATCGTCGGCGGTGAAATGAGCGAGCGCGTCGCCGAGGCTCGAGGCGCGAGCGGTGGCACAGCACAGCGCGACGCTCAAGGCCAATAGCAAAGCGACGAGACAGGCTCGGCTGAAACGCATCGCCAGATCCCCGGACCGGAGCTCTTTCGGTCCCAATGATAACAGAAGAACCCGGCCCCGGCTTTTCGTTGAGTATGATCTGTTCCGAAAACGCAATCCACTTTTCGGGATCATGCTCTTATTGCGGGGAGGCGGCACCGCCGCCTCCCCGCCGCGTACCGCTACTACGCTGGCGCCGTTACGCGCCGCCGCACTTCTTCGTCACCGTGTTGTAGTTGCCGCACTTGAGCTTGACCCAATCGCCGATCAGGTCCTTGGAAGTCGTTATGTAAGGCGACCAGGCGGCGCCGGGCACGAGCTCTTTGGTCTTCCACACCACGTCGAACTGGCCGTCGGGACGGATTTCCCCGATGAACACCGGTTTGGTGATGTGATGGTTCGGCAGCAACTCGGAGACGCCGCCGGTGAGGTTCGGCGCCTTGGTGCCGGGCAGCGCTTCGATCACCTTGTCGGGGTCGGTCGTTTTGACCTTTTCCACCGCCTTCACCCACATGTTGAAGCCGATGTAATGAGCTTCCATCGGGTCGTTGGTGGTGCGCTTCGGGTTCTTGATGAACTCGTGCCACTCTTTGATGAAGGCGGTGTTCGCCGGCGTCTTGATCGATTCGAAGTAGTTCCAGGCCGCGAGGTGACCGACCAGCGGCTTGGTGTCGAGACCGGCGAGCTCTTCTTCGCCGACCGAGAACGCTACGACCGGAATGTCGGTCGCCTTGATGCCCTGGTTGCCGAGCTCCTTGTAGAACGGCACGTTAGCGTCGCCATTGATGGTCGACACCACCGCCGTCTTCTTGCCGGCGGAGCCGAACTTCTTGATCGCCGCGACTTCGGTCTGCCAGTCGGAGAAGCCGAACGGCGTGTAGTTGATCATGATGTCGTCGGGGCTGACCTTGAGCACGTCCTTGAGGTAGGCCTCGAGGATCTTGTTGGTGGTGCGCGGATAGACGTAGTCGGTGCCTTCCAGCACCCAGCGCTTCACATTGCCGCCCTCGGCACTGGCCAGGTAGTCGACCGCCGGGATCGCCTGCTGGTTCGGCGCGGCGCCGGTATAGATCACGTTGCGCTCGCTTTCCTCGCCTTCGTACTGCACCGGATAGAACAGGAGGTTGTTGAGCTCCTTGAACACCGGCAGCACCGATTTGCGCGACACCGACGTCCAGCAGCCGAACACGACCGAGACCTTGTCCTTGCTGATCAGCTCGCGCGCCTTCTCCGCAAACAGCGGCCAGTTCGAGGCTGGGTCGACGACGACCGCCTCGAGCTTCTTGCCCAGCACGCCGCCTTTCTTGTTCTGCTCGTCGATGAGCATCAGCACCACATCCTTCAGCGTCGTCTCGCTGATGGCCATGGTGCCGGAGAGCGAATGGAGAATGCCGACCTTGATCGTATCCTCGGCTTGAGCGGGTACTGCCGCCGTAAGGCCAAGGACGAGACCCGCCGCGGCGGCAAGCCAGCGGCGGTCCCGCGGTCGCTCGGCGACCGCGCTAGTGGGTGTGAGCATCGCGATGTCCTCTGTTAGACGCGCGCGACTGGCCCAGCGCCCGCCGCGCTGCGCCCCAAATCGCAAGGAGCGTGCCAGTTGGTTGCGTTTGCTACATCATTGATTTGCCAGCTCTATCCAGCGAATAGACTAAAGGCGTAAGGCGTCGTGCGCCCATTTTGAATCCGGCTTTCCTCTTTCCGGCGCCTATTTATTGGGCAGTGTCGGGGCCGCCGCGGAAAGAGGTTGACGCAACTTTGGGCACAGGCGTTTCGCGGCGCGCGTGCATCGTTTGACAGCGCCGCCGATCGCGCGGTTCGATGCGGCAACAAAACTGAACCCCATGGCCAATCTCGTCAGCCGCCGGCAATTCACCATCGAGTGGGCGCATTGCGACCCGGCCGGCATCGTCTTTAACAGCCGGTTCTTTGAATTCTTCGACTGGGGCACGTGGCTTCTGTTCGAGGCCGCGCTCGGCGTGAAGCCGCCCGAGCTCGCCGGCGCCTTCCAGATTCTCGGCATCCCCTTGGTCGATGCCAGCGCGCGCTTTCTTGCTCCGGCGCGGTTCGGCGATGCGGTCGAGCTCGCCTCGCAGGTCAGCGCGTTTCGCCGTTCGAGCTTCGACGTCGAGCATCAGCTGCGGGTGCGCGGCGAGCTTGCCGTCGAGGGCCGCGAGACCAGAGTGTGGGCGGCGCGCGACGCGGCCGATCCGTCGGTCATCAGGCCGCAAGCCATTCCCGAAGCGGTCGTCGCCCGCTTCCAGATACGCTGACGGCGTGACGACCTCGCGTGGGCAGCTCGGGCGCACGCGGCGCGCGATTTGAACGGCGCGATCGATTCTGATATGAGGACCGACAAATAGAAAAACATTTTTGAAGGCTGCATGGCGCGCATTATCCAGCTGACGCTCAATGGCCGCGCACGCAGCGATGCAATACCTGATAATTTGCTTCTGCTGGATTATTTGCGGGAAATCGTCGGGCTGACCGGAACGAAAACGGGGTGCGACGGCGGCGAATGCGGCGCCTGCACCGTGCTGGTCGACGATCGGCCGCGGTTGTCGTGCCTCACGCTCGCGGCGATGGCCGACGGCCGCCGTGTCGATACGATCGAATCGCTCGCGCAGGACGGACGTTTGTCCGCGGTGCAACGCGGGTTTCACGAGAAGCTCGGCTCGCAGTGCGGTTATTGCACGCCGGGTTTCATCATGGCGTCGGCCGGCTTGCTGCGGCGCAATCCGCGCCCGAATGATGACGAGATTCGCGATGCGCTGGGCAGCAACATCTGCCGCTGCACCGGCTATGTGAAGATCATCGAGGCGGTCAGGCATGCCGTCGCGTTGCACGCCGAAGGAGTGTCGCCGTGAACCGTGATCGCGCCGCGCCGTGAACGAGATCGCACCGCTGCATACGATCGGCGCGTACGTGCCGATGGTCGACGGTCCGGAAAAAGTCTCCGGGCGCGCCAAGTACACCGCCGATCTCATCGTCCCGGGCATGCTGGCCGGGCGAATATTCCGCAGCCCCTATTCGCATGCCGAAATTCTCGAGGTCGACGTTGCGGAGGCGGCGAAGCTTCCCGGCGTCAAGGCGATCGTGACCGGCACCGATTGCGACAACACCTTCGGCGTGCTGCCGATCGCCCGCAGCGAGCATCCGCTGGCGCGCGACCGGGTGCGCTATCGCGGCGAGCCGATCGCCGCCGTCGCCGCAATCGACGACGCCACCGCAAAAGCGGCGCTGCGCCGCATCAGGCTCAAAGTCCGGGAGTTGCCGGCCTATCACACCGCGGCCGAGGCGATCGCGGCCGACGCGATCGATCTGCACCGGCACCGCCCGCACAATCTGGAGCGCGAGGTTTATTTCGAGCTCGGCAGCGTCGAATCAGGATTCGCCGCCGCCGATCTGGTGCGCGAAGCGACCTATAATTGCGCCGAGGTGTGCCAGAACCAGATGGAGATGCACGCCGCGGTCGCCGACTATGACGCGGTACGCGAGCGCATGACCGTGCACGCCTCGACCCAGGTGCCGTACTACGTCCACCTGATGCTGGCGCAGATCCTCGAGATGGACATGTCGCGCATTCGGGTCGTCAAGCCGCATGTCGGCGGCGGCTTCGGCTGCCGCACCGAGGCACTCAACGTTGAGCTGATCGCCGCGTTATTGGCGCGCAAGGCCGGCGGCTGCGTCCGCCTGGTCGTCAACCGCGAGGAGACCTTCATCACCCATCGCGGCCGGCCAGAGACCGACATCCGGCTCAAGCTCGGCATGCGCACGGACGGCCGCATCACCGCGGTCGAGTGCGAATGCATCCAGCGTGGCGGCGCGCATTCCGGCTATGGCGTCGTGACCATCCTCTATGCCGGCTCGATGCTGTACGCGATCTACGATCTGCACAATGTGAGATACATCGGCAAGCGCGTGCTTACCAATACGCCGCCCTGCGGCGCGTTCCGCGGCCACGGCACCGTCGATATCCGTTTCGCGTTCGAGAGTCTGCTCGATCAGATGGCGAACGAGCTCGGCATCGATCCGATCGCGGTGCGCCGCGCCAACTTCCTCGCCGCGCCGACCTTTACCGACAATGACCTGATGGTGAACAGCTACGGCCTTCCGGAATGCATCGATTGGGTCGAGCGCGAGAGCGGCTGGCGGGAACGCAAGGGTAAGCTGGCGAACGGCTCTGCCGTAAAAAAGGGTCTGGGATTTGCCTGCTCGCATTATCTCAGCGGCGCCTCGAAGCCGGTGAACTGGACCGGCGAGCCCCACGCGACGGTCAAGATCAAGCTCGATTTCGACGGCTCGATCGTCGTGCTCTCCGGCGCCGCCGATATCGGCCAGGGCTCGACGACGATCCTGGCGCAGTCGGTTGCGGAAGTGCTCGGGCTTGATCTTATGCGGCTGCGCGTCGTCACCGGTGACAGCGAGGTGGTGCCGAAGGACAATGGCTCCTATTCCTCACGGGTCACCTTCATGGTCGGCAATGCCGCGATCGAGGCGGCGCAGAAGCTCAAGGCGGTGCTGATCGCCGCCGCGGCGCGCAAGCTCGACGCCAAGCCCGACGAAATCGAGTGCCTCGGCGAGCTTTATCGCGCCGGCGCGCAGGACAAGGGCCTGACTTTCAGCGAGGTGGTCACCGAAGCGCTCAAGGACACCGGCACGATCACCGTCACCGGCAACTACTCGACCATCCCGGAATCGCATGGCGGCAAGAAATATCGCGGCGCCGCGATTGGCGGCACCATGGGCTACAGCTACTCGGCGCAGGTGGTCGAGGTCAGCGTCGATGAGGAGACCGGGACCGTGACCGTCGACAAGGTCTGGGTCGCGCATGATTGCGGCAAGGCGCTCAACCGGCTCACGGTCGAGGGCCAGGTGCAGGGCTCGGTGTGGATGGGCATGGGCCAGGCGATGAGCGAGGAGGCCGCTTACCACGACGGTCTCATGCTCACCGCCAACATGCTCGATTATCGCGTGCCGACAATCCAGGATTCGCCGCCGATCGAAGTCGGCATCGTCGAGAGCATCGACCCACACGGCCCGTTCGGCGCCAAGGAAGCCGGCGAGGGTTCGCTGGCGGCGTTCCTGCCGGCGCTCACCAACGCCATCGCCGACGCCACCGGGCTGCGCTTCAACGATCTGCCGGTGACGCCCGACCGCGTTTATGCCGCGATCGAGAAGCGCGCGCGCCGGCTCAAGAGCAATGGCGGCGCCTAGTGGATGCGCTGCCGAGCTTCGACCTCGTCCGGCCGCGGACGCTCGATGAGCTCGTTAGAGCGCGTGCCGAATATTCCGGCGGCAGCGTTCTCGCAGGTGGCACCGACCTCTTGGTGAACATCAGGCGGGGCATTGTCGCGCCGCCGGCGTTGATCGACATCAACGGCATCGCCGAGTTGCATGTTATCCACGCCGACGCCGACGCGCTCCATCTCGGCACGGCGGCAACGCTCGCCGCAGTCGCCGCCCATCCCGGCGTGGTCGAGCATTATCCGGCGGCCGCGGCGGCGGCGGCGCATATTGCCGGCCCGACCCACCGCAACATGGGCACCGTCGGCGGCAATCTCGCGCTCGATACCCGCTGCATCTACTATAATCAGAGCGAATGGTGGCGCGAGGCCAATGCGCATTGCCTCAAGACCACCGGCGCGATCTGTCATGTCGCGCCGAAAAGCCGCGGCGTGTGCTTTGCCACCTATAGCGGCGATCTGGCGCCGGCGCTGCTGACGCTCGATGCGGAAATCGACATTGCCGGGCCGTCGGGTTCGCGCACTATGCCGCTCGCCGATCTCTATATCGGCTATGCCCGGCAGGACGAGCCGGTCACGCAAACGCGCGGCGACGGCAAGTATTTCCTGTCGCTTCGCAGCGGCGAGACCATCACCGCGGTGCGGGCGAGAAACATCCCCGGCTTGCGCTCCGCCTACGACAAGATCCGCATCCGCCGCTCGATCGAGTTCCCGGTCACCGGAGTTGCCGTCGCCTTGCGGCGCGAGGGCGACCGGCTCACCGATCTGCGCGTCGCTTTCACCGGCACTAATCCGCGGCCGGTACGTCTTTCCGGCACGGCCGCGCTCTGCGGCGGCACCCTCGACGAGCGCGTGTTCGCCGGCCTCGACGCCCTGGTGCGCGATCAGATCATGGCGATGAAGACCACGTTCACGCCCGGCCACTACCGCCGCCGCGTCGCCGGCGTGCTGGCGCGCCGCCTGGTGCAAAAATTGTTCGACGCTTCAGCCAAATCCTGAGGCTGCCCTCAAGCGGCTCTCGCAGGATGCGGCTGAGGTGCCGGCGCGCTAGGCGCGCGCCTCGGGGTGGCGCGATTTGCTCTCCAACTCCCGCAGCTTGAACCGCTGAATCTTTCCCGTGGCGGTGCGCGGCAAGTCGGGACGGAAGTCGACCCAGCGCGGATATTTCCACGGCCCGGCGCGCGCCTTGACGTGCCCGCGCAGCGTCTCGATCAATCCTTCATCGGCGACATAGCCGTTTCTCAACACAATGAAAGCCTTCGGCTTGATCAGGCCGTCGGCGTCTTCCTTGCCGATGACCGCGGCTTCGAGCACCGCCTCGTGGGAAGAAAGCGCCGCCTCGAGCTCGGATGGCGACACCCACATGCCGCTCACCTTGAACATGTCGTCGGTGCGGCCGCAATAATGGTAGTAACCTTCGGCATCGCGAAAGAATTTGTCGCCGGTATGGGTCCATTCGCCGGCAAAAGTGCGCCGGGTCCTCGCGCGCTGGTTCCAGTAGCCCTCTGCCGCGGTGGGGCCGCGCACGATCAGTTCGCCGATTTCGCTGTCGGCGACGCGATCGCCATGTTCGTCGACGATGCGCAGCTCGTAACCGGGAACCGGCTTGCCGGTGGTGCCGTAGCGAACGTCGTCCAGCCGGTTGCTGAGGAAAGTTTGGAACATCTCGGTCGAGCCGATGCCGTCGAGGACCTCGATGCTGGCCTGTTTGCGCCAACGCTCGCCGAGATGCGCGGGCAGTGCCTCGCCGGCGGAAATCGCAAGCCGCAAGCAGTCCGAACCGGCTCCGCTCGTCATCTCCCGATGCGCCAGCATCGAGGCATAGAGCGTCGGCACGCCATAGAAGATCGTCGGCTGGTGCCGGCGCATGACGCCGAATACCGCCTCCGGCGTCGCCCGTTGCGACAACAGCACGGTCGTCGCGCCGGCCGACATCGGAAACGCCATGGCGTTGCCGATACCGTAGGAGAAGAACAGCTTTGCCGCCGAGAACACGACGTCGTCCTCGCGAATGCCGATCACGTGCCGGCCCATCAGCCGCGCCGCCGCCATCATCGTGGTATGCACGTGCTTGACGCCCTTGGGCTCGCCGGTCGAGCCCGAGGTGTAGAGCCAGAAGGCGACGTCGTCGGTGAGCGTCGGCGCCGCGAACAGATCCGGCGTCCCGCCGGCAAGGAGGTCTGAAAAATAATGCACGCTGCGCCCGGCAAAGGCGGCCTTTTCGTCGCCGCTCGCGCCGGCGAGGATAACCGTGCGCAGGCGCGGCAGCCGATCGAGAATCGGCGGCAGCACCTGGGCGAGCGGCGCCGCGACAACGATCGCAGCGGCGCGGCTGTCGCCGAGGATGTAGGCGTATTGCTCGGCGGTGAGCAGCGTGTTGAGCGGCAGCACCACGATACCGGCGCGCACCGCGCCCCAGAAGGCGACCGGAAAATCGACGGTGTCGTGGAGCAGGAGTGCAAGCCGCTCCTCCGGCCGCAATCCGAGATTGTCGAGCGCCGCGGCGAACCGGCAGGTCTGGGCTTGCAGTTCGCCATAGCTGAGCGAGCGGTCCAGATCGATGAACGCGGTCTTCTCGCCGAGGCCGCGCGCGACCTGGGCATCGAGAAGATCGCTGACCGCGTTGTACGTCCGGCGCCGTAGGAGGTCTTCCAGCATGCGGCGGCTCCCCACCGCAGCCGACTATAAGCGCTTGCCTCCCGGCGACAAAACAGCCGCAAGCATCGGAATGCGAGGCTGTTGGCATAATGGGCGAATTATCCCGCCGTTGCGCGCTTGGACCGGGAATTGTCCCGGTCGAGCGCTAGCGGTCGGTGGTGCGACGGGAATGTGGATCGGAGATACCAGATAAAAAGAAAAGGCCCCGTTCGGGGCCTTTTCTCCGCGCGTCGGTCGCTGCTTAGAACAATCCCGAGAATGCCCAGTACAAAGTCCCGGAAATGATCATGGCCGCCGGCAGGGTCAGCACCCAGGCGAGCGCGATGTTGCGCACCGTCGACAGCTGCAGTCCGGACCCGTTCGCCGCCATGGTGCCGGCGATGCCGGAGGACAGCACGTGCGTGGTGGAAACCGGCAGGCCGTAGACGTCGGCCGCGGCAATCGTCGCCGCCGCGGTGATTTCGGCGCAGGC
>Ga0187781_10000703_pt1 | contig 24376 bp, 20 predicted proteins | sample 0715_SJ02_MP02_2_FD_132447 | JGI IMG/M metagenome (GOLD analysis project Ga0187781, IMG submission 132447) | Tropical peat soil microbial communities from peatlands in Department of Meta, Colombia - 0715_SJ02_MP02_20_MG | ecosystem: Environmental > Terrestrial > Soil > Wetlands > Peat | place... | reverse complement strand
GCGGCGTTCTATAACCGCGGCATCGCATGGCGGCGCAAAGGCGACATCGACCGCGCCATTGCCGACTACGATCAAGCCATCAGGCTCAACCCCACGGCCGGTGCTTTCAACAACCGCGGCAGCGCCTGGCTCGCGAAGGGCGAACCCGAGCGGGCCATCGCCGATCTCGATCAGGCCATCAAGCTCGATCCGAAGTTTGCGGACGCCTACATCAATCGCGGCAACGCCAAGCGCGAACGTCTCGATCTCGTCGAAGCCATGGCCGACTATACGCGCGCGATCGAGATTTCGCCGAACGCGGCGCTCGCCTTCTACAACCGCGCCTGGGCCCACTATCTCGGCGGCGAAAACGTCCAGGCGCTCGCCGACGTCGATCGCGCCATCGCGCTCAACGCCCACTCGGCGAGCGCTTTTTCGACCCGCGGGCTGATCCGCGAGCGGCTCGCCGACAAGGCCGGCGCGATCGCCGACTTCCGCGAGGCGCTCAAGATCGACCCGTCATTCCAACAGCCCGCCGAAGGCTTGCAGCGGCTCAAAGCCGGCCCGGCGAGCCGATAGACGAATGTCCGCGAGCGCCGCGCCGGAATCCTACGATCGCATCGTCCCGCTGATCGTTGCGGTCGCGCTGTTCATGGAGAACATGGACTCGACCGTGATCGCGACCTCGCTGCCGGCGATCGCGCAGGCGCTCGGCACCAACCCGCTGGCGCTGAAGCTCGCCGTCACGTCTTATCTGCTCGCGCTCGCCATTTTCATTCCGGCGAGCGGCTGGATGGCCGACCGCTTCGGGGCGCGCAATGTGTTTCGCAGCGCGATCGTCATCTTCGTCCTGGGCTCGATCGGCTGCGCACTGTCGGGCTCACTCCCGCAGTTCGTGCTGGCGCGCATCCTGCAAGGCGCCGGCGGCGCGATGATGACGCCGGTCGGCCGCCTCATCCTGGTGCGCAGCATCGATAAGCGGCTCCTGGTCAACGCCATGGCGCTGGTGACGATCCCGGCACTGATTGGGCCGATCTGCGGCCCGCCGCTCGGTGGCTTCATCACCACCTATTTCTCGTGGCACTGGATTTTCATCATCAATGTGCCGATCGGTGTCCTGGGCGTCGCGATGGCGACTTTTTACATCCCGGACATACAGGCCGAGCGTCCGGCGCCGTTCGATTTCATCGGCTTCGCGCTGTCGGGGCTCGGTATCGGCGGACTGGCCTTTGGCCTCTCTGTACTGGGGCTTGCGCTCGTGCCGGCCCGTTGGGTGGCGGCTTTGATCGGCATCGGTTCCGTCTCAGCGGCAGCCTACGTGTTGCACGCGCGGCGCACGCCGGCGCCCATTCTCGATCTCGGCTTGTTCAAGCTCGAGACCTTTCGCGCCAGCATCCTCGGCGGCTTCGTGTTCCGGCTGGGAATCGGCGCTCTGCCCTTTTTGCTTCCGCTCCTGCTGCAGATCGGCTTCAACCTGACGCCCTTCCACTCAGGCCTGATCACCTTCACCGCCGCCGTCGGCTCAATCTTTATGAAAGCTGCGGTCGCCACCATTCTCAAGCATTTCGGCTATCGCCCGGTGCTGGTCTACAACAGCCTTATCAGCGCCGCCTTTCTTGCCGCCTGTGCGACTTTCCAGCCGGGCATGCCGTTTGCGGTCATGATTGCGATCCTGCTCGCCGGCGGCTTCTTCCGCTCGCTGCAATTCACTGCTGTCAATACGATCGCCTATGCCGAAGTCGAGCCGCCGCTGATGAGCCGCGCGACCACGCTGACGTCAGTGGCGCAACAGCTCGCGCTTGCCGCCGGCGTCGCCGTCGGCGCGCTGGTGGTCGAAATCACGCTGCTGCTGCGGCACGGCACTGCGATGAGCGCTGCAGATTTTCCGCCGGCCTTTCTGGTGGTGGGCGCGACGACCGCGGCTGCGAGTCTTGTGTTCCTGCGGCTGCCGAGCAATGCCGGTGCCGAACTTGTCGGGCGCGAAACGGCCGGCGCGGCCGAGCCGGAAAAGAATTAGCGCATCATCGTTCCGATTTCGGCAGCGACCAAGGTACGAACCAGCGCTGCACCAGCGTGCAAAGCCGGAACAACGCCAGACTGAGCGCGACCAGGATCGCCAGCCCGGCAAAGGCTTGCGGAATCTTGAAGAACGACGTCGAAAACATGATGAAAAAGCCGAGCCCGCGTTCGGCGGCGACGAACTCGGCAACGACCGCGCCTATGATCGACAGCGTGATCGAAATCTTCAGGGCGCTGAAGATGTAGGGAACGGCGAACGGCAGCCGGATGTGCAGCATTTCGCGCACGCGTCCGGCGCGCAGCGAACGCGACAATTCGATCAGCTCTTCGGGCGTGGCCATCAGGCCGGTCACCGTCGAAACGACGATCGGAAAGAATGCGATCAAAAACGTGATCACGACGCGCGGCAGATCGGATGCGCCGAGCGTGACCACGATGATCGGCGCGACGGCCACGATCGGCGTGGATTGGACGACGACCAGAATGGGATAGAGGGTGCGGGACAGGAAGCGCGAAGTCACCAGCGCCACCGCCAGCGGAATCGATATCGCGATGGCGACCGCGTAACCCATCAAAGCCACGCGCAGGGTCGCGCTGATGTGACCGAGCCACTGCGACGCCGAAACCTCAAGACCGGCTTGCACGATCGCGCTCGGCGAAGGCAGCAGAAACGAGGGTATCGCGAACAGGCGGCAGGCGCCCTCCCAGATCGCAACAAGCCCGACGAAAGCGGCGGCCGGCGCCAGCCGGTCGGCCCAGGCGCGCAACACTGGGGTTAGCAGTATCCCCTGCGCCTTCGGCTCAGAACGCGATGACTTCACAGGAATAGTCATCGCGCTCTGGCTTTTTGATTGAGCATGATCTTTTCGGAAAACCGGCACCCACTTTTCCGGATCATGCTCTACGCGACGGCACGGGTGAAGAGCTGCCCGCGGATATGGTTTGCGAGCTCATGAAAGGTCGGGTGCGAAAGGGTCGCCATCGAGCGCGGTCGCGGCAGATCGACATTGATGACTTCCCGCACCCGGCCCGGCCGCGCCGTCATCACGACGATGCGGTCAGCGAGCAACACCGCCTCGGGAATGGAATGGGTGATGAACAGCACGGTCTTCGGCCGCTCGGACCAGATGCGCAAAAGCTCGAAGCTCATCTCGTCGCGCGTGAGCGCGTCGAGCGCCGAGAACGGCTCGTCCATCAATAGAATATCGGGATCGAGCAACAAGGCGCGCGCGATTGCCACGCGCTGCTGCATGCCGCCCGATAATTCGTCGATGCGCTTGCGGGCAAAATCAGCAAGGCCGACCAGCTTGAGCAGATCGTGTGCGCGGGCGTTGTCCTCCGCGCTGACGCGCCCATATTTGTGCCGGAGCGGAAACGTCACATTGCCGAGAACGTCGAACCAGGGCAGCAAGGTCGGCGACTGGAACACGATTCCGATCTCGTCGCGCGGCTCGGTGACCGCGAGATCGTAGATGCTGACCGTGCCGCGGGTGGGAAAGATCAGTCCGGCAATCAAGCGCAGCAGCGTCGATTTCCCGCAGCCGGACGGCCCGAGCACGGCGAGGAATTCGTTGCGCCCAATGTCGAAGGTGATGCCGTCGAGCGCCGTCACCGCGCCGCCGTCGGCGCGCCCGAAGGTCTGCTCGACATCGGCAAAACGAATGACACGTGGTTGCTCGCTCATCGCCGCGCTCCCGGGCGCACAGCGTGATCTTACTTGGGCAAGAAGGAACGATCCACGGCGGTTTCAGGATCGAGCTTGTCGAGCGGCATATTCTGCGCCTCGGCGGTCCATTTCCAGGTCTTGGCGAGAAGCGCCTTCTCAAAAGCGCCGGTGCCGTCTTTCTTGCTGATGTCGTTGACCATCAGCGGCACCGAGGCGGAAAATTGCGCGCGTGCCACATCGACATCGATTTCCGGCACCATGGCCTTGACGGCCGCCGCCGCGGCGCCCGGATCGGCAATAGCCATCGCGGTTGCTTTCATGTAAGCGCGCACAAACTTCTTCACCGTCTCCGGGCGCTCGCTCAAGATTTTTTCCGAAGCGAACAGGGATAGCCCGTAGCCGTCGAAGCCATAGTCGGACCATTGAACGACTTTCAGCTTCTTGCCGGTCTCGCCAAGGGTCTTGACGAAGGCGGGCGCCACCGTCACCCAGTTGATCGTACCGGCGACTTTTCCTGCGGCCAGCATCGGCGCGAGTGCACCGGGATCGGCCTTGAGCACATCCACTTTTGCGGGGTCGACGCCATTCGCCTTCAGCACCAGCGGCCATACAACGTTCGACGACGAGAAGGTCGCAGTGGCGATGCTTTTGCCGGCGACATCCTTGAGGGTTGCAATCCCTGAATCTTCGGTCGTGAAAATGGCATCGGGCTGCAGCGTGTAGATCGACGCTATCGCCTTCACCGGCACAGGCGTTTGCGCGCGCGCTTGCAGCAGAGCGGCGAGGCCGCCGGTTCCCATGTCGGCGGCGCCGGTGCCGAGCTTGGTCACGACATCGGAGGATCCGCGACCCGATTGAATGACGACATCGAGACCCTCCTCGGCGAAGATGCCTTTTTGCACGCCGAGATAAGGAACCGCTTTGTCGCCGGCCGGCAGCCAATCGATCAGGAAGGTGACTTTTTCAGCAGCAAGCGCCGGCGCCGCCGAGCCAGCAGAGACGGCCAGCACGGCCAAAAAGGCTAGAACGCGCTGCATTTTCTTCATCACGCCAATCTCCGCTTTTTTCCCTTTCCGGGAAGCAAGACTTGCGCCATGGCGCCGCGGCGTCAGCCTTTATAGGTGCGCCGATACATCTCGCGCAGATGGTCGCCGACCGTGATCGGCGGGTATTTCGGCGTTTCTCCCGCCGCGATACAGGTCGGTATGCACGCAACCGTATGCGTGTAGTTGCCGGTGTAGAAGAACGGCACCGAATAGCGCTCGCGGCCGGAGCTGTTGACCACGCGATGCACGGTCGAGCGGTAGCGATCGTTGGTCCAGCGTGCGATCATGTCGCCAAGGTTGACGACGTAGGTGCCCGGCAGCGGATCGGCGTGGATCCATCCGTCGGCAGCTTGATCCCAGACTTGCAGACCGCCGACATCGCCTTGACGCAACAACGTCAAGCCGCCGAAATCCGTGTGCGCACCCGCCCCTTTTTGCCCCGGCAGCGCTTGCGCGGGCTGCGGCGGATAGTGCAGCAGCCGCAGCGTTCCCATGGCATCGTGGCAAAAGCCCGCAAAATAATCCTCGGGCAAATCGAGCGACAGCGCGATGCCGCGCATCAGCCGTTCGCCCAATTGGAGCATCACATCCAAATAAGCCTGCATCACCGGGCGGAAGTCCGGCCGCTGCGCCGGCCATTGATTGGCACCGTGATTGAACAGGCCGGCGATGACGCGCGGATCGTCCGGCGTGTGTTCCGGCCCGATATAAAAGCCCTCCTTGAGATCGGGCGGTGCGCCCGGCTCGAGCGTCTGCCCCTGCAGCGGCTCATAGCCGCGATTGGCCTTCGAACGCGCCTTGTCGAGCGCGTTCTTTTGCTCGGCCGGCAGCGCAAAAAATGCAGCGGCCTCGCCGAAGACCTTCTCGACCAGCGCTTCGTCAACGCCGTGATTTTTGATGTAGAAGAATCCCTTGTCGAGGCAGGCGGCGCGCACGCGCGCGCCGACAGCGCGACGCGCCTCGAGATTGCTGCTCGTCAGGTCGGAAATGTCGATGACAGGAAGCGACGCAAGCGATACGCGAGCGGCTTCGAGAGTTGCCGGCATTGGGGCCTCCACCTGGGAAGACCGGGGGCGGTGCCAATATGCTGCAATTATAGGCCGGTGAAAGGTTATTTTCTCATCAGAGACTGGTCAATTAGGCGGCAGGATTATCGGGGGGCTTCCGCAGAAGGCGCGATTTCGCTGCAGTCGGCTTTATTCCAGCAGTCTGACCGCCCGGTATTGAGTGGGGTTCGCGGCTTCGGAAATTGGCCACAGGGTCGATTCTTGCCGGTTTGTCAATCAGCCGGCTTGCTTTCGCGCCGCCGGTCGCGGGCATAGCGGGCATATTTGATCCAGCGAATCTTCGCGATGCGCATGAGACATTGATCATTCGCGTTAAGGGCGGATGCCACCGTGGCGAGGCCCGAAATGAGGCAATCCACCCGGTGGCTCGCCGCCATAGGCGCGCTTCAACAGCCGCTCGATTTCGCCGCGCTCGCGGACGACAAAGCGCCGCCTCGTCGCTCAATCAGCGACGTGTGGCCGAGCAACAAGCCATCGTCAGTGCAGGCAAGACCGAGATTCTCCGGACCAGCCTCGCTCAAGCGCCAGATTTGATTCATGGCGCCATGTCTCATAGAAAAGACAGTTGTCAATGAATAAGTGACAATCGGTGACGCACGGAGCTGGCCCCTGCGGATGTAAGCCAAAGATACCGGCTCGCATTCTGAGATTTCGCTTAAACCGCGCTGACTCCATCCGCCCTTCCGCGAAAACCGCGGGCGAGCAGATAAAGCTCGGCTGAGTCGGTGCGGCTCGCCGGCGGCTTGATGTGCTTGACGCTGGAGAAATCGCGCTTGAGCTCGGCGAGAAGCGCTGCCTCGGTGCCGCCTTGCAGCACCTTGCAGAGAAAGCTTCCGCCGGGCGCGAGCACTTCGCGGGAGAAATGCGCGGCGGCTTCCGCCAGCGCCATGATGCGCAAATGGTCGGTCTGCCGGTGGCCGGTAGCGTTGGCCGCCATGTCGGAGAGAACGACATCGGCTTCGCCGCCGAGCAAAGCCATCAGTTGATCGGGCGCGGCGGCGTCAAGAAAGTCGAGCTTGATGAATTCGACGCCTGCGATCGGTTTCATGTCGAGGATGTCGAGCGCGACCACCTTGCCGCTGGCACCGAGCCGGCGCGCGGCGAATTCGCTCCAGCCGCCCGGTGCCGCGCCGAGATCGACGACGCGCGAGCCCTTTTTCAGGAGATGAAACTTGTCGTCGATCTCCACAAGCTTGAAGGCCGCTCGCGAGCGATAGCCTTCCCGCTTGGCTCGCGCCACATAAGGATCGTTGATCTGACGTTCGAGCCAGGCGCGCGACGACGGCGTGCGGCGTTTATCTGGTTTGAGGCGGGCCATGGTGCATCAGCCTTCGCTCCAGACGCCGTCGGCGCGCATCATCTCGACCAGCATGCCCTCGCGCAGCCCACGATCGGCGACGCGCAGCCGGTCGCACGGAAAAAAGCGGCGGATGGCGTCGAGGATGGCACAGCCAGCGAGCACGAGGTCGGCGCGCTCGGCACCGATGCAAGGATTTGCGGCGCGTTCGTCGAAGCTCATCGCCATCAGTTCGCCGACCACGCGGGAGACCTGATCGTCGGACAGCCAGCAACCGTCGACGCGCCGGCGATCGTAGCGGCGCAAGCGGAGAAACACGCCGGCAATCGTCGTTACCGTGCCCGACGTGCCGAGCATGTGAAAGCCGTCGTCGAGATCGCCACGATGCTCTTCGGCGAACTTCTGCACCAAGGCGGCGACTTCATCGACCATCGCGTGGTAGATTTCGCGCGGCACAACGGTGCCGCCATAGCGCTCGGCCAAGGTCACCACGCCAACCGGCAGCGAGGCCCAGCCGACGATATCCGGCTGCGGCGGTCCGCGCCCGACGCCGTTCGGCCGATTGAGCCGCACCACTTCGGAAGACCCGCCGCCTATATCAAACAGGATCACACCGGACGCGGCCGGATCGAACAGCTCGGTGCAGCCCGCAGCCGCGAGCCTTGCCTCGGTCGCCGAATCCACGATCTCGAGCTCGAGGCCGGCCTCTTCGGCGACGCGGGTGCGGAACTCCTCGCCATTCTCGGCGGCGCGACAGGCTTCGGTGGCGATGAGTCTCGCGCGATGTACGCCGCGGGCGCGCATTTTGTCGCGACAGACCAGGAGCGCGTCGACCGCGCGTTTGATGGCCGCCTCGCTGATCCGGCGCGAAGAGGCCACCCCCTCCCCGAGCCGAATGATACGGGAGAACGCGTCGATGACGCGGAAGCCATCGGCGGTCGGGCGGGCGATCAACAGCCGGCAATTGTTGGTGCCGAGATCGAGCGCCGCGTAAGTTCCATCGACAAATGCGTCGCCCGAGGCCCGATCATCCTCGCGATGAAGGCCGTCGCGGCGCACACCAAAGGGCGTTCGCCGCGGCCAGCGCCTCCGCGACGCCGGGCGGTCCTCAAGCCCGCCGGAGGGCTGAGCCTCCTGGCCCATTCAATACCTTCCTGCCGCGCCGGAGCTTTCACGCTCAACAGCCGCGGGCCACGTTCAATCTCAAATCGAACGAATGTATCAGCCGCGGGCGGCAGGGCCAATACTGCGCTTTTTGCGCCGATGTGCCATGTGCCAGGGCCAGCTTGTCGTGCTGGACCAAGTCCACTATCTCACATGCCTAATTAGACTGGCCGAATATGCCCGGAATTGCGCCACCATGGATTTGTATCAGCCTGCCGAACGATCAGACGAAAAGCTGACCGCCGGCCAATTGGCGGTCGAGAAATTTGCCATCGGACAGGCGGTGCCGCGGGTCGAAGATCCGATGCTGCTGCGCGGCCACGGCCGCTACACCGACGACGTCAGCCTTCCCGGCCAAGCCTATGCCGTGATGGTGCGGAGCCGCAACGGACATGGCGTAATCAGGACCATTAACGCCGACGCCGCCCGCAAGATGCCGGGCGTGCTCGCTGTCTATACCGCGGCCGACCTCGAAGGCTACGGCCCGCTCAAATGCAATATGCCGCTGAAAAGCCGCGACGGCTCGCCGCTGAAAAAGCCGTGGCGCGGCGCGCTCGCCAAGGACAAGGTGCGTTACGTCGGCGATCCGGTCGCCTGTGTCATCGCCGAGACGGTGTTTGCGGCCAAGGACGCCGCCGAAGCGGTCGAGATCGACATCGATCCGCTGACCGCGGTGGTGACGCCGGGCGAAGCGGCCCGCGAAGGTGCTCCGCTTCTTTATGATGACGTGCCGGGGAACGTTCCACTTGATTTTCACTTCGGCGACACGGCGGCGGTCGATGCCACCTTCGCGTCCGCTGCGCATGTCACGCGGCTGAACCTCCTCAACAGCCGCGTCGTGGTGAACGCAATGGAGCCGCGCGCCGCGGTCGCCGGCTACGACGGCGCGCGCTTTACGATCCATGTCAGTTCGCAGGGCGTCAGCGGCATGCGCGCGCAGATCGCCGACTGCCTGGGCGTCGAACCTAAAACAGTCCATGTCCTGACCGGACAGGTCGGCGGCTCATTCGGGATGAAGGGCGTGCTGTTCCCCGAATATGTCTGTCTGCTGCATGGTGCCCGCGCGCTCGGCCGCCCGGTGAAATGGACCGACGAACGCTCCGGCAGCTTCTTTTCAGATAGCCACGGGCGCGACCAGGAATTCATGGGCGAGCTCGCGCTCGACAAGGACGGCAATTTCCTCGCTGTGCGCTTCACCGGGTATGCCGACATGGGCGCGTTCCTCTCGCCCATGGGGCCGGTCCCGGGCACGCTCAACATCGTCAAGAACGTACAGAGCATGTATCGGACGCCACTGATCGAGGTGTCGTCTAAATGCGTGTTCACCAATACCTCGCAGATCGGTCCCTACCGCGGCGCCGGCCGGCCTGAGGGAAATTATTTCATGGAACGGCTGATCGATGCTGCCGCCATCGAAATGGGAATCGACAGGCTGGCTTTGCGGCGGCGCAATCAGATCCGCCGCCACGACTTGCCCTACAAGACCGCGTCCGAGGTCACCTATGACAGCGGCGATTTCATCGCGCTGAGCAAACAGGCGCTCGAACTCGCCGATGCCAAGGGCTTTGCCCGCCGCAAGCGCGAGAGCGCGCGCCGCGGCAAACTCCGCGGTCTCGGTATCGGCAACTTTCTGGAAGTGACCGCGCCGCCCGGCAAGGAGCTCGCCGACATCGCTTTCAATGCCGACGGTACGGTCACGCTGACCACCGGCACGCTCGATTTCGGCATGGGCCATGCGACGCCCTTCGCGCAGGTGCTGAGCGAGAAGCTCGGCGTTCCATTCGACAAGGTCACGCTCGTTCAGGGCGACAGCGACCGCATTGTCATGGGCGGCGGCAGCGGCGGCTCGAAGTCGCTCATGCATAGCGGCACGGCAATCATCGAGGCCGCGGCCAAGGTCGTCGAGAAAGGCAAGGAAGCCGCCAGTTATGTGCTGGAGGCGGCGGCATCCGACATCGAGTTCGCGCACGGCCGCTTCGTGATTGCCGGCACTGACCGTTCCATCACCGTGATGGAGCTGGCGCGGACATTGCGTGAAAAGAGCGCCAAGCTGCCGCCGGACGCGCCGCAATCGCTCGATGTCCATCACATCAGCAACGGACCGGGCGCCGCGACGTTCCCCAATGGCTGCCACGTCGCCGAGGTCGAAGTCGATCCCGACACCGGCGTGGTCGAATTGGTCAAATATACCTGCGTCAACGACTTTGGCACCGTCGTCAATCCGTTGATCGTGGCGGGCCAGCTGCATGGCGGCGTCGTCCAGGGCGTGGGCCAGGCCTTGATGGAAATGACCGTCTACGACAGCGACGGGCAATTGCTCACCGGCTCGTTCATGGATTACGCCATGCCGCGCGCGGCCGATGTGCCCCCCTTCGTGCTGGCCGAGCATCCGGTGCCGGCGACGACCAATTTGCTCGGCGCCAAGGGCTGCGGCGAAGCGGGCTGCGCCGGCTCGCTGACCTCGGTGATGAATGCGGTGCTCGATGCGCTCGCCGAGCGCGGCATCCGCCACCTCGACATGCCGCTGACGCCGTTTCGCATCTGGCAGGCTTTGCGCGACGCCGGCCGCGACAGCGCGTCGGCTTCGCCGCGATGACGCAGGCGATCTCAGCTCCCGCAGCGCGCTTCGGTGAATGGCGAATAGTCGCGCCGATTTGTGCGGCTCACTTCGTGAGCCATTACTACATGATCATACTGGCGCCGCTGTTCGCCTTCATCCGGGCGGACTACGGCGTGAGCTACACCGATCTGGCGCTGGCATTGACGGCCTTCAATGTCGTCTCTGCCGCGCTGCAGACGCCCGCGGGATTTCTGGTCGATCACATCGGCGCGCGCATTGTGTTGATGGCCGGTGTCGCACTGGGCGCGGCCGCGTTTGCGGTGGCGGGTGTCGTCAATTCATTCGCGATCTTTGTTGCGATGTTCGCGGTCGCGGGCCTCGGCAATACCGCCTATCACCCGGCCAACTACTCGCTGTTGTCGCAGTACACCCCGCCCAACCGCATCGGTCAGATTTTCTCATTTCATACCTTCGCCGGAATCCTCGGCTCAGCCGTGGCGCCGGCGACGCTCCTTGCCATGCAAAGTCATTTCGGCTGGCGCGGCGCTTTTATCGCGGCCGCCATCCTGGGTGTGGTCGTGCTGGCGCTGCTGATCTTCCAGTGGCCGGCACAAGCCGAGGGCACTTGGCAAAAGCATCGCACCGCGCCGAAAGCGACGAGCGGTAACGATGAAGCGTCCGATCAGGAGGCCGGATGGCGGCTGCTGCTTTCGCCGCCGATCATGCTCAATCTGGGCTTCTTCATCCTGATCTCGATCATGGGCGGGCTGAACACGTTTTTGGTGGTCGCGTCGGCAGCCCTTTACGGCACCTCGGATACGCTCGGGAACGTAGCGCTGACCGGTCTCTTGTCGATGAATGCCGTCGGCGTGCTTGTCGGCGGGTTTCTTGCCTCGCGGACCACGCGCCACGCGACGGTCGCAGCCCTGTCGTTGGCGTTGGCCGGGATTGCAACGCTTTTGATGGGCATTATCGGTCACTCGGCAGCGGTGCTCATCACGATGAGCTCGCTGTCGGGCTTGTTTGCCGGCGTCGTCAGCCCGTCGCGCGACATGCTGGTTCGCTCGGTGACGCCGCCCGGCGCCTTTGGCCGCGTGTTCGGCTTCGTCTCCTCCGGCTTTAATATCGGTTCGATGATCGCGCCGATGATCTACGGCATACTGATGGACCACGGCGAGCCGCGAGCGGTATTTCTGATCGCCGCCGCCTGCAGCCTGCTCTGCATCGGAACCGTCGTATTCGGAATTTCCGGCCGGCGGGAGCAGCGCTGAACGGGACCTTCAGAGCCTGCGGCACCCCGCCGGACGGTACCCAACCCCGCTCCAGCGTGGCGCGGATGTGCCGATCTCGTGGTTCGCGAATTTCTGCCGTGCACCCCTCACCGAGGTCGGCCAAAATGCGACTTTCGTGATCAGTCGGCTTACCAGCTACAACGTATCTCCTTACTAAAACACTCGTGTTTCGGACTAGAGCCGCCCTATGCGGGTCAGCCAATCGTGCGGGAACACAATTCCTTGATGGGTAAGCAACTTGCCCAAAAGCTTTCTGAATTCGGTCATCTCGGCGACCGAAAGCACGTTGAGCCAGGCGTTATCTTCCTCATCCGCGATCTTTAAAAGCTTTTTCATCAGCCTCTCGCCTTCTTTCGTCAGCTCCAATGCCACGACCCGGCGATCCCCGTGAATTGCGCGCCGCACTACCTGACCTTTCGCGACCAACCGGTCGATAATCCGCGTAATACTCCCTTTGTCGACATCGATATATTTGGACAGGTTTTGTGGTGTCATGCCCTCCACGCTGTAGATAACGAGCATGACCATAAACTGGGCCACAGTAATACCGAGTTCGCTAAGCCGTCCATCGAAGCGCCCCAGAACCGAGCGACTAAGACGGTGCAACCAGTAAGCGGTGTGATCACTCAGTTTTCGCTGGCTATGCTGCTGCCCCGACCTGCGGCGCGCATTCCCGGCCCGGGGCTCGAGTACATGGAGACGAAATGGTTTGTCAGGCATCCGAACTTCCCGGAATTGGGTTTTCAGGGGTTTGTTTCGCAACGCGTAACTATGAACGTCAAGTGAGCAGCATCGTCTAACTATGACCTCGGCGTGTCAGCCGCGGAGACAAGGTGCGAGCTGAGCATTTTGCGATGCGCCCACGCTCGTGCTGGGAGGCAAAGCTCGACGCCTCCCAAGATTCCTCGCGGCCTGAAGATAAGAAAGAGAATCCACGCAATTGCAAGTCCAACTTCTTGAGAGCCGTTGGGCAGCTTGATCGCAACGGAGCCCAGCAAAACGCCCGTCTCGAATAGGCGCAGCACTTGCACAATGATTGTGACAACGATCACGCCGACCACAGCACCGGACAAGCTGCCGATTCCGCCGATCACGACCATCGCAAGAGTAATGAACGTCATGCTGAGATAGAAGTTATCCGGTGACAGAATACCCACGAAATGAGCGTAGATCGCGCCACCGGATCCCGCAACGAACGCACTGAGAATCATGGCCAACAGCCGAAGGCGCAGAACCGGTATCGCGGATGCGTGCGCAGCGATGACGTCGTCGCTTGAGGCTCTCAGCATGAGCCCGATACGCGACGCTCTGAAAAGATAACCCACGATTATCGCTGCCGCAGCGAAGCATGCGGCAATAGGAGGAGTAATGAACGTGGGGATGTTGATGATGGAGCTCGTGCCGGCGGTGAGATCGCCCCAATTCGAATAGACACTGGAAACAATTATCAGGAAGGCGAAGGTCGCGATCGCCGCCGCTATTCCGGAAAGTCGGACAATCGCCGCGCCAAAAATCCCGGCAATGAAGGCCGCCCAAACTCCGCTCAAAAGAATGGCCAACAGTGGAGGATACTGGCTGTCCGCCAGAAACGACGGCAGGTCGCGCAGCATGAGGCTCTTCCACATGGGATCGCAGGTCATCCAAGCGGTCGCATACGCGCCCAGGCAGGTGAAGCCGATATGGCCGAAAGATATGATACCGGTGTTGCTGATGAAAATGGAAATTCCCACGGCGATCACGACCATGACCAGCATCTCCGTGAGTGCAAACTGTTTCGCCGCCGGCAAAATTACCGTGCCCGAAACAGTAACCAGGGCGACTAACGCGATGAGCAATAAGGGCGTGCTGGCGCCTCTTGCAATGCGTGAAAAGCCTTGGAGTCTGTCGCCCGCCATTCCTAAACCCTGTCAACGAGGGCGCTCGCCCGAACCAAGCCGCTGGGCCGGAATATTAAAAGGAGCAGGATCAGCCCAAAGGCAAACGCGTCGCGGAAAGGCCTCAGTGAAATCGGTAGCAGGGCTTGAAGAAGGGTCATTGTGATACCGACCGAAAAGCCACCCAACACGGATCCCTCAAGACTGCCTAATCCTCCGACTACGGTGGCGACGAACGCGAACAACGCTATTGGCACTCCCATGTTAAAGCTCAAAGAACCAGTCTGCGTCGCGAACAGGAGCGAAACGACCGCGGCAAGGACGCCGCTCAACCCAAACGCCAGGGCAATCACGCGGTCGGCCCGAACCCCGAGATAGCGCGCCATCGTGAAATCCGAAGCCGCGGCGCGCATCTGGATGCCGGCACTGGTGAATTTCAGAAAAAATGTGAGTACGGTCACGAGAGCGAGCGTCGTGAGAATGGTCACGATCTGGAGAAGGGGAATGCGAAGACCTGCTACCGAAAGTTGGGAGTTCAGCACCGGCCAGAGGTCGATCGCCTTTGGGCGCGCGCCGTAAATGAGCAGCACAGAATTTTGAATGAGGTAACTGACGCCGAATGATGCGGTCAGAAGAGTCGTCGGCGTCGCTTCACGCACCCAGCGAAAGACTAGGTTGTCCGCCAGAAGCGCAAACATGGCGACGACAATGCAGACCGCCAGAACGACGGCGTACCAATGCCACGCGCCGATGAAGAACGCGGCCGTGGCGCTTGCCGATGGAACAATCAGCGAATACGCGCCGATGGTAATAAAATCGCCGTGGGCAAAATTGATGAGACGCAAAATACTGAAGATCAAGCCCAGCCCCAAGGCGGCGAGCGCATAGAGACTGCCAAGGCTCAGGGCGTCGATGGCGACTTGAACGAAATAGCTCATGCCACCCGCCCATCTGCGGTCATAGAAGCACCACCCTCCCCGAACCCAAAATACGCCTTCTGTATTGCATCTCCGCTGCGCAACATCCCCGTCTTGCCCTCCAATTGTATCGATCCGTTGCGGAGCACGTAGATCCGATCGGCGTAGCGCAAGATTCGCGTTGTGCTTTGCTCGTTGACGAGCAGCGTCATACCTCGATCATTCCGCAGGTGCAGCAGTATCTCGTACACTTGATCGACTATTCGCGGTGCGAGGCCAAGTGACGGCTCGTCGATGAGCATGAGGGTGGGATGGGTCATGAGCGCTCGTCCAATCGCGAGCATTTGCTGCTCGCCGCCCGAAAGTTGTCTGGCGGGAGCGCTGTGGCGTTCTTTCAACCTGGGAAAATAGGCGTAGATATCATTCAAATCATCGGCGGGCTTACCACGTCCAATCGTCCCACCGACGAGCAGGTTCTCCCCAACCGTCAACTCCGGAAAAACGCGCCTTCCTTCTGGAATAAAGGAGATGCCCAGTCGAGCTATATATTCCGGCGAGCGCGCAAGAATCGGCATTTGCTCGAACAGGATGTTTCCGCGATAGGGCACTATTCCCCCGGCGACGGCCGCCATGACCGACGATTTGCCCGCGCCATTCTGCCCGAGCACGCACACAAGCTCCCCGCGAGCGACCGTCAGCGACAGGTCGCGCACGACGGTGACGCGGCCATACCTGATACTGACGGATTGCACCTGAAGCATTGAGCGCGTCACCCACTGCCGAGATAAGCAAAAATGACGTCCTTGTTCGATTGGATCGCCGCCGGCGCACCCTCCGCGAGCGTTCTCCCGCCGTCGAGGACATGGATCTTGTCGCAGATATTCATCACGACGTGCATGTTGTGTTCGATCAGCAGAACGCCGCAACCGAAGAGCTTGGGTAGCCGTTGAATAATCGCAATCAGTTCCTCGCACTCATGGTCCGACATGCCGGCGGCAGGTTCGTCCATCAGAACGAACGCTGGCTTTCCCACCAAGGCCCGCGCTATTCCAACCCGACGCTCATCGGTATAGGGAAGCGCGCCGGCGACAACTTCAATTTTATTGCCAAGACCGAGCCAATCGAGGATTTCGAACGCCTGTCTGCGGGCGTCTTGACGGCCGGCTCCCAGCGCTACGGCGACGACCTCGACATTTTCGAGAACAGACATCTCCTTGAAAAGCCGCCCGGCCTGGAATGTCCGCGATATTCCGGCGCGTCGAAATTCTTTGGGACTCCACCCGGAAATCTCCCGCTCGCCCAACCGGATTCCGCCTGATGTCGGCGCAAGAAAGCCGGTCAGGCAGTTGACGAGGGTTGTCTTGCCCGCTCCGTTTGGGCCGATGAGGCCGAGTATCTCCAGACGCGTTATCTGGATTGAGACGTCGCTGACGGCGGTCAGCCCGCCAAATCTGACCGACACGTCGCGGGCCGCCATGGTCTGGCTGGAGCGGTCCATATGGACCTGCGCCGCTCGCATTCTGCACCTTTGCTCGCCCCGGCAGGCGGCGGGGCCGCGAACGACCGGCCCCGCCTCAACTATCCGATTGCAGTTCTAGTTCTGTCGAAACAAGACGTCGTCCGGGACCGCCTCCGGCAACGTGATTTGATCCACAACGGAAGTCTTGCCGTCCATGATGCCGGTGATGAGAAGACTGGTCTTTGCCTGAATGTGCACCTTGGGCGTGAACGTGTAAGGCTGCACCGAGGTCGGTTCGTCCTTGTAGCCGTTCATGATGGCGACGACCTTTTGGGCATCGAACGTCCCCGCCTTCTCGATTGCCCGCGTCCACAGCTCCAGCCACGCATAGATCGAGAACGAACCTACCTGCGTCAGCGGCTTGCCATGCAATTTCTCATACTTCGCCAACAGCTCGTTGATTGGCTTACGCGGGTCATCTACCACCGAACCCACAACATCCGCGTAGAAGTTGCTGAGGTTGGGGATTGAGCCTATCCAGAAAGTCCCCCCCATCGCCTGGCCGCTCATGATCGGCGCGTCGATTCCAGCTGCACGGATTTGTTTGATAGCTGAGGCGCCCCCCGGAAGGAAGGTGCAGAGCATAACGACGTCGATTTTGTCTGCTCGGTTTGCATCAACCATTCGCGTCGTTTGCGCCGCAATTGTCGGATCGAAATTTTTGAACGTATCCTTGCCGACGATCTTGCCGCCAAGTTTGGTCCAGTTCCATTCGAAGCCAGAGCAAACCGATTTGTTGTACTGGATCAGATCATCCAACAGGATGTAGGCGTTGCGGTATTTGCGGTTGTTATACGCCCATTGGGCATGCGTGAAGCCTTCGGCCGGAGCCGCAACGCCAGCCGAAAACGCGTAGGATCCAACACCGACCGGTCCCATTTTCGGATCGCCGGCACACAGCGAAACGCTGACGATGCCCGCTTTTTGCGCCTGCACTGCGGCCGGCGAGCCGAAATCGTAATCGCACGTCACGACCACGAGCTTCGCTCCCGCGGCGACGACTTCGGCACCTGCTTGAGTGCCTTGAACGCGATCGGATTTGGTATCAACTTTGATCGCGGTTACCTTCTTGCCGAGAATCCCTCCCTTCGCATTGATATCGTTGATGAAGACCTCGGCCATGCCGACGCCCTCCTGATCGTAGGCCTCGAATATGCCCGACATTGCCGTGGCAAATCCGATCTTTACATCGTCCTCGGCGCAAGCCGGAGTCAGCAACGCGCTAGACGCGAGACCGATCACAGCTAAGAGCACCTGTGAAGATTTACGCTTGATATCGTTTCGCATTTTGCTCTCCCATGGCATTTCCCCGGCTCAATGAGCTGTCAGGCCCGATTGATCTCTCTACCGTCCGCCACGAAATGCTAGTGCCCGCTCGCAACTGCACGCTCTCGTGTCAGGTACTCCAGCGCGGCGTCGAGCGAGACGACGTCCGCATACTTGGCTTGAAGGTCGAACAGGCTTTGCCGATGTGCGCGCTGCGAACGGTCGCCAACGGCTTCCCGGACCACAATTGGCCGAAAGCCGATCTGGCAAGCATCGACCGCGGTCGCGCGGACGCATCCACTTGTGGTGCAGCCCGCGACGATGAGCGTGTCGACATCCTTGAACAGCAGGCGAGACGTCAGATCGGTGCCGAAGAAGCACGAGGCATACTTCTTGTAGAAAAGGACATCGTCCTCTCGATGGTGCAGCCTGGAATCGAGATCGGAGCCGTTCGTCCCGGCCTGAAGGCTGCCGGCGCCGCCTTGCTTCAGTGACCAAATGCCGGCATCGGCAAGGCCTTTATCGTCATATTTCACCGACGAAAACAGAACAGGAAGGCCGCGTGCGTGCGCCGCGTCGATGAGACGATTGGCCGCCGCGATCTCGCTCTCAAGCGGCGCGCCAAGCGGTTTCTTCGGATCAGTGAAGGCCTGGACCAGATCGATGACAAGGACAGCGGCGCGCCGGCCAAATCCGATCTGCTTGCCGAAGCCACGCTCACGGAAGAACGCATCGTCCGTGTCGCCGCCTGCATCGTGCGACGTCAGAAGCCCTTTATTGGCCCCAATCGGCGCCACGCGCGCAAGATGCAGATCAAGCGTCTCGACAAACCCGCCAAGATTGTCCCAGGGAATCATGTGGCCGCTGTCCGCGACTTCAACGTATTCCGCCCGCGGATTAGCCGCCTTCACTTCCACGAAGTCAGAGGGCTTCACCACCGGACTGTTCGCGCCACGAACAAACACTGCTGGCGCTGTTACTTGCGACCAGGTCTCAAGGAACCCCTCGCTATGAAAGCCCGCATGACTGAGAAGAATCGCCGGTTCCGAGCATGACGGCAGCCATGCGATCCGATCGCGAATGCGAGCCTCGCTCCAGGTCGGGGCGCCTTTCGCCAGATCCGCAAAGCTCATGCCGGAAAGAACTTGGCGGCGCTGTTCAAGATAGAAGTCGACGGGTATTGGATACGGACTACGCCCAGGCCCGCTCATTGGCGGGTCGATAACGACCAGTGCTTTCGCGATTTGCGGAAATGCAACATCGAACGCGGCGACGACGCGAGCCCCCATCGAGTGGCCGACAAGAACCGGGTCTTTCAAGCCGAAGGCGTCGATAAGCGCCTTGAGATCACTCACATAGTCGGCTGTAGCATATCCGGTCGGCGGTTTATCGGACGCCCCGCGACCGCGCGCATCGAGAAGAATGATCCAACGCTTGCCGGCGAGTGCGTCGGCCACGAACGTCCATGTGGCAGCCGGGCTGGTGATGCCAGGAACCACGACGATTGGGTTGCCTTCGCCAGCAAATTCCAGTGTACGCAGGGCGAGACCGTCGGCTGAAAACCAGCGCGACTGCGCCTGTCGCAGTCCGTGACCGGCGCTAGTTATATCGTGCGCCGCCATCGACATTCACCATTTGCCCAGTGATGAAGCTTGCTTCCCGGCTCGCCAGATAAGCGATGCAGTGCGCGATGTCGTCCGGCTCCCCGCGCCTCTTGACCGCTTGAGTGGGAATCGTGTGCTCGAACAGGCTTTCGAGAGCTGTCATAACGCCTTCGGAAGCGACCAGGCCGGGCGACACAACATTGACGGTGACGCCGTGAGGGCCCGCCTCGGTCGCGAGAACGCGCGAAAAGCCAAGAACGCCGGCCTTCGCTGCGGCATAGGCCGAGACATTCTGCAGCCCGATCAAAACGACCGCCGATGCAAAATTAATGATCCGGCCGTAGCCGGCGGCCTTCATCAGCGGATAGACCGCACGGCAACACAGAAAAGTACCGTCAAGGTTGACTCCAACAATGTGTCGCCAGGTCTTGAAGTCGAGTTGCTCGAACGGAACGTGCGGATAGATGCCGGCATTGTTGACAAGGATCTGCGGCGTCCCGAGCTTTCCCGTGATCTCCTCAACGCACAGGCCGACTTCGTGCTCGTCGGTAACATCCACCGTCCAGGCAAAAGCCCTGCCGCCACTGGCCGTCAGCGACGACGCGGCCGTCTCTGCAGCAGTGCCATCACGATCCAGGATTGCTATGGTCGCGCCGGACGACGACAGCCGCTGCGCCGTCGCGTAGCCGATACCCCGCGCCGCGCCGGTAATGATTGCCGTTTGGCCGTTAAAATCCATCGACTGGGCCATCATCAACGATCCGGCACCAACACTTTCCACTCAATGCCACCGACATGGCCGATCATCACGTCGTACGTCGGTCGACCCGCACACGTCCGCCACGGCCTACCATTCCGTGTTGAGGTGATTGAGGGTCAGAACCGTCATGGTTGGTTGATAATCGAGCTCCTGCCCCGGCGTGACGTGGATGTTCGGAATCCGTTGGAGCAACGCCTCGAAGCCGATCTTCGCCTCGAGCCTCGCGAGAATGTTGCCAAGGCAAGTGTGCCTACCGTGGCCGAAAGCCAAATGCCGATTGGCATTCGCGCGATGGATGTCAAATCGCTCGGAATCTGAAAACTTGGTCTCATCCAACCCGCCAGCGAAATACAGGAGCCAGACTTGCGCATTGGCGGGAATGACGGTGTCGCCGATTTCAACGTCACGCGTCGTCGTGCGGAACAGGCCCGGCGATGTCCCATGGATGCGCAGCGTTTCCTCGATGACGTTGGTGAGCAGTTCCGGATTTCGCTTCACTTCCTCGAATTGATTGGAGTGCCGATCCAGGAACAGCATCATTTGGCCGATGAGGTTCGCCGTCGTGTCATTGCCGGCGGCGACGAATTCGGTGATGTGCCGGATGATGCGGCTGTCTGGCATCGCCGGATTGCCCTCCTTGTCCTTCGCAGCGCGCATCTTCGTGACCAGATCGTCTGCTGGACAGCGGGCACGCTCCTCGACAAGCGCACGAAAGAAATCCTGCGCGTCGGCCAACCGACCCCAGCGCTCATCTCGCTCTCCTTCCGGCATTGGTTTGCTGGCGCCGCTCTTCGGCGTGAAGACCGCGAACATGTCCTCGGTCCATTGCCGGTAATCGGCGGCGCGCTCAGGCGGAACGCCCAGAAGACGGATAATCACCCCCAGTGACAGCGGGTATGCGAAATCATGCATCAGATCGCAGGAACCGCGATCGACGATGCTGTCGATGAGCCTATTTGCAATCAAGCGAATATTGTCTTCCTGCTTTTTGAGCTCCTTCGGCAGGAAGTAGGGCGCCACGGCGCTGCGATCGACGGTATGCTCTGGCGGATCGATCGCAATGAAATGTTCATCGGCGAAATTATCCGGGATTCTGCCTTTGAGCCGATTAGGAGGCGGCACGACGCCGAGCGCCTTCGAGGAGAAAGTTTCCCAATCGCGGGCGGCGCGACAAATGTCGTCGTACCGAGTGATGACCCAAAGTTTCAGAGGCGGATAATAGAATACCGGCCGTTCGGTTTGGGCCCGCTTTATCATCGGCGCCGGGTTGCGCAGAAACGCAGGCGAGAATGGATCGAATCCATCGAGCGTCGGAAACTCACTTGACTGCATAACATTCATCTGTCCGCTCGCTCATCAATCAGTTGCGATGGCTGGCCGGCAGCTTGAGCTCGGGCACTACAAACTCCCCATCGATCAGAACCGGCTTGTCGTCGAGGAAAAGGCTGCAGTTGCGCATTGGGATATCGATGTGAGCCGGCGTGTCGTTGTTTCCGCCGAGCTCCAAATTCGGCCCCGTCGCAAACATGACGTTGCCGTAGAAAGCTCTCGCCTCCTGCCCGTAGCTGCGTAGCGTTGAAGCCATCGAGCTCCAGCGCACGTTCTCGTTCACGCCCCAGCCGATATGCGAGCAGGAATAGCCGCGAGGGTCGTTCATCCGCTCCAGATAGTCGCGCATCAACGCGGCATCGACGCCGCCCGAAATCCGCACCACGCGACCGTGTTCGACGACAAGCTCGATCGGCGATTGAACGTAACCGCGGAACGGCATGGCGAAGATGTCGCCGCGGTCGATGATGACACGTCCGTTGATCCCATGCTCGGCGCCGGCGGTGAATACGAAACCGGCCGGCCAGGAGTCCCATCGTCCAGACTGGTCGGTGAAGCCATATTCGTCGACGACCTTGTACCTACCGAGCTCATAGGAAATGTCGGTACCGGCCTTGTTGGTGACCCGCAGCTGCTTGGCATTGCGCAGCAATGCGGCGCTGATCTCGCAGCGCTCCCGCTGGGCCTGCGTCGGAAACATCTGCTTGAGTAGCGTTTGGTCCTCAATGACGCTGAGAATACGCGCTCCGGCGTCTTGAATTTCGTGCTGCTCCTTCGACCACAGCAGAAAGATCAGATCGACGACCAGGTCAGCGTGCTTGAGCGCGTCGATCGCACCCTGATTGCCGCGAAGCGGGTTGATACCAACCTGCGAGACGGCCGGGCCGTTCAATGCCGACGAAGTATCGCCCAAGCGCACATTGTAAGACTCGGCGCCGAGATGCCGTGCGGCGCTGATGAAAGCGTCCGCGTACTGCATTCGGTCGTCGCCCTGCGAGAGGACGACGACGGTCTGTCCCTCATGCACCTTGCACAGCTTGAGCTCGCGCTCGCACAGCACCTGAAAATCGGACCAGTTGAGCATCGCCTGCCCTTTTCAACGGCATTGGCTGTTCGCCTGCCTCCAGTGCCATTAGATTGATTGTCTAAGCAATAGTTGTCAAGACAAATACATTGGCATGAAGCCGGCCGCTGCCGCTTTTGGAGCGCAGGAATATCAGAGGCGCTTTGAAGCAAGCGCCGCGCCCTGCGCGAGAGCGCCGAGCTTGGCCCATGCGATTTGTGGATGCACCCGGCCGCCGAGCCCGCAATCGGTCGAGGCAACGACGTTGTCGGCGCCGACCAGCTTGGCGAACCGTTCGATCCGGTAGGCGACCAGATCGGGATGCTCGATCACGTTGGTCGAGTGCGTGACGACCCCGGGCATGATGACCTTGCCCTCCGGTAGCTTCACTTCCTCCCACAGCTGCCATTCGTGTTCATGCCGCGGGTTCGCCGCCTCGAAGGAGTATGCGCCGGCGTTGATTTTCAGCATCAGGTCGACGAGGTCCTTCATCGGGAAGTCGGTGACATGCGGGCCGTGCCAACTTCCCCAGCACAAATGAAAACGGATTTTTTCCGGCGGCAGCCCTCTGAGCGCGTGATTGATTACTTCGATGCGGCTCATCGTGTAGCGCCGATAGCCGTCGACGCTTGCTTCTTCCTTGGATTGATCCCAATTTTCGGCAATCGCGGGATCGTCGAGTTGGACGGTCAACCCGGCGTCGATGATGGCTTTATATTCCTCACGCATCGCGTCGGCGACAGCGGTAAAGAGATCATCATCGGACTCGTAATACTCATTGGAGCAACGGGCGCAGCTTGCCGGCCCGACGGCATTCATCCAGCCGCCCCGCTCGATCCCCGCAGCATCGAGCGCGGCCTTGAAGTTGGCAATGTCGGTCCTGATCTGTTCGTGCCCCCTGAACGTGACCTTGCCGCGCACAGTCGGCATGTAACGGCTCAAGTACATGTCCGGCAGTTGGCACCCGGACCGGGGATCGCCATACGCCTCGGCAAACTGGGCAAAGTCCCGTCGCTCCACAAAGCTCCCGAGCACGAACTCGCCGGGCTTGGTGGTCGTCGATCGAGTTTTCAGCTGTCCCGCGATCTGCGAGATCGGCGCCGCCTCGAGCCCCGTAAGGCGCGGGATGATATACGACCACCAGGAGCCATAGTCGTATTCAAAGGCCATGGCGTGGCCGTACTCGCCATCGTTCACAAGATCAACGCCAACCTCCTTTTGGCGGCGGACGACCCCAGCGACGTCTCCCTTGAGCTCTTGGGCAAAGGTGGCTTCGTCGACCTTGCCGTCGATGACGTCCTGGTAGTTCAGGTCCACCAGCTTTTTTGGACGCGGCAAGCTGCCCACGTGGGTCGTTTTGATCCGGGCCATCATGTCTCTCCTATTGATCTAACCGCACACGCCGTGCCTTCGGATTCGCTTTTTCGGAGGCGCCGCGGCGTCAAGCCAGTCAATGCGGCTGACTGCACAGCGTAAAATCCACAGCCACCGGCGTCGCCTTGAAATACGCCGCGCGGAACGCCGCCGGATCGGGGAAAACAGCGCGGTCGATCTCGCGCCGGATCAACTGCACGCGCAGCGGATTAATATCAAACGGAAACGGGTCAACGGCGATTTTCGTCCCTTCAATCGTCTTGATGCTGAGCCGCACCGGAGATGACGTTCCATCGTAAGAGGTCGGAACAGGCTCGATAAAGTCGTCGACGACGTCCTTGTTGCACACGAATAACGAAATAAGGTCGAATGCCTGCAGCAACTGATAGTTCGTCCAGAACTCGCCGGCGTCGTAGTTGCGCAAGGAAGCCGCCTGGGTCTCTTCGTTGCGCGCCAGAAAGTCTTCGTTGTCCTCCGGCAAATTCTGTGCATTGAAGAATTTCGGGTGCGCGATCCTGCCGTAGCGCCCGCGCTGCAGGCCGGTGCGATGCGTGCCGAGGAGAAGCCCCGAATACGGATC
>Ga0187781_10000702_pt1 | contig 24382 bp, 20 predicted proteins | sample 0715_SJ02_MP02_2_FD_132447 | JGI IMG/M metagenome (GOLD analysis project Ga0187781, IMG submission 132447) | Tropical peat soil microbial communities from peatlands in Department of Meta, Colombia - 0715_SJ02_MP02_20_MG | ecosystem: Environmental > Terrestrial > Soil > Wetlands > Peat | place... | reverse complement strand
ACGAGCGCGGCCGGCCGGTGTCGCCGTCGACGGTGACCGCTCTGGTCGCCGCCCGCGAGCTCGGCCGGGAAATCGGTGCGACCGTGATCCACAACCTGATCACGTCCCGCGCGGTGCCGGAGTTGGTGGTCGAGCGCGGCGGCACACCGGTGCGCTCACGGGTCGGGCACTCCTACATCAAGGCACTGATGGCTGACACCGGTGCGATCTTCGGCGGTGAGCACTCGGCGCATTATTATTTCCGCGACTTCTGGGGTGCCGACTCAGGGATGCTGGCTGCGTTGTACGTGCTGGCGGCGCTCGGCGAGCAGCAGCGGCCGCTGTCGGAGCTGACCGCCGACTACCAGCGCTACGAGTCGTCCGGCGAGATCAACTTCACCGTGGCCGACGCGGCGTCCTGCGTAGACGCGGTGCTGAAATCCTTCAGCGGCCGGATTCAATCCATCGACCATCTGGACGGGGTGACGGTGGACCTCGGTGAGGGCAGCTGGTTTAACCTGCGCACCTCCAACACCGAGCCGCTGTTGCGGCTGAATGTGGAAGGACGTTGCGTCGAGGACGTGGAAGCGGTGGTCGAGCAGGTTACCAGCAAAATTCGCCAGCGGGCCAGCGGGCAGGCCGTAGGTCAGGCGAAGGCCGCGACGTGAACGCCACCCAGGCCACGATCGACCTCGACGACACCGAAGGCCTGCTGGCCGCCGATCGCGACGGGCTGCTGCGGGCGGCGTCGTCGGCGGGTGCGCAGGTGCGTGCGGCCGCGGCCGCGCTCGACGAGGGTGCTCTGGACGCGGTGCGCGGTGATGACCGTCCGCGCACGGTGATCTGGGTTGCCGGGCGAGGCACCGCTGAGACCGCAGGCACCATGCTGGCCGCGACGTTGGGCAGTTGGGCGGCCGCGCCCATCGTGGTCGCCGCCGAGGCGCCGCCGTGGATCGGCGCGCTCGACGTGCTGATCGTGGCCGGCGACGACCCCGGCGATCCGGCGCTGGTCGGCGCCGCCGCCAGCGGAGTGCGCCGCGGTGCACGGGTCGTCGTCGCGGCGCCCTACGAGGGCCCGCTGCGGGATACCACGGCCGGCCGGGTGGCGGTTATGGAGCCGCGGCTGCCGGTTCTCGACGAGTTCGGGCTGTGCCGGTATCTGGCCGCCGGGCTGGCTGCCTTGCAAAGCGTCGATGCCAAGCTGGGCGTGGACCTGTACGCGCTGGCCGACGAGCTGGACGCGGAGGCGTTGCGCAACAGCGCCAGTCGCGAAATGTTCACCAACCCGGCCAAGGCGTTGGTCGAGCGGATGTCGCGGCGCCGCGTCGTGCTGGCCGGGGACTGTGCCGCGACCCTGGCGCTGGCCAGGCACGGGTGTTCTGTTCTGCTGCGGATCGCGCATCAGCTAGCCGCCGCCACCGGGCTCACCGACGCCTTGGTGGCGCTGCGCGCGGTCGCAAACTCTGGGTTCGTCGACCCGGTGGAGGCGTTGTTTCAGGACGAGGAGATCGACGGACCGGTCGCCGAGCGGCTGCGGGTGTTGGCATTGACGTTGGATGCCGAGCGCACGGTCGTGGCCTCTCGGGTCGCTCAGCTCGACGACGTCGACATCGTCGGCGCGGAGGATGTGCCTGAAGGGCCGGATGGCAACTCAGCGCCGGTCGGTTCGCAGCGGGCTGAGCAGCAACTGGCTATATTGGCTGTCCGGCTGGAGATGGCGGCGGTTTATTTGCGGTTGGTTCGGGGATAATTCGGGGATAAGTAGACAGTGCAGTTGCTACGCGGAGCGATACGGACGTACGCCTGGGGATCGCGGACGGCCATCGCCGAATTCACCGGGCGGCCTGTTCCGGCAGCCCACCCGGAAGCGGAGCTCTGGCTCGGTGCTAACCCGGGCGATCCGGCCTGGCTGGAAAACCCTGATGGCGAAATCTCGCTGCTGCAGGCGGTGCTCGCCGACCCGGAAGGGCAACTCGGCTCGGTGACCCGCGCCCGGTTCGGCGATGTGCTCCCGTTTTTGGTCAAAGTGCTGGCCGCCGACGAACCACTGTCGCTGCAGGCGCATCCGAGCGCCGAGCAAGCGGCCGAGGGTTACTTACGCGAGGAACGGCTCGGTATTCCGGCGACGTCGCCGGTGCGCAACTACCGCGACGCCAGCCACAAGCCCGAGCTGTTGGTGGCGCTGCAGCAGTTCGAGGCGCTGGCCGGATTCCGGCCCGCAGCCGGGACCATCGAACTTCTGCGCGCCCTGGCGGTGTCCGACCTGGATCCATACATCGATTTGTTGAACGACCAGTCCGATGCCGACGGCCTGCGCGCGTTGTTCACTACCTGGATCACCGCACCACAGCCCGACATCGACGTGCTGGTGGCCGCTGTACTGGATGGTGCTATCCACTATGTCAGTTGCGGGGCAAGGGAATTCGCGGCCGAAGCCAAGACGGTGCTGGAGTTGGGCGAACGCTATCCGGGCGATGCCGGTGTGCTGGCCGCGTTGCTGCTCAACCGGATAACTCTCAGCCCTGGCGAAGGGATCTTTTTGTCGGCCGGAAACCTGCACGCCTACCTGCGCGGTGTCGGGCTGGAAGTAATGGCCAACTCCGACAACGTGTTACGCGGTGGTCTGACTCCCAAACACGTCGACGTTCCGGAGCTGTTACGGGTGCTGAATTTCACCCCCACCCCCGAGGCTCAACTTCGCGCGCCAACGCACCGCGACGGACTCGGGCTGATCTATGACACCCCCACCGACGAATTCGCCGCGTCGATGCTGACCCTCGGTGAGGACCAGCTCGGTCATGAAGTCGACGCGCCGTCGCGCCACGGTGCCTATCAGGGTCCGCAGATCCTGTTGTGCACCGAGGGTTCGACGACCGTGTCCGGAAAATCCGGAGCAGTGAAGCTCACTCGGGGCGCTGCCGCCTGGGTGGCTGCCGACGACGGGCCCATCCGGCTGATCGCTCACGAACCGACCAAGATATTTCGGGCCACCGTCGGCCTGTGATCAGCCCAGCGCCGCCGACCGGGTGACCCGCTGGCGGTCGCGTCCGGCTTGCCGACGCTCGCCGAGCCACAGCCGGAAGTTATGCCGAGTGGCGCGGACGATCAGCGTTGGCGTCGGGATCATGTAGAGGCTGTCCAGCAGGGAAAACCTGCGCAAAAACCATTCGGCGAGAACGGTATCCGTCTCGGCGGCGCCCAGGAACTGGTCGAACAGATTGCCCACCGGGCGGTACCACCAGGGCGCCGACCCACTCGCATGGTGGAAATTGAGATCGCCGATCGCGTTCATCGTCCACACCGGGAAGGTGGTCTTGGCGGTCGCGCGATTTACTTTCCGCTCCAGGTCCGGGCCATCAGCTAGCGCTCGGCGCAGATGACCGGCCTGCAGCGAGGTCATCGTCATGCCCTGCCCGAAGGTGGGGTCGAAGCTGGCCACCGCGTCCCCGAACGGCACGATCCCCGCCGGAAACCGCTCCAGCTTGTCGTAGCGGCGCCACCGGCTGGCCGGAAAACGGTGGAAGGCCACTTCGCCGACGGGTTCGGCGTGTTCGAGCGCGGCGTGGAGTCGGTCGGGCAGCAGCTTCTCGGCGAGCCCGACCATCTCGGAAAAGGATTGTGGCGGTTTGACTTTGGCCACGCCGAAGGTAGTGATGACCCAGAGGCCGTCCTCGTAACCCAACATGCCCAGCCCCAACGGCTGTTCACGGGACGCGCCGGCAACGATCACCCTTTCCCGGATCAGGCCCTCGGGAAGCCGAAACTGATGCGACGCATAGCCGATGCCCACGTCGACCACGTCTTCGCGAGGCCGCTGGTATCCCCATTGCTCCAGCCACACCGGCAACCTGGTGCCGCGCCCGGCCGCGTCGATAACGAGATCGGCGGCGACGAACTCGGGCTCGTCGATGTCGCCGGAATCCACCAACACCCCGGTCACCTGCTGGGCGCCGACCTCGAAGCGCGGTTCGCGCACCGAACGCTGCTGGACTTCGACGTTGGCGATATCCAGGGCCCGGCGCCGGATCTGCCATTCCAGATGCGGGCGGCTCGGCACGTAGGCGGTGAACTCGTCACGCAGCGTCTGCCCGGTGCCCAGCACGTGACCGGCCGCGCCGAAGTAGATGCAGTCCGGCCGGTTTTCCAGTTTCGGCACCCCGGCTGCCACCATGTCGTCGAGGAGACCGGGGAACAGCGCATCGAATTCGGCCGCGCCACGGGCCATCAGGAGGTGAACGTGCCGGCCCTGGGGGACCGCCGTGCGGTTTACGGGTGTACTCGGGAGCTCGTCGCGTTCGAACACCGTGACTCGGTCGTAGAAATCCGACAACACCCGAGCCGCGCACAACCCCGCGATGCTGGCCCCAACAACGACAGCATGCCCCGTTGTGCTCTCCCCGCGCATTACCGCACAGTACTCGGTACTGTCCCGGTGCATGGCCGGTCGCTGGCGCACCAAGTCGGTCGAACAGTCGATCGCCGACACCGACGAGCCGGGCACCCAGCTGCGCAAGGACCTCAGCTGGTGGCATCTGGCCGTCTTCGGGGTTTCGGTGGTGATCGGAGCCGGCATCTTCACCGTCACCGCGCAGACCGCCGGTGACGTCACCGGGCCGGCGATCTGGATCTCGTTTCTCATCGCCGCGATCACCTGCGGGTTGGCGGCGTTGTGCTATGCGGAGTTCGCCTCGACGCTGCCGGTGGCAGGCAGCGCCTACACGTTTTCCTACGCGACTTTTGGTGAGTTTTTGGCCTGGACCATCGGCTGGAACCTGGTGCTGGAGCTGGCGATCGGTGGCGCAGTCGTTGCCAAGGGGTGGTCGAGCTACCTCGACACGGTTTTCGTATTACCCAGCGGTGCAGTCACTTTGGGGTCTTTCAATCTCGACTGGGGTGCGCTGCTGATCGTCGCGTTGGTGGCCACCCTGCTCGCGCTGGGCACCAAGGTGTCGTCGCACTTTTCTGTGGTGGTCACCGCGATCAAGGTGTCGGTGGTGCTGCTGGTGGTGATTGTCGGCGCGTTCTACATCAAGACGGCGAACTATTCACCGTTCATTCCGCCGGCCCAGGCCGACCACGCCGGCACCGGTATCGATCAGTCGGTGTTGTCGTGGCTCACCGGCGCGCACAGCAGCCATTACGGCTGGTACGGGGTGCTGGCGGGCGCGTCGATCGTGTTCTTCGCGTTCATCGGGTTCGACATCGTCGCCACCATGGCCGAGGAGACCAAGCACCCGCAACGCGACGTCCCTCGGGGAATCCTCGCGACGTTGGGCATCGTGACCGTTCTTTATGTCGCGGTGTCGATCGTGTTGTCCGGCATGGTTCCCTATACCGACCTGACGAGCACCAGCGACGGCCGTCATGCCAACCTGGCCACCGCGTTCGCGATCAACGGCGTGCGCTGGGCATCCGGCATCATCTCCATCGGGGCGCTGGCCGGGCTGACCACGGTGGTGATGGTGCTGTTGCTCGGACAATGCCGGGTGCTGTTCGCGATGGCCCGCGACGGGTTGTTGCCGCGGCAACTGGCCAAGACCGGCGCGCGCGGCACCCCGGTGCGGATCACCGGGTTGGTGGCACTGCTGGTGGCGCTGACGGCGTCGGTGTTCCCGATGGCCAAACTCGAAGAGATGGTCAACGTCGGGACGTTGTTCGCCTTCGTCCTGGTGTCGGCCGGCGTGATCGTCTTGCGCCGCACCCGGCCCGACCTGCCGCGCGGGTTCCGCGCACCCTGGGTGCCGCTGCTGCCGATCGCCTCGGTGTGCGCGTGCCTCTGGCTGATGATCAACCTGACCGTGTTGACCTGGATCCGATTCGGCGTCTGGATGGTCGCCGGCGTCGCCATCTACCTCGGCTATGGGCGTCGGCACTCGGTGCTGGCCAGCCGGGAGGCCGGGGCCGCCGAGGAGGCCGCAAGATTGGATCTCGCGTCGCCCTAGGCCTGGTTTACAAAACCACATCCTATGTCTAGACAGAAGACGCAAAGCTCAGTATTGTCCAATCGCAAGGTGCTCTGAATCACGAGGAGGTTGGCGATATGACCGCCGCAATAGGCCCGAACACTTTTGTCTGGCAGGACAAGAAGCGCTATCTGTGGCTAATGGGACTGATCGTCCCGATGCTGCTGCTGGCGATCCTGCCGATCGTCTGGGCAATGAACCAATTCGGTTGGCAGACCGCCTCGCAGGTGCTGTTTTGGATCGGCCCGATCCTGCTCTACATCCTGTTGCCGGCGCTCGACCTGCGGTTCGGGTCCGACGGGCAGAACCCACCCGACGAGGTGATGGATTGGCTGGAGAACGACAAGTACTACCGCTACTGCACGTACGCCTTCATCCCGCTGCAGTACCTCAGCATGATTCTCGGTGCGTACCTGTTCACCGCGTCAGATCTGAGCTGGCTGGGCTACGACGGGCCGCTGAGTTGGCCGGCCAAGATCGGTCTCGCGCTGTCTGTCGGCGCCCTGGGCGGAGTCGGCATCAATACTGCGCATGAAATGGGGCACAAGAAGGATTCGCTGGAGCGCTGGCTGTCCAAGATCACCCTGGCGCAGACCGGCTACGGGCATTTCTACATCGAGCACAACCGCGGTCACCACGTCCGGGTTGCCACACCAGAAGACCCCGCGTCGGCTCGGTTTGGTGAAACCTTCTGGGAGTTCCTGCCCCGCAGCGTCTTTGGCAGTCTGCGTTCGGCCTGGCGGCTGGAGGCACAGCGGCTGCGCCGGCAGGGCGCCAGCCCGTGGAACCCCAACACCTATCTGTCCAACGACGTGCTCAACGCCTGGCTGATGACGGTGGTGCTGTGGGGTGCGCTGATCGCCGTGTTCGGCCCGGCGCTGATCCCGTTCCTGATCATCCAGGCGATCTTCGGCTTCAGTCTCCTGGAGGCCGTGAACTACCTCGAGCACTACGGGCTGCTGCGGCAAAAGAACGCCAATGGCCGCTACGAGCGCTGCACCCCCGAGCACAGCTGGAATTCCGACCACATCGTCACCAACCTGTTCCTGTACCACCTGCAGCGGCACAGCGATCACCACGCCAACCCGACCCGGCGCTACCAGACGCTGCGCAGCATGGACGGGGCGCCGAATCTACCCAGCGGCTACGCGGCGCTGATCGGGTTGACCTACTTCCCACCGCTGTGGCGCAAGTTGATGGACCACCGGGTGCTGGCGCATTACGGCGGCGACATCACCCGGGTCAACGTGCAACCACGCCACCGGGAGAAGATTCTGGGCTGCTACGGAACGGTGGCGGCGTGATGACCGCCTACCGCTGTCCCGGCTGCGACTACGTCTACGACGAAGCCAAAGGTGCCGCACGAGAAGGATTTCCGGCCGGAACGCAATGGCAGCAGATCCCAGAAGACTGGTGCTGCCCGGACTGCGCGGTACGCGAGAAGCTCGACTTCGAAACGATGGAGGTAACCAAATGAGTTGCGGTGAGGGCTTGCGCGAAGAGCGTCAGACCCCGTTCAAACTGTTCGTGTGTGTGCAGTGCGGCTTCGAGTACGACGAGGCCAACGGCTGGCCGGAAGACGGCATCGCGCCCGGCACCCGCTGGGACGACATCCCCGAAGATTGGAGTTGCCCGGACTGCGGCGCGGCGAAATCCGACTTCGAGATGGTGGAAGTCGCACGTTCGTGACCACACCGTCGGCGACGATGCAGAGCGAAGCGATGAGGAGGAGTGGCGCAACGGCTACTGTCGCGCTTGTGAAGCAACGGGTCCTATACGCCGAGGCGTCACGGGTCCTGCTGCGCGATTCGGTGCTCGATGCGATGCGGGAGCTGCTGCTCAGCCGTGACTGGTCGGCGATCACGCTGGCCGATGTGGCCCGCGCCGCGGGCATCAGCCGCCAGACCATCTACAACGAGTTCGGCTCGCGGCAAGGCCTGGCTCAGGGTTACGCGCTGCGGCTGGCCGATCGATTGGTGAACGCCGTCGAAGACGCCATCTACGCCAACGTCGGCGACGTCTACGCCGCGTTCCTGCAAGGATTTCGGTCTTTCTTCTCGGAATCGGCGGCCGACCCGCTCGTCATCTCGCTGCTCAGCGGTGTGGCCAAACCCGATCTGCTGCAAATCATCACCACCGATAGCGGGCCGATCATCACCCACTGCTCGACGCGTCTGACGTCGTCGTTCATGGACAGCTGGGTGAAGGCCAGCGAGGACGACGCCGGGATCCTGGCCCGCGCGATCGTGCGGCTGGCGATGAGCTACGTGTCGATGCCGCCGGAAGCCGACCACGACGTCGCGGCGGATCTGGCGCGGCTGATGACACCGGCGGCCGAACGCTACGGTGTCATCGAGCCCGACTGACCCGGCGTGAGGGCACCGTCGCGTCGGGACTAATGTATATGCAAGCTAACTAGTTCACCGACAGAGGATTGGCCTAATACATGACGACGACCGCGCACTCGCTGAGTCCCGACGTCCATAACGGCATCGACTTCAAGGTCGCCGACCTGTCGTTGGCCGATTACGGTCGTCGCGACATCGAGCTGTCCGAACACGAGATGCCCGGTCTGATGTCGCTGCGCCGCGAGTACCACGACGTGCAGCCGCTCAAAGGCGCTCGAATCTCCGGCTCGCTGCACATGACCGTGCAGACCGCGGTGCTCATCGAAACGCTGGTGTCGTTGGGCGCCGAGGTCCGGTGGGCCTCGTGCAACATCTTCTCCACGCAGGACCACGCCGCCGCCGCGGTCGTCGTCGGCCCGCACGGCACGCCCGAAGAGCCCAAGGGTGTGCCGGTATTCGCCTGGAAGGGTGAGACGCTCGAGGAGTACTGGTGGGCCGCCGAGGAGGCGCTGACCTGGCCTCCGCTCGCGGACGGGACTGAGGCGCCGGCCAACATGATCCTCGACGACGGCGGCGACGCCACCATGCTGGTACTGCGGGGTGCGCAGTACGAGAAGGCCGGGGTGGTGCCGCCCGCCGAAGAGGACGACTCGGCTGAGCACAAGGTGTTTCTGAACCTGCTGCGCCACCGCTTCGAGACCGACAAGGACAAGTGGACGAAGATCTCCGCCTCGGTCAAGGGCGTCACCGAGGAGACCACCACCGGTGTGCTGCGGCTCTACCAGTTCGCTGCGGCCGGGGATCTGGCGTTTCCGGCGATCAACGTCAACGACTCGGTCACCAAGTCGAAGTTCGACAACAAGTACGGCTGCCGGCACTCGCTGATCGACGGCATCAACCGCGGTACCGACGTGCTCATCGGCGGCAAGAACGTGCTGGTCTGCGGCTACGGCGACGTCGGCAAGGGCAGTGTCGAATCGCTGGCCGGTCAGGGCGCGCGGGTGACCGTCACCGAGATCGACCCGATCAACGCGCTGCAGGCGCTGATGGAAGGGTACGACGTCAAGCGGGTGGAGGACGTGATCGGCGAGGCCGACATCGTGATCACGACCACCGGCAACAAGGACATCATCACGCTCGAGCACATGAAGGCGATGAAGGAAAAGGCGATCCTGGGCAACATCGGTCACTTCGACAACGAGATCCAAATGGCCAGGCTGGAGAAGTCCGGCGCCACCAAGACCAACATCCGCCCGCAGGTCGACCTGTGGACGTTCGGCGACACCGGTAAGTCGATCATCGTGCTGTCCGAGGGCCGGCTGCTGAATCTGGGTAACGCCACCGGGCATCCGTCGTTCGTGATGAGCAACAGCTTCTCCAACCAGGTGATCGCGCAGATCGAGCTGTGGACCAAGAACGACGAGTACGACAACGAGGTGTACCGGCTGCCCAAGCACCTCGACGAGAAGGTCGCCCGCGTGCACGTCACCGCGCTCGGCGGCGAGCTGACCAAGCTGACCAAGGAGCAGGCTGAATACATCGGCGTCGACGTCGACGGACCGTACAAGCCGGACCACTACCGCTACTGAGTTTCTGGGTCCCCGTTCGGGTACGCCGCGGAGCCGCGCGCTGAGCATTCTCGGCGCCGTCAGCGACGGATGATATCCGTCTAATCCGGCGCAGGCATGGTGTGTTGGCGGGTTATCGCCGAGCCTGTGGCGATAGCATCTTGCTCAAACGGCGCAAGCGACTTAGCCGATCTCCACCGCGCCGGTGGGAAATCGCCACCGCGCCGGTGGGAAGAGGTGTGGATGGCGCACCCCACGACAAGTCCGGGCGGTGCGCGCGCCGTGCCCCCGCGCCCATACACCGGCGCCGATCGATGTGCTGCCACGGTGCGGTTGCATGGGTCACTGCGGCGGTCGCTGGCCGCGGCCGGTGGCGGTCAGGTGGGCACATGGCAGTACTGCGTATTGCAGCGCGGCCACGACGGCGCCCATCAAGCCCCGGCCTACCGGCACGGGGCGGCGCGCGGGTGGTTGGGGTGGGACGAGTCGGGTTTCCGGGTGGGCGGCACCCGCCCACTGCCGTCGGGTCTGCGCCGGGTGCGTCCGACGCGGCCGAACTCTACAGCGGCGGCACGGGCTAGACGTGACGCCTCGCACTCGCCGCAAGCCGCGCCCGGTGTGGCTGCGGCCGTTCGCGCTGGCGGCTGGGACACGCCAAGGCCCGGATCGGCCGAGCCGGACCACCGGACCGCAGCGCTGTGGGCGATCGCCGCCGCCGTGAACCGCCTCGCCGACGTGATGGCGACTGCCGACCATCGGGGCCGGCCCTTGCGCTAACGCCGGGACGCGCACAACGATCACTTGAATGAACCGTCGATACGCAGTAGCGTGTCGCGAACGTCACATTCTGGAGGAATGACTCTGATGGCGATCGACGCGCAGATCGGCGGCATCGTTTCAGGTCAGCCGCCGATATCGACAAACCATAGCGCTTGGCCGGGGCCCGTCGGCTCGGGTGGCTCTGCCTCGAGGAAGGTCCGAATGACGATGGATGACAAGACGCCCGATGCCGGACAACCTGATGCAGGAGAAGCCGCGGTGGGCTGGCAGCCTGAAGATGCCGGACCGGCGATCACTTCGCCTGTCGGCGCCGACGAGCCGCCCGATGACGGAGAAGCCCCGGCGATCGTCAGCGCTGTGGAAGCGGCTATGTACATGTTCGTCGACGCTATCGACGCGTTGCCCGATCCCAGCGATTCAAAGTTCCTCAAGCGCGCCGAGGTGATCCTGACCGGCCTTCGCAAGCTTGAAGCTTCGTTGTCGCGGGCGGCCAGCCGCCGCAGGATTACTCCGTCTGTCGTTGCCGCGTTGAGTGAGACTCGCGGCCGCTACAACGACCTGATGGAGCGCGCCGCGGCCGCGCCGGGATCCACGCTGGGTCAGCGCATGTACACGGCTCGCCGGCGCGCCGACCTGTCGGTCCAAGAGGCGGCCAACGGGGTGGGAATTCGGGCGGATCTGCTAGCGGCCATCGAAGCCGGTGAACCGACCACACAGGACGAGACCGCCAAGATCAAGACCCTTATCGCCGCGCTCGAACGCTGAGCCCGACGCCGACCGGCCGATCGGTCGATCAGCCCGATATTGCCACCGCCACGAATATGATCCTGCAGCCGGGCCGGAGCACTGCCGTGCTGTTTGCTGGAATCTTGTGGTGGGCTTGGATCGCAGGCGGGAGACAACGGTGTCGTGGATTTTGGTGAGTCATTCCGGTGCCGACCGGCGTGAAGCGGCGGCCCTCAAGCAGTGGCTGGGTGACCAGGATCCGCCGCTGGCCCACGAGATCTTTCTGGATCCGGGCGGAACAACAGGCATCCCGAGCGGTGCACGCTGGAAACAGGAGCTGTTTAGGGCCGACTCCGGCTGCCGGGGAGTGATCTGCTTGCTGTCTAAAGGGTGGGAATCCTCGCCCGAGTGTGCCGCGGACTACCGGACCGCAGAGAACCTGGGTAAGCAAATTTTCGTTGCTCGGTTAGAGTCCACGTCCGGCAACGGGATCAGCGCCGCCTGGTCGCGGTGTGACTTGTTCGGTAGCGGCCGCACCACACAAGTCGGTATCGGTGACGGGTCGCCTGTGGTGTTCGCCTCCAAGGGGCTCTACCGGTTGCGCGACGGGATCCGGGGGGCGGGCAACGGCGCGGAATCGTTCATATGGCCACCACCGGGGGAACCCGAGCGCGCCCCCTACCGGGGGTGGGCGCCATTCACCGAGGTCGACGCCGGGGTCTTCTTCGGGCGCGACGCGGCGATCGGACGCGCACTCGACGCGCTGCGTGGGATGCGACAATCCGCCGGGACAGCCCTGTTCGTGGTGGTGGGCCCGTCGGGATCGGGTAAGTCGTCGTTTCTGCGAGCCGGGTTGCTGCCCCGGCTGCGCTGCGATGACGGCCGTTTCGTGATGCTCGACGTGGTGCGCCCTGAACGCCAGCCGCTGACCGGCGACACCGGGCTGGCGCACGCGGTCCATGGTGGGCGGCGCCGGCTGGGACTTGTGCACCCCAACCTCGGGGAGATCAAAACGATCTGCGCAAGCGGCGACGCCGCACAGCTACGAGCGTTGTTGGTCGAGGTCCGGCGGGCTGCCGCGGCCCGGCTGCCGCAGCCCGCCGCCGGGCGTGGGTTGCCGACGGTGGTGCTGCCGCTGGATCAGGCCGAGGAACTGTACACCGCCGACGCGGGCGAGCAAGGCTCGGCCTTTCTGCGTCTGCTTGGTCAACTGGCTGAACCCGGCGCCGACGCTGCGGGTTTGGGGTTAATCGTTGTTGCCACCATCGGCGGCGACGCTTACCAGACCATGCGGGCGGCCTCCGAACTTGGCGGGCTGGAATTGCTGACGTTCGAGGATCTCACGCCGATGTCGGCGACCCTGATCATCGACGTCATCACCGGGCCGGCCGCCCGCTCCACCGAGGCCGGGCGTGCCTTGAGTATCGACCCCGCCCTGGTCGATCGGCTGCTCGCCGACGTCGCCGCCGACACCGACGGGGGCGGCGACACGTTGGCGCTGCTGGCACTGACGCTGTCCCGCCTGCTCACCGACCACGGCTCCGGTGGGATGTTGACCCTGGCGCAGTACCAACACTTAGGCGGGCTGCGCCGTGTCGTGAACACCGAAATCGACGAGATCCTCTCGGCCAACCCCACCGAACGGGCCACCCAACTTGAACAGCTGCGCGCGGCATTCATCCCCTGGCTGGCCACCGCCAACACCGGGCCCAACCGACCCGCGCGCCGGGTCGCCCGCTGGAGCGAGCTGCCTGAGGCCAGCCGGCCGCTGATCGACGCCCTCGTCGCCAAACGGCTCCTGGTCAAAGAGCGTCGCGCGGGAAGTAACGGCGCCGAACGCGGCCGAGTTGGCGAGATCGTCGTGGAGGTCGGCCAAGAAAGCCTGCTGCGGCAATGGGACGACCTGGCCGCCTGGCTGCGCGAACGACGCCATAACTTCACCACCGCCGACGAGCTGCAACGCCACGCCGCCGACTGGGAATCCGACAACCACAACCCCAGCCGGCTGCTGTCTGGAGCTCGCCTCATCGACGCCGAAACCGTTGCCGACACAAATGAATTCCGAGACCGCCTGGCGCACACCGGCGACTACCTCGCCGCATCCCGGCGTGCAGAAAACATCCGGCTGGAGACCGAGAATCAACGCCAGCAAGCCGAATTGGCGGCTACCAAGAACGAATTGGCGGCCGCCAAGAGCGAACTAGCAGCTACGAAGCAGCGGCAAGAAGCGGCCGACGCGCTCGCCGCCGCCGAAATCCAAGCCCGCTTGCAAGCGCAAGAACATGCGCTCCTACTGGGCAGACGTTTCCGCTTGCTGAAGGCGGCGCTGGTTGCCGCGACCGTGATCGCCGTGATCGCGCTCATCGCTGCGTTGGTGGCGGTCGCCGGTTAGGTCCCGGCTACCCATGTCGGCTGGCACGCGCAGGCCGCTGTCCGGCTGGCCACCCCGCTTCGGCTGCCCTCCGGGCCCATCGGCGAGCGCAATTCTGGGTAGGCTCGCGCCGTGCTGATCGCGATCGAGGGCGTCGACGGCGCCGGCAAGCGGACACTCGCGCAGGGTCTGTCGACGGCCTTCGAAGCCGCCGGGCGGTCGGTGGCCACGCTGGCTTTCCCGCGATACGGGCGGTCGGTGGCGGCCGACGTGGCAGCCGAGGCGCTGCACGGCCAGCACGGTGACCTCGCGTCCTCGGTGTATGCGATGGCGATGCTGTTCGCGCTGGATCGTGCCGGCGCCGCCGCACAGATCCGTGAGCTGTGCGGCGACCACGACGTGGTGCTCCTGGACCGCTACGTGGCGTCCAACGCCGCCTACAGCGCCGCCCGCCTGAACCAGGACGCGGACGGCGAGGTGGTGGGCTGGGTGCACCAAATCGAATACCATCGGTTGCAGCTTCCTGCACCGGATTGGCAAGTGCTGCTTAGGGTTTCGGCTGAGCTCGCCGGCCTGCGTGCCCGAGATCGAGCCCGCCAGGATGCCACCCGGTCGCGCGATGCCTACGAACGCGACAACGAGCTCCAGCAACGCACCGGCGCGGTCTATGCCGGCCTGGCCGCGGCGGGCTGGGGCGGGCGCTGGATGGTAGTCGATGCGGACGTCGATGCCGGCCAGCTGGCGGCCAGGTTGACGGCCTAGCGCCGCGAGCTGTGGTATTCGGTCACGAAACGCGCGTGTGATAGCTGCGTTTTATCGAGATCTGGTGACACCATGGACGCCATGAGGCAAAGGATTCTCGTGGTCGACGACGACGCTTCGCTGGCCGAGATGCTGACCATCGTGCTGCGGGGGGAAGGGTTCGACACCGCGGTCATCGGTGACGGCACCCAGGCGCTCACCGCAGTGCGCGAGCTGCGCCCCGACCTGGTGCTGCTGGATTTGATGTTGCCCGGGATGAACGGCATCGACGTGTGCCGGGTGCTGCGCGCCGATTCCGGTGTCCCGATCGTGATGCTGACGGCCAAGACCGACACCGTCGACGTCGTCCTCGGGCTGGAGTCGGGTGCCGACGACTACATCATGAAGCCGTTCAAACCCAAGGAGCTGGTCGCCCGGGTACGAGCACGGCTGCGGCGCAACGAAGACGAGCCCGCCGAGATGCTGTCCATCGCCGACGTGGACATCGATGTGCCCGCGCACAAGGTCACGCGTAACGGCGAGCAGATCTCCCTGACGCCACTGGAGTTCGACCTGCTGGTGGCGTTGGCGCGTAAACCCCGCCAGGTGTTTACTCGTGATGTGCTGCTCGAACAGGTGTGGGGTTACCGTCACCCAGCGGACACCCGCTTGGTGAACGTGCACGTCCAGCGTCTGCGGGCCAAGGTCGAAAAAGACCCGGAGAACCCGACTGTTGTGCTGACCGTTCGAGGAGTGGGTTACAAGGCCGGACCTCCGTGACACCGGTCGCCGCGGGGGGGCGGCGTTGGTGATGTGGGGCTCGAGGCCACGTATTCGCGGTCGTTCGGGCCGTTCTGGCCCGGTGATGCGGGGCATGGGCGCGTTGAGTCGAGCCCTCGGCGTGGCTTGGCGGCGCTCGCTGCAACTTCGGGTGCTCGCCCTGACGCTCGGAATGTCCCTCGCGGTGATCCTGGTGCTCGGCTTCGTGCTGACCAGTCAGGTCACCAACCGCGTTCTTGACATCAAGGTTCGCGCGGCCACCGAGCAGATCGCGCGGGCCCGTAACACCGTCAGCGGGATTGTCAGCGGCGAAGAAGCGCGCTCGCTGGACAGCAGCCTGCAGCTCGCCCGCAATACGTTGACGTCGAAAACCGATCCGACGTCGGGCGCCGGTCTGGCCGGTGCGTTCGATGCGGTGCTGGTGGTACCCGGCTACGGCCCGAGGCCCGCGGCAGCGGCCGGGCCCGTCGACCAGTTGCCCGACGCGCTGCGGGAATTCGTCAAGGCCGGGCAGGTGGCCTATCAGTACGCGACGGTGCACACCGACGGTTTCTCGGGTCCGGCGCTGGTCATCGGGACCCCGACGTCGTCGCGGGTGACCAACCTGGAGCTATACCTGATCTTCCCGCTGGGCAACGAGCAAAGCACGATCGCACTGGTCCGCGGCACCATGGCTACCGGCGGACTGGTGTTGATGGTGCTGCTGGCCGGTATCGCATGGTTGGTCACGCGGCAGGTGGTGGTGCCGGTGCGTGCGGCGGCGCGGACGGCCGAGCGGTTCGCCGAGGGGCACCTATCCGAGCGGATGCCGATCCGCGGCGAAGACGACATGGCCCGGCTGGCGGTGTCGTTCAACGACATGGCCGAAAGCCTGTCGCGGCAGATCGCCCAACTCGAGGAGTTCGGTAACCTGCAGCGCCGGTTCACCTCTGACGTCAGCCACGAGCTGCGCACCCCGCTGACCACCGTCCGGATGGCCGCCGACCTGATCTACGACCACAGCGAGGACCTCGAGCCGGCGCTGCAGCGGTCCACCGAGCTGCTGGTCAGCGAGCTGGACCGGTTCGAATCGCTGCTCAACGATCTGCTGGAAATCTCGCGGCACGACGCGGGTGTGGCCGAGTTGTCGGTCGAGGCGGTCGATCTCCGCTCGACGGTCAACAGCGCGCTGGGCAATGTGGGTCACCTGGCCGAAGACGCCGGCGTTCAACTGATTGTCGACATGCCGCCCGAAGAGGTGATCGCCGAAGTAGACCCGCGCCGGGTCGAGCGGATCCTGCGCAATCTGATCGCCAACGCCATCGACCACGCCGAGCACAAGCCGGTGCGGATCCGGATGGCCGCCGACGAAGACACCGTCGCCGTCACCGTCCGCGACTACGGCGTCGGGCTGCGGCCGGGCGAGGAGAAGCTGGTGTTCAGCCGGTTCTGGCGCTCGGACCCGTCGCGGGTGCGGCGATCCGGCGGGACCGGGCTGGGGTTGGCGATCAGCGTCGAGGACGCACGCCTGCACCAGGGCCGGCTGGAGGCCTGGGGCGAGCCGGGCAAGGGCGCCTGCTTCCGGCTGACACTGCCGCTGGTCCGCGGCCACAAGGTCACCACCAGCCCGCTGCCGATGAAACCGATTGCCCCAGAACGCAAGGAGCGTCAGCTTCGGCCGCGGGAGCACGCGGAAAGGGGCGTGTGATGCGGCAGCTGACTGGGCTGCTGTTCGCGCTGGCCGTCGTGGTCGCGGGTTGCGCGGGGGTGCCGAGTGCGTCCGCGCCGCAAGCCATCGGCACCGTCGAACGGCCGGCACCGTCGAATCTGCCCAAGCCGACGCCCGGCATGGACCCCGACATGCTGTTGCGCGAATTCCTCAAAGCCACAGCCGATCCGGCCAACCGGCACCTCGCTGCACGCCAGTTCCTCACCCAGGCGGCGTCGAATGCATGGGACGACGCCGGCAGCGCGCTGCTGATCGACCACGTCGTCTTCGTCGAAACCCACAATGCTGAGCGGGTTTCGGTGACTATGCGGGCAGATAAACTTGGCTCGCTGTCGGATATGGGCGTGTTCGAGACCGCCGAGGGAGTGTTGCCGGATCCCAGTCCGATCGAGCTGCTCAAGACGCCGGGCGGCTGGCGCATCGACCGTCTGCCCAACGGGGTGTTCTTGGACTGGCAGCAATTCCAGGCCACCTACAAACGCAACACGTTGTATTTCGCCGACCCGACCGGTAAGACGGTCGTTCCGGATCCACGCTATGTCGCGGTGGCCGACCGTGATCAGTTGGCCACCGAACTGATCTCCAAGCTCATCGCCGGTCCGCGTCCGGAGATGGCCAAAAGCGTGCGCAACATGCTCGGCCCGCCGCTGCGGCTGCGCGGACCGGTGACCCGGGCCGACGGTGGAAGCAGCGGCGTCGGACGCGGTTACGCCGGAGCCCGGGTCGATCTGGAGCTGCTGACGGTCGCCGACCCGCACAGCAAGCAATTGCTTGCCGCGCAGATCATTTGGACCCTGGCAAGGGCCGACATCAAAGGGCCGTACGTCATCAACGCCGACGGCGCCGCGCTGGACGAAAGGTTCGCGGCTGGGTGGAATCCGTCTGATGTGGCCGCCACCGATCCGGGCGTCGCGGAGGGCGCCGCGGCCGGTGTGCACGCGCTGATGGGCGGAAGGCTGGTGTCGCTGAATGGGCAGACCTCCGACCCGGTACCGGGCGCGTTCGGGCGGACGACGGATCAGACCGGAGCCGCGCTGTCGCGCAGCGGGCACCAGGTGGCGTCGGTGGTGACCCTTCGGCCGGGCGCTCCGGATATGGCGGCATCGCTGTGGATCGGCGACCTGGGCGGCGAGGCGGTGGAAGCCGCCGACGGGCACACCTTGTCGCGGCCCAGCTGGTCGCTGGACGACGAGGTGTGGGTGGTCGCGGACGGCAACACCGTATTGCGTGCCATCGCCGGGACGGCCTCGGGTCAGCCTGCGCGTCTTCCGGTGGATTCGGCTGCGGTGTCCAGTCGCTTCCCAGGTGTGATCGCCGAGCTGCAATTGTCCCGGGACGGGACGCGGGCGGCGATGGTCATCGAGGGCCGGGTAATCCTGGCCAGCGTCGAGCAGACGCAGGCCGGCCAGTTCGCGTTGGCCTATCCGCGGCGGCTCGGGTTCGGGCTGGGCTCCTCGGTGGTGTCGCTGTCGTGGCGCACCGACGACGACGTCGCGGTGAGTCGTAACGACGCCGAGCACCCGGTGTCCTACGTCAACATCGACGGGGTGAACTCGGATGCGCCGAACGGCAATCTGCAGCAGCCGGTTGGGGCGATCGCGGCCAATCCCTCGACGGTCTATGTCGCCGATCCGCGCGGCGTGATGCAGCTGTCGATCTCGGGCGCCGAAGGCCCGCAGGGTTGGCTGGACGTACCGCCGTTCATGGTGGCCGGGGCGATACCGGTGCTGCCCGGCTGAGGCGCACCGGCTGTCGCTACTGGTTGGGAGTAAGGAACGGGCGCCAACACCACCCAGCACCCGATCACCGCAGAGGGCTGAACTCGAAGCACCGTAATGCGTCGGCAGCCATGTCGGCCCACACCGCCACACTGCAGGTGTGCTGGATCTGGTCCTTCCGCTGGAGTGCGGCGGCTGCGGGGCGCCGTCGACCCGCTGGTGTGAGGCGTGCGCCCGCGAGCTGGCTATGGGTCCCGATGCGCCGCGCGTGATAACCCCACGCATCGATCCCGGGGTTCCGGTGCTGGCGCTCGGCCGCTACGCCGGTGCCCGCCGGCAGGCGATCGTCGCGATGAAAGACCGTGGCCGGAGCGATCTGATCGCGCCGCTCGCCCGGGCGCTGGCGCTCGGTGTGCACCGGTTGCTCGCGTGGGGTCTGTTGGACGTCCCGCTGACGATCGTGCCGGCGCCGACCCGCAGCTGGGCGGCGCGCCGCCGCGGCGGCGATCCCATCACCCGCACCGCGACGCTGGCAACCGCGGGCCACCCGCACATCATCGTGGTCCGGGCGCTGCGGATGAAGGCGCTGGCCCGCGATTCGGCCGGTCTGGGCAGCGCCGCGCGCGAGCGCAATATTGCCGGACGGGTGTTGTTGACCAGCCGACGCGCGCCGGCCGACGCTGAAGTCCTGATCGTCGACGACATCGTCACCACCGGCGCGACCGCCCGTGAGTCGGTCCGCGTGCTGCAAACCGCGGGAGCGCGAGTATCCGCTGTGCTGGCACTAGCAGCCGCGTGAGCGTTCGTGAAGAACTCGCAACAGGTAGGTCAAAACACTGGAACTTCCACCTGAACTCGGTCTACCGTCGGGGTCAAGCACCACGAACGCCTCGAGGTGGCGCAGCTGAGATGCAGCGAGGCGCCACGGCACCGAAGACGGGTAGGGGGTGAGTTCTCGACACCTTGCACCGGCGGGCGGCCACTGCACGACCATCACCCCGTCGGCGCGTGTACCTGGAAGCCGGCACGCCTCGTGCGTGCAACGCGAGAGAAACGAGTTGTCAAGCATGTCAAGGCAAACCGTGGAATCTAGTCAGCTTGTCGGCGAACTACCGGCATCAGCCGACGAGCCGGAAGAACCGACGCTGGACGCCGAGGTCGTGGTCAAGGGCCGAAACGTCGAGATACCCGACCACTTCCGCATCTACGTCTCGCAAAAACTCGCCCGCCTGGAGCGGTTCGACCGAACCGTCTATCTGTTCGATGTCGAGCTCGACCACGAGCGCAACCGCCGCCAACGCAAGTCCTGTCAGCATGTCGAGATCACCGCTCGCGGCCGCGGGCCGGTGGTCCGCGGTGAGGCGTGCGCCAACAGCTTCTACGCCGCATTCGAATCCGCGGTCGCCAGGCTGGAGGGCCGGCTGCGTCGCGTCAAGGATCGTCGCAAAGTCCACTACGGCGACAAGACCCCAGTCTCGTTGGCCGCCGCGACCGCCACCGTGCCGCCCGAGCCGGTCCGCGAGACCGACGCCAACGACGCGCCCGAACACGACGGTGGCTCCCTCACCAGCGGGCACCACGTGCCGGGTCGGGTGGTGCGCACCAAAGAACACCCGGCCAAGCCGATGTCGGTGGACGACGCGCTCTATGAGATGGAGTTGGTCGGCCACGACTTTTTCCTGTTCTACGACAAGCACACCGAGCGACCCTCGGTGGTCTACCGTCGGCACGCCTACGACTACGGCCTGATCCGGCTGGCCTGACGATCGGCGGCTTTCGCTGGCTCGTCGCCTAGGATGGGTGACGCCGAAGACATCTATCCACAGGGGACATTGCCGTGCTGTCGAAGTTGCTGCGCGTTGGTGAAGGTCGCATGGTCAAGCGCCTCAAGCGAGTGGCCGACTATGTCGACACCTTGTCCGACGATGTCGAGAAGCTCACCGACGCCCAACTGCGGGCCAAGACCGACGAGTTGAAAAAACGGCACGCCGACGGGGAAAGCCTCGATGACCTGCTGCCCGAGGCGTTCGCGGTGGCGCGCGAAGCGGCCTGGCGGGTGCTGGACCAGCGCCCGTTCGACGTGCAGGTGATGGGTGCCGCGGCGCTGCACTTCGGCAACGTCGCCGAGATGAAAACCGGTGAAGGCAAGACCTTGACCTCGGTGTTGCCGGCCTACCTCAACGGCATCGGCGGCAAGGGCGTGCACATCGTCACTGTCAACGACTACCTGGCCAAACGCGACAGCGAGTGGATGGGCCGGGTGCACCGTTTCCTCGGTCTGGACGTCGGGGTGATCCTCGCGCAGATGATGCCCGACGAGCGGCGCGTCGCCTATGCCGCCGACATCACCTACGGCACCAACAACGAGTTCGGCTTCGACTACCTGCGCGACAACATGGCCCACTCGCTGGAGGACTGCGTCCAGCGCGGCCACAGCTTCGCGATCGTCGACGAGGTCGACTCGATTCTGATCGACGAGGCTCGCACCCCGCTGATCATCTCCGGGCCCGCCGACGGGGCGTCGAACTGGTACACGGAGTTCGCCCGGCTGGCGCCGCTGATGGAGAAAGACGTCCATTACGAGGTCGACCTGCGCAAGCGCACCGTCGGCGTGCATGAGCTCGGCGTGGAGTTCGTCGAAGACCAGATCGGCATCGACAACCTTTACGAGGCCGCCAACTCGCCGCTGGTCAGCTACCTCAACAACGCGCTGAAGGCCAAGGAGCTGTTCGCCCGCGACAAGGACTACATCGTGCGTGACGGCGAGGTGCTCATCGTCGACGAGTTCACCGGCCGGGTGTTGATCGGGCGGCGCTACAACGAGGGCATGCACCAGGCCATCGAGGCCAAAGAGCACGTCGAGATCAAGGCCGAGAACCAGACGTTGGCCACCATCACGTTGCAGAACTACTTCCGGCTTTACGACAAGCTCGCCGGCATGACCGGAACCGCGCAAACCGAGGCCGCCGAGCTGCACGAGATCTACAAGTTGGGCGTGGTGACCATTCCGACCAATAAGCCGATGGTCCGCACCGACCAGTCCGACCTCATCTACAAGACCGAAGAAGCCAAGTACATCGCCGTCGTCGACGACGTCAGCGAGCGGTACGAGAAGGGCCAGCCGGTGCTGATCGGTACGACCAGCGTGGAGCGCTCGGAATACCTGTCCCGCCAATTCCAGAAACGGCGCATCCCGCACAACGTGCTCAACGCCAAATACCACGAGCAAGAGGCCGGCATCGTCGCAGAGGCCGGTCGGCGCGGCGCCATCACGGTCGCCACCAACATGGCCGGCCGCGGTACCGACATCGTGTTGGGCGGAAACGTCGACTTTCTCACCGACAAGCGGCTGCGCGAGCGTGGGCTCGACCCGGTGGAGACACCCGACGAGTACGAAGAGGCGTGGCACGAGGAGCTGCCGGTGGTCAAGGCCGAGGCAGCCACCGAAGCCAAGGACGTGATCGAGGCCGGCGGGCTGTACGTGCTGGGCACCGAGCGGCACGAGGCGCGGCGCATCGACAACCAACTGCGCGGCCGTTCCGGCCGGCAGGGCGACCCCGGTGAGTCGCGCTTCTATCTGTCGCTGGGCGACGAGTTGATGCGCCGCTTCAACGGCGCGGCGCTGGAATCGCTGCTGACCCGGCTCAACCTGCCCGACGATGTACCGATCGAGGCCAAGATGGTGACCCGCGCTATCAAGAGCGCCCAGACCCAGGTCGAGCAGCAGAACTTCGAGGTCCGCAAGAACGTCCTCAAATACGACGAGGTGATGAACCAGCAGCGCAAGGTCATCTACGAGGAGCGCCGCCGCATCCTCGAAGGCGAGAATTTGCAGCAGCAAGCGCACGACATGCTCGTCGACGTGATCACCGCCTACGTCGACGGCGCAACCGCCGAGGGTTACGCAGAGGACTGGGACCTGGAGAAGCTCTGGGAGGCGCTGAAAACGCTGTATCCGGTCGGGATCGACCACAAAAACCTGATCGACTCGGAGGCGATCGGGGAGCCCGGTGAGCTCACCCGTGAGGAGCTGCTCGACGCGTTGACCGAAGACGCCGAACGCGCCTACGCGGTGCGGGAGGCCGAGCTCGAGGAACTCGCCGGCGAGGGCGCGATGCGCCAGCTGGAACGCAACGTGCTGCTCAACGTCATCGACCGCAAGTGGCGTGAGCATCTCTACGAGATGGACTACCTCAAAGAGGGCATCGGCCTGCGTGCGATGGCGCAGCGCGATCCACTGGTGGAGTACCAGCGCGAGGGCTTCGACATGTTCACCGGAATGCTCGACGGCCTGAAGGAAGAGTCTGTCGGCTTCTTGTTCAACGTCTCGGTCGAGGCGGTACCGGCGCCACAGGTGGGACCGGTCGAGGAGCCGGAGGATCTGGCGGAGTTCGCCAAATCCGCCGCTGGGGGTACCTCCCACTTACGGGGGACGGCCAGCGCACAGCAGCGGGCCGCTGGCGGGTCCACTGGCTCCGCCGGGTCACGCGAATCCGCAACTGCGTTGCGCGCCAAGGGGATTGAGACCGAGTCGCCTGCACTGACGTATTCCGGGCCCGCCGAGGACGGTTCGGCGCAAGTGCAGGGCGACGGCGGTGGGCAGACTGCGGCGGCCGGGGCCGGCGCTAGTCGACGCGAGCGGCGTGAAGCCGCGCGCCGGCAGGCCCGCCATGCCAAGTCGAAATCAGCCAAGCGGCGGTAGCGGCGGTGGACGTCAAAGAGGTGCTGCTGCCCAGCATCGGGGTGCGGTACGAGTTCACCAGCCACGACGGGGAGCGGATCGGGATCATCGCGCGCCGCAGCGGCGACTTCGACGTCGTACGGTACGCGCGCGAGGATCCCGACCAAGCCCAGCCGATCTTCCACTTCACCGACGAAGAGGCCGACGCGGTCGCCCAGATCTTGGGCGCACCGCGGATCGCCGAGCGCTTCACCGAGTTGACCCGCGAAGTGCCTGGGCTAGAGGCCGGTCAAGTCCACATCCGGCCGGGCAGCCCGTTCGCGGACCGGCCACTCGGGGACACCCAGGCGCGCACCCGCACCGGCGCGTCGATCGTGGCGATCGTGCGCAACGAGGTGGTGCTGGCATCGCCGGGACCGGCCGAAGTGCTGCACCCAGACGACGTATTGGTGGTGGTCGGTACCGAAGCCGGCATCGCCAAGGTCGTGCAACTCGTCGATAACGGCTGAGCGCGTGCAAATTTCGGCGCCGCTCTTACTGCAACTCGGCGCCGTGCTCACCGCGCTTGCGTTGCTGGGGGCGGTCGCTCGCCGGTTCGCACTCTCACCGATACCGGTGTATCTGCTGACCGGTCTGGCTCTCGGCAACGGCGGCGTGGCTCCGGTCACGACCGCTGGTCAGTTCATCACCACCGGGGCGCCGATCGGCATCGTGCTGCTGTTGCTGACGTTGGGTCTGGAGTTCTCCGCGACCGAGTTCGCCAGTAGCTTGCGACGCCACTTACCTTCTGCCGCAGTCGACTTCGTGCTGAACGCCACGCCCGGTGCGCTGGCCGGCTGGCTGCTCGGACTCAACGGCGTCGGCGTGCTCGCCCTGGCCGGCGTCACCTACGTCTCGTCCTCGGGTGTCATCGCGCGCCTGCTGGAGGACTTGCACCGGCTCGGTAACCGCGAAACACCGGCCGTGCTGGCGGTGCTGGTGCTCGAGGACTTCGCGATGGCCGCCTTTCTGCCGTTGGT
>Ga0187781_10000701_pt1 | contig 24393 bp, 24 predicted proteins | sample 0715_SJ02_MP02_2_FD_132447 | JGI IMG/M metagenome (GOLD analysis project Ga0187781, IMG submission 132447) | Tropical peat soil microbial communities from peatlands in Department of Meta, Colombia - 0715_SJ02_MP02_20_MG | ecosystem: Environmental > Terrestrial > Soil > Wetlands > Peat | place... | reverse complement strand
TTTCCGGAGATCGGCGCGGTGAAGTTTGGCCTGGCTCAAGTCCGCGGAAGCGAGCTTGGCCTCGCGAAGAGAAGCTCCCGTCAGATTTGCGCCGCGAAGATTCGCGTACGCGAGCCGCGCTCCCGCGAGGTTCGCGCGCGACAAATCGGCGCCGGCAAGTTCGGCGCGCGCGCCTGTCTCATCGCCGCGGATAAACTTCTCGTGCGCTTCCAGGATTTCCGCGAGCCTTTTGCCCCCGTGGCGAATGTTCTTCGGGGAGCGCAGCGCTCCTCCTGTCAAAATTTCCAGAATTCCCATCGTTCATCGCCCCATCTAAAACGACTGCCTTGGGAAAGAATTCTACTAAAAACGGCCCGATGCAGCACGCGCCGTCGCGCGCCTCTCCGTTTGCGCGCCGCCATCCGATTTGTGATAACTTGGCCAGTAATGCGAATTCTCGAAAAGTTGAAGAACCGCGCCCGCGCCTTTCCCCAGCGGATCGTTCTGGCCGAAGGCGAGGACGATCGCGTGATTCACGCGGCGGCTCGTGCGACCGCCGAGCGCTACGCGAAGGTGACGCTCCTCGGCCGCGCCAAGATGATTCAGGCTGCGGCGGCGCGCCTTGGCGTCATCCTCGACGGTGTCGAGATTCTCGACCCGCTCGCGAGCCCGCGCCTGAATGCTTACGCCGAGATCTATCTCGAACGCCGCCGCGCTCGCGGCGCCTCGCTCGAAGAAGCCCAGCAGATCGCCCGCAAGCCGCTTTACTTTGCCGCGCTACGCGTGGCCGCGGGCGATGCGGATGCCTCTGTGGGCGGCGCCGCGAATTCCACCGCTGAAACGGTGCGCGCGGCGCTTCATTCCATCGGCCTCGCGCCCGAATCGAAGCTACTCTCCAGCTTTTTCCTCATGGCGCTGCCCGAGCGCGAGGGCACATCCTACGGCGAAAAGGGCGCGATGCTTTTTGCGGATTGCGGTGTGGTGCCGGAGCCCTCGGCGCAGGAATTGGCGCAAATCGCGCTGGCAACGGCGGAGAATGCGCGCGCGTTTCTCGAATCCGAACCTCGCGTGGCTCTGCTTTCGTTTTCCACCAAAGGCTCCGCCAGCCATGCCCGCGTGGACAAAGTCCGCGAAGCTCTCCGCATCGTGAAAGTCCGCCGGCCCGATTTGGCCGTGGATGGCGAACTGCAAGCCGACGCTGCGCTCGTCCCCGCCGTTGGCGCGAGCAAAGCGCCGGGCTCGCCCGTTGCCGGCCGCGCCAATGTGCTGATTTTCCCCGATCTCGATTCCGGCAACATTGCCTACAAGCTCGTCGAACGACTTGCGGGCGCCACAGCGCTCGGACCGATTCTCCAGGGTCTCGCGCGCCCGGCCAACGACCTCTCGCGCGGTTGCTCGGCGGAGGATATCGCTCACGTGATTGCCATTACGGCGATTCAAGCGATTGCCCGCGCTCAAACCGTCTCCGGCTCGGCGGATTGAGGTGCGAATTGTCCGCGCGCTGTTTCCACTTTCCCGCTGATACCGGCCGCTTTTTTTCTCGTTTCATATGCCTTGCGTGGACGCTTGCGCTCCTCTATTGCGTTTTCGCCGCTCGAGCCTCGGCCCAGGACACTTACGCTGCGCCCGCGGATGAAATTGTCGCGAACCTTGCGGCTGGCCGCGTCGTGATCGCCGTGGTGAAAGACGCTATTCTCGTCGCCACGCTCGAAGACCCCATCGAAGTTCAAACGCGTCCTCCCATTCCCGTGCAACTCTCCAGCCGGCGCGCCGGCGTGATTCTCGGCCCGGTCGAGTGGTTCTCTCCTTCCTCGCAGCAGGACCTCGCTCAAATCAATCGCGAGTTGCCTCACCTCCGCGCGCAAGGCACCGGGGTCAGAGGCACGCCTCATCTGGGGCAAACACAGGAAGGGACGGAGGCGGCGGACATCGAACAAATCGGGCAGGGTTTGCTCGAACGCCTCAATGAAGTCGTGAAGGACCTCCACGAACGAATCTCCCTCCCGCCGGGAGAGCCCCTCGAGCAACTCATCGTGGCGGATTTTTTGCCGGGATACGGACCTGAGGTATGGCAGCTCGCGTATCCGCTCAAGCAATCTCCCGAGCGCGGCGACTTCTGGGATACGCGCGTCACCAGGCCGGTCTATTTGCAATTCTGGCCCCCGGAAAAAGGCCATCCGCACACGCTCGTGGAGTTCGACTATCCCCCGAGCGGCGCCGGCCCTTCATTGCTGGAGATGCTCCGGCAAAAAGATCCGCGCCTGGAAAAACTGTGTACTTCCGATCCGAAGATGGCGGAAGTGGCTGCTCGCCTTCTCGATGGCCAGAGCGGAAAAATTCCCGCGGGAGATGCCACGCAGTTCCTCCGCGCGGCGCTCGAATCCATCGCTCTGCCCAAAGCTCGGCAAACCATGGCCAGCATCGGCTTCGAAACCGGATTCGAATGGATCCTTCCGCCTCCGCCTGAGCCCAAGCGCCCCGGCCCGCAAAAAGAACGCCCCTCCGGCGCTCCCTCTTTGCGCCATCCCACTGAATGAGCCTCACGGTTTTTGTAGGGGCATCCGCCAGAATTCTGGCGGACCGTGCCCGGGCAGCCCGAGGCAATTCAGTTCGCCATCTGCCTCAGACGCCGATGCAGCATCACTTTCACTCCACTCCGTGGCCGCAGCGTAACGGTTGGCTGAATTTCCGAGGTTTTTCCAGGCGGAACAGAAAAGCGGAATCTTTGCGCGAATCGCGCCAGCAACAACGTGGCTTCCAGCATCGCAAACGAAGCCCCCACGCAAACTCGCGGTCCGCCGCCGAACGGGAAATACGCAAATCTCGGGATTTTTCCCGACCGGATCGGATCCTCGCGCCACCGCGACGGGTCGAATCGCAACGGATCGGCAAAAAATCGCGCGTCCCGGTGCGTGACCCACTGCATGAGAAACGTATTCGTTCCTGCGGGAAGCCGGTAGCCATCGATTTCAAACGGACCGAGTGCCCGGCGGCTGAATCCCCACACGGGCGGATACAGCCGCATCGATTCTTTGATCACCATTTCCGTGAACCGCAATCGGGTGAGGTCTTCGAACTCCGGCGCGCGCCCGCCGAGAACGTTCTCCAATTCCTGCGCCAGCGCTGCATCGATCTCCGGATGCTGCGCGAGCAGGTAGATGGTCCAAGAGAGTGCGATCGCGGTGGTTTCATGGCCGGCAAGGAAAAGCGTCATCAGCTCGTCGCGAAGCTGGCGATCGCTCATTTGGCCAGCTTCGCTGTCGTGCGTACGCAGCAGCGTGTCGAGCAAATCTCCGCCCGGCCGCCCGGAGGCTCGCCGCTCTCCGATGATGTCGTAAATGATTCGGTCGAGGACGCCGATCGCGCGCTGGAGCGCGATCGTGCCCGGGAGCGGCATCCCTGCCGGCAGCAAGAACGCCAGGCTCGCCTGATTCATGAATTTTTCTGCTACCACTTCGAGCGCTGCGCCCACCGACCTGGCCTTTTCTGAAGCGTCGCAACCCAGCAGTGTGCTGGCCACGATTTCGAGCGTGGCGCGCATCATGTCTTTGTGAATGTCCCGCGTTTCCCCGTCGCCCCAATGTCCGAAAACCCGGTCCGCCGCTGCGACCATCACCCTGGCGTACGGAACGAGGCATTCATGGCGGAACACCGGCTGCACCAATTTCCTCTGCCGGTGCCAGGCTTCTCCTTCGTTCGTCAGGAGTCCGTTTCCCAGAACTCGCGTGAGCGCCCGGTAGCCGCGCGATTTGACGAAATTCGTAGCGTTCGTCACCAGCACCTGCTCGACGCCATCCGGGTGAGTCAGCAGGCAAATCGGCGAAGGGCCAAAGCGGAAGAAAACCACGTCGCCGTAGTCACGCGCGCACTTTTCGAGATACCCGAACCAATCACTGCCTAGATCCAGCATGCTGCCCACGAGAAACCGGCCCTTCGGGCCCGGAGGAAGGCCTCGGGATTGCGCGACCGGTTTTGTCAGTGCGATTGGCATTCTGTCGCCCCACTACAGTTCAAATGCTGATGCTAATGCGAAGGCCGGTCCTGCAGCTTGGTTGCCTCGCTGGGAGGCCTCTGGGAGCCTACTTCTTGCTGGCGACTTGCTGTTGCAGGCGCGCGTTCTTTTCCGCGACTCCCCGCACAAGCTCTTCCTTGTGTTCGATCAGCCGGCGGGCGATTTCCGGGTCGGATAGCCCCAGGATTTGCGCGGCGAAAATTCCCGCATTCGTGGCTCCCGCTTTGTCGACCGCCATGGTGGCGACTGGAATTCCCCCGGGCATTTGCACAGTCGCAAGAAGCGCATCCATCCCATTTAATGCGCTCGTGGCGAGCGGCACCCCGATCACAGGCAGCGTCGTGTTCGCTGCCATCACCCCGGCAAGATGGGCCGCGGCGCCTGCTCCCACAATCAAGACTTTCAGCCCTCGGGAGATGGCAGCGGTGGCGTATTCATGAGCCCGCGCGGGAGTCCGATGCGCCGACACCACCTCCATCTCGTAAGGGATGCTGAATTTCTCAAGGATCCTGGCAGCTTCGCTCATCACCGGCAGGTCCGTGTCTGAGCCCATTAATATGCCCACAACAACGCCCTGCTTTGAGTTGCCGCCCGCTCCCTTAGCCATTCACGGCCTCCACGGCTACGCGGTTCCCTTTCACTCCTGCGCCTCCGATATCTTTCCTGTAATGAGACCCCGCGAATCGGATTCTACTAATTGCGTCGTATACAGCCTTTCTTGCGGGCTCCAAGCTCGCCGCGCGGGCAGAAACTCCCAGTACACGGCCGCCACTCGTGTAGTATTTATGCCCCTCTTTCCTCGTTCCCGCGTGGAACGCCATCGCCCCGCCAGCGCTCGCGGCGTCCTCAAGCCCTTCAATCACCCTCCCGGTGACAGGATTTGAAGGGTAACCCTCCGAGGCCGTCACCACGCAGATGCTCGCCGCCGGCGACCATCGAGCTTTGAAGCCGTTGAGCTGGCCCTGAGCAGCAAGCAGACAAGCCTGGGCAAAGTCGAAGTCTGCGCGGAGCAAAACAGCTTGCGTTTCCGGGTCTCCCAGCCGGCAATTGAATTCGAGCACTTTCGGTCCTTCGGAAGTCAGCATCAGCCCAGCGTAAAGGAAACCGCGGTACGGTATCCCATCCTCGCGCAGTGCACTGAGCGTCGGCCGGACGACGCTCTCCACAATCTGCTTCTCGAGCGCAGGAGGCAGAATGTCGTCTGTCGAATACGCGCCCATCCCTCCCGTGTTTGGACCCGTGTCTCCATCGAAGGCGCGCTTATGATCGCGCGCGGGAGCCATGGCAATGAAATCTTTCCCGTCAGTCAGGATGATGTAGGAGAGCTCCTCGCCGGAGAGCGCTTCCTCGATCAGCACTTGCCCGCCCGCATCGCCGAATTCGCGCTTCTCGAGCACTCGCTCGATGAATTGCTCCGCTTCCTCTGCCGACGACGCAACCACCACACCCTTGCCCGCGCACAGCCCGTCCGCCTTGATCACAAGCGGCCAACTGGCTCGCTTCAGCGCCGCGCGCGCATCGCTTGCGGATTCAAAGATTCCGTACGTGCGGGCGGTGGGGATTCCGTGGCGCTCGAGAAAATGCTTGGCGAAAACTTTGCTGCCCTCGAGCTGCGCAGCTTCTCGCGAAGGGCCCAGCAGGACGAGTCCGCGGCGCGCGAATTCATCGGCAATTCCGAGCACAAGCGGCAGTTCCGGTCCCACGATTGTCAGGTCAGCGCCGAGCCGCGTGGCCAGGTCCGCTGCGATTTTCACGTCGCCCAGATCCAGCGGAAAGCACTCCGCATCATTCGCAATTCCGCCATTTCCCGGAGCGCACCAAATTTTTTCTACCGCAGAGGATTGCCGCAGCTTCCATACAATCGCGTGCTCGCGGCCGCCGCTTCCAAGAACTAGAATCTTCATTTTCGATTTTGCCCGACGAATTCAAACGATACGGCTGCGCCTCCGCCAGTGTCAACAAGAGTTCGGCTTGCCCCCGCCAGGCAAAAGTGTTTTCATCTACTCATTTTTGCGCCTCCGGCAGTTCGCCTTTTGAGCGTCGCGAGCCAGGGCGCTGATTTTTTGTCGAATTAGCAGGCCATCATGCATTGGGACTTTGCGGTCATCCTCATTTTTCTTGGCGCGCTGGTGCCCTGGGTGAGCCGCCGCCGGATTCGTCACCTGATGGAGCTGCCCGGCACCACGAAGATGGACCGCCTTTCGCTTTACGCCTCCACATTTGTCTTTCAATGGCTGGCTGCTTGCGTCGTTCTGTGGCGCTCGATTGCACGCGGGCTCACCGCGCCTCAGCTCGGCCTGGTGGCTTCGAATCCCGGTTTCACCGCGGGCCTTGCCATTGTTCTCTCGAGTCTGATCCTGTTGAACCAACTTTTCAGCCTGCGCCGGCTCGCGGCGAACCCGGAAGATCTCAAGGGGGTGCTGCCGCAGCTTGCTTTGAAAATTTTTCCCCAGGATCGCGTCGAGCGCCTCGTTTTCACCGCGCTGGTCATCACCGTGGCTCTCTGCGAAGAATTCATTTACCGGGGCTTTGCCCAGTTCGTCTTCCAGGATTGGTCGGGGGGAATCGTGGCTGCGGGAGTGATTGGTTCGGCCGTGTGCTTCGCCCTAGCGCATCTCTATCAAGGGCGCCGGGGCTTGGCCTCCACATTTGCCGCAGGCGTGATTTTCTCGCTTGTGAGAGTTTGGACTGGGAGCATTTTGGTGCCTGCGATCGCTCACTTCGTAGCGGATCTGACGGTCGGGTTTCTAGCTCCGGGCCGACTTCGCGCCGTGACAGCCGCAAACCAACCAAGTTCTGCGCAACCCTAGGTGAATCTGTGACATACGCGAAATTCCCATTTACTACTACCTATATAGCATGACGATCAAGAAACAACTACGTCCATCGTCTATAGCCGATACACTCCGACTCTACGACTTCAGTCCCAGCTTGGAGCAATCCGAGGCCATCGCTGAATACATCTCCCTGCTCCTTCGCTGGAATCAAAAGATTTCCCTTACGCGTGTGACGGACCCGGTCGAGATCCTGCGATTTCACTTCGGAGAAAGCCTTTTTGCGGTTAGAAAAGTGCCGATTCGGGAAGGTCGGCTCGCCGACGTCGGCGCAGGGGCTGGGTTTCCAGGTTTGGCGCTCAAGATTGCTGTTCCGGCGCTCGATGTTGTGCTGATCGATTCGAGCACAAAGAAAGCTGCATTTCTTGCCGAGGTTTGTCGCTCGTTAGGCTTGAAAGGCGTCAGGATCCTCAAGACCCGAGCGGAAGACATAAAAGCTGACGACGAGCGCTTCGAATATATTACCGGCAGAGCCCTCGGGAAGTACTCAATGCTTCTTGAATGGGCCAGCCGACACCTCGAGCCTTCCGCCAATGTAGTTTTGTGGCTTGGGGAGGAAGAAGTGGATCGGTTGTCTCGGAATGACAATTGGGAGTGGCGCAAACCGGAGCGAATTCCAGGCTCGAAGCAGAGATTCATCCTCGTCGGGTCGCCTCGCCGACCTCTTTAGCTCTGTAATTGTTCCACGTGGAGCGCTGTGTGCAAGTGCGAGAAAAAGAAAATGAGGTGTTCCACGTGAAACATATTGCATCCTGTGAAAATTCTCTGATACATTCGCAGATTCACTGGGGGAAGCGCTTGGCGCGGGTCATCGCAATTGCCAATCAAAAAGGCGGAGTCGGCAAGACCACAACAGCCGTGAATCTTGGCGCTTCTCTCGCTGCCTCCGAACAGCGCACTCTCATCATCGACTGCGATCCACAGGGCAATACGACCAGCGCTCTAGGTTTCCCCAAAGACCCGGCCCGGAGAACGCTCTATCAATCACTGATCCTCGGCGAGCCCATTGATCGCGTCATCATCAAAACACAGGTTGACGCGTTAGAGATCATTCCATCGGACAAGAACCTCGTCGGCGCCGCTGTTGAGCTCGTCTCCATGGAGAGCCGGGAATTCCGCCTCAGGGGCTTGCTTGAGCCAGTTCGCGAGAGATATGAGTTCATCCTTCTAGATTCTCCGCCAGCGCTCGACCTCCTCACGATCAACGCCCTGGCGGCAAGCGACTCGGTTTTGGTCCCTATCCAGTGCGAATATCTCGCCCTCGAGGGAGTCTCCGAGCTGCTCGACACTCTCATGCGTCTCCGCCGCACTGTCAACCAGTCCCTGGCAATCGAAGGCATCCTGTTGACGATGTACGACGAGCGGACGACGCTCTCCAGACAGGTAGCAGCGGACCTTCGCAGCTTCTTCGGATCCCAAGTATTCGAGACCGTCATCCCTCGAAATGTGCGGATCGCTGAGGCTCCAAGCCACGGCAAGCCTGTAACACTATACGACATACATAGTAAAGGAGCCGAGAGCTACATCCAGCTCGGCAAGGAGGTTATCGCCAATGCCCAGAAACGCTTTGGGGAAAGGCCTGAGCGCGTTGATTCGGGAGCCGGAAATGCCGCCACCGCCGCCTCCGCCGGCGGCGGTGGTAGAAGTACAAGCAGCAGATAATGCGACACATGTAGGATACCCCGCCGCGGCTCTTGGCGATGGCTTGCTCCAGATCGATATCGATCGCATCGATCCCAGTCCCTACCAACCGCGCTCGCGTTTCCGCGAAGATGCGCTCGAAGAGCTCGCGCGTTCGATTCGCACGAGCGGAATCGTCCAGCCGCTTGTGGTCCGCCGGATGGGCAATCGCTATCAGTTGATTGCCGGCGAACGCCGCTGGCGTGCCGCACAGAGAGCGGAACTCGCGCGCGTGCCTGCGGTGATTCGCAATGTGCCGGAAGAAATGGCGCTGGAAATGACGCTGGTGGAAAATCTTCAGCGCGAGGACCTGAATCCTGTCGAACAAGCCCGCGCATTCCAGCGCCTGACGGACGAATTCCATCTCACCCAAGAACAAGTGGCCGACCGCACCGGAAAAGATCGTGCAACGATCGCAAACGCGGTTCGGCTCCTAAAGCTGGAAGAGCCGATTCTGGATTTGCTCGAAGAAGGACGCGTGAGCGCAGGACATGGGCGCGCGTTGCTCGCGATTGCTGATGGAAAAGTGCGCCTTGCGCTTGCTCGCCGCGTCGCTCGCGGAGGAATGACCGTCCGCCAAGTGGAACGCTTTGCCGCGCGGATTCTGAAGCCGCGCGTTCCTGCATCGAGTCTGGCACCCGATCCGAACACGCGCGCGGCTCTGGAGGACCTGGAACGGAAATATGGCCGCCGCGTGCAGTTGCATCCGGGTCCTGGCGGGAAGGGCGGCCAGTTGCTCTTTGAGTACTACAATAGTAGCGACCTCACGCGTCTTTACGACTATCTAATGAGAGAATAAAAGGCAGCGACACCCACACAGATAGGAATTAGTGGAATGGCTCTATTTGACAAAAAGCGCCACGAATCCAGCGAGTGGACCGGATTCCTTGAAAAGGGCGTGAAGCTCGAAGGGAAGTTAGAGTTCCCGGGCACGTTTCGGCTCGACTGCGTAATGAAAGGCACGCTTAGTTCCTCCGAGACTCTGATCCTCGGGGAGCATGCCGTTGTAGAAGGGCAAATCTATGCTAACTATGTGGCCATCGCCGGCCGGTTCGACGGAGTGATCGAAGCCAAGGGTAGGGTTGAAATCCGGACAAAGGCCATCGTCACGGGCGAAATCCACACTCCCTGTCTGGTCATCGAACCGGGCGCGGTATTCGACGGGCGTTGCCACATGCTCGCAGCCAGCCAGGCCGCCAAGCCGCTTACGATCCCCATCCGTTCCGCTGCCCACGCTTAAACCCCGCTTTCGGCCCATAAGCACGGATCGTTCCGGCGCAGGCGCACCTCAGGCGCTATAATCCTGGCTTTGGCATCACGGAGGGAACCGCCTTGGCAGAGCCGGTCCGCTTGACGTCGGCAGCCAAGGCCGCCGGTTGAGCTGCCAAGCTGAGTCCCAGTTTGCTGGACTCTGTGCTGAAGCGGCTGCCGCGGCCAACTGACCCGAATCTGCTCGTTGGGTTCGAGACCAACGACGACGCGGGGGTGTATCGAATTTCGGACCAACTCGCGCTGGTGCAGACCGTCGATTTCCTCACGCCCATTGCGGACGATCCCTACATTTACGGCCAAATCGCAGCGGCCAATTCACTGAGCGATGTGTATGCGATGGGTGGGCGGCCGGCGACCGCGCTCTCGATCGTCGGCTTTCCCGCATCAGGGGCGCCGGACACACTCGAAAAAATTCTGCGCGGCGGCCTATCGAAAATGGACGGAGCCCAGTGCACGGTCGTGGGCGGCCACTCGATCCGCGACGACGAATTGAAATTCGGCTACGCCGTCACGGGCACCATTGATCCGGCGCGCGTCTGGAAGAATGTCGGGGCGCGGCCCGGCGATGTGCTGCTTCTCACCAAGCCCATCGGCACCGGCGTGATTGCAACCGCGCTGAAGCAGGGCAAAGCGCGCGAGGAATGGGTAGCGGCCGCCAACGCTTCCATGACGCGCCTGAATCGCGAGCCTGCCGAGGCTATGCGCGAAATCGAAGCGGCTGCAAAAGGCGCGCGCCCTGTGCATGCCGTCACCGACATTACCGGTTTCGGCTTGCTCGGCCACGCCCACGAGATGGCGCATGGCAGCGGAGTCTCGATGCGCATCGACCACAAGCGCGTAGCCTTTTTGCCGGGCGCGATTGATGCGGCACGCGGGAAATTTTTCTCCGGCGGGCTCACAAACAACCGCGAGTTCATCGAAGGTTGCATCGGATTCGCAGCGGGAGTTGCGGAGGAATTCCGCGCCTTGCTCTATGATCCGCAGACCTCGGGCGGCCTGCTTGCCGCGATCGCGCCCGACGCGGCCAATGCAGCGCAGGCAGCGCTCGCGCGCCGCGGCATCGAGGCGCAGCTCATCGGCGAAGTGCTGGAAAAGCGGTCGCCGCTGATCGAAATCGTCTGAACGCCCCGCAATCGTGTACACTCTCCATTTTTCGCCCCGTTCATGGATCCCATAACCCACGGCATCACCGGCGCGCTGCTCGGCAAAGGATTTTTTTCCGAACGTTACGGCCGCGTGGCGCTGTTCGCGGCAACGCTCGGATCCGTTTTTCCCGATGTCGATGTGTTTGCTGAAGCCGTGTCCCGCGATCCGCTCGCGATTATCCGGTATCACCGCGGGATCACGCACTCGTTCGTGGCTATGCCTTTTTTTGCGTTGCTGCTCGCGTGGCTCACCCGGTGGATCGCGCGGCGGCGCGGAATCGAAGCGCCTTCGTGGTGGATTCTTGCGCTTGCCTACATCGTCGGAATCGCCAGCCATATCGTGCTCGACGGCATGACTTCTTTCGGCACGCGGATGTGGCTCCCGATTTCTTCCCAGCGCGTCGCATGGGACCTGCTGTTCATCATTGATTTCAGCTTCACGGCGTTTGCGCTGCTCCCGCAAGTGGCCGCGTGGATCTATCGCGACCGCGAAAAACAGGCGGGCCGATCGCTGCTCTTGTGGGTGGTCTTCACGCTGGCTGCCGTGGGAGTCTGGCGCCTGGCGGGCTCGGTGGGATATGCGTTTCATTTCCGCGCTGTCACGATTGCAAGCGTTGTATTCGCGGCGCTGTTCTTCCTTCCTGCGCGCAGCGACTGGGGCTTTCGCGTGACCCGTGCGCGGTGGTGCCAGGCGGGAACGGTGGTCACAATCGCTTATCTTTTCGCCTGCGCTGCGGCACACCACTGGGCGATCGAGCGAGTGCAGGCGTTCGCGATGGAGAACCACATCGCCGTAGCTCGCATGGCCGCGCTGCCTCTTCCGCCTTCTCTGCTCGGGTGGGGCGGAGCGATTCGTTCGCCCGACGGCGTCTATCAAACCCGCATGGATTTGCGCGATTCGCGTCCGCCCACCTTTCGTTTCACGGCTGATTCTGCGCCGGACGCGTATGTCGCGGAGGCCATGCAACTCCCGGAAACGCGGCTTTATTGGGGCTTCGCGCGCTTTCCCGTGATCCGCACGGAATTCGAAGAAGGCCATCACATCGTGCAATTCGGCGAGAACCGCTTCGTGAATCCGCGGCGCAACCGGCCGCAGCCGTTCACCTACCAGGTGGTTTTCGATTCGAACGGCAAGCTGCTCGAGGAAGGCTGGCTCACGAATGGACTGTTTCAGCAGCACATGAGGCGCATGGCGCCGGCGGGCCGGGGCGACGCGCCGTGAAAATTCTGATCTTCAGCGATATTCACGGCGACTTGCGGGCGCTCGAAAAAATCGTGGCGCAGCCGGCGGACGTTTACATCGCGAATGGCGATCTTTCCACGTTTGGCCGAGGACTGGATCGCTGCGGCGGAATTCTGAAGCCGCTCGGAGGCCGCACCTCGGCTGCCGCTTAGAAGGGGGTGCTTTTGGCGCAAACCTAACCTCACTCAATTCCGAGCCACGCACAAACGCTGAGATTCTCCCTTCTACATGGATGACAAAATCGAGGCGGGCCAGAAGCATAGTGCTAAACTTCAGCCGGGTTGTGTGGTGTTACGCAGGTGATCTCGGAGGCCTGGTATGGCCGAGTGCCCGTTCTGTCGAATAGTGCAGGGTTCTTTGCCCTCCAAGAAGGTGTATGAGGATGACCAGGCATACGCGTTCGAAGACATCAATCCACAAGCTCCGACTCACGTTCTGGTTGTTCCAAAGAAACACATTCGTGGATTACCGGAAGCCAAGGTTGAAGATTCCCAAGTCATAGGCCATTGCTGTTTGGTAGCCGCCAACATCGCACGCGAACGCAACATCCAGGATTCTTACCGAGTCGTTTGCAACATAGGCCCGGGCGCAGGTCAATCGGTTTTTCACCTGCATATCCACTTGCTTGGTGGTCGCCACATGAAGTGGCCACCCGGCTAGAATTAAGTGACTTGCTTTTCGTAGGTGCGCAATTCAGCCGCGATTCTTTCGGGCGCGCGGTCAACAGCCGCTTCCCAATGCAAGCGCTCCAAATGCATCGAATCGCTTCGGTAGTACGGAAGCATAGCCGTTCGAGTCACCATCACCAAGTTCACCCGGAACCACGCTGCGCCTTGGAGCGGGCCGGAAAACAGGCTCACATTAAAGCTGTCATATCCCAGGGCGCAGTAGCACAGCAGCACTCGCGATATGCCAGATGCAACGGCGGCAACATCGGCATCGTCTAGTTGCAACAAGGTCTCGCGGCTTCGAACCACGGCGCGCACCTCATTGAAACCGATTGGGGCGAAAGCGGTCATCCACGCAGTCGAGCCAACGTCCCAGACAAAACGTTCGTTTCGCTCCCTTTCCGTCGTGACCAGGTCTTCCCAATAGCTTGTTCCATTCTCCTGCCAGTATCTCTCGCCTGCCTCGAACTGAAAGCGCATTATGGTCGTGGGAATAGGATCGAGGAACACCTGCGAATGCGGATGCGGCAGCGATCCGCCGGATGGGAAGAGATAGTTGACATTCCAGGCGCAGTAGCGGGCCTGCGAATCAGATGCGTACACAGCTCGAATGTAGCGAATGCAGGCGCCCAGGTTATCGGCGATCAACTTCGGAGAGAACTCGTTGAGACTCAACCAGTGCCTCAACGTGAATACCGCCACGGCCGCGTATTGCGAATAGGGTACGAGATTTGGGAACAACACCGTTTCACCGGCCCGGATGCGGGGTTGATCGCTCACTTTCGGATCAATACGCGGCGTCACCCGCTCGACCCGCTCTGCACAGAAGGGGCACGATTCATCTTGCAACTTAAATCTTTCCAGGGCTGCGGCATCTGTCGTCTGAAGCTTCACACCTTGGGCAATTCTCGAAGTGGTTCCCAGCAGAGGATCATAGCGAACCTCGACGGTCCGTACGGTTGCCTGCGACCCGTTTGGAGTCACAGATCGCGCTTGCAGCTCCTCGCTGCGGAATCGAATCGGCACGGCGTTCCTCGAGTCAGGTTGATGGCCGGTTAGTTCTGCAGCCCAGAGCCCGTCGTGTGAATCGACCTAGTCAATAAGACGATCCGGGCCCACTGTACGACAGAAAGCCGATCACGTTCCATTCCGACTTTTGGGTAGGTTCGTTCTCGTACTTCTCCTCAGCGGATTCGCATTCGCCCGAGGCGAGTCGCTACACACCATTGACGGAGAAGAACTCCCTTGTTGTGCATGTCTCGAAGGCATTGATTTCCCGGTCACGCTTTCGCGCTGAACACAAGGACACGAACATGGACCTTGCACTGCTTCAACGTCGGCAAGCAAGGCTACACCCTCGAAATTTAGACGCAGGCGCTTCTTTGAGGCGATTTGGCTCGGTTGACACACTTCTGGCGGAGAGAAATTCAGCCGTGAAGTTGGTGGGCGTTGCGCCGGAATTGAAAACAAAGCGGGAGCAAGCTCCCGCACTCCAAAGGTCTTGCAGGCTGCGCTTCGGGACATTTCATGTCAATGGTGCAAGATGCATTGTGCATCACGGTTTCAGCCCCGGAGGTTCCTGATCAGGATTGCTAACTACTTCTTTTGGCCGGCGGGATAGATGACGAGCTGGCGGCGGTCGCCGGAGCCTTCGCTGATGGTGCGGACGCCAGGAGAGCCGTTCAATTCGAGGTGAATGATGCGGCGGTCGCGCGAGGACATGGGATTGAAGCGGAAGGGCTGGCCGGTCTCGCGCACGCGCTGCGCGGCAACTCGCGCGGAGAGCTTCAATTCATCGAGCCGTACGGTGCGGTAATCGCCACAATCAAAGCGCACGCGATCGTGAAGGCGCGGATCGAGGCGCAGCCAGCGGTGGGCAATGTGCTCGAGCGCCAGCAGCAGCTCGGCGTTGCGTTCGAGCAGCACGCTTTCGTCTTCGCCGCGAAACCCCACCACGATATCCGCTTCCTCGGCGGGAGCATCGGCGCCGCGGAGCGTGAGGTCGTAGGCAACCGCCAGCTGCGTTTCCCGGAGCGTGAGATCGAGGAACCGCCGCAACTCCGCTGCGGCGCGCTCGCGGTCGAGGCGCGGTTCGCTCTGCTGATTTTCCCGGGCCGACGGCTTCGCCCGTTTCGGTCCTCGCGGCCCTCGTGCGGCGGGCGTTCGATTTTCGCTCATTCTTTTTTATTCTTGAATTTTCCCTTGGCGGGAAGGGGCTCGGTGCGATTCAAATAATACTGCTGCGCCATGCCCACCAGATTGCTGGTGAACATGTAGAGGTTCAGCCCGCTCGAAAGCCGAAAGAAAATGACGCCAAACATGAGCGGCATGAACTGCATCATTTTCTGCTGAGTGGGATCGACGGCGGCCGTCTGCGGCGTCATTTTCGTCATGACATACATCGTGATGGTCATGGCGATCGGCAGAATGTAATAGGGATCCTTCGCCGAAAGATCGCGAATCCACCAGAACCACGGCGCATGCCGCAATTCGATCGCGCCGTTCAGCACGCGCCACAGCGCCCACCAGATCGGCATCTGCGCCAGCATCGGCAGGCAGCTTCCCATGGGGTTGATGCCCTCGCGCTGATAGATGGCCATCACTTCTTCGTTCATCTTCTGTTTGCGTGGATCCCTCATCGTATATTTCTTGTAGCGGTCCTGAATCTGCCGGATTTCGGGCGCCACTTTCTGCATTTTCTGCATCGAGCGCCAGCTTTTCATCTTGAGCGGGAAAAGCGCGAAATTGATCACCAGCGTGATCACCACGATGGCCCAGCCGTAATTCGGAATGTAGCGGTAGAGCCATTGCAGGGCGAAAAGCACCGGCTTGGCGATGATTCCGGTCCAGCCGAATTGCACGAGCTCTTCGAGCGGCGGCTGCGTCTTTTCGAGCAGCGCCAGGTCCTTCGGGCCCACGAAAATGCGCACCTTCAGCGGCCCGCCGGCGCTTGCGCCCGCCGCCATTTCCGCTTCGGGCTCGCTTTCGCCGCCGCCGACGGGATTGTGATATTGCGTCCAGTGCCAGAGCGAAAGGTCGGTGCCGTCGGGAAGGAACGCAGCGGTGAAAAATTGGTCCTCGATTCCTTCGTACTCCATCGGGCCCGTTTGTATCTGCGGCTGGGCCTGGTTGTTTGGGACGCCGAGTTTTTTGAATGGAAGCGTATTCAGCTTTCCGCCGGATTTATAGAACACGTTGACGAGCTGCGAGGCCTGATAAACGGCTTTGTCGCCGAATCCGCCGCGCCAGGCAATCGCCACGGGCAATGGCTTGTCATCGAGAGTGGCCGAAGCTTCCGCGGTCACGATGTAGGTGGCGTCGAACGTGAGCTTTTTCGTGACGTCGAGATGGCCGTCGCTCCAATGGAGGGTAATCGTCGCAGGCGCATCGAAATGTTCCGCTTCAGGCGTTATGGCATAGAGCGCCGAATTCGCCTGCGCGTCCAGGTTCGGATCGGAGAGCAGCACCGAGAAAGGCCATCCGAGTTGCTGGGACGCTTCCGTATTGACGAGGTCGAGCGGATGCGGAGGCTTTTGATCGTCGAAATGTTTTTTGAGCTTCCAGCTGCGCACCACCGCGCCGCGATTGGCCAACTCGACGCGATAGAGCGGGCTTTCGATGAGCACCGTCTTCTCATCGTTCGCGTGGACCACCGAAACGCCGGCGGGTTTTGCCGGTGCGCTTGGCGGTGTTGTCTGTGGCGCAGCCACCGGCGCATGCTGGGCCGCAGTCTGCGGCGGTTGCGGCGGCGGGGTCGGCGGCTTATAAAAATGCTGCCAGACAAAAAGAATCGCCAGCGCACAAACTACGAAAATAATGCCGCGAGCTTGATCGGACATCTCTTTCACTGCGACCCGCCCTGAACGCTGTGTGTGAAGGGTCTGCCCTGAACTGCTGCTGCGACGTGCTCACCTTGGCGCGCTTCCTCTGCCGGCGCATCCGGCACAGGATCGAATCCACCGCGCGTGAACGGCCGGCAGCGCCCCAGCCGCTTCATCGCCAGCACGAATCCACGCCACGCGCCATGGCGCTCGATCGCTTCGAGCGCGTAGTGCGAGCACGAAGGATAGAATTTGCAGCTTCCGCCGAAGAAGGGCCCGAGAAAAATCTGGTAGAAGCGCACGAGGAAAAGCAGCAGCCACGAGCCGATGCCGCGCGGGCGCACCGCTACTTGGGCGAAGCCGCGCGCGCCGGCAGCAACATCAGCAGTTCCTCGGTCAGCTTCGAGAAATCTCCCGTGACTACTGAACTGCGCGGGTGTATGACAATGTCCCATCCCGGTGCAATCTCCTGTCGGTGCAGCCTCACGATTTCGCGGGTGCGGCGCCGGATGCGGTTGCGCCGGACTGCGCTGCCCAGCGCCTGCTTGATGCTCCAGCCGAACCGGCTGATGTCGAGGCCATTGGGGCGAAGAAAGATCGTGAACTCGCGGCTCGACCGCCGCCGGCCCTCGCGGTACACCGCGTCGAATTCAGCGCGGCGCACCAGGCGCGCGGCCCGCGGAAAATCCTGCCGCGGTGGATTAAACCCGCGTGAGACTGTGGCGCCCTTTCTTGCGGCGTTGCGCAAGGACTTTCCGTCCGCCCGCGTTCTTCATGCGCGCGCGAAACCCGTGCTTCTTATGACGCGCGCGCACGTGGGGCTGAAAAGTGCGTTTTGGCAATGATTCTTCTCCTTATGAATTTTCCGCCGCGGCTTCGGCTGACTGCGCGGACAACGGGCGAATCAACTAGTCTATTCGACCTGTCGAGACCGGTCAAGGAACGCACGTGCGCAGGCGGGGCCACTCTGAGATATACTGACTGCCAAGAAGCACGTCGGGGAGGCCGCCCATGCACGCGTCAGAGATAATTGCCGTTGGGCTCACGGTCCTTTTCGTACTGGCGCTTGTAGTCTATCGATTGCTATGGGGTGCATCACAGGTGGCTGCTCTCGATGGTCTTGGCCGATTGCCGAAATTGCCCAAGAGCTGGCGACGATTCCTTTTTGGTGAGCACGCCTCGAACTGATCCTCCCATCGCGACTCCTCATTAGGGAAAGTGCCAGACAGGTGATGTGTCACTTTCCGGTAGGCCGACTTATCGGAAGTTACCAGATAACCGACAGTGCCCCAACCCTGTTAAGCTTGTGACCATGCAGGCCGAAGAAACTCGTTGGGATGAATTCACGAGGATTAAGCGGAACTTGTTACTCAGTTTCCTGTCATTCTTCGTGGTGTGGATACCTCTCGATTCCTGGCTGCGAGTGCATCCAGCTTATTCGTTCTTGAGCTGGACTGTTCTGGTCTTGCTTGGTGCGTTCGGCTATTACTTCCAGCGCTACGTTCATTGGGAATGCCCTCGTTGTTCCCGCTCGTTTCAGCAGAGTACAGAATGGACTCTTTATGGTCCTTGGACTGTGTGGCCTCGAAAAAAGTGTGCGAACTGCGGCCTAGGTCTGCGGGAAGACCCAACTCCGACTCGAACCCCAGCGCCGTAACTCCTGATAGACGGGCTAACCGGAACCTGACCCACGAGCGTCGGACACAGCGCGCGTCTCATCCTGCGGCTTTTGCTGCTAGAATGCGCGCCGTGCGAATACTTCTACTCGCCATTCTGTTCGCGTCCGTAAATCTATTCAGCCCGGGCGCAGCCGCGCAGTCTTGGGTCATCGAGACCACCGGCTGGGACACGAATCTACGCGCGGTCAGCGCGACCTACGCGCGCGACCCGCAGCGCCATCCCGCGCCGGTCATTTGGGCTTCGGGTTCGAGGGGCCGCTTGCTCAGGTCCAATGACGGCGGCAGCCACTACACGCGGCGACTCGTCAATAGCGCCCCGCGGCTCGATCTGCGCGGCGTCCAGGCGATTGATGAAAAGACCGCTTACGTGATGTCCAGCGGCCCGGGCAAGCTTTCGCGCATCTATAAGACGCACGACGGCGGCGATCGCTGGAAGCTTGAGTACACCGATCCGCGCCCCGCGTTTTTCCTCGATGCGCTCGTGTGCATCTCCCCGGAGCAATGCTTCGCGCTGAGCGATCCCGTGGACGGAAAATTTCTCCTCGTGGCCACCACCGACGGCCAGCACTGGAGCGAACTCCCGCGCGACAACATGCCGCCAGCTCTCCCCGAGGAAAGCGCCTTCGCCGCCAGCGGCTCTTGTCTCGCTGTCTACGACAAACGCGAAATCTACTTCGTCACCGGCCACGGCGCCGCGCGCCTTTTTCATTCACCCGATCTCGGCCGCACTTGGAGTGCGACCGATCTCCCGATGGCTCGGGGCAAGGAGACTCGGGGCGCGTTCTCGGTGGCTCGCCAGGGAAACACTCTGGTTGTCGTTGGCGGGGATTACACGGATGATGACGGCCCGGAGCGCACGGTCGCCTATTCGGTCGATAGTGGCGCCACCTGGAATCTTGCCGCTCAGCCGCCCGGCGGTTACCGGTCCGCTGTCGCGTTTTTCGGCGGCGACGCGCTGTTGACTGTCGGCACCGGCGGCGAAGACAGCAGCGCCGATCGCGGCGCGCACTGGACGCGCACCGGCGAGCTCGACCTCAACGCGATCACCGTTCTCGATGGCTCGCATGCCTGGGCGGTGGGTCCAGCGGGCACCGTCGCGCACTGGGACCCCACTCATTAGCTACGATTTCGGCGCGCTATCCTTGAAGGAAATCATCACGAATCGCGCCTCGGCCGCTCCCGGCTTTCCGAGCGACGCAACCGCGCCTGCGGGCAGCCACGCCGCTTCGCCCCCATGCAGCTTTTTCGCCGGCTGGCCTGCAATTTCAACGCTCAATTCGGATTGATCGAGCACACACAACAGCCGCGCCGATTGCGCGTCCACTCCGGCGATTTGCAGCGGACCCGACACCGAGCCCGAACGCACATAGATCTCATCGGTTTCCATCACCGGCGTGGTCGCAGCCGCAAACGCCGATGCAGCCGCCGTCGGGCAATCAAGCGCGCCATCGGCAATCACTTTCACGCAGAGGTTCCGCGGCGTTCCCTGCGGCTTCAGAAATTCAATCGTGAAGTTCCGGAACGGCGCGTCGGTTTCCGTTCGCACGAAATGCGTGAACCCGCCCTTGGTATAGGTGATTTGCGCGTCCTTGAGCGCAACGTGCGCTTCGGGCTTGCCCGTCACCACGTTTGTGAAATCCGCGGCGCCCAGCGCGATGCCGAGGTAATTGTTGTCGTGAGCGTGCAGCAGCGCTGCATCGTGGCCCGTGATGCCGAAGGTCCACACGCGCGTGTACTCATTGTCGAATTGGAAGTGATGGTGCGGCTCGTCCTTCAGCGCCAGCGGCGCCGTTGCCGGCGCCTGCGCGCTCGCCGCGAAAGCGAGCAGCAAAAGCGCGGCAAGAATAGCTGATTTCATCGAAGCACCTCCTGGTGCAGCTTTCGCCGCAACCTACTCCCGCCCCGCCCCTCTGTCAACGCTCGTCCGTCAAATGGGCTCAGGGTGGGAGCCCCCGCATTCATGCGGGGGAAGGAGCGCTTCAGCGCTCCGGAAAATCAGTCGCACCTTAACTTGCGCTTTAGCGCTGGGCCTTCAGATTTCCCAGGGCCGAAGCCCCTTTAGGATTTCAATCTCTTTATCCGCTGGACTGAAGTCCAGCTCCCCCTGCTTAAGCAGGGGGCTCCCACCTGGCGCTTTGCCGCTGGGCCTTACTCCCGCGCCGCTTCCCGCGTACAATGCCGCCCCGGAGCCGCCGTGTCCGCCACGAATCTGCACGCCACAAACCCGCCCGCTGCAGCCTCGCCTCAGTCAGCATCACGCCCCGACTACCCCTCCTCCTCCTGGGCTTGGTACACCGTCGCAATTCTGCTCTGCGCCTACATCTTTTCGTTCATTGACCGCCAGATCCTGAATCTCCTGGTCGCTCCGGTCCGCCGCGATCTGCACATCAGCGACACGGAGATGAGCTTGCTGATCGGCTTCAGCTTCGCGATTTTTTACTCCATGCTAGGCCTTCCCTTCGGCCGCCTGGCCGACCACATGAGCCGGCCGCGCCTGATCCTCATCGGCATGTTCCTCTGGAGCCTGATGACCGGCGGCTGCGGGCTGGTCCATTCCTACTGGCAGCTTTTCCTTCTGCGCATGGGCGTGGGCGTCGGCGAAGCGACGCTTTCTCCTGCCGCCTACTCGATGATCGCGGATTCGTTCCCGCCCGCGAAACGCTCGATGCCCTTCAGCGTTTACACCATGGCCACGTACGTCGGACCCGGCCTCGCGTTCGTATTCGGTGGATTGTTGCTGCGCTCCTTCGGCACGAAGGAACTGCTCGACTGGCCGCTGGTCGGCGCAGTGCGTCCCTGGCAGGCGCTCTTCTTGATTCTGGGGATCGCCGGAATGGTGTTTGTTCTCGCGCTGTTCACGCTGCGCGACCCATCGCGAAAAGGCGCGCGCATCCTGGCGAGCCAAGGCAGAAAAGCGAAAGTCGCGCGAGTGCCGTTGAAATCGGTCTGCATTTATTTTTTGCAGAATTGGACCACGCTGTTTTCCATCATCCTGGGAATGTCGCTGGTGGCTTTCGCGGCCTACGGCACATCCGCCTGGGGAATTACATTTTTCGTGCGCAACCACGGCATGACCGCTTCCAAAGCGGGCGTCGTTTTTGGTTTCGCCCAGATCGTCTCCGGCGCTTTGGGGATGCTCGCCGCGGGAAAGATTGTGTCCCGGTTGATGAGCCTCGGCCGCCGCGATGCGTACGCTCGAGTGGCGGCGCTTGCGTGCGCCGGCTGGCTCGTTCCCGGAATTTTAGCGCCGCTCGTATCCGGCACGGCCGCTGCCGTCGTGCTGATTTACATCGCGACGTTTTTTCTGTGCATGCCCGTCTGCTTGATTCCCGCCGCGATTCAGGAGTTGGTGCCCAACGCGATGCGCGGCCAGGCCATCGCCGTCTATCTGCTGATCGTGAATTTAATTGGACTGGGCCTTGGCCCCACGGCGATCGCGCTCGTCACCGACCGCGTCTTCCATTTCGACGCCGCCGTGCGCTATTCGCTCGCGATTGTCCCAGGCGCAGCCGTCGTCGCCGCCGGAGCGCTTTTCGTGATCGGCCAGCGCTCCTACGCGCACAGCCTCGATCGCCTCGCCCTCTGGCTCCGCGAAAACCTGTAGTGGTTGGCAGTTTCTCGTAGGGGCATCCGCCAGAATTCTGGCGGACCGTGCCCGGCTTTTGTAGCGCCGGCATCCTGCCGGCTCTTTGGATTTGCTTTGTCCTAGGTTGTCATCCCGAAGCGGTTCATAGCGAGGGATCTGCTGTGGCTGTGTTTCTTCCTTTCGCCGTCATCCTGAGCGGAGCGAAAGATCTCTCTTCGCCTGTCTAGCGGCGCGCTTCAGCGCGGCTTTCTCGGTTTTCGAATCACCCCATACATATCCCGAATCCGCACCCCGCTCCGCACAAACCGCTCATTCGCCTCCGCCGCCAGCCGGTTCCTCTTTTCCTCTGACATCGCCGAATCTCGTCCCCGCTCATTTCCCTCCGCATGCGGGCGATGTCGTTTGTGCGTTCCTTTCTTCCCACTTACCATGCGATTGTCCTCCCGGGAGGGTATGCCGTTTGATCTGACGTCCAGCATCTCGCGAGTTCCTCCCCCAGTCACTTCCATTCCGATAATCAGCGGACTGAAGCCCGGCGTCCGCACTATCGACTTTCCGCTCGGCGAAAGGGAGTTGAGGATGGGTGCGCTCGCGATTACCAATGAATATAATACCCACATGTCGCTAAACAAGGTGCAGCTTGAGTTCGTCACCACTGGTGAAGTCTACATTTCCGATGGGGTCGAGGGTCAAGGCGCAACTTCTATAGTTTACAGAGTCAGGGATTCCGACGGAGCACGCTGGGCACTAAAGTGCCTTCGGCCCGAGCAAGCAACGAGAGATAGAACAAAACGGTTTCTGAATGAGTTGTATTTCTGCCAAAGCTCAGGACACAAAAATGTAATTCAAGTAATCGATCATGGGTTCGTTCTGCACGAAGACAGGAAATGCCCTTTCTATGTCATGCCCCTCTATCCATCCACCCTTCGCAAGGCCTTGGTGCAAGGGATCCCTCCCAACAGGGTGCTGCACTACTTCTCAAATCTCCTGGATGGAGTGGAAGCCGCGCATCTTCGCGGCGTAATACACCGAGACTTGAAGCCCGAAAACGTCATGCACGACCCTGCTCAAGAGAGCATGGTCGTCTCAGATTTCGGGACAGCACATTTCAACGCTGAGGCTATGTTTGAAACTGTTCAGACCGGCCTACATGACCGCCTCGCCAATTTTCAGTACGCCGCTCCTGAGCAGCGGCGCCCCGGCATGAGTGTTGACCACAGGGCCGATATTTACGCACTCGGTCTCATGCTGAATGAAATGTTCACGGGCCAGGTGCTCCAGGGAACAGGATTTGCGAGGATTGCCTCTGCGGCCCCCGACTTCGCATATTTGGACGAGATCGTTGATCGCATGGTCCAACACTCAGCGACGAATCGCCAGGGTTCAATCGATGAAATTAAGCTGGCGCTTATCGCCCGAAGAAACGAGTTCGTCTCACGACAAAAGCTGGATGAACTAAAACGAGAGGTCATCCCATCGGCGACAGTTTCTCACCCGCTCCTTGCCCATCCACCCAGAGTCGTCGATGTCGACATTCGAGGAAACACTTTGACTCTCTACTTGGACAAGCCCGTCACCAGAGAATGGGAGGAAGCCTTCAGGACCCCAAGGAACATGGGGTTTATTGGAGGAAGCGGCCCGGACGACTGGAGATTCGAGCGCGCCGGGGAGCGAACCGGAGCTTCGGTCCGCCTGCCCGTCCACTATCTCCAGCCTGAGACTGCGCAACCAATCATCGACAACTTTAAGAGCTACGTGGAGTTCGCTAACGTCCAGTTCCGTAAAAACCTTGAATACGCAGCCCGAAGCAAACAAGCCGCAGAGCAGAAGGCCCTGCAAGACCGGATCGTTGAAGAGGAAAAGAGGCGGAAGCTCCTTGATAAGTTGAAGATATAGGCCAACCAAAAGTGGGCCTCACGGGCAACCCGTGATCAACTTATTTTGGTAGGTAGCGTTGAGGATTGCGTGCACAACTCGGATCGAGGCACCGCGCGGAAACGCGGTTCGGGCGACTTGGGCGAGAGAACAGCGCGGTCGGGCAAGTCTTGCGCTCTGGCTCAGGGCGGCATGACTTCGTTGGGGTCGCGGCCTTCGGTCAGGACTTGGCCGAGCCGGGTGAGGCTGAAGAGCTCCTTCAGGCGCTCGTTCAAATTGATGAGCTGCAACTGGCTGTGCGCCGATTTGGCCGAAATGTACAGGCCGACAATCGTGCCCAGCCCGGAGCTGTCCATGTAGCTCACGTCCGATAAATCCAGCACGACGCGTTTGCTGCCCGAGAAAAGCGGTTTGACTTTCGCTTTCAGCGCCGGGGCGGTGTCTGAAGTGATCCGGCCGGTGCAGCGGACGGTTGTTTCGGTAGCGGTCGTGTCGATGGTCATATCCAATCGGGGGAAAGAAGCCGAGGCCATACGAACCTCCTCTGGTTCAAGTGCGCTGCCTGCGCGGGGCGAGTGGCGCGGATTATAGCAGGCAAT
>Ga0187781_10000700_pt1 | contig 24395 bp, 22 predicted proteins | sample 0715_SJ02_MP02_2_FD_132447 | JGI IMG/M metagenome (GOLD analysis project Ga0187781, IMG submission 132447) | Tropical peat soil microbial communities from peatlands in Department of Meta, Colombia - 0715_SJ02_MP02_20_MG | ecosystem: Environmental > Terrestrial > Soil > Wetlands > Peat | place... | reverse complement strand
GGCCTGCCGATGCCGGGAGTCTTCGAGGTGGGTCAAAGCCTTGCTATCCGCACGGCGATTGAGGACATCCTCCTCCTTGTCGAACTCAGCCTTCCAGGAGAGTGGGAGGGGCAAATCCGGTACATACCGCTGTAGCCTTTTGTAAGCTCGTCCGAGATTCATCGACTCTGGGATCACAGCGGGGCAAGCCGTCTCGCAGCACCTCCCGTTGCCCGTTTTTTCCTCGACTGGATTCTGCACCGGCTGCGAGTTGCGGCCCGTGTTACGGTGACGAGTAACTTTAGACATTTGTGCTTTTCAGTATCTCGAGGACATCAAAAGGAAGAGCACAAACATCCAAGCTGACACTCCGAAAGCCAAGCTTGAATACCAGCGCGGGGACCGGAATGTCACGAAACCTAAAAGGAGGCCGGAGAAAGAAAGCAGCAAACCCCAACCTTCCACCGTGAAGTTGCGCGACGGTATTGGCCTTACCAACTGCACATATGCCAAAGCGCAACAGGCCAGCGAGGATGACGAGGTGGCGAGCAGATTCGCAAGAACCTTAGAGAGTCGATGACACTCGGCATGCCAACGTTTGCAGAGGTCCACCCAGGCATATGCGGAAGCGAGTAACGGCACACCGAACAAAATCCATCCCACCATCGAGGTTATCAAAGTCCTGGGCAGCTCTAGGACGAAATTCGACGTGGTTCATCTACCATTCCAGGCCTCGGCGTCGGGCTAAGTCGGCGGCAGAAATATTCTCACCCTCACGTTGAGGCTCTGCCATATCTTGGAGGAGTCGCTCCCGGACCTCGTGACGAAGAGCAAGGCCCGCGTCAGGATCGACCAGAAGCTCGCGAAACTTTTCTTCGACCACCTCGCCGATCAGCGCCTTGAGTTCTTTGATAGATAGGTCCTTGACCGTCTGCATGCCCTACTTCTCCACTCGAGCCTGCTGTTGCCCGCGTATAATACTTGCCGCGCACTCCACCCTTGAGTTTGGACAAATCGTATTCGGGGCGTAGTTCATCACGACTCTTCATAGCGCTCGTCCACATCATAACACTATATCGGTCGATTGCAGGAGTGCTCTGGGCGGTTGCTGTCGTGCGGACAAAAACGAGGCAAACCAAAGTGGCCGCGGAGGTGATGTTAAACCACCGGCGCCCCCCTGGAAAAGATCGATCCAGGGGGGCAGAGCGCGCGCGGTTATGATCTCTCGAGCCGCAGGTTATCGGTGAAATTGAAATAAGTGGCCGCGGCGCGCGCATCGGTCTCGGCCTTGACGCGGTCCATTTGATTGGCGACCACGCCTTCCAGCGTCACGTTGCCGTTCTTCACCACGATGTGAATGGGCGGCAAAGCCTGGTCGGCGTAATGAACGAAGAACGGGTCTCCGTAAATCGCGCGCGCCACCGCTAGGCGCAGGCGATCGTCGAACTGAGAAGTGGGTAGCACTTCCAGGTTGTTATCGAATTCAGTCACTCCCCTGATGTGATCCAGGAGATAGGCAATGTCGCCCTTCTTGAAGGGTTGGGTGACTTGGCCGCTCACCGCCAGCCGCCCGTCCTGAAGCTGCAAGTTCACGTTATCGAAAATCGTGTAAGCGTGATAGGTCAGGATATCTTTCCGAGCCTGATCGGCGATCTGGCGTGGAGTCACGTCCTCCGCGCGCACCACGATGTCGTCCACCACGGTCATGCCGTCGACCTTGCCTGCCGCACGCTCCGCATCCGTCTTGAATCCCACGCTATCCACCGTTCCGGTGAGTGTGGCGACTCCGTTGCCCACGCTGACCTGAACGTTTCCGTGTTTAAAGACCTGAGCGTGATAAAGCTTGTCCTGAATCTTGGCGGCGATCTGGGCCGGTGTATCCATCTGCTTCTTGGCAAATGCCACCTGAGCAGCGATCGCCAACACTAATGGCGCAAAGAGCATTTTTGTTCCGCGCATCGTAATCCTCCTTCTCGCCCCCCGCTTGGATCGAACCGGGGTGGGCCGCATCTAATGCGGTTCCGTGGGTGCCCTGCCTATTCACTCTCGCCGATCCCGAGCCCTGGCGGAACCAGCAGTCATGCGTATGGACGTAGGAGGTTTGAAAAAGGTTACGAGCGCGTTGGAGGGGCTCTACGGTGGGTACCCTGTAGTTGTGCAGCGCGGCCACAACGGCCGCCCCTACATATCGAGCGCCATGGCTGCGGCGCCGTAGAGAGGCGAGTACGTTCCAAGCTCAGCGGGAACAATCTGGGTTGAATAGCCGATGGTAGGCGAGGCCAAATCCCTCAGGGATTGCCGCAGCGGGTCGAGAAGGACCGGACCGGCGAGCGTTAGTCCGCCACCAAGAATAATGCGGTCCGGATTGAGAATGCGAATCAGCGTGAGCAATCCGCGCGCGAGGTAGCCGGTGGCTTCGCGCACAATTTTAAGCGCCGCCGCGTCGCCCTCAGAGGCAGCCTGCATGATTCGCTTGGCCGTGGCGCCCTCCGATCGCGAACGGCTCGCATCTTCAGCGGCGGTGATGCCGTGTTCGGACCCCCACTGCTTGCCGCGCTCCGCAATAGCCCAACCCGAGCTGAAACTTTCCAGGCAGCCCACGGCTCCGCAAGAGCAGGCAAGTCCCGCGCCGGCGATGGGGATGTGTCCCAACTCGCCTGCCAGACCATCCCGTCCGCGATACGTCTTCCCGTTCAAAATGAGCCCCGCGCCGATGCCGGTGCTGAGTGTCACATAGACCATCGCTTGTGTGCCGCGGCCTGCGCCGTAGCGAAATTCGCCTAGCGCGCCGGCGTTCGCATCATTGTCGATCAGGCAGGGCAGGTGCAAGTTTTCGCCAGCCCATTCGGCGAATGAGAAGTTATGCCAGCCCGGCGAATGCACCGAGGTAACCGTCTGGCGCTGGAAATCAACGGGTCCGCCGAAGCTGATGCCGCAAGCCTTCGCCGCTGCTGGCGATTGTTGAATGAGGGTTCCGGCGCGCAAACGGATTTGTTCCAGCATCCATTCGCGGCCACCGGAGCGGAGGGTATCGCCCTCCGAAATGGCCAACCGCCGGCCCGCGTCATCGAAGACGCCGATGCGGAAATGGGTGCCGCCAATGTCGATGGCAAGCAAGTTATTCACCGGCGCTCCGGACGGCAGGCGGGAGATTGCGGGATCCCGGAAGTGACCCCCTCACCCGGCCCGCGCCGGCTGATGAAAGCGCCGTCGCGGGCCACCCTCTCCCCCAAGGGGGCGAGGGGTGGTAACAAACCTTGCAGCGTTTTCCCCGCCTGCCACATACGACATACCGCCTTCGGCTCTTATGGCTCGTTCCCGATATCCCGGTGCGACACGCGTGTTTTGTAACCTTCGCCAGTGAGCGCGCGGCCGACTTTTTCCGCGATGGCCACGGAGCGGTGCCGTCCACCTGTACAACCAACAGCAATCGTAAGATAGCTTTTACCTTCCTGGATATAATTAGGGAGGAGATAGAGGAGCATCTCCAAGAGGTTTTTCATGAAGGCGCGCGTAGACGGAAAAGAATCCATGAAACGCTGCACCGCCGCGTCCTGGCCCGTCTTGGGTTTCAAGCGCGGGACAAAGTTCGGGTTGGGCAGAAATCGCACGTCGAAAACCAGGTTAGCGTCCGCCGGCAAGCCGGAACGAAATCCGAACGAGACCACGGAAACCAGGATGGCTCTCGCAGCCGACGATCCGCCGAATCGGCGCTGGACGAGTTCGCGCAACTCGTGTACGTTCATCCGCGTGGTTTCAATAGTGACATCCGCGAGTTGGCGCATGGGCTTCAGCAGTGTCCGTTCCAGCCGGATTCCCTCGCGCACCGGCAGGTCGCGGCCCAGGGGATGGGGGCGGCGAGTCTCCTCGAAACGGTGGATTAAGGCCTGGTCGGACGCTTCGAGGAAAACCAGCGACATATTCGAGTAACGGTTCCTGAGGTCGCGATAAACTGTGGGGAGTTCGCTGAGCGACGCGCCTTCGCGAATGTCCACCACCACAGCGGCGCGCTGCAACCGGGCAGGCCCCGTCTGGCACTTTTCTGCAAAGCTCGCGATTAAATCGATCGGCAGGTTGTCGACGCAGTGATAACCGAGGTCCTCGAAGGCCTTAAGGACCGACCCCTTGCCGGACCCGCTCATCCCGGTGATCAGCACGAAATGTTTCCGCTGCTTGGTGACAGGCATGGCAAATCAGAAAGCAGAAGGCAGTCGGCAGTGGGCAGATGGGCAGGTAGGCAGATGGGCAGTGGGCAGGTGGGCAGTGGGCAGATGGTAAGTCGGCAGTGGGTACCATCTATGCGCTAGTTGATCCGCCTCTCTCAGAAGACTGGGTCAGAATTCCGCTCAGAAAAGGCAATCTGTAATCGTGGAGTCTCTACTGCTGATTGCCGACCCCGGTACGCCTAATGCCCACTGCCCACCTGCCCATCTGCTCATCTACCCATTTGCCCACCTGCCCACTGCCCATTTGCCCAGCTGCCCATCTGGCTACCTGCCCATCTGCCCAACTGCCCAACTGCCAACTGCCCTTCTACGGCTCGGGCTCGATCAAACCCAGGTTCCCATCCGGGCGGTGGTAGATCACATTGACGCGCTCGGTGGCCGGGTTACGGAACACCACGGCGCCCGCCCGCGACAGGTCGAGCGCGACAATCGCCTCCTCGATGCTCATGGGTTTGATGGGGACTCGCTCGGTCTGGATGGTACGTCGTTCCTCTTGCTCGATCACGGGGGGGCCCAGAACGTTTAAGACCGCCGTCGTGGTCGGCTTGGGGCGCCGCTTACGGGTGAGCTTTCTCTCCCTCAGGCGGACCGCCTGACGTTCCAGCTTAGCTAAGGCGCCGTTCAGGGAGGTGCGAGAATCCCCTGACTCGTCGATGCCCACCAGGGTATTGTCGCGATATTTCAAAGTGATTTCAGCCAGGCGGCGATGCTTCTCCGCGGTCAGGATGACGTGCATCTCGTAAGTCTCGCCCAAAAGGCGGGTCATCTTTCGCAGCCTGCCGCGTGTGTACTGCCGCAAGTCGTCGCCAATTTCCATCTGTCGTCCGGTAAAGTCAATGTTCATGATCAGGATCTCCCGAACCTTGGAGTTGGGCAGCGGAAACACCCCTCACCCTATCACCCCTTGCCCCTTTTCCCTCTCCCCAGGGAGAGGGAAGAGGGGGAGGGGAGTTGGGGTGAGGGGTTCCGCTGCCGCACTCCAAATCTCTACAGTTGTTTTTGAGATGCGAAGGAGCAGGAAGGGCCAACGATTCAACTTCCCAATTCTGATTCAAGCCTTTACCCTGCGCTGGTGGGTGCTGGGAATGCGCATATCCTCGCGGTACTTCGCCACGGTGCGGCGGGTGACGCAGTAGCCGACTTTCTGCAACTGCTGGGTGATCTGCTCATCGGTCAGCGGCCTTGCGGCGTCTTCTTCGTCGATCATCTTCTTCACCAACCGCTTGAGGTTGATCAATGAAGTGGCCGCTCCCGAGGGTCCCTGCACGGCTTCGGAGAAAAAGTAGCGCAGCTCATAAACGCCCTGGGGCGTATAAGCGTATTTACTCGCCACGGCGCGGCTGACGGTGGAGGGGTGAACGCCCACTTCCTCGGCGACCTCCTTGATCATCATGGGGCGAAGGTAATCAATGCCGCGGTCCATGAACTCACCTTGGCGGCGTATGATGGCCTCACACACTTTGACGATCGTCTGTTTCCGCTGCTCGATATTCTTAATAAGCTGGATGGCGGAGGTGAAACGCTCTTTCACATAATTGCGCACCTCGCGCGTGGTACTGTCCTCTCCCAACAGGCGCCGGTAATGATGGCTGAGCCGCAATTGCGGAAGCCCATCCTCATTCATGACCACCTGGTAGGTATCCCCCGCCTTGACGAACGCCACGTCCGGTTCGATGAGCCGCGCGGCCGCGTTGTTGTAGCGTTGGCCGGGCCGCGGATCGAGCTTCCGGATCAGCTCCACGCAACGTTCCACCGTCTTCACGGGCCGGTCCAGGGCCCGCGCAATCTCCCGGTACTGCTTGTTCTGAAGCTGCTTGAGGTAGCTCGAAACGATCTGTTGGGCCAGGGTATTATCGGGCGCCAGCGTGTGCAGTTGGATCAGCAGGCACTCGCGCACGTCCCGCGCCGCCACGCCCACCGGATCGAAAACCTGGATGATCCCCAGGGCCTCCTGAACATCGGCCGGCGAGTGGTTGCCGGTCTGCGCAATCTCTTCCAGGGGCGCCGTAACGTAGCCATCTTCGTTCAAATTGCCAATAATTGAATGCCCGGCCTCCCGCACGGCCTCCGAGCACATAGCAAGGCTCAATTGCCATTCCAGGTGGGCAGACAAGGAGGTGGGCTGGGAGAGAAAGTTCTCGAAAGAAGGCCGTTCGACCACCTCGGCTTCAGGAGAACGATATCCCGGGTCCAGGTAGTCATCGAAAAATGACCCGAAGTCGATCTCCTGGAAGGAATCCTGGTGGTCCCCATTGCGGGCGACGTGGTTGGGCGTGGGTGTCGCGGCCTCCTCACTCTCGGTCCTCTTGTCGACGTCCTCGATGCTGGGAACGTCCTCAGGCACTTCTTCCAAGACCGGGTTCGCCACCATCTCGCGGTTGATCATCTCGCGCAGTTCCAGCTTATTAAGCGCAAGAACGCTGACCATCTGCACAAGGCCCGGCGTCAGAATCTGCTTCTGCGCGACCTTGAGGTTCAGTCCGATTCTGGGAGTAGGTCCACCACCCATACAATTCTAAAGACTGGCGCGATCCGACTACATTGTCAACCGGAAACTGTCGCCCAAATAAACCCTCTTCACCTCGGCATCGTTGCCTAATTCTTCCGGCGAACCGGCCCGGAAGATACGTCCATTATTGATAATATACGCTCGATCCGTCACTTGCAAAGTGTAAGGCACGTTGTGGTCTGTGACTAACACGCCGATCCCGGTGCCCTTCAGCCGCACGATAATCTTCTGGATGTCCTGAACCGTCAGGGGATCGATGCCCGAGAACGGCTCGTCCAACAGGATGAAGGACGGGGAAATCACCAGCGACCGCGCGATTTCTACCCGGCGCCGCTCCCCTCCGGAGAGCATATAGCCTTCACTTCGCCTGACTTGCTGCAAACCCAGGTCCTCGATCAGTTCCTCGAGCCGCTCACGTCGTTGGTGAGAGGTGAGCGGCAAAGTCTCAAGGACCGCCATGATGTTCTCTTCGACCGACAACTTCCTGAAGATGGAGGGCTCCTGAGGCAGATAGCTGATGCCGTTTCTTGCCCGGACGTACATGGGCAGGTCCGTAATGTTCACTCCGTCCAGCATGACTTGGCCGGAGTCGGGGCTGGCCAGACCCACGATAATATAAAACGTCGTGGTCTTGCCTGCTCCATTCGGACCGAGTAGCCCCACCACCTCCCCTTGAGCAATCCTTAAGCTAATATTATCAACGACCTTGCGACCCTTGTACGATTTCGTCAGTTCGACTGTAGAAAGAATCTGCATGGTCGCTCAAGGCGCGACGCGGTGCTGCGAAACAGAGGGTGTACCATTGCCTCCCTCCACAAGAAGCCTATCATCGTGAACAAACAGTGTCAAACGCTGGCCGGACGTAAAGCCCTTTTGCTCATCGTGGATGCTGGGAGGGCCGCCGGTCAAAACGATCTTGCCCGTGTCGGCGAAGTACTCGCCATGCTCACCCGTGGCGCGCCTTCCCGGCTGCTCGACCACCACGTGCCCTTCCGCCGTGGCGTGCTCGACCTCGGAGTCTTGAGCGGCCCCGAAGCGGGAGAAATAAACGTCCATCTTGTCGCCTTGCATGGTGGTCGTTTCGGTTTGCAACTTCACATGTCCTCGGTAGCTCGCTTGTTTACCCTCGTCGAATGCCTCCAAGGAGTCCGCGCGCACCGTCAGAGGCCGAGTCTCGCGCTTCTGGGAAGCAGGTTCAGGCGCCGCTCCCGCGGCGTGGGAAGCCGGTTGCAGGTGGGATGTCAACACCTGGGAACTGGAGCGCATCCGCTTGGTCATCCGGTACACATCCAGACTGCTCGACTCGACCACATCCGGCCCCCGCCATGCCCGCACGTTGCCCTCATAGTGCACCAATTGGCCGCGCCGCTGGGCTTCCATGCGATCCGCTAAGACGTTGGTGGGGTCCGGGGCCTGGCCCTCCGCCCCCCGAGCGCCGGCGGCTAGGTGAGTACTCTGCACCGTCCCGGTGCCGATCGCCGTGTCCGTGGAAAGATCAAAGTAAAGGCGCTCGCACCTCGCCCGGCTCTCAGCATCCCAGAGTTGGGGATGACCCGTCAAAGTCACGCCTTGCTTGGCCGCCCCGTAAACCGACTCTTGCGCACTGGCATTGCGGTCGCCGTCACGGAACGTGTAGTTCCCGGATTGCGTGATCTCCTTCAAGGCATGGGTGGCGTCGTCGAAAGTGGATAACAACCGATCGGCGGTGCTCTCTTGGGCGACACTCCCCGCCGGGGCGTTCTTGGGCGGCTGGAAGACGATATGAGTCTGGTTTCGGCCGCGCAGCGTCTCGAGATTGCTGGCGGCGCTGAAGGTCATCAGAAACTGTTCGGCGGTGATGATTCGCTGCCCCGCCTTGGCGTCCGAGGGGTCTATCACTAGCCTGCCGGGCCCGACTGTCTCGGCATCCCGCAGACTCTTCCCGTCAGGCCGAAAACTGAACTTCACCTCCGACGCGCTGAGCGCCCTCTTCTCGGTTACCTCGCGTTTCGCTTCGCCGGCGCCTTGGCTCAAGGTGGGCGCCGATTCCACAGCGAATTGCACGTCTTGCGAAGCGTCGCCGCCCGCCGGCTTCGCCGGAGTGCCGGCAAGTTCGAGGTCGACTCTTCCTGCCAGCAGGTGGCTGGTGCTCCCTTTGGCTCGGCTCTGCCCAACCACGTTCCCTTGCGCCGAAAGATGCCGGAGGGCCCGTGACGCCGGCTCGAAATCGCCCTGCGCACCGTCGGCCGAAAGTTCAACCTGCCTCGCCGCGGAAGATTCCGCCGCTTTAACACTGCCTTCCATCTCCACCCGCGTGACCCGGTTCGACGCATCCAAATATACCTGGCCATGATCAGCCGAGCCCGTGCGCTCTCCTTGCGTCACTCGGATAGGGCCCCAAAGAGTAATCTGCCTGCCGGGCTTCTCGTAATGAAGCCGGCTGGCGGTAAGCTCCGTGGGAGGACCCGAAGCAGCACCGCTATGGGGTGGCAACTTCAGGTACACGTCCTTCTCGAGGTCGAGCGAGCCATCCTTGGTTGCGTAAACCATCCCCAGGGCAGTTCCCGATGCCGGGCCGATGCGAAAGCGCACTTGTTCCTGGCTCGTCACCAGCGAGTGCTCGTGTTTGTAAGACACCTTGGAAGTGTCCAGGTAGACCGTACGGGTGCCTTTCAGGGCCACGGCCGGCGTCTTTTCAGCCCCGGCATTTAGCTCAATGTGGACGGGGCCGCCGCTGAAGAGGTCGCCATTCTGGGCGTTATACTCGCACTGTTCGGTGCGCAGGATATCGCCGCGCTTTCCCGTTCGGCTGAATAGCTCCACCAACACATCGTCCAGGACGGTGTTGCCTCCCTGTTTGAAGGAGATTGTGCGCGCCGCATGCACGGTGTAGACCCGCCGATCGCCGTCGGAGTGAGTGACGGTGTACCCGGAAAGTTGCTGATGAATGTCCGTGGGAACGTTTTGAGGCAATAAAACGGGCGTTTCTTTGTGGCGGGAAGCGAGCCAATAAGTCCCACCCACCGCCAGGGCCGTGAGCGCCAAGGCGCCGACCACCAGCCCAGCCATCAGGTCCTTCCGTCGGGCTTCTACGTTGAACGACATAAATGCTTGCGCATGCGGCCGTGGCGGCGGTCTGCCACCAAGGTTGTCGAGTTTAGCTGGGCCTAATGGGGCTTCAGCTATGGGGCAGCGGCAACTGCCCCCATCCCCGAAGGGGATGAACATCATTAGCCGTAGGTGAAACCTGCGGATATAGTCCCGACAAAAGCAGGTCCCGACCCCGCAGGGGTCGAACCGTTGGACCCCTGCGGGGCCGGAGAGATTTGAGTTTGGCAATCGTAGGTTTCACCTACGGCTAATCACGTTGTTCCCCTTCGGGGAGCCAGCCTTGTGAGCAAGCCAACCTCATCCACCAAAGTCCAACTTGGACAGGCACCGTCTGCGACCGCCGCACGGCGCTCATCGGGCGCCGCCACAGTTCAGAATCTCACTCACCACCAATTGCAGGGTCCTCACATCCTGGAAAACGTTCTGGTCGAGCGTGAAAGCCATCTCGAGGGTTTGTCCGGGAGCAAGTGTGGCGCCTCGCCCAGCCATGCCCCAGCCCACAGCATCCAAACACCGGGGGCCGCAGGCTACTCTCAGTTTTAGATGCTTCTCGAGTAGGATTCGCGGCCCGGCCACCAGGCGAAGATCCCGCGCCGCCAGGACGGGAGTGGGATTGCCATAGCCGAAGGGCTCCAGCGTCTTCAGGGCCTCGAACAGAGTCCAGTCGATTTCCTCCGCCCGCACCTCGGCGTCCACGCGCAGGATCGGCTCGAGATCGAGCGGAGTCAAGGCGCCGCGGGCATACTGTTCGAAGCGGGTTTCCAGCTCTGCGATCCTGTCCGCGGGCAGGGCAAAGCCCGCGGCTTTCGCATGGCCCCCGAAACGCACAAAAAGGTCCTGGAGGGCCGTCAGCGCGTCGAGCAAATGCAGGGCCCGGATCGAACGCCCGGAGCCCACCGCCGAGCCGCCCTCCACGCTGATCACCAGGGCCGGGCGGTGATAGCGCTCCACCACCCGCTGTGCCACAATCCCGATCACCCCGCGGTGCCATCCCTCGCCGGCCAGAACCAGAGTATATCGGTCCCTTTTCTCCGGGTGGCGTTCCATCAACTCTGTAATCTCGCGCAGAATCCCCTCTTCAACCCGCTGCCGGTCACGATTGAGCTGCTCCAGGCGCCCGGCTATCTCACGCGCCTTTTCCAAATCGCAGCAGGTAAACAGGTCGATGACGTCTCGCGCATTCTCCATCCGGCCTGCCGCGTTGAGGCGGGGCGCGAGGCGGAAAGCCACGTCCCCCGCCGAAACGTTACAGCGGTCGAGTCTCGAGACCTCGAGCAGGGCCTGCAAACCGGTTTGCGAGGGCTGCCGCAACCCCTCCAGGCCGAAGCGGGCGATGACCCGGTTCTCCCCGATCAACGGGACCACATCGGCAATGGTCCCGATCGCCACGACCTTGAGGTAAGACTGGAGCGCTCGGCCGGAGAGCCTCTCGCCGAGCAAGGCTTGCACGAGCTTAAAGGCCACCCCGACGCCGGCCAGAAGTTTCTCCGGGTAACCCGAGTCCGCTCGTTGCGGGTTGAGAATGGCGCAGGCGGGCGGCAGGTGTTCGTCCGGCAGGTGATGATCGGTGACGATGCAGTCCAGCCCCAGTTCGCGGGCTCGAGCCAGCGCTTCGTGCTCCCGGATGCCGGTGTCAACGCTGATCACCACGCGGAAGCCCTTGGCCGCAGCCTCCTCAATTACCGCCGCACGCATCCCGTAACCATCGCTCTGGCGGTGCGGGACAAAGGCCTCAACTTGTGCGCCCAGTCCCCGCAGCGCCGCCAGCAGTACCACCACCGACAATGTCCCGTCCACGTCGTAGTCGCCGTAGATCAGGATCTTCTCTCGTTGTTCCAAGGCCCGGCGCAAGCGCGCCACCGCCGGCTTCATGTCCGCCAAAAGGAAGGGATCGTAAAGCTGATCGAGGGCGGGATTCAGGAAGCGCTGGGCTGAGCCGGCATCGGTGAGCCCCCGCAAAACCAGGAGGCGGGCAAGAATATTCGGAATGTTCAGTTCGCGGCACAAACCGCCGACCGCGTCCCCGTCCGCTTCAGAGATTTCCCAGCGCATAGTGGAAATCATCGTGACAGAACCGGCCGAGGGTTGCAAGTCGGTCCCGCAGGAATGGTCTCCTAGATGTGAGTTGGTCATTGCCGTTGATCTCGAGCCCCGAAGGGGCGGCGGGTTGGAAGCGGAGAGGTGCAACCCAGGGACGGGCTTGACGGCCGCCTGGCCAAGGCCGGCCCACCCGCTTCACAACTCCGTATTGGCCCCGGCGCGTTCTTCGAAGGTCGGGTCGTGAGGCAAGATGGCATCGCCGGCCACGGCGATATTGTTGCGGGTGGTTTTCTTGACGTAGTACATGGCCTCGTCGGCCAGGCGCAGGATTTCCCGGTGGGTGCGGCCATCGCTGGGGAAGGTGGCGATGCCGAAGCTGGCAGTCACCTTGACGTTTAGATTTTCCGCATGGAAGAAGACCTTGGCGTTCAACAGGTCCCTGAGCCGGCGAACCACGGTCAGGGCGTTGTCTTTGGAGGTTTGGGGCAGAATGATAACGAATTCGTCGCCGCCATAGCGAAACGCGTAGTCGATCAGCCTCAGATTGCTCTTCAGGATGTCGCCGATCCTCCAAAGCAGCCGCGAACCCACCAGGTGGCCGTAAAGGTCGTTGACTTGCTTGAAGTGATCGAGATCGAAGAAGATCACGGAGAACTGGTAACCGTAGCGGGTGGAGCGGTAGATTTCCGCATCCAGAACGAAGTTAAGGTGCCGGGCGTTAAACAGGGCGGTGCAGTCATCCATGATGGTGAGTTCATGCATGCGCTGCACGTAGCGCGCATTCTCGAGCGCGATGGCGGCGTAGTCCGCGAGACTTTTGAGAGTGGGCAGGTGCTCCTGGGAGAATCGCTGCTTTCCGAAGCTGTTGACCAATTCAATAACGCCCTGCACGGGTTCGCGCCCTTTGATCGGGACGCAGAGCACCGACTGGATTTTCTCCTGCGAGAATTCGTCGCTCCGCAGCCGGAATCGCTTGTCGCTCTGAAAGTCCTCGACCAGCACCGGCTCGCCGTGCTCCGCGACCCATCCGGCAACGCCTTCACCCAGCTTGAGGCGAACGTCCTTCAGCTTTTCGGCGCCCTGTCCAATGGCGATCTCAAAATACAATTCCCGCGCTTTCTCATCCACCATCAGCAGCGAACACGTGTCCGGCTGAAGCAGGTCGCCGATCTTCTCCATGACCGTCCCGAGGATTTTCTGGAGATCGAGCGTGGAAAAAAGGGCCTTGCCCACCTCATGGAAGAGGGACAGACGTTGGACCTGTTGTCGTAGTTCGTTGACCTCTTCCTGCAAATCCATACTTTTACCGAAGGGTCCCGATCTGGACACCCACCCAACTTAGTCTACGAACTTTGAACCGCCGACCACAATGGTACCCCGGTACCGTCAGGGGATTTCTATCCTAACAAAAGGACGGACCAGACCACCAAAATAATTGACACCCCCCCGGCAGGTCAATAATATAAACGAGGTGAAACCGTGGTCAGCCGAGGCGAAGAAGCTCCGATGACGGGATTCGGCGAGTATCTACGCCGCGAACGTGAAATGCGTGGCGTATCCCTGGAGGAGATTTCTGCCGCCACCCGCATCGCCATCCGCTTTCTTGAAGCCATCGAGAGCGAGGAACTCTCCAAACTCCCGGGGGGAATTTTCACTCGCAGTTTCGTGCGGACCTACGCTCGCTACCTGGGGTTGGACGAGGAACGCGTGCTGGCGGATTGCCAGCTTGCCGGCAAGCAGCGGCCCGAGGTGGACATCCGCCGCATTGCGGCGAACCGGGCACAGCCCGACGAGAAAGCGACACGCGCGCGGATCGTCGGTCTTCTGGCAGCGGCGGTGCTGTTGGCCGGGGGATATGCGCTTTTCCACCACTCGCGCCAGGTCCGGGAGCAGCGTAGCAGTGCCCCAATTGAGGTTCCTCCCAGCTCTCCTGCGCCCGCTGCCAGCTCCCCTTTGAACGCTGTCCCCGTTGCTACCCCCACCGCTCAGCCTGCTGCCACGCAAACCTCGACGACCGCGCCGCAGGACAACCCGGCTCGAATGGGAACCTCCGCTTCGCCCGCCGGAGCCCCAACTGCCCCCGCATCACCCTCCGAGGCTTCGCCTCCTCCGGCCGGCAAAACCACCCCGGTTGACCACAGCGCAAGCTCCCAGACTCCCGGCGCGCCTGCGGTCCTCTCGGACTTGAGCCTGCAAGTGGCTGCGACTGACCGCTCCTGGGTGGCGGTGGATGCCGATGGGAGGACCGTCCTGCAAAAGGTCCTCAACGCCAACGAGGTCGAGAACCTCAAGGCGCACGACTCCTTTGATGTCACGGTGGGCAACGCTCAGGGCATCGTGCTGACTCTGAACGGCGAGACTCTGAAACCCCTGGGCCGTCGTGGGGAAGTGAAGTCGGTTCACCTCACGCGCCAGGATCTGAAAAATTCCGCTCCTGCGAGGTAGGCTATTTCCGAGCGATTAGTCGAGACGATTCGCGCCGGAGCTGTGCCGGAAGTGGTACGCCGCAAGGCTTGTCGAGGCGAACTGCCGGTTTCCTTGCCGGAGCGAATTGAAATCCTCGTGCTCCTGGCCTCCGGCAACGAGGGAGAAGATCAGAGCACGGCTCTCCTGACCCTGAATTCCTGGCCGCTCGAGGAACTTCGGCAAGTGCTTCGCGAGCCCGCCACGCCCGCGGCGGTGCTGGAATTCTCGGCCACCAACCTCGTGCCCCAGCGCGAGGAGTTGGGTGAGCCGCTTCTCCGAAACCCCAGCCTGCCCGAACCGCTTCGCGAATGGCTTCAGAACGCTTTGAACCTCATTGCCGAGGCCCACACCAGCGCCGCTTCCGAAGCTGCCCCCGCGCCGCCCGCGCCCGCAATTGAAACTCACGAAGCGAAACCGGAGGCGGGAAAGCCCAAACCAATTACGGCCATTCAGCGGACCCAGCGCATGAACGTGGTCCAGAAGGTCAAGGCTGCTCTCACCGGCAGCAAAGAGGACCGGGCGATCCTCATCCACGACAGCAACAAGATCGTGTCGCGCGCGGTCATGTCGTCGCCCAAGCTCACGGAGCAGGAGGCCGAAACTTACGCCTCCATGAAAGACATCAGTGACGAAGCCCTGCGGGTGCTCAATCTGAACCGCAAATTCATGAAGCTCTATGTGGTGGTCAAGGCGCTGGTCAACAACCCTCGCACCCCCATCGATATCGGCTTGCACCTGCTGCCTCGAGTTCACGAAATCGACTTGAAGCGCCTCTCCGTGAACCGGAACGTTCCTGACGTCATCCGTCATAGCGCCGACAAAATGGTTCGGCGCAAGGAAGAAGCCGCCAAGCCCAAGATCCTGGGCAGCAAGATTTGAATGATTAGAGCGATCCCTGATCGAACGGCCGGGGGAAAAGCTCGGCCAGGGGGTGAGACTCCTTCACGCCCGAAGCATTGCCGAGGATGACCTCGACGTCGCCGCAAAACTCCCAGAGCAGTTGACGGCAGGCGCCGCACGGCGCGGCCGGCGGATCGCTGGCCGAGGCGACGGCGATGCGCGCAAACTTCCGCTCCCCCTCCGAAAGGGCCTTCCACAGCGCCACCCGCTCCGCGCATACCGTCAGGCCATAAGTGGCGTTCTCAATGTTGCAACCGGTGTAGACCTTGCCGTCCGTCGTGAGGAGCGCGGCGCCGACTTTGTACCCCGAGAATCGCGCCAAGGCCTTCGCGCCCGCCATCTCCGCCTGCCCGAGTAATTCTTCTGCCGTCATCGGTGATTCACCCTCTTGGAGTGCGGCAGCGAAGCTGCCGCCTTCCAATCCCCTGCACAAAGGCGGTAGCTGTTGCTACCGCACTCCAAGGTGCGTTCCGCTTGTAGGGGGACGGCTTGCCGTCCCCTCTCGAACCGGGTAGGGCAAGCCCTACCCCTACAAGCCGTTGCTTTATCCCTCGTCCTTCGCCAAGAGCGGCGCCACAGCGCCGATAAGTCGCGATAGGCCTTGTGAGGCGGCGCGGCCGGTTTCCAACACCTCATGATGGCTCAAGAACTTCGCACTGAGCCCCGCGGCGCGATTGGTGATGACGGCCACGGCGAGCACGCGTACGCGCATCTGACGCACGGCCATAACTTCCGGCACGGTCGACATACCCACCGCGCCGGCGCCCAGTGTTTTCAGGGCCCGGATTTCGGCCGGCGTCTCATAGCCTGGTCCGAGCATGGCGGCATAGACGCCTTCGAAGCACTTCAGCCTCAGCGAACGGGCAGCCTTGAGCGCCTCGAGCCGCAAGCGTGGGTCATAAGCTCGGGTCATGTCCACGAATCTTGCGCCCCAGCGCGGATCGTGAACTCCGGCGAGCGGATTTACCCCTTGAAAGTTGAGGTGATCCGAGAAGATCATCAAGCTGCCCGGCGTAGCGCGGGCCGCGATGCCCCCTGCCGCGCACGTCGCCAGAAGAGAGCGAATTCCAGCCAACGCCAGCACGCGGGCGGGAAAGACAACCTCCCCGGGGCTGTAACCTTCGTACAAGTGAACACGCCCGCAAAGCACCGCCACCGGCACGTCACCCCAAAAACCGAAATCCAAAACGCCGCCGTGACCCGCCACCGAAGGCCGCGGAAAACCCGGAATTGATGACCAGGGAATGCTCTTCGCTCCACGCAGCTTCGGCAGGGCGTTTCCCAATCCCGAACCGAGTACCATTCCCACGCGTGGCGCCGCAGGCCAGCGGGCCGCGAGGAACCGTACGGCTCGCGTTGCCTCGAAATATCCGGAGGTCTTTCCAGGTCTCATAGTCGGAAGTCGAGAGTCGAGAGTCCAGAGTCCAAAGTCAAAAGTCGAGAGTTGAGAGTCAAGAGTTAAGAGTCAAAAGTCGAAACTCCAAAGAGCAGTGCTTTAGACTCTGGACTCTGGACACTCAACTCTCAACTCTCAACTTCCCTTCACCCCAGCAGCAGTCCCGCAATCGCGGCCGAGAGATAGTTGGCCATGGTTCCGGCGAGCACGGCGCGGAATCCCAATCGCGCCAGATCCTGCTTGCGCGACGGGGCCAAAGCTCCAATGCCTCCGATCTGGATGCCGATGGACGAGAAGTTGGCGAAACCGCACAAGGCGTAGGTGGCTATGGTGAAGGACCGCTCGGCGATGTGACCCTTCATCGGACCCAGCATCGAGAAGGCCACGAATTCGTTCAAAACCAACTTCGTTCCCATCAGGTTGCCCACCGCCGCGGCATCCTGCCAGGGTACGCCGATGAGCCATGCGGCGGGGGCAAGCAAGTAGCCAAATAGGCTCTGGAGATTCGTATGCACAAGCCCCAGAATGCCATTCAGGAGATAGACCAGGGCGATAAAGGCGATCAGCATAGCGGCCACGTTGAGGGCAAGGTAAAGCCCATCCGTGACGCCGCGCGAAGCCGCGTCCAGCACGTTGGCGGCCTTCTGCCCCTCGACCATCTCGATCTTGCCCGCGGTCTTGGCCTCGGCAGTTTCAGGCACCAGCATCTTGGAGATCAGAATCGTGCCGGGCGCGGTCATGACCACGGCGGTCAAGAGGTGGCGCGCCTCCGCTCCGAACAACACATAAGCGCCGAACACCGAGCCGGCAATGTGCGCCATGCCGGCCGTCATCACCGTCATCAGCTCGGAATCGGTCAACGCCTCGAGGTACGGCCGGATCACCAGGGGCGCTTCCGTCTGGCCCATCAAGATGCTGGCGGCCACCTCGAGCGACTCCGCGCCGCTGGTCCCCATGAGTTTGAACATCAGTTTTCCGGCGACGTAAACCAGCGCCGGCAGCACCCGCAGGTAATAGAGAATCGACGAGAGCGAAGCGATGAAAATGATCATGGGCAGGGCCTGGAAAGCGAAAATAACCCCGAACGGCCCGCCCTTCTGGCCCAGTGGTCCGAAGACAAAGGATGATCCGGCAAAGGAATAATTCAGCAGCTTGACAAACCCCCCCGAGACCTTTTCCAGCAGCCAATAGCCGGCTCGGGTGCGCAGAACGAAAAGCGCTACCAGAAACTGCAGCCCTAGTCCCCAGCCCACAATCCGCCAACTGATGGCACTGCGCTTTTTCGAGAGCAGGAAGGCGATGAGCAGTATGACTGCCATGCCGAGTAGAGGTACCAATCGCGTGAACATAGCGGGAGGTTATCAGTTCTCAGTCGTCAGTTATCGTAGCTGTCAGCCGTCAGCTCACAGCCATCAGCATTCAGACATTGGTTACTATACCCGATCCCGGGCGGTCTGTGGCTTTGACTTGGCTGCTCTGAAAATGCTTGCGCCGAAGGCGCCTTGGAGTGCGGCGGCTTGACGCCGCCTTTCCGCTACTCGTACGTACCCATCGGGCCGTGCCGATCCCAAGGCGGCGGCGTGACGCCTTTCCGCTACGCGTACGTACCCGTCGGGCCGTGCCGATCCCAAGACGGCGGCATGACGCCGCCTTTCCGCTACGCGTACGTACCCGTCGGGCCATGCCGATCCCAAGGCGGCGTCAAGCCGCCGCACTCCAAGGCGCTTCGCGCATTCTCATGGTTTCCGGGTGCGGACGCGCCATGAACGACCTCTGCCTTGTCTTGTCGGCTTTGACTTTTGCGCTTTGACTTTTGACTTTCTTGGAGAGGTTCACCCTTCCCTATTCCCTGTTCCCTATTCCCTGTTCCCTATTTCCCACCCGCAGCCGAATCACGCTGATCTCCGCCGGGCAACCGTAGCGAATGGGGAGAAGGACCTTGCCGATCCCGCGGCTTACGTAGATTTGCGTTCCGTCGAGTCGATTCCACCCTTCCACGAAGCGCTCCCCCAACTTCGACCGCCCATAAACCGAGCCCACCATGGGAAGGCGAACTTGTCCTCCGTGCGTATGTCCGGAGAGCACCAGGTCGACCCCGTGCGCCGCGGCCATGTGGATGCCCAGGGGGTTGTGACAGAGCAGGATTTTAGGATCGCGCGCCGGAATCGACCGCAGGGCGGCGCGAATGTTCGCGGCCTCAAACCAAAGATCATCCACGCCCGCCAGCCACAGGATGCCGGAGCGGGACCGCAAAGCGCAGTGCGCGTTTCGCAGCACGCGAATGCGCTGAGCGTGTAGCGCGCGCGTAATCTCCTCGGGATCGACCCGAAAATCGTGGTTCCCCAAAACGGCAAAGACACCCAAACGGGCGCGCAGCTTCCCCAGCGCCCTCGCCACCGGCCAGATATAAGCCGGCGAGAGCGTGACGTAGTCCCCGGTCAGGGCCACCACGTCCGGGTGCAAGTGGTTGGCCAGATGAACGGCGCGCTGGATCTCTTCCAGGGGAGTAAAAAGACTGTGATGAAGGTCCGTGAGCTGCACCACCCTCAACCCATCGTGGGCCGGGCTGAGCCGCTTCAACCACACATCGGTTCGGGTGACTTCGGGATCGGGCGCGCGAAGGGAGGCGGCGGGAATCTCCCCGCCGCTCAGCGAAAGCGTAATCAGTCCCCTCCGCCTGAGGAATCGTCTCGGTCGTGGGGATCTCGCCAAATTGAACCTCTCCTGATTCGACCTTTGTAGGGGCGGCCCTTGTGGCCGCCCGCGCGCGGCCGGGCGACCGGTAGTGTCTCAGTTTGAAGTAAAGGCGGCTTTACGCCGCCATCTGGCGAGGTAAACTCGCCGCTACAAATTCAAGCTGCGACACGACCGGGCAACCACAAGAGTTGCCCCTACTGCCGGTTCTCCATCACCTCGCGGAACACCCCGAGCATTTGATCGTGCACCAATCCGTTCGAGGCAAAGATGTCGTCACCGAGCAGGTTGAAGGGCGCGCCGGTGATGCCGCTCACCCGCCCGCCTGCCTCCGTCACCAGCAAGGTGCCCGCGGCCTTGTCCCAAGGGTTGAGCTTCAACTCCCAAAACCCATCGAAGCGGCCGGCCGCTACGCAGCAGAGATCCAGGGCCGCTGACCCCGCTCGCCGGATGCCGTGCGTCAGTTGAGTGAAGCGGAAATAAAACTGCACGTTCAAATCGTGATTGCTGGCGAAGGGCGGAAAGCCGGTCGCCACCAGGCACGCCGACAGCTCTCCGAGGTTCGAGACGTGCAGGCGCTGGCCGTTCAGAAAAGCTCCTGCTCCTCTCTCGACCGTGTAAAGTTCGTCGCGGGTAGGATCGTAGACAACTCCCGTCACCACTTCACCGCGGCTTGCCAGGCCCAGCGTCACCGCGAAGATAGGAAACCCATGCGCAAAGTTGGTCGTCCCATCCAGCGGATCGACGTACCAGCAGTAATCGGCGCCGGTTCTCTGGCCGCCGCCCTCTTCCGCCACGATATCGTGGCCGGGAAAATGACTTCGCAGCCGTGCGACGATCAAGCTCTCCGATTTTCGATCCGCTTCCGTCACCAGGTCCGAGCGCCGCTTGTAGGCAATCTCCAGAGGTTGACGGAAGTGTTCGAGCAGCAGGTCCCCCGCCTCGCGCGCAATTTCAATTGCGGTGTTCAGATAACTTTCCATAACCCTCCGCCCAGACCGCCCCGTCCTCAAAGTACTCCTTCTTCCAGATCGGCACGATTTCCTTCAGCCGGTCGATGGCAAATTGGCAGGCGGCAAAGGCGGCGCGCCGGTGAGCGGAGGTAACGATGATGGCCACGCTGGTGTCACCGATCTCGAGCCGGCCGAGCCTGTGCATGATGCCGAGGTGGTCGATTTCGAATTGACGCCGGGCTTCCGCCCCGATCTCTTGCATCTTGCGCGTGGCCATGGGTTCGTAGGCCTCGTACTCGAGATAAAGGGTTTTGCGCCCGCGCGAGTGGTTGCGCACAATGCCTTCGAAAACCACCACCGCCCCATCCTCCGCGGCCTTCTGCTGGCGCACCAACTCCGCGGTGGGAATGGGAGCACGAGTCAGCAAGTAGTAGTCGTCCGTCGAGCCGCCGCTCACGGGAGGCAGAAACGCCACTTCATCGCCCTCTTCAAGAACTCTTGCCCGCTCCGCAACCTCCTGGTTGACGGCCAACAAGAGCGCCTGCGCGAGTTCCTTCAGCCCTGGAAAGCGCGCCGCGTAAGATCCCCAAAGCCCCTCCACGCTCATGCCTGCGGGTATCTCCGCCTGCTCCTGTTCCAGCCCGGTCACATCGTGCGTGATGCCAAAGAAGAGAACCTTGATCTTCATCGCGTCTAGTCGCCCCGGTAGCGGCGAGTTTACCTCGCCATGTGGCGGCGAGTTTACCTCGCCACGGGGCGGCGTAAAGCCGCCTCTACTCACCCTTCAGCAGGTGTCGCAGCGCGCTCTCGAGCTGCGAAAAGCGGAATTGATATCCCGCCTTCCGCACCCGGGCGGCTTCCATTCGCTGGCTCGCCAGCAGCAATTCCTCTCCCATCTCGCCGAACGCCCAGCGCACCGCGAACGCAGGCATGGGAACAATGGCCGGGCGCCTGAGCACGCGGCCGAGCGTATCGGTGAATTCCAAATTCCTGACGGGAGTGGGCGCCGCAGCGTTCAGCGCGCCCTGTAGCGTCTCCGCCGTCAATGCAAACAAAATGATTTCTACCAGATCGTCAATCGCGATCCAGCTCAGGTACTGCGTACCCGAGCCGATCCTGCCTCCCATTCCCAGCTTGAAGGCCGGCAGCATCTTCGCCAGCCCACCGCCCGCGCGGCTGAGAACGAAACCGATCCGCAGGGTGACCACCCGAATTCCCTGCCTCGCCGCCGGCTGCGTCGCCGCCTCCCATTCCTGGCAGACCTGCGCAAGGAACGATGCGCCCGGCGGGCTCTCTTCCCACAACACCTCGTCGCCGCGGTCTCCATAGTAGCCGCTGGCCGAGGCCGACACCAGCACGCGCGGCCGATGGCGGAGCCCCGCCAGTGCCTCGCACAGAAGACGCGTGCCCTGTAATCTGCTTTCCCGAATGGCGCGCTTTTTTTCCACCGTCCATCGCCCCGCCACGGATTCCCCAGCCAGGTGCACGACCGCATCGAATCCTTCCAACTTCTCCGCGTCGACTTCTCCGCCTGCCGGGTTCCAACCGACGAGCGCGGCCCCGGGTTGCGGCTGGAATCTCACCAAACCCGTGACCGCATGCCCGCTGCCGGTCAGAATCGCCAGCAGCGCTTGCCCGATCAGTCCGCTGGAACCGCTCACCAGAATCTTCATGCAGCCCTTCAAAAGCAGTGGCTAGTGCCTAGTGGCTAGTGGCTAGTGAAACTACTAAGCGTAATTGTTGACGCGTTGGAAGGGTGGGGCTTCAGCCCCGCCGATACGCGGGGCTGAACTGAAGGGCCTTCAGGCCCTGAAGCCGTCGTGGCTTCAGGGGCTAAAGCCCTTGAATTGCGCCCGCAATCAGCGGCGGGGCTAAAGCCCCGCCCTTCCAATTCCATCGAGAAATATCCCTGCTAATGCACCTCAGCACTAAGCACCAGGCACTAGCCACTAGGCACTGAGCACTAGCCACTAGCCACTGGTCACTCGTCACTGATCTTAATCCGCTTCAGTTCCGCATCCGTCGGCGCTTGATCGCGCAGCCATTCGATGGTCTCGTCGAGAAGGGTGCGCAAAGCCAGGAGGAATTCAATTGTGGCGTTGCGGAAATGCTCGCGCGAGCGGCTGCGCGGCGGCCGTAATCTGCGCATCAGCGGCAATATTTCCCGCAACAGCCAAATCACGCAAGGCGGGATCTCCAGGCTTTCCGGCTCACTTCGTTCGCGTGCTCTCCTGCTGCGTTTCGCGTTGGGCATTGTTCCTCCCAAGAACGACGACCAATTCACCATCCCGGACGCGGGCGCTCAGAGGCTCGCAGTTGGCGATCCGCTGGGGTAAGGAAACATGCCGCTTCACTCCGCCCACCCGGATGATGAGCTCGTCCAGTTTCTTATGAAGGTTGATATCGTCGCTCGAGACAAAGGGCAATTTCAGGTGGAGATGGTAGTTGCCGTTCACTTTGCGAAAGCGGTAAGGCGACTCATTGAAATAGCGCTTCGAGGGGTCCCGGTCGCCATAGAGCGCCCTTCCCAGCCGCTCCAACCGCTCCACGCCCAGCACCTCGTCTTCAAACAACGGCACGCGCCAAACGGGAACCGGTGCGAAGAACTCCTCCACCGACTGCGTCCAGCGCTCCTGGGTGTCCCGCCAGGAATTGAAAAACGAGTCGCGTATTTTCTCGGGCAAAATACGGTTCACAATCACGGCATCGATGGTGAGCCCGAACAGGCAGAAATACGTGAAGGCTCGCTGCGTTTCTTTCAGCACCACCTTCTCGGGATTGGTCACCAGGCGCACGGTGGTGACCTTCGGGTCGGCCAGAAGCTGGTCGATCCCGGCCAGCTTGCGGTGCAGCGATTCCAGGTTCTGAAAATATTCTTCCTGGGGCAGGGGTACGCCGGCCACCGTGTCGAGCATCGGACGCACTACCTTCATCACCCGCCGCTCAAACTTGAAGAGCTTCGACATGTACCACTCGAGCGTGGTCGGAATGCTCACGAACCGCAACGACTCGCCGGTGGGCGCGCAATCCAGCAGCATCACGTCGAAGGTCTTCTCGCGCACGTACTGATTGACGTAAAGCAGCGAGCTGACCTCCTCCATGCCCGGGAAAATTGCCAGCTCCTCCGCCAGCGTCTGCTCCAGCCCCGACACGTTCAGAAGCGCCGACACGTAGGCGTAAACAGAGTTCCAGTGCCGGGAGATCTCCTCCTGTACGTCCACCTCCTGAATCCAGAGGTTTTTCGAGACACTCACCAGCTTCCCCGCCTCGTGGTCCATCAGGCGCTTTTCGAGGTCGAAGGCGTCGCTTAAGGAATGCGCCGGGTCGATCGACATCACCAGGGTCCGGTAACCGCGCCGCGCCAGCTCCAGGCCCGTCGCCGCCGAGATACTCGTCTTGCCCACTCCCCCCTTGCCCGTATAAAGAATAATTCGCATACCGCCTCATCAGGTAGATTAGCACGGGTAAAGGATAAAGGGTAAAGGTTGAAGGGTAAAGGGCGAAGGGTAAAGGGTGAAGGAATCGTGCTTGATCGTGTGGTTTTCGCAGCACAGAAGCGCCAGGTGAAGGGTGAAAGGTAAAGGGTGAGGGAATCGTGCTTGATCGCGTGGTTTTCGCCGCACAGAAGGACCAGCCTTTTGCCTTTACCCTTTACCCTTTACCCTTTACCCTTTACCCATGTCCCGAGTTTTCCTGGCCGGCAAAGACTGGCAAACCCGCGCCCTGCTGCGCGCCCAATTGCTCGAGGAAGGCGTCAGCGTGGAGGCCCTCGAGACCGTCGCAGAAGCGCTGGCGCGGCTCGATTTCTTCCCGGTCCGCCCGGACCTCCTGATCGCCGAAATCTCCTCCAGCGATCACCCTTCAGAGGACGTCGAGCGCCTGAGACCTTGGGCGACTCGCCTCCCAATATGGCTCATCGCCAGCCACACCTCGAGCCTGGAGATCGGCCCGGAGCCTCATTTCGAACGGATTCTTTTCCGCCCCCTCGACCTGGGGAAACTGGTCGCAGAAATCCGGCAGCGGCTGGGAGAAAGGCAGTAGGCAGTAGGCAGTAGGCAGTAGTACTACTACGTTAAGTTATTGACCTCCCGCAAGAGAGGTGGTAAGCTCCGGTCCATGACCGAGAGCGAAATCGAGAAATG
>Ga0187781_10000698_pt1 | contig 24424 bp, 23 predicted proteins | sample 0715_SJ02_MP02_2_FD_132447 | JGI IMG/M metagenome (GOLD analysis project Ga0187781, IMG submission 132447) | Tropical peat soil microbial communities from peatlands in Department of Meta, Colombia - 0715_SJ02_MP02_20_MG | ecosystem: Environmental > Terrestrial > Soil > Wetlands > Peat | place... | reverse complement strand
TCGGCGCGTCGAATTCCTGCGCCGAAAGGCTCGGGGCGACAGCGAAGAGCATGAGCGTCGAAAACAGAAGGAGCAGCGCCCGTTTCATCGAAGCATCCCTTTCGCGATCTAGCGCGTCTTCGTCTTCTTGAGGCCGGCCTTCTGCAGCATGTCGGCGACGACGTCGTCCGGCGGCGTCGCCGGCGGCGGACCGAGGCCGCGCAGGGTCAGCCGCACCACGCAAAGCGGCGCGTCGTGCGGCGCGCGCGCCTCGACGACGTAGCGCCCCTTGGCCAGGCGGCGCAGCTGCGCAAGACCCTCGCCGACGACCTTCCCGTCCGCCGCGAAGACCCGCATCGACGCGACGTCCGGCTCGGCGCGCAGACCGAGGCCGATGTCGGTCTCGCTTTTGACCTCGAAGCTGAACAGCGCCGCCCCGCCCGGCGCCAGCGTCAGGGGATCGTTGACGCCTTCGTGCGCGACGGCGATGGGATCGAGCGCAACGTCGAGCGCGCCGCTCAACGCGCCGTGACCAGCGCCGTGGACATCGATCGTCGCTTCGCCTGCGCCGAGATAGCGCCGCAAATCGACGCCCTCGGGAAAAGCCTGCGCCTCGCGCCGCCCGTTCTGCGTGACGGCGACGAAGGCCGGCGCGCCGCCGTGCAGGGTCAGGAGGGCGGGCGCATCGAGACGCATCGTGAAGCTCTGCGCCCCGCCCGAAAGCGCGATTTGCTGCGGCGGCGCGACGGCTCTTGCGGCAGGGATCGTCCAGGGCGACTTCTCTTGGGCTTCGAGCCACAGCGCCGCGAGCCCAGGCGGATGATCGAAGATGACGAGGCCCGGTCCATCGATCGGAATCCCGACGTCGTCACTCTGCTTGCGCCCCCAATGCGCCTGGCGCGAAACGCGGCCGTCCTGCGCGATGAAATGCGCGTCGCCCCCGAGCGCATAAAGCCTGTCGCCTTTCGTCGCTTCGACGGGCAACGCAATTTCGCCGCGGGCGTCGAAGAAGCGTTTCACCATGCGGCTGGCGGAAACCGCTCCGCCTTCATTGCGAGCCTCGCTGAAGGCGACGGGCGCCTCCGCATCGGACAGATTGACCAGCAGCAGTTGCGCGTCGGCGGGCCGGACCCCGCTCCAGGTCGCGGAGAGCGGCCGCGATCCCGCATAGAAGGCCACAGGAGGCGCGAAGACCGCCGTATGCGCCGGAAGCTCGAAGCTCAACGGCGCGCCTCCCTGCGCGAGCGCCACGGGCAGCGCCGAGAGCTTTGGCAGGGTGGCGCGCAGCCCGGAGTCCGCACGCGCCTTCTGCGCAAGGTCGACATCGATCGCCCTCAGCGCGACGCGCATCGCGCCCTCGCCCGAAGCGTTCCAGACGCGCAGCGGCTTCGCGCCCGCGAGCGCCAGCGTGGCGTCGTCCGCAAAGGCCATCCCCGCCCCGGCGTCGAGACCGACGCGGGCCTGCTCGGAGCGCGCGAGCCACAGGCGCGTCTTCCCGCCGGGCGCCAGCAGCTTCGGCAATTGCGCTGTCTCACGCGCGGCGAGATCGAGCGAGATCTCCTCGCCGCTCCAGGCGAAACCCTTGACCTCCAGCGATCGTTTGCAATCGCCCGGCGCGACCAGCCACAAGCGCTCCGACTGCGGAGCGGTCGCCCCCTCATGCGCCGCTTCCAGCGCCCGCCCGGGCGACGAGCCGAGCGCCAACCCCTCCGGCGGCGCGCCGATGTCGACGACCGAAGCTCCGGCAAGCGCGGCGAGCCCGACGCATAGTTGCGACGGCAGACCTTCCGCCGGCTCAAGCCCGATCTTGGCGCCGCTCTGGCCGCCCCGCGCCACCGCGCGCGCGCCGATCTCGATCTCCGCATCGCCGCCCCCGACCGGCCAAGCGAGGATCCGAAAGGCTTCGCCGTCATCCGCCGGCGCCGGCCAGGCGAGGAAAGGCGCAAGACCGCGGCGCAGCGCCGCTTCGCGCCAGACGCCGTCGGCCCCGCGCTTCTCCAGCGCCAGCGCGATCTCCTTTGACGATCGCGCGGCGACGAGCGCAAGCGCGTCTTGCGGCGTCTTCGGCGGGGCCAGCATATGCGCGCTCGCGCCGGAAAACCGTCGCGTTCCCTCCGCAGCGAGCGCGCCGTCGTCCGCCTGGGGCGGCAAGGCCAGCGCCACTTCGACGTCTTTTTCCGCTTCCCCCTCGCCTTCCTCGCCCTGGTCGTCCTTCGATTCGACGCTCTGGGGAGGCCGCGCGCCGAGCGCTGCGAGCTCCAGCGTGAACGCCCCCGCGTGCAGACGCCGCGAAAGCGCGAGATTCCAGTCCCGTTCGCCGCCGGCCGCTTGCTCGACGACGGCGCCGCTCGCGTCCTTGAGCGTCGCGAGAATTTCCTTGCCGCCGAAGCTCGCGAGATCGACGACGCGGTCCTGCGCCAGCGCGAAGTCAATGCGCGCAGGCAGCGCGATCCTGCGCGCCTTGCCGGGCTGCAGCTCCTTGGAGGCGAGCGAAATCTCGTAGTCGAGCCGGTCGTCGCCGGCGAGCGCCCGCGCCTCGACGCGATAGTCGCCCGCGCCGAGCCGCTTCTTGAAGTCTCGGCCCGCGGCGAGCTTGCCGACGCTCTCCTTCTCCCGGAACAACTCGGCGATCATACCCTCGCCGATCGAGAGCGCGACGTCGGCGTCGCCGAAGAGCGAAAAACGCCAGACGTCGGGATCGCGCGGCGCGCCTTGCGCCTGCGGCTCGCGCCATTCGAGCTTCTGCGGCTCGTCGAAGGGCAGCGCGTGCGGGCCGTGGCCGGAGAGCGGCTCGGCGGTCTTGGACAGGCGCAGCCGCGCGAGCGCGCGCGCGTCGACGTCCTCCGGCATGACGACGAGGCGATAGGTCCCTTTCGCAAGGCGGCTCGTGTAGTCTCTCATGGGGCCGGGCGCCGCGAGCGGCCAGCCCTCGGAATCTTCGAGCCGCGCCCGAAGCGTGCGGCCCACGCCGATGAGGTCCAGCGCATAAAGCCCGTCTTCCGCGATCTCAATCGGGATCGCCGCGCCGACGCCGGGACCGAGCCGCGCATGCGCCCGCCCGCCTGGCCGAAGCACAGGCGTTTCCTCGAGCGCCGCTTTGGCGACCGCAAAGCCCGCGCGGCCGGAAGAGTCTTTCGCCGTCACGCTCGCGCGATAGGCGCCGGCGCGCAAGAAGCCCGTCACCTGCCCGTTGTGGCCGGGCCCGTTGTCCTCGCCCGAGCCGAGATTGACGACGACGCGCGCGCCGAGCCTGACCGAAGTCTTCAGCCGACCGAGGCTTTCGACCCGATAAAGCCCGGCTTCCGGAAGATCGAGCCGCAGCTCTTGCGTCTCATCCTTGCCGAGATCGAAAAAGATCGGGCGCTCCCCGACGGCGGAAAGCAGCGCGCGGCCGCGCGGCTTCGCTGCTTTCTTCTCGGGGCCCGCGCCCGCTTCAGCCGTCTCGCCCGCCGACTCGGGCCGAATCAGATCGGGCCAAGTCGGCTCCGGAACGAAGGAGAAGCCGATGGCCCGCGCATGGCCGCTGGGCAAGATCGTCGCGGTGGCGACGGCCGCGCCGTCTTTTGTCGTCTCAGCGCCTAAAGCATAAAGAACCTCGGCGCCGCGGCTATCCTTGGCGACGACGGCCCCGCCCTTCGGGATGCGCAGCGGAACCGCGATGGTCTCGCTCGCTCCTTGCCAAAGCGGCAGCGGGCCTTTCGCCAGATCGGCGGGCAGAGCGACGACGCGCGGCCCGAACAGCATCTGCGGCGCGACATTGCCGAGAATTAGATAGGACCCGTTCTGGTCAAGCGTTTGAACGCCGAAGGAGGCGGAGGCGCGCGCGGGCCTTCGCTCCGGCTCCGGCGCGGCGAGGCCGGGGGCCCCGAGCGTCACGTCGACCACGCCCGCGGCGTCGCCTGAGGGCTCCAGCACGAGCTTGTAAAATCCGGGCGCCAGGTCGTAGCGGTTGGGCGTTTCGCCGTCGGCGCGCGCCGCGAGCGCGCCGAGCGCCGGCTCGATCGTCGCCCGCAGCGTGACGCCCTTGGCGTCGATCGCGACCGGCCCGGCCTCGGTCATCTCGAACAGCAGAGAGCTCGGCCCGCGCAGGTTGAACTTGCCCCGCCAAGGCCTGCCATTGGCGAGCCGCGGCGCGTCGGCGGCCAGCACCTGCGCCTTGCCGTCCCGATCAACGCGCGCGAGCAAAGCGCTCGCCGGGATTTCGTCGCCGCCTTCGCCGGCGAGATCGATTGCGACGAGATGCGGTCCCGAGCCTTCGAAGGTGAAACGAGCCTCCCGCCGCGCCGCGCGCAGCGAAAAGCTCTGGCCCTCGAAGCCTGAAATTTCGATCTCGGCCGGAGTCTTCCCGTCGCTCGCGCGCGACGCGAGGGCGTAGGCCTCGCGGGAAGCTCTGCCGATGGCCGCCTGCGCCGCGGCGGCGGCGCGCTTGACGAAGAGCCGCGCGGGCGCCGGCTGCGGCAGTTCGAGCCGGAAAGCGTCATAAATTGCCGGGGCGGTGAATCGCGCGGAGCCGAAGGGTCCGATCACGCCCTCGAAGAGGCCGGCGTCGAGCGGCGTCGACGGGGCGATGCGCAGCATGAACGGCTGCGCCGCGTCGCCCTCGGGCCAAACCGCCGCCTCGCCGCCATAGGCTGTGACGAGGTAATGGCCCGGGGACGCCAGGCCCTCGAGCCGCAGCCTCGTCATCGCGCGCCCGGGCTTCGTCTCCAGGCTGCTCCTTTCGCGCGAAAGATCGACGAGCTCGCCGTTCTCGCGCCAAAGCCGCAGATCGGAGAGGGCGCGGCCCAGCGCCTCGATCGAGACCCGGCCGTCGGGGCCGACCTCGAGCGCGTAGGAGCGCTGGCGCAGATCCCCGAGCTCGCCGCTTTGCGGCCGTCCGAGCACAAGCGCCGGCGGCTTCTGGTTGAGCTCCACGAAGGGCGTCGCGACGAGGCGCGCCTTGCCGCTCGCTTTCTCAGCCTTGGCGAGGCGCAGCTTATAGGCGCCCTTGTCGAGCAGCGCGTCGACGCGCGCGTCGCGGGACAAAGCCGAGCTCCCGAAGCCGATCGGTCCCGCGATCATGTCGACAAGCTCGATCCGGGCCGCCACAGGAGACTTGGCCGTGAAGCTGTAGCGCCCGGCGGCCGGCGCGGCGAAAATCGCCGAGCCGCCCTCCGCGGCCGCGACCTCCCCGAAAGCGATTGCTGCGGCCGCGGGCTCGGCCCGCGGCGGAGAAGCCGCCCAGAAGCACGTCGCCGCGAGAACCAACGCGCGCAGGGCGCAAGAAACTGGCTTCATGGGTGCTCGCCGCTCGGTCATGCGTCTGGAACTGGAAAAGGAGCCTCGATCTTAAGCGAGCTTAGCACAGACGCTTTTTGCGCCCCAGTGGAATTTCCTATTTGACAGCGGCCATGGAGCCAACTAACGCAAGCGCCCGACGAACCTCCCTAACGCCGGGACGAGCCGCCCGGCGACAGACCAAGGATCTCAGGACTGTGGCCAAACCCCAACTCGGCGCCAAGCACCAATGTCAGGCCTGCGCGACCAGATTTTATGATCTCCATCGCGATCCTATCGTTTGTCCGAAATGCGGAACGATCTTCCACCTCGAACCTCTCGTCCGCAGCGTCGCCCGCGCCGCCGTGGAGGAGACCGAAGAGAACAAGGACGATGCGGAAGTCGTGTCGCTCGCGGACGTCGAGGAGAACGAGAACAAGGGCGCCTCGATCGAGATCGACGAGGACGTCGAAATCGACGACACCGAAAATGAAGACGACACTTTCCTGGAAGAGGAAGAGGGGGAGGACGACGACGTGGCGGACCTCATCGACGGCGACATCGAGACCGACGAAGAGGGCTGACGCGTCACGTCATGCGGGTTTTCCGCTCGTCAGCCCCAACAGCTGCGCCAACCTCGCTCTGGCGCGGTTGAGGCGGCTCTTCACCGTCCCGATATTGACCTTCAAAATGGCGCTCGCTTCCTCGTAGGAAAGCTCCAAGACGCCGATCATCAGCACGATCTCGCGCTGGTCTTCCGGCAGCCTGTCGATCGCCGTCTGCACGTCGTTCATCTCGACCTTGCCTTGCTGCCCCCCCTCGATGACGATGCGGCCTGCAAGCGTTCCCTCGCTGTCCTGCACCTCGCGCTGGCGCCTGCGATATTCGGTGAAATAGGTGTTGCGCAGAATCGTGACGAGCCAACCGCGCAGATTCGTGCCTTCCGCGAACGAGGCGTGGTGCGACCAGGCTTTGACCAGAGTCTCCTGCACGAGATCGTCGGCCGAGGCGTGATTGCCCGTCATCGCGATGGCGAAAGCGCGAAGATAGGGAATCTCCTTGACGACGAGGCCGCCAAAGCCTTCCTTGCTCATGGCGCTTCCCGCTCGCGCGCCTCCAGCTTCGCGAGGAGGGCGAGAAAAATGTCCGGGACCGGCTGATTGATGAGGTCCTGGCTGTATTGGCTCAAAATCCGCCCCAGCTGCAATTGCGTGCTCGCATCGAGCGCCGGCTCGTCCGCCGCCGGGTTTAATTTCCGCTTCTCCAGCTCGCCGTTATCGTCGCCTGACATCGGTCCGCCCTCGCTCTCCAGTAAACTCCAGAATGGGAGCCGCGGCGCGCATCTCAACCCCTCCCCCTGGCGGCGGCTGTGCGCTATCATTAATTTAGGTTTTTGCGGAATACGGCGTCGCCGTCGACGCGGGGGACATTTTGTCGCGCCTTCGGTCAGGCGGCGCTAAAGTCGCGCCCATCGAGGAAATCGCCTAATGCCGCTCTCCAAGGATATTGCGCCGCATCTGCCTTACTTGCGCCGCTACGCCCGTGCGCTCACGGGGTCGCAGGCCAGCGGCGACGCCTATGTGGTCTCGACGCTGGAGGCCATCATCGAGGACCCGAAGGCGTTTCCCGCCGATCACGGCGTCCGCGCCGGGCTCTATAAGGTGTTCTCGCAGCTTTGGTCTTCGCTCGCGATCAACCGCACCGAAAGCGCCGCCGACGAGGCGCCGCTGCACGCGCCCTCTTCCGTCGCGCGCAACCTCGCCGCACTCACTCCCCGCTCCCGCCAAGCCTTTCTGCTCAAGACCGTCGAAGGCTTCACCGACGGGGACATCGCCTCGATCCTGAACATCCCGATCGACCAGGTGGACGATCTGATCGCGCAGTGCGGACGAGAGATGGCCAGATGCGTCTCCACCGACGTTCTCATCATCGAGGACGAAGTCGTCATCTCGGCAGACCTCGTCATGATCGCGCAGGATTTGGGACATAGCGTCATCGGCGTCGCCCGCACGCGCGACGAGGCGCGTGCGATCGTCAGGGAACGGAAGCCCGGCCTCGTGCTCGCGGACATCCAGCTTGCGGACGGCAGCTCTGGCATCGACGCCGCAAACGACATTCTTTCCGATCTCGAAGTCCCGATCATTTTCATCACGGCGTACCCCGAGCGCTTGCTGACAGGCGAGCGCCCGGAGCCGACATTCCTGATCAGCAAGCCGTATCGTGTCGACGCCGTGAAGGCGACGATCAGCCAGAGCCTGTTCTTCGATCGCAAGGCCACGAGAACGAATCCCTCGCCCACGGGCTCGACGACGCCTTAGTGGGCTACGTCGGACAAATCTACGGGTTTCCGGCGAGCCTGGAGGCTCGCATCTCGGCGCCACAAATTGGGTGACGCAAGCTATTAGTGGCCCGCTTCAAGTCAACTGAAGCCTCCTCCCTAACCCTCCCCTCCCCGGATCAAGTCCGAGGATCGCGGGAGAGGATACGGGAGGGGTTAAATGGCCCTCGATTTCGTCGACGCAGGCTACGAGGCGCGCCCCTGCTCGGGTCCTTCCAAAAAAAGCAGCAGCTTGGGAACAACGCCTCCCAGGAGACAGTTAAGCCTCGTGTGGCGATTGCTCGCCGCATGAGGGAAGACAGACGGAGCAGCAAGATGCCCACTGCAATGAACAGGACAAAAGGACTTGCGAGCGAGGCTGTCGGAAATCTCATGCGGGGCCTCGGCGCCGTCACGCGCAGCGACAACATGCAGGTCGAAGGAGACACGCGAGGCGCAGAAGACGAAACGATCTCTTGACCGCCGACATCCGCGACGATCGTCCATTGCAGCCCCCGTGAAGGCCGATCCACGTCTGACATCAGGATAGGTTGACGTAGTTCGCGGTCCATCCCACAAAACCAAGAAACGCAAAGGAGTCGAGGCGTGCCCCTCTCCGCGCTCCTTCATCCCGACGGTCCCCCGATCGGGGTCGCCGAATACAGCAGACGATTGAAGTCGATCCTGGAGGCGCTGCCGACCGGCGTCGTTCTTGCGGAAGCTCCAAACGGGCGGATCGTTTATGGCAATTCGGCGATCGAAAGAATGCTCGGACATCCCGTCATCTATTCGAAGGACAAGCACTCCTATGAGGAATGGGTCGCCTTTCATGAGAACGGGGATCAGCTGAAGAGCGACGAATATCCGCTCGCTCGCGTGCTTGCGGGCGAAGAGCGCCCGGAGCTCGAATGCCGCTGCCGCCGCGCCGACGGCTCGCTGCTCTGGGTCAAGGTCGCTGGCGTGCCGCTGCGTAACGAGGCCGGAGACGTGGCGGGCGCGATCGCGTCGATCACGGACATCGACGCCTTGAAGGCCGCGCAGATGCAGTATTTCCACATGAGCCGCGAGCTGCATCATCGCGTCAACAACGCGCTGGCCATGATTCTGTCGATCGCCAATCTCAGCGCGCGCACGCTGCGCGATCCGGCGACCTTCAACGAGACCTTCTCCGGGCGCGTATGCCTGCTCGGTAGAACGCAGGTTCTGCTGTGCCGGAGCTCCTGGGAGCAAATTCCCCTGCTGGAGGTTTTAGCGACAGCGGTGGATCATGACCTTAGCCGCGTAGCGCTTCGCGGCGCCGCCGCGGCCGTTCCCTCCGAAGTCGCGCTCGCGCTCGCGCTCGCTGTGCATGAGCTCAAGATCAACGCCGAACGCTTCGGCGCGCTTTCCGTTCCTGAGGGAAGCGTGGACTTGCGCTGGAGCTGCGACGAGCATGGCCTGCGCATCGACTGGGAGGAGCGCGGCGGGCCCGTCGTGCATGAGCCGACACGCTGCGGGCTCGGCTTGAATCTCTTGCAAAACATTCTTCCGCCGCAGATCGGCGGCCAGGTGCAGGTCGAGTTTGCCCCGCAAGGCGTGCGCGCGTGCTTCGTGCTCAAAGCCGGGACGTGGTCGGCGCCGGCAGCTGACGCCTCGGCTCTCACAGGCTAGAGCCGCCGGCTTTAAGGATCGAGCGAAGCGCGAGCAGAATCGCCGCGACGCGCGGGAGCGGCGTCAACGCGAGGTGAAGCCGCGCAGGCTTTAGGAGCGCAATGATTTTTTTCGCCCGAGGCGCTTCCGTCGCCGCAAAGTTGGCGAATCATTAACCTTAATACTTTTTCCTGCGAGCGGTCTCTGCGCGCCAGGAAAGCCCCATGGTTCCCCGTCAGTCCTACACCTATGTCGATGCGTCCGCGGACTATGTCGTGCATGTCGCGAGGGGGAACAGCCGGCGAAGCTTCACGGTTTCGCGCCTCGGCCTCTATTGCGGCGCAGCGTCGATCACGCTCTTCGCCTCGGCGCTCGTCGGCGCCGCAAGCTACCTGTTTTTTCATGACGACCTGCTGGCGGGGCTGCTCGAGCGGCAGGCGCAGATGCAATACGCCTATGAGGACCGCCTCGCCGCGGCGCGCCTGCGCCTCGATCAGCTCGCAAGCCGCCAGTTCATCGATCAGGACGGCGTCGAAGGCAAGGTGCAGAATCTGGTGATACGCCAAGCGATGCTGGAAACGCGCGCCGCCGTCGTGGCGCAGCTCGTCGAGCATACGGTCGGAGATGACATCGCGCTATCGGAAGAGCGGCGATCTGCGAAAACGGGCGGCGCGACAACGATTCCTCGTTCGGCGTCGGCGCCCGCTACGGCGCCGAAGACCGCGCAGAGCGCGATAGAGGACGTCCTTCAGCCGGCGGACCGCAAGCCGCATCCGGAAAACCTCGACTTGCGGCTCGGGGGCGGCGCTCCGTCGACGGGCGCGACCACGCAATTTCCGCTCGGGCGCAAGAGCGCCGATCACGCCGCGCTCGGCTACGCCAACGAGACGCAATTCGCCCAATCCAGCCCGATCCTCGCCAATGCGGCGGACCCCGGCGTACCGATGCAGACCAGGCTCGACAGCCTCGCGTTGTCGCTCGATCGCGTCGAGCGCGACCAGGCGGCGCGCGTGGAGCGCATCGTCAAGCCGGCGGTGGCGGCCGCAGGAAAGCTGCGTCGCGCCTTCGACGACGCTGGGCTGCCGATCGAGCGCTATGTCGCCAAGGCCAAGATCAAATCCGCGCCTGCGGTCGGGGGGCCTTTCGTCGCCTCGGATTTGCGAGGCGGCGCCTTCGAGCGCGATCTCGCCGCCGCGCAGAACGCCGTCGCGACGCTCGACGGCCTGCGTCGCGCGCTGCCCAGCGTGCCGTTGCGCAAGCCCTTGGCCGGCGAACTCCAGATCACCTCGACCTTCGGCTACCGCATCGATCCGTTCCTCGGCCGTCCGGCGCTGCACAGCGGCGTCGACCTGCGCGAGGAGTATGGAGAGCCGGTCCGCGCCACCGCGGGCGGCGTGGTGACGGTCGCCGGGGCCACGGGCGGCTACGGCAACATGGTCGAGATCGATCACGGCGGCGGCCTTTCGACGCGCTACGGCCATCTTTCGCAAATCGGCGTCACGACGGGCCAGCCGGTGGCCGCAGGCGCAATCGTCGGCAGGGTCGGGTCAAGCGGGCGCTCCACCGGCCCGCATCTGCACTACGAGGTGCGGGAAGACGGCGAGGCGATCGATCCGGCGCGGTTCCTGAAGGCGGCGGCGGCGCTGTCCGCCGCTAAGTAAATCAGCCCAAAGAGCACTATTGCTGCTTTTCGTCTCTCTTTGATAGGGATCCGAAGCTGAACCCCTTGTCGATACGGGAGATCTCCTCGCTGACCTTGAGTGACAGCGCGTCTATGTCCTCCTTGGAGAACAACGTGTGTCGCATCAGATTTTCCGTGTAAGTCTGCTTGTTCTTGTACTGGCTGTAGAAAGCGTAGTTTAGCGCTGCAAGTCCCGTCACCGTGGTCTGGACGACCACGGATTTGAACCATTCCGAATTTTCGAGCCGACCGCCGAGAACCACCGCGAAGGAGGGCCACAGCAATACGAGGATCGAGAACACGAGCGAAAGCAAGAAGAAGAACTTGTTGAGCAGCGCATAGCTGCGCGCCTTGATGTAGAGGTCGTAAAGCAAAAGGTAGCGCCGCTCTGCGCCCCGCTTCTTTTCGGGATCCTTCTCCGCTTCCGCTTCCAAGCGCGCGTATTTGATCAGCAGCCGCGCGCTCGTCTGGTTAGGAGTGTAGATGTCCTCCACCCGGCTTTGCGCTATGCGAGTTGCGCCATCGCTCATAAAACGCTCCTTGAAACGGACGCTTTCGCGGCCTCCGGCCAACCGGGCGCCAAGCGGTCCGACTTACAGCGGAATGTTGTCGTGCTTCTTCCATGGATTCTCGAGCTTCTTCTTCCGCAGCAGCGCGAGCGCCCGCGCGATCCGCTTGCGCGTCGCGTGCGGCATGATCACCTCGTCAATGTATCCGCGCTCGGCGGCGACGAAAGGCGAGAGGAACCGGTCCTCGTACTCCTTCGTGCGCTGCGCGATCTTCTCCGGATCGCCGAGGTCGGCGCGGAAGATGATCTCGACCGCCCCCTTCGCGCCCATGACCGCGATTTGCGCCGAAGGCCAGGCGTAGTTCACGTCGCCGCGCAGATGCTTTGAGGCCATGACGTCATAGGCGCCGCCGAAAGCCTTGCGCGTGATGATCGTCACCTTAGGCGACGTCGTCTCCGCATAGGCGAACAAGAGCTTCGCCCCATGCTTGATGAGACCGCCATATTCCTGCGCCGTGCCCGGCAGGAAGCCCGGCACGTCGACGAAGGTCACGATCGGGATATTGAAGCAGTCGCAAAAGCGCACGAAGCGCGCGGCCTTCTTCGAGGCGTCGATGTCGAGCACCCCCGCGAGCACCATCGGCTGATTGGCGACGAAGCCGACCGTTCGGCCCTCGATGCGCCCGAAGCCGATGACGATATTCTTCGCGTGCGCCTCCTGGATCTCGAAGAAGTCGCCCTCGTCCACGACCTTCAGGATCAGCTCCTTGATGTCGTAAGGCTTGTTGGGATTGTCTGGAATCAGCGTGTCGAGCGAATGGTCGAGCCGGTCGCAATCGTCGAAGCTCGGCCACTCCGGCAACTCGTCGGTGTTCGAGGACGGCAGGAAGTCGATGAGGCGACGCATCTGCAGCAGCGCCTCGACGTCGTTGTCATAGGCCTTGTCGGCGATCGAGCTCTTCGTCGTGTGCACCGAGGCGCCGCCGAGCTCTTCCGCCGTCACGGTCTCGTTGGTCACGGTCTTCACGACATCCGGGCCGGTCACGAACATGTAGCTCGTGTCGCGCACCATGAAAATGAAGTCGGTCATCGCCGGCGAATAGACGTCGCCGCCGGCGCAGGGCCCCATGATGACGGAGATCTGCGGGATGACGCCCGAGGCCAGCACATTGCGTTGGAACACCTCGCCATAGCCGCCGAGCGCGGCGACGCCCTCCTGGATGCGCGCGCCGCCGGCGTCGAAGATGCCGATGATCGGCGCGCGGTTCTTGAGCGCCATGTCCTGGAGCTTGGTGATCTTTAGCGCATGCGTCTCGGACAGCGAGCCGCCGAAGACCGTGAAATCCTTGGCGAAGACGAAGACCGCCCGGCCGTTGACCGTGCCCCAGCCGGTTACGACGCCGTCGCCAGGGATCTTCTCGCCCTGGTCCATGCCGAAATCCGTGCAGCGATGCTGCACGAACATGTCGAATTCCTCGAAGGAGTCATGATCGAGCAGCAGCTCGATGCGCTCGCGCGCCGTGAGCTTGCCGCGGCCGTGCTGCGCCTCGATGCGCTTGTGGCCGCCGCCCAGCCGCGCGCGGTCGCGGCGCCGCTCCAGTCCTTCGAGGATATGCTTCATGTCTCGTTCGCCTTGGGTTTTTGGGGAAAGTTCTAGAACTTTTGCGCGGCGAGGCGCCAGCGCGCGATTTCGCCGGGGGTGAGCAGGCGCAGATAATCGGGCGACGTGTGCTCGGCAAGATCGATGACGGCCGGGCTCACGCCCATCGCCCGGCTATAGCGCGACAGGCGCAGGCGCATCTCGCCGTCGTCGAGGTTGCGCTCGCTGACGAAGCCGTCGACTAGGCTGAAGTTCGTAGAGTAGGTGAACATACGATGCACGCCGACCCGGCTTTGCGGCGGCACCCAGCGCTTCTTGCCGCCCATCAGGGCATAGACGCAGGCCGAGTAGCAGCGGCCCGCATAGAGCTGCGCCAGGCCCCTGCCGCCGGGACGCGCCACGATGATCGCCATGCCGAGCCGACGGATGGTCTCCCCGAGCTCCATCGCTGCGACGACATGGCCACCGGGCGAATCGAGAAGCACAATTCCGTGCAGCTCGCCACCGGGGAGGCTCGCCCGCACGAAGTCCAGGAAGTTCTGCGCGCTGCCGTTGTCGATCTCGCCCTGAGCGACAATGACCTGCGGGCAGTGATCACGGCAATGTCCGCCGCCGAGCGTGACGAGTTCGAACGACATCCCGGCGGCCGCGGACGCTGGCGCCGCGAGAACAGAGAGCAGAATCAGCGCAAATAGTCGCAAGAAAGAAGATCTGGCCTTGGACATCTGGGTCCCCGCGCGGCGTTACGAGCGCTGCGGCCCGCGCCGACGCTCCTTGAGGCCTAATTAGCCAAAGCGCGGCTTGTTTGGCAAACGCCTTTCTCCCGCCGCGGGCCGCCCGCGGCGCCCCGCGGACGGCGTTCGCGCATTCCGGCCGATGGAGGGATGTCACCACCAGTGACGATGCCACCGATGCCAGTGATGCCAGCGATGCCAGCGATGCCAGCGATGCCAGTGATGCCAGTGATGCCAGCGATGCCAATAGTGCCAGCGATGCCAACGATGCCACCGATGCCAGCGCCAGCGGCGATACCACCAGACCTCCTCGACATTGCCTTCCGGCCCGATCTCGCCAGCCAGAGGCAAGGCGGGCATGGCTTCCGCCGCCCCGACAGAAGCCGCCACGGCGGCGGCGGACAGCAGCGCAGCCGCTAAAAATGCGCGTCGATCCATCGTCTTCTCCTATGCGTCGCAACATCGCGACAATCGTCAATCTAGGCTTTCAGGTCGATATGGCAACGCTTTTGTCAGGCGACAGCTTTCGGGCGAGCTCGGAGACTTCTGGGCGAAAGCCAATCGGCGGCAAGCGCCAAGTGACGACATCACTTTAGATTTTTCCGCCAGTCAGGGCTAAAATCGCCGGGTTGCGACAAAAGCACGCGTCGCCGACGCGCTAGAGCGAATTCCGCAAAAGTTGATAGGCTTTTGCGATCGGAATTCGCTCCAGCATCTTGATCTGGCGCGATTTCTTATCGTTCGCGCGATATCTTGGCGAACGGAAAGCGCGCCATCTAAAGGGGAGAACGGACATGAAAGAGCTGAGCCGCACGCCAAGCGCCACCCGACTCATCGCCCGCGCTGCCGCGGCCGCGGCCATTTGTGCGGCCCTGAGCGGCGCTTTTGCGGTCGCGCAGGACGCCCCGGCGCCCGGCGGGACGATGAGGGGCCCCGGCATGGGCGCCATGGGCGGAATGGCCAGCATGATGAACCAAATGCTGTGCGGTCCGACGGAGCATGTCGAAGGCAAGCTCGCCTATCTCAAAACCGAGCTAAAGCTTAGCGATCAGCAGCAGGCGGCCTGGAACAGCTTCGCCGACGCCTACCGCGCGGCGATGCAGAAGACCGCTGCGACCTGCGCCGGAATGATGAGCGCCAGCGGCGACCATCAAGCCCACCACGGCGTCCTCGGTCATCTGACGATGATGGAGCATCATATGGCGGACCACCTGGACGAGGTCCGCGCCGTCAAGGCCGCGCTCGAGCCGCTTTACGCCGCGCTGAACGACGAGCAAAAGAAGTTCCTCGACCATTCGGCGATGCATGTCCTGGGGCTCATGGGCGGCATGGGCGGCGGCATGATGGGCGGTATGATGGGCGGAATGGGCGAAGGCGGCGGAATGGGCGGCATGAAGCATTAGCCGCCGTCCGGCTGCGCCTCCTCGCACGGAGCGCGCCGGCGGACGGCCGCCCGCGCGCTCTTCTCCCGCTCCTAAGGGTTTTTGCTTGGACTCCGATTGACCGGCCGCGGGGCGGATGTGCTATGCGCGTTTCCACTGCGCCGATTGGCGCTACCTTATTTGGCGCCCATCGGCGCATAAGAGGTCAATATGTCCCTTGAAGTTTCGGTTGAACTTGCGCCAATCGGCGAGGCCGCCGCCCGCGTCGGCGCCCCGGAAGACCAAGCGAAGCCCCGCACGCTGATCGTTTTCGCCGGCGCGGAGCTCGCCTTCGGGTCCGCGACCAGGGCCGTGCTCGGCGAGGCCGAGGCCGAGGTCAAGCGCGCCGCGGGTTTCGCCAAATTCAGCGGCAAGTCGGGCTCCTGCCTGGAAATTCTCGCGCCCGCCGGGCTCAAAGCCGTGTCGCGGCTCCTCGTCTTAGGCGTGGGGCCGAAGCCCGCCAACGGCGACACGGCGCCGGCGAAGCCTTTCGATGACTATCTGGCGCTTGGCGGACAGACAATGGGCAGGATCGGCGCGGGCGCTTCGGCGCTGACGCTGTTCGACTTCGCGCAGGCGCCGAAGGACGCGGCCCACGCCGCGGGGCAGTTCGCGCTCGGCGCCTATCTGCGCGCGTATAAGTTCGAGCCCTACAAGACCAAGAAAAAGAAGGACGAGACGGAACGCGAAGGCGCGAGCGAGATCACGCTCGCCGTGGCGGAACCAGATCCCGCCCGCGCGGCGGTCGCCGAGCAGCAGCAGCTCGCGGAGAGCGTCACCTTGGCGCGCACGCTGGTCAATGAGCCCGCCAATGTGCTGGGGCCGCAGGAATTCGCGCAGCGCGCTTCGGAGCTGTCGGCGCTCGGCGTCGAGATCGAGATCCTCGACGAGCAAGCGATGACCGACCTCGGCATGCGCGCGCTGCTCGCCGTCGGACAGGGCTCGGAGCGGGACAGCCTCCTCGTCGTCATGCGCTGGAACGGCGGGGCGAAGGACGCGGCGCCGCTCGCCTTCGTCGGCAAGGGGGTGGTGTTCGACAGCGGCGGCGTCTCGATCAAGCCCGCCGCCTCGATGGAGGACATGAAGGGCGATATGGCGGGCGCCGCCGCCGTGACCGGCCTCATGCGCGCGCTCGCCGCCCGCAAGGCGAAGGCGAACGTCATCGGCGTACTCGGCCTCGTCGAGAACATGCCCGACGGCAAGGCGCAGCGCCCCGGCGACATCGTGAAGTCGCTGTCGGGCCAGACGATCGAGATCATCAACACCGACGCCGAAGGCCGGCTCGTGCTCGCCGACGCGCTCTGGCACGTCAAGGAGAAATACAAGCCCGCCTTCATCATCGACCTCGCGACGCTGACCGGCGCGATCCTCGTGGCCTTGGGTCAGGAATATGCGGGGCTCTTCTCCAACGACGACGAGCTCGCCGAGCGGCTGGCGAAAGCTGGCGAGGCGACGGGCGAGAAGCTGTGGCGCTTCCCGATGGGGCCGGTCTACGACAAACTCATCGACTCGCGCTTCGCCGACATGAAGAACACGGGCGGGCGCCACGCCGGCTCGATCACGGCGGCGCAGTTTTTACAGCGCTTCGTCGATAAAACCCCTTGGGCGCATCTCGACATCGCCGGCACGGGCATGGGCTCGCCCGCGGGCGACATCAACCAGAGCTGGGGCTCGGGTTTTGGGGTGCGGCTCTTGGATCGGCTGGTGCGAGATTATTACGAGGGGGAGAAGTGAGCACGGGGCGGCGAGCGGGCGCAGTCCACAAGCTTTGCCCGTCAGGTCCGGCGCACTTGCTTTGTGGCGCCCGACCTCGGGAGCGCCACAAAGCGGTCGCGGATCGTCGAGAACAGGCTTGGCGGCAACATACCGTGGGCGACCGAGGCGTCATCGGCGTTCGGCGACCGTCGCAAATCGGGGCCGGGCCACATGAACTCGTTCCACTCCGACAGCACAACCCAGGACTGCTTTTCGTCGAGCCTCAGTCGCGCTTTCACCTTCGCCGGGATTTCGACCGCAAGGTTCGCATCATCAGGCGGCGTATGCGTGATCGGCAAGACCAGCACGCGCGTGTCGCCGCTTTCATCCGTCAGCACTGCGGCGACGATCGCGCAGGAACGATCCTTGCGGCCGTCTTCTCGGCCCTCGAGGTGCTCCCGACGACAAAGATAGCTGTAGCGGATGACGAGGCCTGGGACGGGCTTGGGAAGGACCACGCCGCCTCAGTTCAATTCCGCGTCGAGCGCCGCAAATTCATCCGGCACTGTGGCTCGCTGCGCGGCTTCGACCCACTCCTCCGGTAGTTCCGTGGTGAGACCTACCCGCCGGTCGCGTCGCTTGAGACGCTCCCATTCTTCGGTCGACATGACGACGAGAGAGTCATGACCGTGCTGGGTGATGATGACCGGCTCGTCGCGCGCCTTGTCACTCAAGGCCCCGAAGGCCTGTTGAAACTCGCTCGCCGTGACGCGGGTCTGCATGTCGCAATCTCCGTTGCCGGATATTTTATCCCAATCAGAGGTTTTTTCAACGGAGCCCCGGCGGCGCGGCCGTCTCCCGAAATCCTTTCGCCGCGGGCGGCGCGTTGCACTGCCGCTCTCCCCGCCGTGCTGCCGCCATCGCATCTACGACAAGCGCTTCGTCGACAAGATGCTTTGGGCGCATCTCGACATCGCCGGCACGGGCATGGGATCGCCCGCAGACGACATCAGCCGGGAGCCGGAGCTCGGGCCTTGGGGTGCAGCTGCTGGATCGGCTGGTGCGCGATTATTACGAGGGGGAGAGTTGAACGCGGCGACGAACCGGTAGAGAGGCGCCTTGGCTTAAGGCGGCGGAAAGATCCTGTCGTCCTGGCGAACGCCCACCGCACAATTTTGTCAGGGCCCAGACGCCATGCCCCGCCATTTTGATCCAGCTCTCGTCAACGACCCCTTTGACGATCCGGGTTTATATGTTGACTTGGTTTTCGAACGCCGCGCGTTGCTGTTCGATCTTGGCGACCTTGGTCGATTGCCGCCTCGCAAGCTTTTGCGCGTCAGCGACGTCTTCGTCACGCACCGCCACATGGATCATTTTGCCGGTTTCGACCAGTTGTTGCGCCGGCTTCTTGGCCGGGAAAAAATCTTAAATCTCTATGGCCCCGCCGGCATGATCGAGGCCGTCGAGCACAAACTCAAAGCCTACACTTGGAATTTGGTCGGCGGATATGAGGGTGAGCTCGTTTGTCGCGTGACGGAAGTGGATGCTGCTGAGCGCCGGAAGTCAGCAAAATTTTCCGGCCGCGCCCATTTCGCACGCCGCGAGGAGGAAGCCCAGCATTTCAAGGATAGTGGCGTTCTTGCACAGGAAGCTGGCTTCCAGGTTCGCGCGGCGACTCTTGACCATGGAATTCCCGTCCTGGCTTTTGCGCTCGAAGAGCGGGCTCAGATCAATGTGTGGCGGAACAAAGTTGAAGCCTTGGGGCTCGACGTCGGCCCGTGGTTGCGGAAGTTCAAAGAGGCGATATTGCGCGGCGCCGCCGACGACGCGCCCATTGAAGTCGCATGGAGCTCGGGTCAACGAGACCAGCCTATGGCTCTCCCCCTCGGCGCGCTCAAGCGGGAGATCATGCAAGTCACTTCAGGGCGGAAGATTGTCTATGTCGTCGACTGCTCGTTCAGCGAAGACAACCGCGAAAAGATAGTCCGCCTCGCCCAAGACGCCGACATCCTTTTCATCGAAGCGACATTTCTCGACGCCGACGCGATGGTGGCTAAAGAGCGGCGACATTTGACGGCTCGTCAAGCCGGGACGCTTGCGCGTCTCGCCGGAGCCAAGCGGCTCGTGACGCTGCACTATTCTCCCCGTTACAGAGGACAGGGCGATCTCCTTGCCCGTGAGGCGCAGGAGGCGTTCCTGAATCGCTGAGGAGCGGGACCACACTCTTCCCACACCCGCCGCTGCGAGCTAAAAAGCGCGCTCGTTCACGATTCCCAGGAGACGCCATGACCAGCATCGTCGAGCGCATCAGCGCCGAGCTCGCCGCTAAGCCCTGGCAGGTGCAGGCCGCGGTGGAGCTGCTCGACGGCGGCTCGACCGTGCCCTTCATCGCCCGCTATCGCAAGGAGGGGACAGGAGGGCTCGACGACGCGCAATTGCGCAAGCTCGAGGAGCGCCTGCGCTACCTGCGCGAGCTGGAGGAGCGGCGCAAAGCCATTCTCGAGTCGATCGAAGCCCAGGGCAAGCTCACCGACGCGCTGCGCGCCACGATCAATGAGGCCGACAACAAGGCGCGGCTCGAGGACATCTATCTGCCTTACAAACCCAAGCGCCGCACCAAGGCGCAGATCGCGATCGAGGCCGGCCTCGCGCCGCTCGCCGACCTGCTGCTGAGCGACCCGCAAAAAGACCCCAAGGCGCAGGCCGAGCGCTTCGTCCAGTTTGAGAAGAACGTCGCCACGGTCGAGGCGGCGTTGGAAGGCGCGCGCGCGATACTCGTCGAGCGCTTCGCGGAGGACGCCGATCTCATCGGCGCCTTGCGCGAGGTCTATTGGACGAACGGCGCGCTGAAATCGAAGATGCGCGACGGCAAGCAGACGGCAGGCGCGAAATTCTCCGACTATTTCGATTTTTCCGAGCCGCTGATGAAGCTCCCCTCGCATCGCATCCTCGCGATGTTTCGCGGCGAGAAGGAGGAGGCGCTCGATCTCGAGATTATCCCGGAGAAGGAGCCGGGAATCGCCGGCTACGAGAGCCGCATCGCGGGCCGCTACAACATCGAGGACCGCGGCCGGCCGGGCGACAAATGGCTCGTCGACGTCGTGCGCTGGGCCTGGCGCACCAAGATCGAGCTGCATCTAAGCGTCGACGCGCGCGCGAAGCTCTTTCGGCTAGCCGAGGACGAGGCGATCAGGGTCTTCGCCGGAAACCTGCGCGATCTGCTGCTCGCTGCGCCCGCCGGCGCGCGCGCGACGCTGGGGCTCGATCCCGGCTTTCGCACCGGCGTCAAGGTCGCGGTGGTGGACAAGACCGGCAAGATCGTGGCGACGACGGCGATCTATCCGCATGAGCCGCAGCGCCGCTGGGACGAAGCGCTTACGACCTTGGGCAAGCTCGCGCGCGAGCACAGAGTCGAGCTCATCGCCATCGGCAACGGCACGGCCTCGCGCGAGACCGACAAGCTTGCAGCGGAGCTCGTCGCCAAGAATCCGGAACTGAAGCTCACCAAGGTCATGGTGTCGGAAGCCGGCGCCTCGGTCTATTCGGCCTCGGAATACGCTTCGAAGGAGCTGCCCGACCTCGACGTGACGCTGCGCGGCGCGGCTTCGATCGCGCGCCGCCTGCAAGATCCGCTGGCCGAGCTCGTGAAGATCGATCCGAAGTCGATCGGCGTCGGCCAGTACCAGCACGACGTGTCCGAGACGAAGCTGTCGCGCTCGCTCGACGCGGTGGTGGAAGATTGCGTGAACGCCGTCGGCGTCGATCTCAACACGGCCTCGGCGCCCCTGCTCGCGCGCGTGTCGGGACTCTCCGAGACGCTCGCCGTGAACATCGTCACGCATCGCGACGCCAAGGGGCCGTTTAAGAGCCGCGCGGCGCTGAAAGAAGTGCCGCGGCTCGGCCCCAAGGCCTTCGAGCAGAGCGCGGGCTTCCTGCGGATTCTCGACGGCGACGATCCGCTCGACCGCTCCGGCGTGCACCCGGAAGCCTATCCGCTGGTGCGGCGGATTCTCGCCGCTGCGCAGAAGGACATCAAGTCGCTGATCGGGGATTCGGCGGCGATCCGCACGCTGAAGCCTTCGCAATTCGCGGACGAGGCTTTCGGCGTGCCGACGGTGACCGACGTGCTGGCGGAATTGGAGAAGCCGGGGCGCGATCCGCGTCCGGCGTTCAAGACCGCGACTTTCCATGAGGGCGTCGAGAAGATCGGCGATCTGAGGCCCGGCATGATTCTGGAGGGCGTCGTGACCAATGTCGCGGCTTTCGGGGCCTTCGTCGACATCGGCGTGCATCAGGACGGGCTCGTGCACATCTCGGCGATGTCGAAGAGCTTCGTGAAGGACCCGCGCAGCGTTGCGAAACCCGGCGACATCGTGCGCGTGAAGGTGCTCGAGGTCGATGCGCAGAGGAACCGCATCGGGCTGACGATGCGCCTCGACGACGAGATTGCGTCCCGCGGCGCCTCAGCGCAGCGCGACACTCGCGGCGCAAGCCCGCGGCGCGAGTTTGCGGGCAAGCCGTCACCGACGGGCGGCGCGCTCGGCGACGCGCTGATCGCGGCGATGCGGACGAAGCAGGCGCGGTGATGCGATTGGCTCAGCGCGCCCCTTCGCGCTCGCGCCGGGCGCGTTCAGGCTCGACCAGGCGGTGACGGATGAGCCAGGTCAGCGCGCGACGCCAGGACTCGTCGGTTTCGCCGCGATAGTCGGTGTGCGAAAGATTGACGAGCTCGCCGGTGCGGGCGTCACGGATGCGAAGCTCGAGCATCTGCTCCATGACGCTGATCTTGCGAAAGAAGCCGAGGAAGACGAGATCGGCGCCGAGCGCACGCGCGGCCTCGGCCTCGCAGCCATTGCACTTGCGCAGCCAATGCGCTTTCGCCTCGGGGTTTTCGGAGGCGCTCGCATCGATGACCTCGAAGAGGCCTGACTGCGCCAAAAGCTCGCGCGCGAGCTTCGACATGCGCGCGAGCCGCTCGGTTTCCGCAGCGCTCTCGCCGGCGAGCGGGCCGCCGGCGGAAAAATCGTCGAGCTCGAGATCGAAGACGGCGAGCTTCGGCCTGGTTTGAGCCAACGCAAGGGGCGCGAGCGCGCCACAGGCGAGGACGATCGCGAAGATGAGTTTTGCAGTTTGACGCACGGCCTCCCTCCATTTTCGAGAAGTTTGCGCGCAAGCAAGGGGGCGCGCTTCCGTTTCTTCCCCGAACCGCGCCGGGAAAATTGCCCAAATCCTGGGAAGACGCTAAATCTGCTGCGTCAAATTGTCGGGAGCCCCCTTGAAGACGTGACGGAGTGAAGCGATGGCTGCCGAGTGCCGGCTGGACCGCATCATCGAGGAGCGCACGGCGCGCCGGCTCGAAGAAGCACAGCGACGAACCGCGACGATCATGGCGGCGCTCGCGGCCGAGGGGGTCGACGCAGCGGTCATTGGCTCGCTCGCCAAAGGAACCTTTCGCGCCCATTCGGACATCGACATCCTCGTGCGCTCGCCCGTCGATCCGGCGCTGCGGCTCAAGGTGGAACGCATCGCCGCAAACGCCCTGCGCGACGCCGGCATCCCCTATGATTTGATTTACGCCAGCGATCTGACGCCTGCTCAGCTTGAGGAATTCGAGAATGATCTCGTCGAAACGCGCGACATTCGCCAAGCTTGATCCCAAGCTCTCGCGAGCAGCGCGAGAGCTGGAGGAGATAAACAAATTTCTCACGGATTGCGAAAACCTCGCGGCTGCGCCAGACAGATGGGCGCGCACATCGGCGACGGCGCTCGGAATCCACAATGTGTACAACGGCATCGAAGACGTGATGCTCAGCCTCGCGCTCGACGTCGACGGCTCGGTCCCCGTCGGCGACGCTTCGCATCAGGACTTGCTCGATCAGATGTCGGTTGCGATCGAAGGAAAGAGACCCGCTTTGCTCGATCAAAACTTGCTTCAAATGCTCGGAGAATTGAAGGGGTTCAGGCACATCGTGCGCCATCGCTACGGTTTCGATCTCGATCCGACGAAGGTGCAGGAAAACGTCGAGCGCCTGCGAAAGGCCTTTCCCGAGTTCGTTCGCGCAGTCCGCGAGCTGGAGCAGGCTCTGGCGAGAACATGAGTTTGCGGCTGGTCACCGGTGGTGCTGTCGGCGGCGGCCTTGATCGAGGGAGGCGCGCCGCTACCTGCGTCGTCGCGATCGCTCTCGAAGCAGGAGCGCGGCATGAAGGCGCACCTTTCGCTCCCCACGGCTACGGCGATGACCGTCCTTTGCGCCGCCTGCGCCTTTGCCCAACCGTGGCTCTCGGCGCGAGACCTGACGCAAGAGACGCGCGGCAGAATTGAGCGCTTCACGATCACGCCGCAAGGCGAGATCGACGGCTTTCTCTTCGCGGACAGCCAACAAGTCTATCTGCTGAGCGATCTTGCGCGCGTGGCGGGCGCCGTCGTGCGGCTGGGCGACACGGTGATCGTCAAAGGCTATCGTTCGCCTGCGGCGCCGGTCATCATCGCGTTGGAGGTCCGCGACGCGAACGACCGAGCGCTCGTTGCGCCGAGCGGCCCCGCGGCGCCGAAGACGGCGCAGTCGGCCGAGACGCCGCAGACGCAAACGCGCGCCACGACGCTAAAGGAAAAGGTCAGGACCACCCTGTACGGGCCTGTCGGCGATGTGACCGGCGCCATTCTCCAGAATGGGGAGCTCCTGCGTCTTGCGCCGCAAACGACGAACCGCGCTGAAATCTTATTGAGGCCCGGCGAAAGCATCGAGGCGCAGGGCCGCATGCTGAGCACGCCATACGGTCCGGTGGTCGTAGCGCAAAGCGTTAGTCCTGCTTCGGAGCGGTGAGGCGCGCGCCACGCGGCGCGCTTGCGCCATTTCACCCTAGTGCGGCAGGTTCGAATAATATTGCGCGAGCGCCTCGATCTCCTCGTCGGTGATGTGCCGGCTCATGTAGCGCATCTCCTTATGCGGCCGCTTGCCCGAGCGGAAGTTCTGCAATTGCTGGACGAGATAGCGGTCGTGCTGGCCGGCGAGATTGGGGATTTCGACGTCCTTGGCGATTCCCTCGTCGCCGTGACAAGCCGCGCATTGCGCGATCATGTCCGCCAGCTCGCCGCGGTCGAGCGCGGACGCCATGGAGAAGCCGAGCGAAAAGACGAGGACGAAAGCAGAGATGTGGATGGCTTTGGATTTCATCGCCTACTCTTGAACTCTCAGCCTAACCCTCGCTGCTCTGCGAAGGCAGGATAAGAAGACAAGAAGGCCGCCTCCAACAACGGAGACGGCCCTCATGCACTAGGCGTGGACGAACCTCACTCCGCCGCCGGCAGCCGCGGCGTCTCGGCCTTCGCCTCGGCGGCTTCGGCGCGCTGGGTGATGATGAGGTCGTCGCGGGTCGTCGCGATCTGGCGGAACTTCGCCATCGCCGCGCCCGTGCCCGCCGGGATCAAGCGTCCGACGATGACGTTCTCCTTCAAGCCCACCAGCGGATCGATCTTGCCGTTGACCGCAGCCTCGGTCAGCACGCGCGTCGTCTCCTGGAACGAGGCCGCCGAGAAGAACGACCGCGTCTGCAGCGACGCCTTGGTGATGCCGAGCAGCACCGGCGTCGCCGTCGCAGGCTTC
>Ga0187781_10000696_pt1 | contig 24455 bp, 20 predicted proteins | sample 0715_SJ02_MP02_2_FD_132447 | JGI IMG/M metagenome (GOLD analysis project Ga0187781, IMG submission 132447) | Tropical peat soil microbial communities from peatlands in Department of Meta, Colombia - 0715_SJ02_MP02_20_MG | ecosystem: Environmental > Terrestrial > Soil > Wetlands > Peat | place... | reverse complement strand
GGTGGTGCTTTTGGGATTGGCCCTGGCCTCCACATTTTTTGGCAGGAGCAACTCCTCCATCAAAGGGACGATGTAAACACAGCCGGGTTCGAACACGAAACCGCCCGTCAAATCGACCTTGCGAATCACCAGCGCGGAGATCTTATCTTGGACAGTGGATTCCTGGCCGGGCAGGAAGCTGGCGCGCACCCGATAGGCAACTTCACCCAGGCGCAAATCAATGCTGGCGGGCTGAATCTGCTCTTCCTTCACCTCTTGGCAAGCCTGCAGGCGCCCGCCGGCGATGAGTTCCCGAATGGTCTGAGAGGGGAGAATTCCTGTGGTCCGCGCGGAGTGCTGCTCGGTTGCCAAGTTTGGAAAGAGGCCGCGGCTGGTCATGCCCATTCGATGAGTCTCCGAGGCTGGCGTAGGGCCGAAGGGCGTTCGGCCCCAGGGCGAGCGCCGTTCGCCCCTATTGGCCGACCGTTCGGCTCGAAATCTGAATAAACGGAAAGCACTCCGGGATATGCGTGTCGTACACGGCGTGGCGGCTCCAGACCCAGGCGGGGTGCGGATTCAGCTCGACGCCGCCGGATTTCAGGAGCTCGAAGCGTCCAAAGAAAATCCGCCAGATGTCTCCATGCTTGGGCGGCAGCGAGCGGCCCGCCGCCAGGTGCTTCATGCCCTCCCAGGGGAAGGCGAGTTCAACCGTCCAGCCTTTGTCCGGCTCGGAGCTGTCGTTGATTTTGCCGTCTACGTGGACGGCGTGAAGCAGGCCCGGAAACTCCCAATTCAAAAAGGCCCAGCGGAGACCGCGGGGATGGGTTCCTCTCCAGAAAGTCGCAGCGTCGCGATCGAAGTTGCCGCCGAAGGTCAGGGCGTTATTCTGCAAGATATCGAACTCGGGGACATCGAACACGCCGCCCTTTTTGTAAGCATCTTGCCAGATGAAGAAGACTTGGTAGGGTGTGCCCAGGGCGTTGATCTCGAACTCCGAATAGGCATCGCCGCCGTCGATGAATACCTCGGCGTCATTTTCCAGGAAAATCAAGGAACCGGGTTTGGTGAGGTGAGCTTCCACGTAAGGCTCCTCGAGCCACATGCCAACGTAAAGGTATTGATCGTCCCAGAGCACAGCGGCTCGGGTGTCAAAGAACCCCGGCTGCCCCGTGACCATATCCACGAAGCGCGGCGACTTTTCCGCCAGTTGCCACGACGGTTCGTCGAGCCGGCCGTCAACCACAATCGGTCCTGCCGCCCGGCGAGCGGTATAGTGCGCAATGTCCTTGGCCGAACATCCGTAACTGCCGGTGCCTTCTCTCATCCAGGATTGTCCTCCATTGGGAGCGAAGCGCCCTATCACAGTATGCCTGCCACCATCACGATGAGCAACCGAGGGCAAACCCGAGCGCCTCACAGATTTCTCTTAATCTCTCGTCCTTGAGCGACGCCACGCGACGTCCGAGATGGGCCTTCGGCACGGTGACCAGATTGTAGAGGTTAACAGCGCACTCGCTCTTCATTCCGTCCGCCTCGCTCAATCGGACCTCGGACGGCACACCCCGCACCGTAGAAGTGATCGGAGCAACGGTTACGGCGGACAGGTGGCCGATGGCGCTCGCACGAGTGAGCACCACTACAGGTCTCAGCTTGTCGGGCCGAGGGAAGTGATAGAGCCGGACTTCTCCACGTGTTATCGGGCCGGCCATGTTGCCACTCGCTCCCAAGCTGCGATCTCGGTAGGATCATCAGGATGATCTAGATAGCCCTTGCGGTCTCGCGCCTCGAGTTCCTTTGTCCTGAGACGCCTTAAATGCTCACGCAATGCGTCGCGAATCAAAGCTGAGCGATTCACTCGCGCTCGCCTTGCCGCACCATCTGTAGCGCGGAGCAGGGCTGAATCCAGCACAACTTGAATAGTTTCCATGTTGTGGAGCATACTCCACAATCCGATCGACAATCAATACCGCTCTGACCGAATTTACTCGTCCCTCTGCCGCGCACAGGGAGAAAGGTGTAGAATCGCCACTCGGCATAGGGAGTTATGTTGACGCGTCGGTCAGATGATGGCCGTGAAACCGACCCCTCACCCGTCCCGCTCCGGCTGGTGAAAGCGCCGGCAGCGGGACACCCTCTCCCCAAGGGAGAGGGCTTGCCATCCGAATATGGGGATAGGGCGACGCGCAAGTTATGGGGGAAAACGTGAATAAGCGCACACATAAACAAGTTCTGAAATTCTTGGTTGCACCGGCCTTTTTGATTTGCTTCTGCTCGGTTGCCGCCGCGCCTGCGGAGACGGTTTGGCAGATCGGCAAATTCGATCAATCCTCGGGTGAGTTCAAGCAAGGTGAGGTACGGCCGCCGGCCGTTGCCGCCGGCCACCCCGAGACCGACGTACTCTATGTGATTGGGACGAGCAACCCGTCGGCCGACTGGCCTGCCTTTCAGCCCGGTTCTGCGAATGGGCAAGCGGGTTTTCGGCCGCATCCCTTCACGATCCAGTTCGACTTGCCTGAGGCGCCGAGTGGCCTGTATACGCTCAAGGTGGCGTTGCTGGTTGAAACCCCGCGCGTCTCGCGCCTTCAGGTGGAAATCAATGGGCATCGCGGGTTGCTGTTTCAGCACCCCACGTTGGACTACAACGGAGGCGATGTCAGCAGCGTATTCGAGCCCGCCTACTCGGCGGACACCATTGAAGTCGATCTTCCCACAGATTACCTGAAACAGGGAACGAATGAGCTTGTCCTGACCGCCATCGATGCGCCGGCAGAACGTGATGACGTCACTAATCCCGGAATCTTCTACGACGCCCTGGAGCTGGATCATGACCCCGACCGCAACTTTCCATCCGAGGAGGTTACGGTCCAGGCGCTGCCGACGATTTTCTACGAGCGTAAAGAAGACCGGCTCTCCGAGTTGGTGGACGTTTACATCCGTCACAACTTGCCCTCGAAAGACGGCCAAGCATTGTTGAGCGTTGGGAGGCAGAAGTTTGCCGCGCAGCTATCGCCCGGCTGGGATTTCGGTGAAGAGCTGCTCGAGTTCGCGGTGCCCGAATTCGCCACCAGCACCAAAGGCGACGTGACGATCAGCCTGGGCGGGCGCACGAAGCGGTTTCCGCTGGTTCTGCTGCCGGCAAAGAAGTGGAACATCTTCATTGTCCCTCACACGCATCTCGACGTGGGTTACACGGATTATCAAGCCAAAGTGGCGGAAGCCCAAAGCCGCACGCTGGACGAAGCCATTCAGATGATCCACGACCATCCGGACTTCCGCTTCAGCTCGGACGGCTATTGGTGCGTGCGGCAGTTCCTGGCAGGGCGCAGTGAAGAAGAGCGAAAGCAGCTTTTCCGGATGATCGACGAGAAGAAGATCTTCGTGCCCACGGTGGAGGCAAGCCTCCTCACCGGATTCCCGAGCCTGGAAACGCTCTTGCGCTCCCTCTATCCCGCGTTCCGGTTTAATCGGGAACACGGCGGCGATGCCGATTATGCCAACATCACGGATGTGCCCTCGTACTCCTGGTCGTACGCTTCCGTTCTGGCGGCAGCAGGGCTGAAGTACTTTGCCGCCGGCAGTGACAATTACCGCGCTCCCGTGCTGCTCGAAGGCCGGTTGCAAGAGAAGTCGCCGTTCTGGTGGGAAGGTCCGGATGGCGGAAGAATCCTGATGTGGTACTCGCGGCATTATCATCAGATGCTGACACTGTTCGGGATTCCGCCGCAGATTGCGGGGGGGCGCGATTCCTTGCCGCGTTTTCTTCAGATCTATTCGCGTCCCGACTATAAATCCGACGCGGCACTGATCTACGGCACTCAGGTGGAGAACACCGATCTTTTTCCGCAGCAGGCGACCCTGGCCGAGGAGTGGAACAAGATCTATGCCTTCCCTCGGCTGCGCTATGCGGGCTTTTCCGAAGCGATCGGGTACATCGCAAAGCAGTTCGGTGATGCCATTCCGGTGGTGCGGGGCGACGGCGGGCCTTACTGGGAAGACGGCATCATCTCCACCGCGCGTTCGGCAGCGCTTGAACGGATGACCGAGCAGCGCGCCGAGGCGGCGGAGAAGTTCTCGACCATCAGCAGCCTCGCCAACCCGCGCCTTCAACCAGAAGACGAGACGCTGAAGCGGCTTTGGAACAGTATGGTGCTTTACGACGAGCACACCTGGGGCGCCGCAGGCAGCGAGTCAAATCCCAAGAGCCAGGAAACCATCGGGCAGTGGGACATTAAGGAAAGTTTCGCCACGCAGGCCAAGAAGGACGTCGATTACGTACTGCGGCGAGGCTTGGGCGCGCTTGCCGACTACATCTACGACCCGCAGGGAACGCTGCTGGTTTTCAACCCGCTCAGTTGGAAGCGCTCGGGAATGATCGAGATGGATTTGGAGAAAGGCCTCGAACTTGTCGACCAGGTCGCGCACCGCACCGTCCCGTACGAAGTTCTCTCCACCGGGCCGGATTACCGGCGCATCCGATTTCTTGCCGAAAATGTGCCCTCGGTAGGTTACAAAGCCTTCGCCATGAAAGGAACCAAAGAGGAGCCGACGGCGCCGCAGGCCGCTTCGGAAGCAACGATGGAGAATCAGTACTACCGCGTAGTGCTCGACACTGACTGTGGCGCGGTGAAAAGCATCTTCGACAAGGAACTGAACCAGGAACTGGTGAATGCCTCGAGCCCTTATCGCTTCGACCAATACCTCTACGTCACGGGGGCAGATCAAACTCCCAATCGGCTGATTCAATATCGGCCGCAGTCGCCTCTCCCGGACCTCACAGTCCACAATTCGAGTGAAGGAAGGCTGCTCACGGTCACCAATCAGCCGTTCGGGATTGTGGCGCGTCTGGAAAGCTCGGCTGTGAATACGCCGCGGATCGAGACGGAGTTGATTCTGTTTAGCGGCCAGAAGAAGATCGAGTTCATCAACCATGTGAATAAAACGGAGGTCTACACCAAGGAAGGCGTTTACTTTGCGTTTCCCCTGGCCATGGAACACCCGCAGTTTCGCTATGAGATTCAGAACGGTGTGGTGGATCCCGGTCACGACCAGGTGCCCGGCGCCGGCAAAGAGTGGTTTTCCGTGCAGCACTGGGTGGCGGCCGACCAAGATGGGGTGACGGCGGTGCTGGTTCCGGTGGACGCTCCCCTCGTGGCTTTGGGAGACATTGTGCGTGGAACGTGGCCGCGCGAGTTCGGCCAGCGACCCGGCACGATCTTCTCCTATGTGATGGACAACTACTGGGACACCAACTACGCCGCGGGCCAAGGCGGAGACTTCACCTTCCGTTACGTGCTGACCAGCGGCCGTAATCTCGAGCCCGGCTACTTGAGCCGGGTCGGCCGCGAGGAGATGTCGCCGCTCGAAATCGACCAGATCACCTCTCAGGACAAGGCGATCAACTCTCCCCGGCCCTTGGATGCCGCTCAAACCAGCTTCCTCGAAGTGAGTGATCCCGATGTTGCCCTGGTGACGTGGAAGGTGGCTGAAGACCGGCAAGGCACGATCTTGCGCTTCGTAGAGGTGGCCGGCAAGGAGACTTCTGTGGAGGTGCAACTACCGATTTTCGAAGTGAAGTCGGCTTGGCTGAACGATGCCTTGGAAAGAAAGCAAGGCCAGCTTGCAGTAACCTCCCACGGCTTCAAGTTCTCCGTCAAGCCGTTCCAGATCGTCACCGTGCGCTTGGAGGCGGTTGCGAATTTGAAATGACCTCCAAACCCATGGCGGCCCGCTCCCGTGCGGTGTCCCGCTGCCGGGGTGCCAGCCGTCGCGGGAGCGGTGAGCGGTTTTTCCGAAACCAGAGGAGATCCAGCGACTTCACACCAAAATGGTGTATATTGGTGTCATGTCAATGTCAAAACAAGTTCGACGACAGGTCCGGCGCAGCGTAACGCTGCCCAGAGCTATCGCCGAGCAGGTGGACGCCATAGCGAAACGCCGCAGGCTCAGCGACAACCGTGTACTTGTAGACCTCATCGAGCAAGGGATTGAAGCCCGCAAGGTGAAAGAAAGCGCCTTCTTCGAGCTTGCCGAACGGTTTCGCGCCGCGAACGATCCTGAACAAGTGAAGTCGCTGGGAGAAGAGCTCGGGCGTTTCGTCTTTGGTGAGTGATGCCGCAAATCGCGACATGGTCTCAAATCCCCACCACCACCATCCGCGACCACTTGATCGAGCGAATGCGCGACCGTCATATCAGAATCGAAGATCTCAACCGGCTGCGTCTCTGGATTGAATCAAAGCCAATTGTTTCCGAAGGGTTTTGGTACAAGGACTTTGGGACGTTCAAGATTTGTGGCGAGGGTCGATACCCAAGGACATTTCTGTTGTCTGGGCAAGCTGCGCGGGGAGAAAGGCTGTGAGCTTGTTCGCGTAGACCTGTTTGTCAGGTCTCTCCCCGCAGGAGAGGGCTGTTCTTGTCGCGGCAGCGTGTCGTGAGGTGCCTTATATCCCCACGCCGGCCCTCGGCCGCTGCTTCCGCACGTAATCGCCTTCGATGATCGGCTCGGACTCGCACTCCGCCTCGATGACAGAAATCGGTTGGTCGGGCGCGTCGTGCGGCAGGCCTGTAAACCTGACTGAGATGTCGTCCTGCACGACATCCACCTTCTGGCCGGTGGCCAGCAGACGCGCTGACTTGACCTTGGCGCGCATCCCGCCGATGGCCACCACCGTAGGCGGTTTGTAGTACTCGAGCGCCTTGGTTCCCATGGTTTGCGCCGGCCAGAAGTGGACGTGGATGAAAAGCGTATTCCCCTTGCGGGTGTAACTGGCGTAAGTGTGCCAGTCCGCTTTGCAGGGTTCGGCTTCATAGATCGTCGGTCCGTTCTTGCTCATCCACTTCCCGACCTCGGTGAGAGACTTGACGGAGGGTTCCGGCACCGAGCCATCCGGCTTGGGACCGATGTTCAGCAGGTAGTTGCCGCCGCCGTTCGCGCACTCAATCAGGTTGCGAACAACCGTCTTGCTGCTCTTCCAGTTGTCATCGGCCTCGGCGTAGCCCCAGCTATCATTCATAGTCATGCAGGATTCCCAGGCGCGCCCTGTCTTTTCGGCGCGAATCTCCTGCTCGGGCGTCGAGAAGTCTCCCGGCAGACCATTCCGGTTGTTGACGATGATGTCCGGCTGGAGTTTGAAAACCATCTCGTTCATCTTCTTCGATTCCCACTGTTCCGGAGTCAGCGGCCAATCCACGTCGTACCAGAGAACGTCGATCTTCCCGTAATTACTCATCAACTCCCGGATCAGCCCGTGCGTGTACTCGACAAAACGCTGTCGCGCCGCCTCGTCGCTGACGCAGCGGGCGCCGTCCGGATGGTGCCAATCCATCAGCGAGTAATAAAAACCGACGCGCAGGCCCTCGGCCCGTGCTGCCTCAACATATTCCGCCACCAGGTCACGGCCCGGGCCCTGCTTGGCCGCGCAGTAATTGGTCAGTTTCGTGTCCCAATTGCAGAAGCCTTCGTGGTGCTTGCTGGTCATCACCATGTACTTCTGGCCGGCTTGCTTGGCCAGCTTGGCCCAAGCCCGCGCCGCATTGGGCTGCGGCTTGAAGATCTTGGCTAGCTGTTCGTATTGCGGCACGGGGATGCCCTCCATCTCCATGGCCCACTCGTGGTGGCCAATGGTGCTGTAAAGGCCCCAGTGAATAAACATGCCGAACTTGGCCTCGTGCCACCATTTCATTCTACGCTCACGATCAGCCACGACTTCAGCGCTTTCCACTTCCGCTTGGCTGGGCTTTTCCGCGGGAGCTTCGACTTTCCCGCAACTTGCATTGAACCCGGAGGCGGCCAGGGCAGCTCCGGTTCCGAGCAGAAGGAAAGAATCACGCCTGGAAATCTTGGTTTCTAGCATGGTAAACCTCCCTCGATGTTAGGCAGTCGCACTTTGACCCGAAAAGTCGAGTAAGATTACTTCCTGGCCGCAGCCCTGTCAATGTCCCGTAGATGTTCCGCGCTGTAGCATCAAATCTGGCAATCAAATCTGGCATTTCGTGAAATCCTCAAGTTAAGGTAGACTCTGCTAGCAGGAGTTCAAGCGTTTCCAGGAAGGAGAATGGCATGCCCGCAAAAAAGGAAATCATGGTGGGGATTGATATGGGGGGGACGCGCATGCGCGTCTTGCTGGTGAACGCCGAGAACGAAATCCTGGGGATGCAAAGAGCGCCGACCAACCCCAAGCGGAAAGCTGACGGTATTGTAGCGGATTTGGCAGCTCTGGTTGAGTCCACGGTGCTCTCAGCGAATCTGACTCTCTCTGACGTGCAAGCGCTGAGCATTGGGGTACCAGGCGCGTGTGATCCGGTCGGCGGGGTCGTTTATCACGCTCCGAATCTGGGGTGGAAGATGGTGCCGCTGGGCCCCAAGCTGGAGGCGTTGCTCAAGCTTCCAGTGTTCGTCGAGAACGACGTGAATGTGGGAGTGATGGGCGAATACGCCTTTGGCGCTGGGCAGGGAGTGCGGGAATTGGTAGGCATCTTTGTAGGCACTGGAATCGGCGGAGGGATCGTCATCGGAGGCCAACTTTTCCAGGGTGCTCGGGGCGCCGCTGCGGAAGTCGGCCATGTCGTCATCGAGATAAACGGACCCCTTTGTGGCTGCGGCAACCGGGGATGCGCCGAAGCTTTGGCGAGCCGCACCGCCATGGAACGCGATGTCCGCGACGCGGTGCGGCGAGGAGAAAAGAGCCTCGTCCTGAAATTGATGCAGGATCGGGGCCGGACGCGCATGACCAGCAGTGTTATTGAACGAGCCCTGAGAGCCCACGATTCCGTCATGGAAAGAGTTATGGAGCACGCGCAGTTTTGCCTTGGTATCCTGGTGGCGAATGTCGTCAACGTGCTCGATCCCGAGTGCGTGATTATCGGGGGAGGCATCGCCGGCCGGCTCGGTCGAGAGTACGTGAACCCGATCAGAAACACCGCCTACCAGTATTTCCTTCGCCGTCACGATGCCCGGCGTGTCAAGATCATGCCCGGCATCCTCGGCGACGACGCAGGACCGTTGGGAGCCGTCTATCTGGCGAGGCATTGGCTGGGAGCGCGAAGGCGCTCCCGAAAACGCTGACCCCGGTGTCGGCGCCGCCAGGGTTTTGGAGTGAAGAAGTGGCGGCCCCCCACCGGGCTGACTTGCTGAGTGAGCATTGAACCACATGACCCGTCCCGGCTACGTTCGAATAGCTGTATTGGTGGTTTTGGGTGTGGTGCTGTATTTCGTCTTCCGCATCCTGGAAGCGTTTCTGCCCGCGCTGATTTGGGCCGCTATCCTGGCCACCGTGTTTCGCCCACTCTATTCGGCCCTCTTACGCCGACTGCGCCATCCCCACGCGGCGAGCGCCCTTACTTGCGCTTTTCTCACGATCGTCATCGTGCTGCCCGCGCTGTTTCTACTCCTCACGCTGGCCAAACAGTCGGTGGTGGCGTACAAGGCCCTGGAGACGCACCTGACGAGCGGCGGCCCAGCATCCTTAGACGCCTTGCGCAATGCCCCCGCCTACCAGTGGTTCCTTGCCAAGTGCCAGAGCATGGGTCTGCCCGAGCCCGACATGGGTGCGGCGGCAACGAAGGGGATCAGCATCCTGAGTGAATTTCTCGTGAGCCGGAGCACGCAGTTCTTTTCCAGTATCACGCACTCCGTTATCAACTTTTTCGTGATGATCTTCGCCTTGTATTATCTCCTCCTGCAGGGGCCAAGTATGCTTCGCCAGCTTCGGGCGTTAAGCTTTCTCCGCCCCGAGCACGAAGATCAGATTATTGAGAAGTTCCGCGCCATCGTACGCGCAACCTTCGGAGGAAGCCTCGCCACGGCGCTGATTCACGGCGTGGCGGATGGGATTATTTTTCTCATTTTCGGATTGCCCTCTCCCTTGCTTTGGGGCACCGTCATGGCGCTCTTATCGTTAATTCCGCTGATCGGCTCGGGCCTGGTCTGGATTCCTCTGGTGGTCTACTACCTATTGAAGGGATCGGTGCTGCGGGCGGTGCTTCTGGTCGTCGCCTGTGGCGGCGTGTCGGCCGTTGTCGAATATGCTGTCAAGCCCCAGTTGATCAAGCGGGGAATGGAGATTGACTCCTTTTGGGTCCTGCTCAGCATCTTGGGCGGCATCGGAGTTTTCGGTTTCCTGGGCTTGTTCCTGGGACCATTTCTGATTGCGCTGCTGTTGGTGCTGATTGAAGCCTACAAAGCCGAGTTTCGTGACGAACTGGGGGAAATTGCAACACCGATGTAGTTCAGCGAGATAATGGAACGGACAAGGATACACCGCCAATGGTGAGCCGGCGCGATTTCCTCGGCCTCTCAGCCGCCACGCTGCTGGGCGGCGGCTTGACTCGCTCCCGCCGCACGGCCGCCGGTGCTCAGGCCGCAGAGGTTGAAGCGCTTCGAAAACGCTTGGCGGCGGATCCGCAGCGACCCCGATACCACCTGCTGCCCCCCGCCTACTGGATGAATGACCCCAACGGCCCTATCTTCTCGAAGGGTCAATGTCACATGTTCTACCAGTACAATCCCCAAGGGGCTTTCCCGGAGAGCATGCACTGGGGGCATGCGGTCAGCGCTGACTTGGTGCACTGGAAGCATCTTCCCATCGCGCTCGCGCCCACCCCAGGCGGTCCCGACAAGGACGGATGCTGGTCGGGTTGCGCCGTAATTGACGGGGAGGTTCCGACTTTGATTTACACGGGTGTTTTCCCTCAGGTCCAGTGCCTGGCGAGGGGCGACGAGGGACTGTTGACATGGCGCAAGTTCGCCTCCAATCCTGTCGTCGCAACGCCTCCGCAAGGCATGGAGACCACGGGCTTCCGTGATCCCTGTGTCTGGCGCGAAGGCGACGAGTGGTATCTCGCCATCGGATCCGGCATTGCAGGCCAGGGTGGTATGGTCCTGCTTTATCGCTCTCGCGATTTAATCCATTGGGACTATCTCCACCTGCTGTGCAAAGGCAGGAAAGAAGAACTGCTGCCGGGCAAAGACCCTGTCAGCAGGGGTGAAATGTGGGAGTGCCCGGACTTCTTCCCCTTGGGTGAGAAACATGCCCTGCTTGTCTCCACTCAAGGGACAGTGATTTATTCACTGGGCGCTTATGTAAATCAGTATTTCCGTCCCGAGCGCCAGGGCAAAGTTGATCTCGGGGATGCTTACTATGCCGCCCGAAGCATGGGGGACGAGCAAGGACGCCGGATTCTTTGGGGCTGGATCAGAGAGGGACGCAGTGACGCCGCACAGCGCGCCGCCGGGTGGGCGGGCGTGATGTCATTGCCTCGTGTCCTCACCATCGGGCGCGGCGGGGCGCTCAGCATGACCCCTGCTCCCGAACTCGAGGCCCTGCGCGGCAAAGATCACCAATTCCACGATCTGCCGGTTTCTCAAAGTTTGGACCCTTCGCCCGACGGTAGTCTCGAAAGGCATCGCAGTGTGTTCTCGAGACGAGGCGATAGCCTGGAAATTCAGGCTGAGTTCGACCTCGGCTCATCCCAGGCGGCCGGCTTGACGGTGCGCGTTGCGCCCCATGGAGAAGAGCAGACTTCGATCATTTACGACCACGCCGCTGCCCAACTTAGAGTGGAACGCGACCATTCCAGCCTGGCTCCCGACGTGGACCGCGCACCGCAGGGCGGGCCGCTCGCACTCGCCGAGGGCGAGACGCTGAAGCTGCACGTGTTCCTGGACGCTTCCGTCATAGAAATCTTCGCCAATGACCGCTCTTGCCTCACCAGCCGCATCTATCCTTCCCGCGCCGACAGCCTTGGTCTGGGCGCCTTTGGCCTGGGCGGCGAAGCCCGCCTGAAGAGCCTGCATATCTGGGAATTGCACCCCATTTCGCCCAACCGCTTAACCACCTGACGCAGGCGCTGAATCAGCGGTAGATTTCTCGCCGGTGCCCGATATCAAAGACCCGAACCTCTTGCGCACCATCGTTAATTCTGTAGAGAACACGGTAGTCAGCGATTCGAATCCTCCACCCTTCTTTAAGCTTGCCTCGGAGGAGTTTCGCTCCAGAAGGACGAGGATTTTCAGCCAATGAAATGATTGCCGTGTCAATTCTCCGGATGATGGAAGTCGGGAGCTTGGCGAGTTTCTTTGCTGCCCTGGCGTCGATCAGAACGCGGAAACTCACAGCCTGCCAGCTCGTTTCAGGCGCTCATGAACTTCAGCATAGTCCAGCAAGTTCTTGGACGTGTCTTCGGCACGGTCCAGCGCTAAGGCGTCTTCAAGGTCTTCGATGCGGCGTAAGAGTCGCCTATAATGTGACCTTCGTAATAGGAGGAATTCCCCCTGCCCGCCCTTGCCGGCGTTCACCCGCCTTTTCAAATTCGCCATCACCAGAATCTTATCATCGGGACTGAGTCGCCGCCAGTTCAATGTCAGCTTGTGGGAAACCCCATCTGCTGAAGGTTCTGAGTTCCCGCTACTGACTTCTGACTCCTGCCTTTTATAGCGAATCGATGAAAACCAGGTACGAAGATCCCCAGAGGTTCGTGGGGATGGAACCATGGGGTTGGGCAGTGATGATGATCTTGTAAGCGCCCGGCGCGGAGGAGACCGCAGACAGGACCGAAGGGCTGGAAACGCCGACGCGGGGTGCTATAAGCGCCAGAGCCTCGAGGATGGGATAGATGATCTCTTGGGACGGCGCCATGGGAGTCTCGTACCCGTCGGTCGAGAACTGCAAGTGGGCGTCGATTTCGTAAAAGTGCCAGGCCAGGCAGGCACAAAAAGTGACTGCCTTCTCGAATTTGGCCAGCAGGCCTGGCTCGGGGTGGGGCAGGCGGGCGTCAAGAACCAGCACCAGGCGCCGCTCATCCTCGCGGGTAAACTCCCGCACCTTGACGGCCTGCGCTTTGGCGCTGGCCTTCCAGTCCACGTGACGCGCCGAGTCGCCCTCGAGATAGTCGCGGATGGCGTAAAGGTCGTTCCCTCTCCCCTTCGCGAGGCTTTCGATCTCTCCCCCGATCATGGGAAGAACCTCGTAAAACTCCTCGGTGGGCTGGACATTGGGCAGTACCAGAATTTCCTGCTTGGTGGCGACTTCATGCGACTTGCGAACGAAACCAAAAGGGAACTTGCTGCTGACGCGAAAGCCCTCCTGTGTGTAGCGGCCGCGGCGCGGGAAAGTGAGTTCGACGTGCTGTGTAACGGCAGAACGATGTGGTATGTAGGGTACGTAGACGGGCGCGTCCAGGATTTGTCGCACCGGCGCACCCGAACCGGACTTGCGTTTTTTCCGCTCCACCTCTCGGGCCGAGACGGTAATGGAGAAGGAAGGAAAGACCCATTTATGATTGCTCACCGTCAGCCGCGAAACCATGGGCTGCTCTGCAAATACGTGGTCGGGCAGGATAAAGTCCAGCTCCAACTGCGACAGCATGATTTGCGAGAGGATGCCTGAAACCAGGATGGCGCCCAGCAGACTGGCCAGGATGAGGAAGAGGAGATTGTTCCCGGTGTTCAGGGCCGCGATCGAAATCAGGCCAATAATGACGAGATAAACCACGCCTTCGCGGGTGAATTCGTACTTAATCTTCACCAACCAGCGTTCCAGGGAGGTTCGGCGCGCCAGATAGGGTACGACCTTAACCGCCACGGCCGTGGTGAGCAAGAGCGAACTGGCCGCGGCCCAGACGGCCGCGCCAATGCGTCCGGCGTCGGTGAGCGCGGTGGAATAGAGCGCCAGGAAAAATGCCGCGCCCAAACCCACCAGACCCTGGAAGAACCGGCGCCACCCCCCGCGGTCAGCTCCCGACCACTGCCGGCGAACGCGAACCCGCATGTCCTCCCACGTGCTGCCGGTCGTCGAATTATGGAACGTATTCATCCTTAAGGAATTCACTCGGACTGGATTCGCGCCCGCGCAGGCATCGAGTGACCTTCGATCGATTCGACCGGCCGTTCCTCTCCCTAGCCCCTAGTCCCCAGCCCCCTGGACCCTAGAGCGGGACCGGCGTGGCGTTGAGGATCTCTTCGATTATCGCCGCGGTCTGGTCGGATTTTTTCAGGGTGGAAATATAGCGCGAGCTTACCACGCAGCGGTGCGAGAAGACCGGCAGAATAAGGCGCTTGAAGTCGTCCGGGATGCAGAAGTCGCGGCCCTCCAGGAAGGCCAGGGCCTGAGCGGCACGGTAGAGCGACATCGAGCCCCGCGGGCTCACTCCCAGGCTCAGGTATTCGTGCTGCCGGGTCTTTTCGACGATGCTCAGGGTGTAATTCACGAGCTCGTCGTCCACCTTCACCCGCCGCACCCGGCCCTGGATTTCCACCACTTCCGGACCTGTCATGACCGGCTTGAGGTTCGCCAGCGGATCGGCATCCGCGAAGTCCTGAAGGATGGCTCTCTCGCTCTCGGCGCTGGGGTAGCCGATCTTTAACCGCATCAGGAAGCGATCGAGTTGGGATTCGGGCAGCGGATAGGTTCCGTGGTGCTCGATCGGGTTCTGAGTGGCCATCACCAGGAAGGGCTGAGGCAGCAGCCAAGTGCGGTTATCCACCGTCACTTGGTTTTCATTCATCGCTTCCAGCAACGCGCTCTGAGTCTTGGGCGTGGTGCGGTTGATCTCGTCGGCCAGGACGACGTTGGCAAAGATCGGCCCCTGACGAAACTCGAAGCGGTCGGTCTGCTGGCTGAAAACGCTCACCCCGATGACGTCCGAAGGGAGCATGTCAGAGGTAAACTGAATGCGCTGAAAGGCACAATCCAACGAGCGCGCCAGAGCATGAGCCAGCGTCGTCTTGCCCACTCCCGGCACGTCCTCGATCAGCAGATGGCCTCGCGCCAGCAACCCCACGAGGGCCAAGCGGATGACTTCGTTTTTGCCCCGAATCACGGATTGTACGGATTGTTGCACCCGCACCAGGAGTTCTGGAGCTACCCCGGCTTGATCGTTGACGATGCTTTTTGCCATTGGAAGTCTTCGCTGCGCGCCTTTACCGGGCTAGACCGCCTCCCGGAAATTTGCTATGTTGAATAACGCTCCGTGGGCGGTTAACTCAGCGGTAGAGTGCTATCCTCACACGGTAGAAGTCAGAGGTTCGAATCCTCTACCGCCCACCATGACTGTTGAGCGCCGTCCACCACGGGTCATTCTACCTAAAGATCGAGGTCACTTCAATGAGGCCAATTTCCTTCACGCGACGACAGTTTATCCGCCAATCCGGAAAAGCCGGCATGGCGCTGGCGACCGTGTGGTCCGCGCCGGTGCGGGCGGCAAGCACTGCTATAGCGTCGTCCTCCCAAGGAGCCTCGGCAGTCGGACACGCTCCCAAGTTGAGAGATTTTTTTCTCAATCCGCCCCAGTCCGCTCGGCCCATGACCCGCTGGTGGTGGTTTGGCGGCGCGGCCACGCCGGAAGAGATCACGCGTGAACTCACCTTGATGTCGGAGAGCGGATTGCGCGGAGTGGAACTGCAACCCGTTTATCCGCTCGAGGTCGATGACCCCAAGCGAGGCATTCGGAACATTCGCTACTTCTCCTCGGAGTGGTTCGACCTGCTGCGGCATACCGCCCAGGAGACTCGTCGCTTGGGCATGCAGTTTGATCTCACCTTGGGAAGCGGCTGGCCTTACGGCGGGCCTTTCATTCCCATCGAACTGGCGGCGCGCCAGGCGCGCGTGATGGTTCAGGAGACCACGGGGCCCGGCCGCTTCTCCTGGCGCCTTACCCCTGACCTCACCGAAGACGAAAGCATCGTCGCCGCCCTGGCGGTTCCCGTGCTCCCCAACGGCCAACTTGACATCGAACACGCGCACGTGATCACGGACCAAATCAAGCGGCAGACCCGCTTTGTCGAGATCATCGGCATCGGATTCGACAACTGGGAAGTTCCCCCCGGCACCTGGAGAATCCTGGTGATCGTCGATTGCGCCACCGGCCAACAGGTGAAGCGGCCCACCCTCGGCATGGAAGGTTACGTCCTCGATCACTTCAGTCGCCAGGCCATGGATCTTTTCCTCGCGGCGGCCGGCGACCAAGTGCTCAATGAACTTAAGCCGGTCGCGGATCCTCCCTTTTACTCCGTCTTCTGCGACAGCCTCGAGGTTTATGGGGCGGACTGGACCCCTCACCTGATGAAGGAATTCGAAAGGCGGCGAGGCTATGACTTGACGCCTTATCTTCCCGCCTTGTGGCAAGATGCCGGACCGCTGACTCCGCACATCCGTTATGACTATCACCTCACTCTTTCGGACCTCATCCTCGAGAACTTCTTCGCGCCTCTCGCCGATTGGGCCCAGAAGCATGGCATGACGGCGCGCATCCAGGCGCATGGCGCGATGGGGGATGTGATGCAAGGTTACGCGCTGGCGCACATTCCCGAAGGCGAACACATCGAGGGAGGAGACCAGTACGCCGTCGACATTCAGCATCGCCGCCTCGCCTCCTCCGCCGGCCACATTTACCAGAAGCCCGTCATTTCGGCGGAGACTTACTCCTGGCTGCGCTTCCCTCTCTTCATGGTCACGCTCGAAATGATGAAAGGGAATACGGATGCGCAGTTCCTGGACGGCATCAACCAAATCGTCAACCAAGGCTACTCCTATTCGCCGCCCCAGGCCGGTCAGCCGGGCTGGACGTTCTACGCCTCGACGGTCGTAAACCACAACAATATCTGGTGGCGCCACTACCATTACCTGACGCAGTACATCCAGCGAGTTTGTGCGCTGCTCCAACAAGGCGTCGCGGTCAATCCCGTGGCTGTGTACATTCCGATTGCCGACGTCTACTCCAAGTTCGGCATGGGCGGTATGAATATGGACGTTGAGATTGAAAGGCAACTCGGCGTTCAGTTGCCTCTCGAGTTGAGACGCGCCGGGTATGACTTCGACTTGATCAACGACGACGCCTTGGCGCGCGTGGCCGCGGTCGAAGCTGGCACGCTGCGCGCGGGAACGGGAGCTTACTCGGTCGTGATCGTGCCCGATGTGCGGTACATGCCGCCGGAGTCGCTGGACCGCTTGTTGAGATTCGTGCAGGAGGGCGGGTATCTGATTTTCTCCGGGAGGCTGCCGGAGGCGGCGCCGGGAGTTAACGACAACAACGCCCGGAGCGCGCGTTTGAGTTCGATGCTCGCCACCCTCTGGAGAGGCAAACCGCCCCGGTTGGGCGTGGTCGAGAACTGCGGCCGAGGCAGGGTCGTCCTGTGCAGCGACCGTTCAACAGTTCTGCCCAGCTTGCGTGCGGCGCTTCCGCCCGCGTTTGAAATTCTGGAATCAGGAGACTCGAGTGACTCCGCGCGACAACATGCCCGCGAGAATGTCGGCTTTATACATAGAAAGACTGACGAGGCAGATGTCTACTTCGTGAGCAATATTTCATCACGCTGGCAGGACCTGAGAGTGCAATTCGCGGTCGGTCATCGCTCGCCTCAGAGCTGGAATCCGGAAACGGGCGAGATCGAAGAGACGCTGGTATTCAGCCACTCCACACTCGCCGATTCCAAAACGGCGGTGACGCAAGTTCAAGTGCAACTCTCACCGTACGAATCGTACTTCTTGATCTTCGGCCAGGGCGGCAGTGGTCCTGTCATCACCCGCACCAATTTACCAGGTCCTCGAAAGATCGAGAAAGCCGGAGACCGAACCCGAGTGCAGGGCTTCATCGAGAAGAACGGCAGCTATTCCCTGACCGATGCCGAAGGTGAGACGCACCGGGTTGAGGTGAAGGGCATCCCGCAACCTGTCCCCGTGAAAGGCCCCTGGCGATTGACCTTGGGAGAGAAGATCGTGCCCGCCCTCGCGGAGTTGCAATCTTGGAATGACCTCCCGGAAGGAAAATACTACAGCGGCTGGGGAATCTACGAAGCGGATTTCGAAATGGCAAACCTCGTCGACCAGTTCGAATGGGCGCTGGATTTGGGCACTGTGCACGAGACCGCCGAAGCGGTTCTGAATGGAACTAACCTGGGCGCCGCTTGGAAGGGTTCGCGGATCCTTCACTGCGGCAAGGCGCTAAAACTTGGAACCAACCACCTGAGAGTGGAGGTGGGGAATCTCTGGATTCAGCACGTCCAATCGCTTCCCAAGCCTGACCGTAAAGCGCTGGCGGAAACCTTTGGCATCCGCTGGGGCACCTACGGCGAGGTGAAACCCGCGCACATTCCCCCTTCCGGCCTTTTGGGTCCCGTGCAACTACTGCCCCGAAAACAGTGGGCCGCCACACTCTAGCGCGAAGTCGAAGAGCGGATTGCATCCACAATCAGTCGCAACCGGCGCGCCGCGCCCGTCTGCGCACACAGCCTATTTATTGTTCAAGCTTGCAAATGGCCGAGTGATACTTTAGTATCACTTCTATGAAAACCCAACTGGTGACCACCCTGAAGCGAAATGCCACCAAGATTCTTACCGAATTGGTGCACGACCAGTCTCCCGTCTTGATCACCCAACGCGGTGTCCCCACAGCCTATCTGGTGGATGTGGTCACCTTCGAGGCTCTTCAGAGCCGCTTACGACTTTTGGAAGGAATCGCGCGCGGGGAAAAAGCTATCCAGGAAGGTCGGACAGTGACTCACGAGCAGGCCAAGGCGCGATTAAAACGATGGCTCGAATAATCTGGACTGAGCCGGCCGTTCAGGACCTCGACGCGATTGCAGATTACGTTGCCTTGGACAAGCCTGAGGCAGCCCGTAAACTGGTCCGGCAGGTAGTCGCAGGTGTGGGAAGGCTTCGGCGGTTTCCACAGATGGGCTCGGTACCGTCTGAGCTCGGGGGCCTGCCTTACCGCCAATTGGTAATTCCCCCTTGCCGAGTTTTCTATCGCGCTGACAAGAAGGTGGTGTATATCATTCATGTGCTGCGAGGAGAGCAGCTCATTCGAAGAGAGTTGTTTCCCGCCTAGCCGGTGGACGCCTACGGGAACACGGAACGAATTGCCAGGTAACCTCTCAGGGTTACGCTTAGCGCTGTTGGGTGAGACGGAGCGGCGGAAATGGACTCCCTAAAGCAAGCATTTGCCATGGCGGTGTTGTTCGTAGTTCTACCTCTCGTGTTCCTCGCTTTCGGCAGACCTGCAATCAGGCTCATAATCCCAGCTCTTATTGCGGGTTCGGTGTGGTGTATAAGGTCGCTTCCGGAGGGCTCGAGACCGGCGATCTGGGACCTCAGGCCGGTGAAAGACTGGGGCTGGCGAATCTTGGCGCGTTTCGCGGCGGGCGGGTTGGTGATGACGGCAGCTACCTACGCCCTGCTTCCAGAGCACTTCCTGGAGCTTCCGAGGCAACATCCGCGATTGTGGTTGCTAATTCTGGTTCTGTATCCCCTGCTTTCAGTGTATCCGCAGGAGCTGATTTACAGGGCGTTTTTCTTCGCGCAGGCGCCGCGGCTCCTTCCGCACGTGAGAGCCGCGTGGTTCCTGGCCCTGAATGTGGCGCTTTTCGGTTTTGCCCACCTCGTATTCCGCAACGTCTGGGCGCCGCTGCTTTCGGCGGCGGGGGGGTTGCTCTTTGCCACAACCTACCTGAAGAGCCGCTCGGTGATGTGCGCAACCTTCGAACATGCCTTGTGGGGCAACTTGATCTTCACTCTCGGACTCGGACCGCTGTTTGCCGGCGGCACGGTGGCGAATCTGCTAAAGTGAGGGTTGAAGTCGGGCAGACGTCCCAGGCGTCGTGCGACGAGCGGAGGGCCGAGTGAAAGCTTCGGAGATTGAATTAACACACGAAGTCGCAACCCGACCGTCGAGCGCCGCAAGCTCCAGCCCGCCTCCACCCAAGCAGCGACTCATTTCTCTCGACGCCCTGCGCGGCTTCGACATGTTTTGGATTACCGGCGGCACCGCCATTCTGCTGGGTCTCGGCAAAGTCATCAACCGGCCTTACTTTGACAAGTTCCTCCGGCAATTCGAGCACGTGCGGTGGCAGGGACTGCATTTCTACGACCTGATCTGGCCGCTCTTTATGTTTATCATGGGAGCAGCCATTCCGCTCGCCATTTCCAAGCGTCGCGCCGAGGGCCAAACCGACGGAAAGCTATTGCTCCATGCCTTGTGGCGCGCCGTGGTTATGTTCTGCCTGGGGACCGTGACGCAGGGCAATCTGCTCTTGTTCGACTGGTCGCAGTTCCGTCCCTGTTACAGCGTCTTGCACGGTCTCGCCGCGGGTTACCTGATCGCCATGCTCGTGGCCGTGAAGTTGAGACCACAATGGCACGCCCCGGCCATCGGCATATTCCTTCTGGCGTACTGGGCCGTGGTGATGCTCGTACCGGTGCCGGGGGTGGGCGCGGGAGTCCTGACTCCGCAGGGGAACCTGCCAACTTATGTGGACAAGTGGGTGCTCGGCCGCCTGCATTATGGTGAAAACACCTGGTTCCTGAGCTATTTGGGCTTCGGCGCCTCCGTGCTGCTGGGGGTGCTGGCCGGGCAACTGCTGGCGTCGCCCCACTCGCACGCCGGCAAGCTTTACCGGTTGCTCTGGATGGGAGGGCTGAGCTTGGCGGTGGGGCTCGTCTGGAGTTTGTGGTTTCCCGTCATCAAACTGATGTGGACGAGTTCTTACGTTCTCATCGCCGGCGGCTTCAGCTTTATAATGCTGGCCCTTTTTTACTGGGTCATGGATGTGCTCGGCCACAAAAAATGGGCCTTCGGGTTTATCGTCATCGGCATGAATTCCATCGCCGTTTACGTAGCCACGGAAGTGTTCGACTTCCGGCAAGTGGGCAACGTGTTTGTAGGACACTTGTTGCCGCTGGTGGGCCGGTGGGATAGCTTGCTAGAGGCGACCGCCGCTTTCGCAATTGTTTGGCTAATACTCTATTGGATGTATTGTAAGAAGGAATTTATCAGAATCTAATTGCCGGCGCACGGAGGGCGTGGGAGCGCGGGCTTCCAGGAATGCAGAAACTAGGGGCCGGCGGTCAGGGACCGCCGCTGCAGTTGCACAGTACGACGCCGGCCATCCAGAGGAACCCTTGCTGAGAAGTGGTATCGTAGGTCTGGCTCAAGTAGGCAAGTCGACCCTGTTTCAAATCCTTACCCGGACGCACGCCGCGGGCCGGGCGGACGCGCATGTGGGCGTCGTCAGGGTGCCCGACCCGCGTCTTGACCGGCTGTCGGAGCTGTTTCGCCCCCAAAAAACCATCCACGCCACGGTCGAGTACGTCGATACGCCCGGCAGCATCATTGACTTGACGCGGGCGGGCCTGCAATCTCAGAGCCTGCGCGAGCTGAACGCCCTGGCGCACGTGGTTCGAGACTTTGAGAGCGATTCCATTCCTGCGATGGGCGGCGTGAATGCCGCTCGCGACATCGAAAACGTGGAACTCGAGCTCATGCTCTCGGATCTCGCCGTGGTGGAGAAGCGCGTCGAGCGGCTTGAAAAGGACGTTAAGAAGCAGAAGAATCCCTTGCTTGAAAAAGAACTTCAGGTCTTGAACGTCTGCAAAGCCAGTCTCGAGAAGCAAATACCCCTGCGCGACGCTTCCTTGGGCGCCGAGGACGAGAAGGTCATTCGTGGTTTTACCTTTTTGAGCGTGAAACCGATGCTTTATGTTCTCAACCTGGGTGAGAAAGACACAGCTCGCGCCAACGCGGCGGAACAGTTTGCGCGGGAGGCAGGATTGAAACCAAGGCCCCACACCGCCGTGGCGGCGATCTGCGGCAAGGTGGAATCCGAGTTGGCTGAACTCGATGAATCCGAGGCAGCCGAATTCCTGGCCAGTTACGGTCTGAGGGAGTCCGCCATCTCGAGGTTGATTCGCGCCAGCTACCAGCTTTTGGGTTTGATCTCCTTTTTCACCGTCGGTGAAGATGAATGCCGGGCTTGGACCGTCCGCGCCGGGACCTCGGCGCTCGAGGCCGCCGGGGAAATTCACACCGACTTGCAGCGCGGATTCATTCGCGCCGAAGTTGTGAAGTTCGACGATCTCATTGCTGCAGGCGGATTTGCCGAAGCCCGCGCGCGCGCCCAACTCCGGCTCGAGGGAAAGGATTACGTGGTGCAGGACGGCGAAATCGTGCACATAAGACACTCTGGCTAGGACACCGAAAATCGAAAACCGAAATTCGAAACTCGAAACTCGTGCGTTAGGTGCGGATTTCGAATTTCGATTTTCGAATTTCGATTTTCGGCTCGGATCTTCTGCTCGTCACTCATCACTCGTCACTCGTCACTGCAATGAACTACCTCTGGATCAGTCTCGCGCTCGGAATGGTCGCCGGCGTCGCCAATCTACTGGGTGGCGGCATTGTCACTGCCGGAAACTGGCGGCCGAGTTTTCTGGCCTCATTCATTGCTTTCGGCTCCGGCTTTATGCTGGCGACCACGATTACGGTGATGATTCCCGAAAGTTTTGAGCGCCTGCCGGGGGCGCGAGCCGCGCCCTGGATCCTGGCGGGGTATTTCATTGTCCACGTCTTCGAGCACTCCTTACCCGCGCATTTCCACTTCGGCGAGGAAACCCATGCCGAAGAGTTTATCCGTCCCGGCGTGGCTTATGCGGCGCTCGGGGGCCTGTTGACCCATACATTTTTCGATGGCGTGTGCATCGCCTGCGGCTTCTTGATTTCCAACTGGCTGGGCGTCGTCATCTTCGGCGCCGTGATCCTCCACAACATCCCGGAGGGATTCACTATGGCCTCCGTGATGGCGGCGGCCAAGAAGAGCCGCGCGGCCGGGATGTGGTCCGTGGCGGCACTGGGCATCTCGCGGCTCCTCGGCATACTCGCGATGGCTGTTGCACAGCGATGGGTGAACTATGGCTTGGCGCTTTCGGCGGGTGTCACTCTGTACGTCGCCGCCTCGGACCTGATTCCGGAGGTCAATAAGCTGCCCGGCCCCCGCATAGCCCTGACCGTTGGTGCGGGTGTGGCGCTCGTGCTGTTGCTGCGATTCTTCGTCTTCGGGTCGGCGCTACCCTAGGGGCTGGGGACTAGGGGCTAGAGGCTAGGGGTTAGGGCGAGAAGCTACGGGCTGGGATGGGAGGCAGGCGAGCCGACCTTTGCCCTCCGCTTCCAGGCTTTTCCCCAGCCCCTAGCCCCCAGTCCCTAGCCCCTCTTTGAACGCCATGTACTCAGACCAAGTGTTGGACCATTTCCACCACCCTCGCAACGTCGGCGAACTCGAGGCGCCGACGGTTGTGGTGGAGACCACAAATCCTGCTTGTGGCGACGAGATGAAACTGTGGGCGGTGGTCCGGGATGGCTGGGTTGTTGACGTCCGGTTTAAGGTAGCGGGATGCATTCCGGCCGTAGCCAGCGGGTCGTGGTTGACGGAGCGAATCAAGGGAATGCCCCTTGCGGAACTGCACAGCCTGGCGCCGGATGAGATCGTTGCCGCCCTGGGCGGACTGCCTCCCGCCTCCCGGCATGCCGCGGTGCTGGCGTGTGATGCCCTCCGCCAGCTCCGCGCGATTGCCGTCAATCTGGGAAGAGAACACCGGTGAGCCTGTACGCTCCCTCATCTGGACGCGAGGCCTGCCAGGTCATGCGCGCAGAACGGGCAATAGAGGTCGCCGAGTCGGACAGCGCGATGACACATCGGGCAGGCGGGATGGAGGTTGAACTGACACTTCGGGCAGAAGTTAAACGCTGAGTCCGCAACGGCGCCACACTTGGGGCATGGATTCCTCAAGGGCTGCCGCATCAGAAAATAGATGATGAACCCGATAGCGTCCGGGACGAAGATAACAAGCAGGGTCCACAGGGTTACACTCATTCCACGTCTTTTTGCGTCGCGGTTCACGTAACCGACCAGGAGCATCCAGAAAACCAGAGCGGCGCCTGCAATAAAGCCGATAAAGATCCTCCAGGCCAAGGGCGGCGCGTGCGGGTCTCGGGGAAACAGCACCACATGCAACATGAGCTGCAATCCCACAAAGAGGGCCGCGGCGAGGCCGAAGGCCCACCAGGGGATCACCTTGACTTCCTCAGCAATATTGGGTTTCGCTTCGGGCATGGTCTTCCCCTCCCAAAAGCAGTGACGGGTGACAAGTGACGAGCGCTGAACCTGGGCTCGCCACTTGTCCCTGCCCTTCTGCCTTCCATCTATTACTCACTGCTTACCTCCAACTGCCAACTGCTCACTGCTATTGGTGCTCGTCACTCGCCACTCGTCACCGTTCTTCCGGCTTGCCGCCACGCGATCACCGCCGCGGCCACGACGGCGGGCGCCACCCAGGCCAGCGCGAAGCCCGCAATCCAAACGGGCCTCGAAATCGCCCAGCGATGTCCAATCCACTCGAATCCGCGCCATAGCAGGGGGGCGGAGACCACTCCCAGCACCCACGAGAGCGTGCAGGAAATCCACAGGGCGCGCATCCGCGCCGCACCTTCCATGATCTCGAGAGCTCGGACCCGGGCTCGCATTTGCGTCCTCAGCACCAGCGCTCCGTCTAAGCGAGGCGCGGCGGAACGCAGGACGCGCAATGCAAGTTCGGTTTCGCGAGACCGCGTCCGGCAATCGGCGCAGCTTTCCAAGTGCGCCTCGAGCTCCGACCGCTCCTCAAGTGCGAGGCCTTCCACCTGCATTTTGTCAATCAGCTCTAAGGCTCGTGCGTG